>Ga0210026_1000718_pt1 | contig 36350 bp, 37 predicted proteins | sample CryGeymeta201509_FD_183977 | JGI IMG/M metagenome (GOLD analysis project Ga0210026, IMG submission 183977) | Groundwater microbial communities from Crystal Geyser aquifers in Utah, USA - Crystal Geyser metaG 2015-09 (SPAdes) (version 2) | ecosystem: Environmental > Aquatic > Deep subsurface >...
ACCGACTAGGTTCTTCATGCCTGTTCCTCTGTTGGTTCCCACTTTCTTGGTCGAAAGATCGGATCTTGGAACAGGCATTTAGTTCAATTTCTTAAACAGGATTGGGGTTAATTACTGAGTTTCATGCTTTGTTTGTAGAGCATCAGTGCTTGGGTTTTGTCGTGCTGTGATTCTTTTAGCGCGGCCATGAGTCTTAAATCTTGTTGGCGGTTAGCCAGTTTGATAGCGCGGCAAAGGGCTTTTTCTGCCAACACTGTGTCGTTGGCATTGTACGCCAAGTGACCGAGGGTAGAGAGCAGTTCGACGTTGCTGTCGTCGTGTTTCAACCAGCTTTCTAATTGTTTAATGGCCATGCTGGGGTTGGGCAATTTAAGTTGTTTATATAAGGGTAATAACAAGGCTTGTGGGCCAGATTTTTGGCTCGCAACCAACATTTCCTCAGCGTCTTTGTGCATGCCTTGATCGAGTAGCTGTTGAATATAGGCAGCTTGCTGACTGGGGTCTTTACGCGCGCCACGGGGCAGAGCTTGCCAGCTTTGTTTAAGCTGATTTGCCCCTTCTTTACTGGCAATTTCGGCAAAGGTGCCTTTGGATACTGCTTGGCTGAGGGCGTCGTAATCGGTGCCCAAAGCTTTTTTCCAGTGAGGTAATTGGTTTTTTAACTCACTCCAACGCGCGGCCTTGAGCAAGGCCTGCGCCCACAGTTTTATCACCACAGCTTGATCACGTTGTTTACCGCTAAGCCCTGCGATAAGTTCAAGGGCTTGGCTGGCTTGCTGTTGATGCAAGGCTTGGCGAATTAAACACAATTTGGCCGCCAAGGCCGAGGCTTCAATGGTGCTGGCCTCTACCCATAAATTCTTGGCTTTTTGTGCATCACCGAGTTGCAACTCAGCCTGGGCTGCCGCCAATAAATTGATACCATCAAAATCGTTATCTTTAATTTTACTCAGCCAGTTGCGGGCATCCACATAGTTGTTTTCAGCTAAGGCAATTAAGCCTTGGCGAAAGGCTTGCTGTTGTTTGCGCCGCCCTAGGCCGCCAAACCAGTCGCGCGAACCGTTCACACTGTGCAAAAGCACTTGAATCAACCAATTGGCCAGTAACAAGCCAATGAAGATGGCCAACAGCGAAATGGCTAAAGAAAACACATTCATTTCGATGGCCCAGCCACTGAACTCCACAAACACGTAACCGCGATCTTCAAATATCATGGCGGCCACCACCAAGCAGATGAGGAAAACCAGCGTCACCAATACAATTCTGAGCAAGCGTTTCATGGTTAACGCGCTCCGTTGGCAAAACGCCGATCAAGCCGCTGCGAAATCAGCTCATGCAGGGCTTCAGTGACGCTCAACTGAGCGGGGTATTTTCGCTCGGTTTCGGTGTTGTACAAGGCATACAAACTGTCATGAAACTGTCTAACGCTGCTACTTTGGCGATCGTAGTTGTCGGTGAGCAAGGCAACACCATCAAGCAAACTTTGATGAAAAAGGTCGGTGTTTTCTTGCAGTATCGCGATCTGCGCAGCATGCAAAGCAAACTTTAACTGCTCTTTAGCCAGCCATTGCTGCTGTTCAGACATAAAGGGTTTTATTTCAGTGGTGATTTTTTTATAGCTGAAAAAGTTATCAAAAAATGATTTAAAGTTGTTGGTCAAGTTAGTTTGCCAATCTTCAACCGAGGCAGAGACTTCAGTGGGTGGCTCCGTTGATTCTGGACGTTTGAAGTAGGACAACGGCAAGTCGTCAACTTGCTTGATTAAACCACCAAGGGTTAGGGCTAATTCGGTGTACGAGACTGGGTTAATCTGCTGCAAGGTTTGCATGTCGTTGGCCAGTTTTTCACGCAAGGGCAACAAGCTTGGGTCGTTCAAGTCTTCTAAACGACTCGCGGCGGCTTGCAACATCATAATCGCGGTTTTTTCATCGTGCTCAAGGTACAGCTTGCGACCCGCAATACTCACCAAATAATCGGCTTCGGCCAGTAACCAATCGGCAGGCCTGCGCCCAGCGATTTCAGCCAGAGCACTTTGATTAACAGCCAGTTGCTGTTCCACGGTTGAGAGTTTTTCAGTTAGTTGTTCAACTTCATTCACAGCGGCTTGGCTTTGCGCCAACAACGCATTTTCAACCAACTGATTACTCGCCGACGCTTCGGCTAGCTTAGCTTGTTGCTGACTAAATTGTTGTTGCTGTTCATTGAATAATTGAGTGTTTTGTTGACGCTGCCATTGCAGCCAAAGCCAATAGGCACCCGCCGCTAAAGCAAGCACTAATAAAAAGTTAATGATGCTAACAAACCATAACAAACCGGTTTTTGCGGTTTTTTTGTTTGCCGAACTTTGATAAGCCTCACGCTGAGCAAACGGTGCAGAGCTGTCTTTGCTGGTTTTGTCTGCACTGTTAGCAACAGGATCTGCAGCCTTAGCACTTACTTTTGGTGGCTGCTCAGGGGTTTTTGCAGAAGCTTGCTGAGTCAATTGGTTTTCTAGTTCTGCCAAGCGTTCTTCATCTGATAGCTTGGGTTTGTCTGAATTCTGAACCATTTAATACTCCAAAAAGATTGCACGGTTTGATTGCACTTGCAACGCACTGGCAATCAACATGTCGTCACTGGCATTAGCACTGACAAGCAGTTGTTTTACGCCAAGTTTAGCTGCAATTTGTGCGGTGCGCTGACTAACCACTATCCATGGAAGTGCACGTAGCCACTCAGCAGGAAAATAAGCAAAGGCAGCTTCTATGACTTCACCACTGGTGGCAATAATGCATTGAATCTCCTCCTTGTGCCAGTGGCGTGTGCTAGAAGGTGAGTCTAAATTTATGCGCTGATAGAGATCCCATTCCTGCACTTGGGCGCCGCGACGATTAAGGGTTTCGGCCAGTAAATCTCGGCCACCAAAACCTTTGATGATGACGACATGACGTTTGTTTACCTGCTGTAAGGCAGGCAAGGCCAGCAACCCTTCAGAGCGAGCTTGGTCTGGCACAGTAACCTGTAAACCATGGGCAAAGAGGATCTTTGCGGTACTCGCTCCCACAGCAAAAAATTGGCAGTGTGGCGGCCATAATGTTGCGTAACGCACACATTCTTCGGCCGCAACGGTACTGGTTACTATCACCAAGCTATCTGCCGTTAGGCGCTGAATATCGTTTGGCAACCGAGCAATGGCTTGCTGATTGAGTTGGGTGTCTTGCAAGGCGCAGGCGATTGTATCAAGGCCTGCAGCGCTAAACGATGCTTGGCTAGCCTGACATTTTGCCAAAGGTCGTAGCAATAAAAACGTCATGCTTAGGCTGAGTGATGCAAGGCGCTGAGGATCTTTTCTGCACCTTGGGCCAATAACGATTCTGCCACCTGCTGACCGATGTATTCTGCTTGCTCGCAATGCCCCGACGCTTGGGCATGTAACATGGTTGTGCCATCGGGAGAGCCCACCAAACCACGCAGGGTTAAAGTGCTGCCATCAATCTCGGCAAAACTGCCGATGGGTACTTGGCAACCGCCTTGCAGACGTGCATTCATGGCGCGTTCTGCTTTCACTCGCAAAGCTGTTTCAGCGTGGTTGAGCACCGCTAACATCGCAATTAATTGGTGATCATCATTGCGACACTCAATGCCAACTGCGCCTTGGCCCACCGCGGGTAAACTTAGTTCCGCGGGAATATGTTGGGTAATGCGCTGTTGCATGTCGAGGCGAATCAAACCCGCTGAGGCAAGAATAATGGCGTCGTAGAGACCTTCGTCTAGTTTGGCTAAACGGGTATTAACATTACCGCGCAAATCTTTGATGTGTAAATCTGGGCGCAATTTTCTGAGTTGACACTGGCGGCGTAAACTGGAGGTACCCACTACCGCTTGCGGGGGCAAATCTGCAAGTTGAGCAAAGTGGTTGGAAACAAAGGCATCGTAGGGATTTTCGCGCTCACAAATAGCATGTAAACCAAATTCTGCCGGGAAATCCACGGGCACGTCTTTCATGGAATGCACCGCAATATCGGCTCGTCCTTCTAACATGGCGATTTCTAATTCTTTGATAAATAAGCCTTTACCACCAATTTTGGCGAGGGGTGTATCGAGGATTTTGTCGCCTTGAGTGCTCATTGGCACTAATTCTACCTGCAAGCCTGGGTGATGAATTTCAAGCTGAGCTTTAACGTAGTGAGCTTGCCAGAGGGCGAGGGCGCTTTTGCGGGTGGCAATGCGAATAACGCGCATGTCGATACTAATCCTGTACTAAGTGCTGCTGAATAAATGTGAGTGGGAGTTTATCAAACGTCGCGGCGAAATGCCCATCCTAATAGCGATGGGGCTTGATAAGTAATCTCGCTAAAGCTGGCGTCAATAAAAAAGCAAGTTGGTGTTTATTCGGGTTTTACATCGGGCAGAACAAATTGCTGTTTAAGGCTGTTGATATAGGCTTGATTACTGGCTAACCATTGGTTGAACTCTTCGATGATCTCTGGATATTTATTTGTCGAAAGCTGGTAGCCAAACACAGTTTGCCCCAAGGTGTCATGGTAGGCTACGTCGGCTTGGATATTCAGTTCGTGCAAATAAAAGTTGATCACCCCAATATCGATATCTGCCCCATCAATATTCCCCATGGCTAAATGTTTGGTGAGCACTTTAGGGCTGGAGTCTTCTAATACTGTTACTTCACCAGAGGCAATTCTGTCCCGCCAAAGGGTTGGATCAAAGCCGGTGATTTTACCAATGACTCTGAAGTTATCTTTTGGTAGTTGTTGATTTTTTTTAACACCGCTGTGCCAGCACGTAAATACACAATGTCATGGCTGTAGTAATTCGCTGGATAGCCTTCTTCTCCTGGTGCTAGCCAACGTTTATTGTCAGGAAATTTAAAATCAATATCGTGTACCAACAACCACTTAGAGAACTGCTTGATGGGCAGGGGCACATAGGTGATGGTATGCCCCGTATCGGCAGCAAACTGGTCAAGCAAGACTCGACTAAAACGCGCTTCAGTGGTATTAAAATCGTAATAGGGTGAATAAGGTATGTCTTCAACCCCCACCACCAACTTCTGGGCTTGGGCTGCACTGCTTAAACTGAGGCATAGCATAACTAAGACACAAGCGGTTTTTATTGTGCAGCAAAATAGACATGTGATCCTAAACAAGGCGCTTCTCACCATCAACAAAGTACAAAGACAACATCCTTAACTTGCTCACATTAACAACAATATTACCTTACCTTCACCAAGAGCGAAGTAAAATCCTATTACTGTTCAACAGTCACCGTGAAATTATGGGTGATTAACTGTAAATCGCCATACCAAACTTGCACTTGCCACTCTCCCGCCCAGTAACTTGGGATCATTTTACTGGAATAAGTGCGCCAATTGTCGCTACCAATATGTAAGTTCACTGCGGCTTTTTCGTCACCTTGGTAGAGCCAGCGGTGGGTAATTTGCTGATTAGCAAGATCGCTAATGTGCGTGAAAAAAAACACCTTGCGTACTTCACCGGGTGCCAACGTGATGTCCTCAGTTAAGGTATCCACGGGTTCACGCTCGTTGATATTGCTGGTTAACTGACTGCGTTGCACCTGCGCTATCGTCAATAATGGGGTCAGCAATAAGCCTAAAAAAATCGAACAAAGCAGTAAGAAGCGCATATTTATTCCTCCGTGCCGTAGGTTTATAAAGTTAAACAGGCATTGAAAAATTTGCACGTTTACACAGACAAAAAAAGCCCGACCAGCGAGCTTATTTTTTATCGTAACTTGCACTTAGTGACTGAGGTATTGATTCACCTTGGTGGTTTTGGGGTAGAACATGTCGGCTTGTTGGATATTGGTTAGTTTGTCTTTTAACCATTCTTGCTGCACGCTGCGGCTGTAATTCAGATACAGTTTACCCTCGTGGATCACCCATGCATCGGGATCAATGCCCACCGTGCGCCCTTCGTCAGACATGGCATAAGCGCACCATCCACCATATTGCGGTGCGTACTTTTCAGGATCGCCTTTAAACAAGGCTAAATTTTCCTCGGAGGCAAAAAACCAGTTGGCATCACGCCACGTGAAGCTCAGTTTTTTATTGCCTTTGGTGGGTTTACCGACTGTGAAATAAGCCACGGTGTCGTAACCATCAATGGCCGTGTCGTTGAAAAAACCCGTATTAACAGCATCATCTAAGGCAAAAGCGGGCAGAGCAGTAAAAAATAATAGGCTAAATGTTAAACACGTAAGTAGGCGGCGCATATAGTTCCAAAAATAAAAGTGCAGGTGCCAACATAAACCGCGGGAATGCACTTTTAATTTCACCACAAATATTTTTGCGCAACTTCACCAAGCCCAACACGATTAGTATTGGCAACTCACTCAGGCGAGGCGCTGTTGCAACCACGTTGAAATGTCGCGAAGCTCTTGGGGGCAAACATTATGCTGCATTCGGTATTCATGCCAACTCACCTCGTAACCATTACTTTGCAGGGTTTGACTGGCCGCATGCCCCATAAACATAGGTACCACGTCGTCTTGTTGCCCATGCCCAATAAAAATGGGCGTAGTTTTATTGGCGGCATGCGCCTGCTGACTTAAGGTCTCTGGCATAGCCATATAACTGGACAACGACATGATGCCCGCTAGTTGTTTGTTATAACGAGTGCCAAGATGCAGAGCAATGACCCCACCTTGGGAAAACCCCACCAATACAATTTTATTGGCAGGCACACCTTTGGCGATTTCTGCTTCAATCAGTGCTTCCACCAACGCTGCGGATTCAAGCACACCTTGACTGTCGGCACGACTGTTAAAATCCATGCTGAGGATGTCGTACCAGGCTCGCATTTGCATGCCATTGTTAATGGTCACGGGGCGCACGGGTGCATGGGGAAACACAAAACGTATGCCTAACGCTGCTGGCATGTGTAATTCTGGAACAATAGGCGCAAAGCCGTTGCCAGAATCCCCTAGACCATGCAACCACACAACCACTGCACGCGGCGTGCCATGGGGATTAACGTCAACGTAAGGCAGTGATGAGCTGGATGAAGTCATGGATTATTTGCCCTTGCACAAATTAACGGGCTGCTCAGCTTGTTTTGACGCGGCTTCATTTAAGAAAGACCAAAATTCCACGCCTGTGCGCTCGTCAATCCATTGCCCTTGTTGGTAATTAAAATGATGACCATTAAACTTGGTGGCTACCCATAGTTGCAGCAATGGTGGTTGTTTATTGATGATGATTTTACTGCCATTAACAAAGGTCATGGTTAATATGCTGCTGGCTGATTCGTAATCAATGTCAACCTCACATTCATCTAACATTTCTTCAATATCGATCAACAAGGTGTCGACCATCTGATGATATTGGCTTTCGTTCATAATGTTTTCCCAAAGAGGTGGTGCAATCGAGCACTAAGAATTTATCCATATTATGCTAACATTGCACTCAATCAACGACACTCTCTTTATTGAACCAAAGTTTATTATGGTACAACCCTTAGGTAATTTATTTATATTGGCAGCCCCTTCAGGCGCTGGAAAATCGAGTTTAATCAAAGCGTTACTTGAGAAGTATGGGGAAACTGGCTTGCACAATAATGCCATGCAAGTCTCGGTTTCTCATACCACTCGCGCCCCTCGTCCTGGCGAGGTCGACGGTGTTCACTATCACTTTGTTGATCGCGAAACGTTTCAAGCCTTGATCAAACAAGATGCGTTTTTTGAATGGGCCGAAGTATTTGGCAATTTTTATGGCACCTCGAAAATTATCATCGAACAAACCTTACGTCAGGGCATTGATGTGTTTTTAGATATCGATTGGCAAGGGGCACGGCAAGTGAAAGCGCAGATCCCTGATACCGCCACCATTTTTGTGGCGCCACCGTCTAAGGCCGAATTATTGCGGCGCTTAACGGAGCGCGGCCAAGATAGCCCTGAGGTGATTGCCAAACGGATGACCCAAGCTGTGTCTGAAGTTTCCCACTACCATGAGTTTGATTATGTGGTGGTGAATGACCATTTTGATGCTGCACTAGCGGAGTTGGATGCCATCGTCACCTCGCGACGTTTACGCAAAGAGAAGCAAGTGATGCGTCACAAGCAACTTTTTCATGATCTTTTGAGCGATTAAACGATCTCTGATGATCAAATCACTTTTAAACCTGCGCATAAATCAGTACACTATGCGACCTTTTTTTCAATTAACACTAAACGGAAATCATCATGGCTCGCGTAACAGTTGAAGATGCTGTAAATAAAATTGGCAATCGTTTTGACTTGGTTTTGGTGGCTGCACGTCGCGCTCGTCAAATTGCAATTGAAGGAAAAGAGCCATTAGTGTCACGTGGCACTGACAAACCAACGGTTATCGCCCTGCGCGAAATCGAACAAGGTTTAGTGAACGCTGATACCTTAGAAGCTCAAAGTATTCGTGACCAACGTGAACAAGATCGCGCTGAGTTTGCGTCTGTTGCTAACATCCTGTCTGAACATTAATCTGCATTTTTTTAAGCTAGGCTAAACATCCCTGTGTTTAGCCGTTGGCTTGGCAACAAAATCACCGTATTCTAGGTACCATCATTACTAAACCTAAGTGTTGCCTGTGTATCTGTTTGAGGGTCTAAAACAAAAACTCGAAGCCTATCTGCCACCTGACAAGGTTGCGGATACTGAGCGTGCGTTTTTGTTGGCTCGCGACGCCCACAGTGGGCAAATGCGCTCAAGTGGTGATCCGTATATCACTCATCCTGTTGCCGTTGCTGGGATCCTAGCTGATATGCGTCTCGACCATGAGACCCTAATGGCGGCCTTGCTCCATGATGTGATCGAAGATACCCATCACAACAAAGATGACCTGAGTGCCCAATTTGGCCAAGTGGTTGGTGAGTTGGTTGAAGGGGTCAGTAAGTTAGAAAAAATCCAATTTAGCAGTACCCAAGAAGCCCAAGCTGAAAATTTTCGTAAAATGATCATGGCGATGGTGCAGGACATTCGGGTGATTTTGATTAAGTTGGCCGATCGCACCCACAATATGCGTACTTTGGGCGCACTACGACCGGATAAGCGTCGTCGAATTGCCAGCGAAACCCTCGAAATTTATGCCCCCATTGCTCACCGTTTAGGTATTCACGATATTAAAAATGAACTTGAAGACCTCGGTTTTCAAGCGATGTATCCCATGCGATACCGGGCGCTAAAGGGCGCGGTGAAACATGCCCGAGGCAACCGCAAAGAAGTCATTGAAAATACCCGTAAAGAGGTTGAAACCCGCTTAGCGGCAGCGGGCATAGAAGCCACTACCACTGGTCGTGAGAAACACTTGTATTCCATTTATCGGAAAATGAAAAACAAGGAACTGATGTTTAATGAAGTCATGGACATCTATGCGTTTCGGGTGGTTGTAGATAGTGTTGATCATTGTTATCGCGCCTTAGGTGCGATGCACGGCCTGTATAAACCCATTGAAAGTCGCTTTAAAGACTACATTGCTATTCCCCGCACCAATGGTTACCAAAGTTTGCATACGTCATTAATTGGGCCTCATGGTATTCCGGTTGAGATCCAAATTCGCACCCACGCTATGGATCAAATGGCCGATAAAGGCGTGGCGGCACATTGGCTGTATAAAGACAGTGCCGATACCAACGACACCACTGCCCAAGTGCGGGCTCGCAAGTGGATGCAGTCGTTAATCGAGTTGCAACAAAGTGCCAGTTCGTCGTTTGAGTTCATCGAAAACGTCAAGACCGATCTGTTCCCCGATGAAATTTATGTGTTTACCCCTGATGGGCGCATTATCGAATTGCCCATGGGCGCGACTGCGGTGGATTTTGCTTATGCCGTGCACACCGATGTCGGCAACTCGTGTGTGGGTGTCAAGGTAGAACGGCGCACTTATTCCTTGAGTAAACCCCTTGAAAACGGCACTACCGTTGAAATTATTACCTCACCCCGCGCCAAGCCCAACGCCAATTGGTTAAATTTTGTGGTGAGTGCACGTGCTCGGGCGCACATTCGCCATTACCTCAAACGCCAACGTTCAGAAGAAGCGGTGGTGATGGGTAACCGTTTACTGCGCCATGCCTTAGGCAGTGTCAAACTCGATGAAATTCCCCAAGCCGATATCCAACGGGTGGTAGTAGAAACAAAACACACAGATTTTGATGCACTGTTGGCAGATATCGGTCTGGGTAACGAACTGAGTGCCATCGTTGCGCGGCGTTTGTTGGGTGACAGCACCGAGTTGTCTGACAAACAACGCAAAGTTGCCATTAAAGGCACAGAAGGTTTGTTGGTCTCCTATTCACGTTGTTGCCATCCAATACCTGACGATGAAATAGTGGCCATTCTCAGTCCGGGTCGCGGTATGGTGATCCATCAAACGGGCTGTAGCAATATTCGCAAACTCAGTCGTGAAGAACCTCATCGCGTATTAGTCATGCAATGGGACTCTGAAATTAGCGGCGAATTTAACGCGGCGTTGCGCATTGAGTTAGTCAATCACCAAGGCACCTTGGCAACCCTGACCAATACCGTAGCCAGCTGTGGCTCGAATATTGTCAGCTTGCAAACCGAAGAAAAAGAATCAAACGTCTACTATATTGATATAGAACTGACCACCAAAAACCGTCTGCAACTGGCCAACGTGATGCGCAAGATACGCATCATGCCTGAGGTACAGCGCGTATCACGGCACAGTCAAAGCAAACAACAAAAATCGCACCACAACATTTAAATTAAGAAGGTAACTATGTCTAAGTCGGTCATCCACACTGATCAGGCGCCGCAAGCTATTGGCACCTATAGCCAGGCCATCAAGTCTGGTACCACGGTATATTTGTCAGGACAAATCCCGTTGGTGCCCAGCACCATGGAGCTGGTCTCACAAGACTTTGTGGAACAAGCTCATCAAGTATTTAAAAATATCTCCGCCGTATGTGAAGCCGCTGGTGGCTCTACTGCTGATCTTGCCAAGGTAAACATATTTCTCACTGATCTCGCTCAGTTTGCTAAAGTTAACGAAATCATGAGCCTATACATTAAGCAGCCTTATCCGGCTCGTGCTGCCGTGCAAGTGAGCGCCTTACCACGTGGTTCACAAATTGAGATAGATGGTGTGATGGAATTACCCGAGTAAGGCACGTTTAGGTGAGTGTTCCCGCCCGATTACAACAAACCCATATGTCTGCAGAGCGCCACGCACGTATTACCTTGTTTGCTGATCAGCGCCAGCCAGACTTAACGGTTTGCCTCGAACAAGTGCACAAACCGCATAATGTCTCTGCCATTGTGCGCAGTTGTGACGCGGTGGGTGTGCACACTGTGCATGCGGTATCTAACGACGAGCACCTGATGCGTAAAGATACCGCCATGGGCAGCGAAGATTGGGTGTTTATGCAACGCCACACCTCAATTCACGCCGCTGTCACCGTGCTCCACCAGCAAAACATGCAAGTGTTAGTTGCCGATTTGTGTGAAGACGCGGTGGATTTTCGTGATATCGATTACTGCCAACCCACTGCCATTATTCTCGGTCAGGAAAAGTTTGGTGTGACCCCAGAGGCCTTAGCTTTAGCTGATAAAAAAATCCTGATCCCCATGGTGGGCATGGTGCAATCTCTAAATGTTTCTGTCGCAGCTGCCTTAGTTTTGTACGAAGCACAGCGGCAACGTCAGTTAGCCGGCATGTATCAGCGCCCGCAATTAAGCGATTCACAGCGCCAACAGCTATTATTCAAAGGTGGCTTTCCTCGTTTGTATGCGCTGTGCGAACGCAAAGGCATTAGTCATCCCCATATTAATGCCGCCGGGGAGCTCATCGCCGATGCAAACTGGTGGCAACAAGTACAATATGCTTAAGTCAGACATTTTGTTTGGCTAAGCGAAAGTAAACACGGCGGTTTTAGGTCTACGCCTCTAGTTATTTCACTCATTGAACCAAACGAGGTATTTATGAAACGTTTTCCCCTAACCGTAAGCGCAGCGCTCTTGTTATTAAGCTGCTGGGCTTTCCAGTCTTTGGCACTAGATCGAAGCAAGATTTCTGAGGGCGCTGACGATGTCACGCCACTGTTGATTGGCCAAACCGCACCCAATACCACTCTGCAAACCGTGGACGGTGATCCGGTAAGTTTAAAAGCCCTTACCATGCAAAAGCCCACGGTATTAATTTTTTATCGGGGCGGCTGGTGCCCATATTGCAATCGCCAGCTGGCCGGATTAAAAGACATTGAAACCCAGCTCGATAACTTGGGTTATCAAATCATTGCCATTTCCCCTGAAACACCAGAGCAACTGCAAGAACAAAAATTGCAGTCGAAGTTTTCAGTGCGCTTGTTATCAGACGCCTCACTTAATGCCATTAGTGGTTTTGGCATCGGCTTTTATGTACCAGAAGAAACAGAAGCCACCTACAAGTCGAAATGGAATATTGATCTGAACAATCAAGATCCCAGTGGAAAAGCGGTATTGCCTGCACCAGCAGTATTCATTTTGGATAAAAATGCCCGGGTCAAATTCAGCTTTGTCAATCCGGATTACAAAGAGCGTTTGTCACCTGAATTGCTCTTGTCGGCAGCAAAATTAAGCCTTTAGTTCGTTAAGCTGCGAGAGGATCGTGATGATTCTCTCGCTTCACCTTGCTGTCTGCCTTGTTCCCGAGGCATAATTCTCTGACTGTATCTCCCCACTCTACTTTCTGGAGAATCACGATGTTGAGCTTATTCCGCACAGGGTTGCTGGGCATTTTCTTGCTTATTGCCGGTACCTTCATGGTGAATGCAAACGTGGCAAACAAACGCATTGTTGACTCACCTGAGCAAGTACAGCCGTTATTAGTGGGGCAATTCATCCCCGATGTCGTGGTACAGACTGACTTTGGCAAAGATATTCGCTTAAAAGATCTCGTGGAAAACAAACCCAGCATTGTGATTTTTTATCGCGGCGGTTGGTGTCCGTATTGTAACCGTCAAATGCAAGGCTTGATCGAAGTTGAACAACGCCTCCTCGACTTGGGTTATCAAATCATCGCAATTTCTCCAGATTCACCAGAGCGACTCACTGCTCAGCGCACCACGTCAGAATTTGAGGTGGTACGTTTGTCTGACAGTAAATTAGCAGCAATTCAAGCCTTTGGTTTGGGCTACTTTTTACCCGATGATGTGGCAAAAGACTACCGCGATAAATTGGGAGCCAATCTTGTAAGCTTAGATGGTGGCAACAAAGTTGTGCTGCCAGTGCCTGCGGTATATATCTTTGATACCAGTGGCTTAGTGCAGTTTCAATATGTCAATCCGAATTACCAAGTCAGGTTGTCACCACAACTGCTGTATTATGCTGCGCAAATTGCTCGTTAAGCACCTTGGCGACGGGCGCTGGAGCCGGACGTTTTGAAACAGGGTTTGGCGACTACCCCGGTCACTGAACTAAAAGGCGTGGGCGCAAAGGTAGCGGAGCAGCTGACTAAACTTGGCATTTATAGTGTGCAAGACATGTTGTTTCATCTACCGCTGCGCTACGAAGACCGAACACGCCTCTATCCCATCGCTCATTTACAAGCCCATGTGTTTGCGAGTTGTCAGGGCGAAATCATGTCCTGTGAGGTGCAGTTTGCTCGCAAGCGCATGTTGCTTGTGCGCATGAGTGACGGCACCGCCACCTTGACACTGCGTTTTTTCCATTTCACTGCGGCGCAAAAAAACAACCTAGTTGTGGGTTTAACCTTACGCTGTTTTGGTGAAGTCAAAGCGGGTAAGTTCGGTTTGGAAATGATGCACCCAGAATATAAGTTGGTGGATGCCTCAGCACCCTCCGTGGTGCAAGATACCCTGACCCCTGTTTATCCGGCCACCGAAGGTATTCGTCAACTCACCTTGCGTAATTTGAGTGAACAAGCCTTAAAGCTTTTACATAAAGGCGGCCTGAGCGAACTGTTGCCACCCGGCGTGTACGCCCAGCAAATTGATTTGGCCAGCGCATTGCAGTTAGTGCATCGCCCACACCCAGAAGTCAGCCTAGCGCTGTTGGAACAAGGCAAACACCCCGCTCAACAGCGCTTAGCCTTAGAAGAATTGCTCGCTCATCATTTGAGCGTATTAAAGGTACGGCAGCAAAATCAGCAACAGCAAGCCGTGGCGATTCAAACCAGTTCGACGCTTATCCAACGCTTTTTGGCTAATCTGCCTTTTACGCCAACTGGGGCGCAACAGCGGGTACTCAAAGATATTCAGCGTGACATGGCCTTGTCTCGACCGATGATGCGTTTAGTGCAAGGCGACGTTGGTTCTGGCAAAACCTTGGTTGCTGCCCTCGCGGCCTTATCGGCGATTGATGCGGGTTACCAAGTGGTGTTGATGGCACCCACTGAGTTATTGGCGGAACAACATGCCAATAATTTTCAGCAGTGGTTGCAGGCCTTAGATATTGACGTGGCATGGTTGGCGGGCAAGCTGAAAAGCAAGGTACGTGAGCATGTACTCACTCACCTCAAATCAGGCGAGATTAAAATGTTGGTGGGCACCCATGCGGTATTTCAAGAGTCGGTACAATTTGCTAATTTGGCCTTAGTTATTGTCGATGAGCAACACCGTTTTGGTGTGCATCAACGTTTGGCCTTACGGCAAAAAGGTGAACATCAAGGTTATTTTCCTCACCAGCTGATCATGACAGCTACTCCCATTCCTCGCACATTAGCGATGACCGCCTACGCTGATTTAGACACGTCGATTATTGATGAGTTGCCACCGGGACGAACTCCAGTGACAACGGTAGTGTTGCCGGATACTCGGCGTGATGAAGTGATGCTCAGAGTGCGCAATGCCAGCATCGAACAAGGTCGTCAAACCTACTGGGTGTGTACTTTGATTGAAGAGTCAGAGTTTTTACAAAGCCAGGCCGCTGAAGATACCGCGATTATTTTGCGCACGGCGCTTCCCGAGTTGCGTGTTGGTTTAGTGCATGGGCGCCTCAAAGCAGATGAAAAACAACAAATAATGGCCGACTTTAAGGCGGGCAATATTGATCTATTAGTCGCGACCACGGTAATAGAAGTGGGTGTAGACGTGCCTAACGCCAGTTTAATGATTATTGAAAACCCTGAGCGACTTGGTCTGGCTCAATTGCATCAACTGCGCGGACGGGTTGGCCGGGGCTCGGTTGATAGCCACTGTGTATTGATGTATCAAAGTCCTTTGTCAAAAACCGCGAGCAAACGTTTAGCGGTATTACGCCAGTCCAGTGATGGTTTTTATATTGCTCAGCAAGATCTGGAAATTCGCGGCCCCGGTGAATTGCTGGGCACCAAACAAACCGGCTTGGCCGATCTTAAAATCGCTGATTTAATTCGTGATGCTGAGCTTATCCCTACGGTACAAGAACTGGCCAACACCTTGTGGCAACATTATCCCAGCCATGCTCAAGCCATTATCAATCGTTGGTTGGCGCACAAGGAGCATTACGGCCATGCGTGAGCAAGTAACACAAACCTGCCTGACTGTGCCCCATGACGCCAGCCCTGAACTGATTGACCTTGGCAAACAAACTGCCGCAAAGTGGGGTTTACATTTTTCCTACCCACTCAGCGCTGGCTTGGTTTTATTGCAAAGTGTTGAGCACTTAGCCCTGAAAAATTTAGACGAACCCAAGGTGGGAGAAGTACTGGTAGATTTTGCCTCAGATGCCCTGACTTTTCGTCGTTTGCATGGTGGCGGACGTGGCGAAGCGGTAGCCAAAGCGGTTGGCCTAAAAGGTCAATATCGCCCCAGCGTGCTTGATGCCACCGCTGGTTTAGGGCGAGATGCCTTTATTCTGGCGAGCTTAGGTTGTGCGGTAAAGATGATTGAGCGCTCGCCTATCGTGGCTGCTCTGTTAAGCGATGGTCTGCATCGCGCCGCTCAACATGCTGAGCTGGCAAGTTGGCTACCTCAACAGTTATGTCTGTTACCCGGCACAGCCCTCGACCTGATGCAAAACTGGACAGCAGCCAAACCCGATGTGGTGTATCTCGACCCGATGTTTCCCCATCGCAAAAAATCTGCCTTGGTTAAAAAAGAAATGCGTTTGTTTCAACAGCTGCTTGGCCCAGATGAAGATGCGGATGCCTTGTTAGCGCCCGCCTTGGCCTTGGCGCACAAGCGGGTAGTGGTGAAACGTCCCGCTGGGGCCCCGTATTTAGCTAAGCAAAAGCCCGCCCTAGAAATGCAAGGCAAGGCCAATCGTTTTGATATTTATTTAATTCAACCCAACCCACAGGCTTAAACGGAGAACCCATGCTTAAAATTGGCGACAGTCTACCTAGCGTTACCTTCAGTTTGCGTAAAAACGGCATCAATTCAAACCCCAGCACAGCCGATGTTTTTGCTGGCAAAAAAGTGGTGTTATTTGCTGTGCCTGGCGCTTTTACTCCCACCTGCTCAGAAGCTCACTTACCCGGTTATGTTACGCTGGCTGATAAGTTTAAAGCCAAGGGCATAGACAACATTGTATGCACCTCGGTTAACGATGCGTTTGTTATGGCAGCATGGGGTGGGCAACACAACGCGGAACACGTGATGATGTTGGCTGACGGCGCAGGCGAATTTGCCCAAGCGATTGGCTTAGCCAAAGATACCGGCAATTTTGGTGGTTTACGCTCAAAGCGTTATGCCATGGTGGTGGATGATGGCGTAGTCAAACATCTCAATATTGAAGAGCCGGGTAAGTTTGCGGTGAGCGACGCAGAAAGCCTACTGGCGCTTGTCTAAGCGCCAGTAAACCTAAAGTTGGGTCAAATCAGTCCCTGCTGCATTTGTTTATCGGCATAATCCACGGCTCTGGCCGTGAGCGCCATGTACGTAATGCTTGGGTTTTGGGTGCCCGAGCTAGTCATGCAGGCACCATCCGTCACAAAGACATTGGCGACATCATGCAACTGATTCCATTGATTTAATACACTGGTTTTTGCATCACGTCCCATACGCGCTGTGCCCATTTCGTGAATACAAGCCCCCGGCGCAGTCAGACTGTTATAGCTTGTTATATCGGTGCATCCGGCAGCTTCAAGCATTTCAACGGCACATTTCACCCCGTATTCACGCAATTTCATTTCGTTGTCGCGTAGCTTGGCATCAAAGGTAATCAGCGGAAATCCGTGTTGATCTCGCTCATTAAAATTAAGATACATACGATTTTCGTGGTAAGGCAACATCTCGCCAAAGCAGGACATGCCAATATGGTAAGGCCCAGGTTTGAGCACTTCCGCCTTCAAGCCTTCTCCAACTAAACCTTCTGGGCTATTTTGTATGCGCCTGGCTCCCCCTTGATAACCAAAACCGCGAATAAAACCCTCGTGTTTAGTCGACTCATCAATATTGGTAAAACGCGGAATATAGAAGCCAGTGGGCTTACGCCCCTGATAATACTCGTCGAGGTGACCAGGCAAAACACCCGAAGCGCCCATGCCATAGTGATGGTCCATTAAATTATGCCCCAATTCACCACTACTATTACCTAAGCCATTGGGAAAGCTGTCTGACCGACTATTTAATAATATTGCCGCAGAGGCCACGGCACTGGCATTGCAAAAGATGACTCGTGCACTGAATTCTAAAAGTTCTCCTGTTTGAGCGTCTTTGACTCGCACACCACTGGCTCGTTTACTCTCGGCGTCGTAAAGAATCTCCAGCACTACGCTGTCGGGTCGCAGAGTTAAATTACCAGTTTCTCTGGCCACAGGCAGTGTGGCTGACAAGCTGCTGAAATAGGCACCAAAAGGACATCCGCGCCAGCAACGATCACGACTTTGGCATTGGCCACGTGTGCCTTTGTGCACCTCAGGATTATATTCAGTTAAGTTGGCAACCCGCCCCGGTGTGACAACACGCTCCGGGTACACTTTGGCCACCGATTCACGAAAACTTTGTTCGGCGCAATTTAAGGCAAAGGGCTTTAAAAATTTGCCGTCAGGAATTTGTTTGAGTCCTTCAGCCTGACCGCTCACACCTACAAAGGTTTCGACATAGTCGTACCAGGGTTCGATATCGGCATAACGGATAGGCCAATCCACCGCTACGCCATCGTTTAAGTTGGCGGTAAAGTCGATGTCACTCCAGCGATAACACTGACGCCCCCACATAATTGAGCGACCAGCGACATGATCGCCTCTGATCCAGTCAAAACGCTGGTCTTCATTGTAAGGATTGACATCGTCTTTATTGATCCAGTGTTTGTTGTCTTCATTGACCCACCAATTCAGGCGGTTTTGTTTTGCATAGTGCTGCTCTTTTTCGGCCAATGACACCTTGTTACGATTGGGTAAATCCCAAGTGTCCATGTGCGCAGTGGGGTATTCCCCATGTTGCACCATGCGGCCTCGTTCCAACAATAGGGTTTTATAGCCTTTAGTGCATAGTTCCATAGCGGCGAAACCACCACTAATGCCAGAGCCAATCACAATGGCGTCATAGTGTGTATCCGTGTTCATATTGCCCATGCCTTACCGCCTAAGTCTGCAACTGCTACGCAGGGTTTGAATTCGCCCGGTATGGGCAGGTAATTTAAATATTGCTCGGCGATTTGTTCGGAAGACAAAAAGTAAGCCAGTGTTTGTTGTTTAATATCAATATACGCCCAATACGCTGCATCTTTGTTTGCACTCAACTCGAGCGTTTGCAACACCTCAGCTTGCTGAGCGCTGGACAATGTCGCAAAACCATTGGCATGCAGATGAGCCTGCAAAGCAACAAAATTGGCCATGAACTTGGTTTTATAGTCAGCCTCAAAAACCTGTGCAAAGAGCTGATCAATTACTTGATCAGTACCAACTTCGGTGGCACTTGGTGTATCGGTTTTGGGTAGAATGGCATCCATCATCTGACCGAGCAGCGTAAAATCATCGGCATCAAAATACAGCGCCTTGCTGGTTGATTGTGCTGAAACTTGGGCAATATCTGCTTGCTTGCTACAGCCAGCCAACATGGCGGTAGTTAACGGGGCACACAGTGCGGTGCCGGTAAGCATCGCGCTGTATTTTAAAATTTGTCGTCTGTTCATTCACCACACTCGTTTAATGCTGGTAAGAATTAACAAATGTATTACATATGCCGTGTAAAAATCCGCAGCAAACGCAGATAAAGTACAAATCATAAGCAAATTAATACATATCGGAATAAATCATCATCAGAATAAAAATGCGTAAACCTAGGCACGGGTTTTTGCTCGCTCAGGCCGTATTACTCAGCTACAGTTGATGCACCAACCCAAGGCAGAGAGCGTAAATGGATTCAATCATTTTAGGTGGCACTGCACAGCAATATGCCACATTAGATTTAAAAATGGCCAATCGCCATGGCTTGATTGCCGGCGCCACCGGCACCGGGAAAACCGTTACCTTGCAAGTGCTCACCGAGCAATTTTCGGCCCAAGGTGTGCCAGTATTTTTAGTGGATGTAAAAGGGGATCTGTCGGGATTGGCCTGTGCCGGCAGCGCCCATCCTAAGATCACCGAGCGCCTCAATACGATTGGTCTTAGCCATCATCATTTTGCCGCCGCTCCTGTGGTGTTTTGGGATGTATTTGGCAAACTTGGCCAGCCGATTCGCGCCACAGTCAGTGATATTGGCCCCTTGTTGCTCGCCAACTTACTGGAATTAAACGATACCCAAACCGGTGTGCTGTATGCCTGTTTTAAAGTGGCAGACGAAAATGGCTTGCTGATGCTCGACCTCGATGATCTTAAAGCCATGCTGAAGTTTGTTTCTGAGCAAGCCGGCAGCCTGCAAGGTCAATATGGCAATATTAGCAGCGCCAGTGTGGGTGCCATAATGCGCCGTTTGTTGATCCTTGAAGAGCAGGGTATCGCCGCGTTTTTAGGCGAACCAGCATTAGACCTTAACGACATGCTGAGCTGCGACTTATCGGGGCGTGGTTTGGTTAACATCTTTAATGTCAGTCAGTTGATCCATCGTTCACCTAAGCTTTATGCCACCATATTGTTGTGGTTGTTATCCGAAGTGTTTGAAGCCTTACCCGAAGTCGGAGATTTAGCCAAACCGAAATTTGCGCTGTTTTTTGATGAAGCCCATTTATTGTTTGCGGGTGCGCCTAAGGCCTTGGTGGAAAAAATCGAGCAAATAGTGCGTTTGATCCGCTCTAAGGCAGTGGGTGTGTTTTTCATCACACAAAGTCCCTTGGATATTCCCAGTAATATTGCTGGGCAACTCGGTTTAAAAATACAACATGCCTTGCGCGGTTTCAGTGCCAAAGATCGCAAAACCATTACTGCCGTTGCCGATAATTTTCGCGCCAATCCGGCTTTTGACAGTGCCAGCGTTATTGCTGAATTAGGTATGGGCGAAGCGCTGATCTCTACTTTAGATGCTCAGGGGCGACCCACTCAAGTTGCGCGCTGTTTAATTGCGCCCCCTATGTCGCGAATTGGTCCAGCCAGTGATGAAGAGCGTGAAGAGCAAATGTGCCGCTCACCACATCGGCAGAAATACAGCCAAAGCATCAATCGAGAGTCGGCTTATGAGTTGCTGGCCAAAACTGCAGCAACAACGATGCCAGAAAACCAACAAGACACAACACCTGCACACAGCAGCAGAACTCGTCAACGCCAAGGTATCGCGGAGTCTTTTTTTAAAAGTGTGACCCGCGCCATCGGCAGCCAAATTGGCCGCCAATTGGTGCGTGGCGTATTAGGTTCATTGTTTAAAAAATAAGGCATTAACCAGCCATGTTGAACAGATCGGCTGATGAGCGAGTTAGCAGCGGGTTACAATACTAACCTGCCGCTATTAATAAGCCCTACCAACAACCCCGCAAAACCCGTTGCCATGCCCAGTACTAAGCCCCATTTGCCACACAGGCACTGCAGGTTATTGCTGCGCCGTTGTTTGGGATCATCTGTCGCTACCGATAGCAATTCACGTTCAATCACCACTTGCATGCGCCTGACCAAAACAATCACGCCCAGCGCAAAAATAATATAGGCAGCAAGGGGCGCCCACCAACCGGTGGTGAACTCATAACTCAGGGTTAACAATACACCGCTGCCAAGTAGCCATAAGGTCATGAATTTGCGGTAATCCAATACTTGCTGGCGAGCCGCTGGTGTGGTGATTTTTTTGAGTAAGGGTGCCGTGCTTAATCGCACAGCAAACACACCAATCAAGGTGGCTAACATCGACCCACCTAACAGGGCTGTAAATTTAGCAAGGCCTGATTTACCACTTGCCGCCGCCGTGCCAAACGTAGCAGCCGCCACCGGACTGGATGTGCTGATAAGCCCCAGCACAGCCGAACTGAAACCAATGGTGGGTGCAGTACTCAGCAACAAGCGCCCGTGTTTAGCCAGAATTTGCTCATGCAGGAGTTGGCGAACCCGGCTGAGTTTTTGACGAATATTGCTTTCACTTTGCTCCAACAGGTGCGCCACTTGCTGACTATTCTGCTCTTCTCGATAATAGAGCAAAACAATCTCACGACTTTCTGGTGCCAGTTGGTCAATAAAATCTCGCAAAATACGTGACTGCTGGGCACGAGTTAAATTGTCGTCCAAGTAGTAATCTGGGTCACTCATCTCAGCCAACAACACCTCGGCCTGTTCACTATTGAGGCGCTGTTTGTATTTATCATCACGCAAAAAATTTAGCGCTTTGTGGCGTGTCATTTGCCGCAACCACGGCAATACACTGGCACTGTTATGCAGATTCGCTAACTGCTGCCATGCGTGAATATAGACTTGCTGCGCTACATCTTCACTGCTGTCGAGATCTTTGACGATGGATAAAGCGAGGCTTGTTACCATGTTCTTGGTTTGCTGCATGAGACGACTAAAGGCATGGGTATCACCTTGTTGTGCCCTTAGCACATCAGCAAACAAACCTTGTTTGTCGAAACTGTGCTGTTCAAATGATGCCGTTGCCATTAGTTCGCCTCCAAAAAATCCACAATCTGTTTATTCAGCCAGACAGGGGCATCGTACATAATAAAGTGCCGTGACTCAGTATTCATCTGTAGTTTAGCCGAAGGCAGTGCTTGCAGTTGCTCACGATAGAGTTGTTCAGCAGCGATTTGCTGCGCGCTGTCGCCGAAACCACCTGAGGCCCCCAGCAACAAAACAGGCGAACTAATGTTGCCGATATCTTGGCGTAGATCAGTGCTCAGCAAGGTATACACGGCGTCTGCCACAGTGGCGGGGTTTGAATGCTCGAGCATGGCCATGATCTTGGCTTGTGACTCTGCACTGCTGGCTTGTCTGGGCAAACCGTAACGACTTTGTGCGGCCAATTGTTCTTCCGTTAGATTGGCATACATACCTTTGATTTGCTGTGCCTGCGCGGCCATGGTGGCAAAGGTACTGCTATTACTGCCGGTGAAAATCGGACCAATATACGGCAGGCCATCCACCGATACGATTGGGCCTACTAACGCAGGTTCACTGCTTGCCAGCCAAAATGCCATAAAGCCCCCCAAGCTATGGCCAATTACCGCCGGTTTATCTAAGTTATGTTCAGCGATATACGCCAAAAGTTGTTTCTTTAGCGCAGGCATCGAAGGCGACGCGACTGCCGCATTGTCAGCAAAACCCGCCACATTCAGCAAATGCAGTTCATAGTGTGGCGCCAATTCAGCAACAAGGCTGTCCCAAACACGCGCATCAGACATCAGCCCCGGAATTAAGATAATCGGTTTGCCTTGGCCTCTCACTGTCACCGTAAATTGTGCTTCAGCCTGCCCTAGTTGTTGTTCTGTTGAGCTTTGGCGCGCTTGGGCGAAAACAAGGTTGTTGGCGAACAGTTGAAATACAAGATTTGCCACCAACACCAGGGCAAAAAGAGTTTGTTGTTTAGCTGTGTGTAGACCGATTTTTTTCAATAAAAATGTAAACATGGGTAAAAGCTCCTGTTAGGTGAAGTTGTCGTTCATCTAATAGGCACGGCGACAAGCCAATGTGTGACAAAATTAAAGTAAAAAAATCGATAATTCTTTTTGCTGCGCGCTAAACAGCCGCCAGTTAAAAAGAGGGGTAATAGTGGCGTGTATCACTTAAACCAAAATACGACGCTTTCAGGCCAGTGCGTTTTAACCATGCTTGACGTTCTTGCTCACTTAACTGGCCTTCGCCGATGCCGTCCACATAAAACACCACATTGCGCGCCACTCTGTCGTCGCGCCAGCGAGCATTAACCTGTTCGGCCCACACATTGGCGATCTCCCGTCTACGTTCGGCAGAGGTTAACGGCCGACCAAGGCTGGTTTGTTTAACTTCGAGGGCTTGTTGTGCTTCGGCAATGCGTTTACTGCTCACCCCTGCGTGCATCGCTAAGTCGAGGAAAAAACCATAATCCGCTTCTGTTGCTTGCTTGTCTGCATCGGGGATTAAAGCATACAGACGCTGTAAATTCTGACTCATCCACTGACCGCTGTCGAAAGCAAACCAGTTGTAGGCTTGAATACCCACTTCACTTGCGCCAAGCAGTTGCAAACTGTGTTTCCATGCAGCACGGCGCTCAATGTCGGCAAATATCGGTTTTAATAGGGCGTAACCTTGTTTGGCCTCAGCCGTCATCAACTGCTCGACACTGGCAAATTCAGCGCCAAAGGTTGCTGTGACAAATTCAGCGTGGCCTTGAAAGAGGTGGATCAAAATACTGCGCACTTCATTACCCCAACCCACCGTTGCACCATAAGGCCCCCAGGTCAGGGCGGAAAGGTCGTCAGCAGTCTGGTAGTTCCACTCTACGCGATCGTAGTCGGTGGCTTCATGGGTGAGTGATAAGGCAAACGCTCGCTCATGGGTGCTAGGCAAGGCGGTGTCGGGGAGCAAACGAGACCACAAAATGCTAGTCACTTTGCCATACAGAGGATCTTCCACCTCTATGGCCAAGTCGCGGTAAGCAGGACAGCTCAGCAGCGCCATCAATCCCTGTTGGCTGCCTTTGCCGTACATGCCGTCAGCCGCGCCAATGCCGGCTTTACCGCAGGCCAGCAGTGCGGCGTTTAAAGCCGTTTGCCACGCGGGGATTTTGCCCCACTTTGAATCGCGTAACATCTTGCCCTGAGAATGATAAAGCACAAAATTTTCATGCTGTTGGGCGGCGTGTGTCAGCCTTGACAGCGGCAAACCGAAAGCCATGAAAACCACCAGAAAAAACACATAACTTGAGCGTAACAAAGTGTGCATATCGATATCCTGATTGGGCTGAACTCGAACGGCGAGTAATTTAAAAACTAGCGTGATGGCTTCGCAATGCCTTGGGCAAAAACAAAAAAGAGCTGAGATGATGATAGTGCTTTTTATCTTATTGCACTGGAAAATTTTTAGCTGAGTTAGCTGCCTTAATTCAACAGACCCATGGTGACTTAATTTTTTCAACTTTACCTATTGTGCAAACTGCTGGTGCACACCATATTGGCGATAACAACGGAGGAATATTTATGTTTCGTATAATGATGTTTTTAGCCACCAACATCGCCGTCATGGCTCTGATAAGCTTGGTGTTTAGCTTGTTTGGTTTTCAAGGATTGTTGGCGCAAAATGGCGTGGACTTAGACTTACAAGCCCTATTGGTGTATTCAGCCGTCATCGGATTTAGTGGTTCGTTTATTTCCTTGCTGCTGTCGAAGTTTATGGCAAAACGAACCATGGGCGTGCATGTGATAGAGCAACCCAGCAATCAAACAGAACGCTGGTTAGTGCAAACCGTCAAGCTACAAGCGGAACGTGCCAACATTGGCATGCCCGAAGTGGGTATTTTTCAGCATCCCAGCCCTAACGCCTTTGCTACTGGCTGGAATAAAAACAGCGCCTTGGTGGCAGTCAGTACCGGATTGCTGGAGCAAATGAGTCAAAACGAAGTTGAAGCCGTACTGGCTCACGAAGTTAGCCATGTGGCCAATGGCGACATGGTCACTTTGACCTTAATCCAAGGTGTGGTGAATACCTTTGTGGTGTTTTTGTCTCGGGTCATTGGTCACGTGGTGGACCGCGTGGTGTTTAAAGTGGAGCGCGGCCACGGCCCGGCATTTTGGATCGTGTCTATGGTGGCGCAGATTATTTTGGGTATTTTTGCCTCGATGATCGTCATGTGGTTTTCTCGTTACCGCGAATTTCGGGCCGATGAAGGTGGTGCCAAACTGGCTGGGCGCAACAATATGATTGCCGCTTTAAAACGTTTAAAACAAAACCAAGATGCACCGCCCTTACCCGACGAAATGGCCGCGTTTGCCATCAGTGCAGGAAAGGTACAAAAGCTGTTTTCCAGCCACCCACCTTTGGATGAGCGTATCAAAGTACTGCAACAGAATTAAGCTAAGCCAGAGCATGCACTACGCGCACTAAGCAAAGAGCAGGCGCTACGCTTATCGCATTCCATTGCGTTTCTCTGGCGGCATCCTGCCGTCGACCATACTTATTTGCAACAGCACAAAAAGCTGATTCAGGGCGTCGAAATGTAATTCACGCCCTGAGCTCACAATGCTCTGTTGTTCTAATCGTTGCAATTCTTGCTTAATGAGGCTCACTCTTTGCTCAAAATACCGCAACGTTGTTGATTGACATAATCACTTCATGACAATTGTCACTAAAGATCAGTGACAGATGTGGCTAACCTTTCTTATTGAAACTGCTCACAATACCTGCACAGTTAGGCGTTTGGGCAGGTTCCATGCAAAACATTTATTCAGCAACAACAAACAGACAAATACCGGTGCTTTCCGAGGCTGATTCTGCCGAGCGGTCAACACAGCATTGTGTGGCGCGGGTCGCCAAATTGGCGAAAACCTTTCAGGGCAAGGTAGCGTTGAACGACGTAGATCTGAACATCATGTCTGGTCAAGTCGTTACCATACTTGGCGCCAACGGCGCTGGTAAAACCACGTTGATCAATATACTGCTCGGGCGCATGGGTTTTGATCACGGTGAGGTCAGCGTGTTTGGGCAAACACCGGGCAGTTTGGCGGTTAAACGTCAAACCGGTGCCATGTTGCAAGTGGCCAACTTACCTGAAACCCTAAAAATCAGCGAACATATTCAGCTTTTTCAAGCTTATTACCCAAACCCCATGCCTTATCAGCAAGTACTTGATTACGCCGGTTTAAACGATATGCAAGAGCGTTTTTCACGCAAGTTATCTGGTGGCGAAAAACAACGTTTGTTGTTTGCTTTAAGTATTTGTGGCAACCCCAAGTTACTGTTTTTGGATGAACCCAGTGTGGGTATGGATGTCAGTGCCCGACAGGGCTTATGGCAGGCTATACGCGACCTCAAAGCTAAGGGAACGGCCATTGTGTTGACCACCCATTATTTGCAAGAAGCGGAGAATTTGGCCGATCATATTGTATTGCTCAAAGAAGGTGAAATTATCAAACGTGGCAATAGTGATGAATTCAAAGCCAGCGTCAGTGCCAAAGTTATCCGTTTTTGTAGCCCACATACTCTCGCCAATTTCAGTGCCTTACCCGCTGTGTTAAATGCCAGCCAAAGTGGCAAATACATCAGTTTGCAAAGCAGTGCTGTTAATCAAAGTCTGCAGGCCTTATTGCAGTGTTATCCCGATATTGAAGATTTGAGTGTGAGCGGTGCGGGGCTTGAAGACGCCTTTTTACATCTCAACAGTACGCCACTGCCCTTAACAACATCACCTGTAAACCAACAAGGAGTCGCCTCATGAACCCTGTGTCTGCATCCACAGCAATGGAGGCTGGGAAAACTACGCCAATGCAACTGTTAAGGGTTTATGCCCTTGAAGCCAAATATGAGTGGTTGAAAACCATTCGTAATCGCGCATTTGCCTTGCCCGCCCTGCTCTTTCCCCTGATGTTTTATGTGTTTTTTGGCGTATTGTTTAGTCATGGCAATGAACAGGCTGCGACTTATTTATTGTGCACCTACGGCGTGTTTGGGGTGATGGGTCCAGCGCTCTTTTCCTTTGGTGCTGGTCTTGCCATCGAACGCGGTCAAGGTTGGCAAGACATCAAGGCGGCCTCGCCCATGCCGGCGGGGGCGCAGTTGTTTGCGCGAGTGTGGGTGTGTAGCGCGTTTTCACTGATCATTGTGCTAAGCCTCGCTGTGGTGGCAGCCACCTTGGCAGGTGTAAGTTTTACCATCTTGCAATGGTTGGGGTTAATCGCTATTTGGGTGTTGGGTGGCCTGCCTTTTTGTTTGTTGGGTTTAACCTTAGGATTAGTGTTAAAAGCCGACAGTGCCCCCGCCATCATTAATGCCATTTATTTGCCCTTGGCGTTTTTGTCAGGTTTATGGATGCCACTGACTATTTTACCCTCGATTATGCAGCAATTTGCGTTACTCTTGCCGCCCTATCACTTGGCGCAGTTGGCTCTGAAAGTGGCTAACTTAGACATGCAACAACCAGCCTTGATGCATGGCATAGTATTACTGGTCTTTACTGTGATATTTTTGGGTTTAGCGCGGCTGGCCTACAACAAAAAAGCCCTTTAAGGGAAAGCAAAACACCATGACCTTACTCAAAAAAATCGACCATTGTTTGTTGCCTCGGGGTTTGGCCGAACCCTACTCCCCCTATGTGTGGTTGATTTATTTGCCCTTATTTTTTGTGCCAGTCATTGTTTTTCACCACAGTGTTTGGCAACTAGTGGCCGTTGGCGGCATCACGCTGGTTTTTTTACTGCTGTATTTTCATAGCCATTGGGTAAGCAACACTGCTAGGTTATGGCACATCATTGGCATTATTGCCTTGGGCATTATTGCAGCATTTATCACGCCCTCAGCCTGTACCTTGTTTATTTATGCTGCAGGAATTTGTCATACCCTAAAGACCAATAAACTGGCTTATCAGGTATTGGCGGGCATTATTATCATTATTGCTTTAATCAGTTGGATATTTAATTACGAAGTGTATTTTTATGTGCCTGCTGCGGTATTTTCGTTGTTAACTGGCATAACCACTATTTATCAACAGGCATTAAACGAGAAAAAACAAGAGCTTATCCTCTCACAAAAAGAAACGCAGCGTTTGGCAAAAGTGGCTGAGCGCGAGCGAATTGCACGCGACTTACATGACTTAATTGGCCATACCTTTTCGGTTATCACCTTAAAAGCAGACCTGGCGGGGCGCATTGTGGATAAAGACATCGACAAAGCCAAACAAGAAATCAAACAAATTGAAGCGATCTCTCGCGCAGCCCTCAGCCAAGTACGCGAAGTGGTGTCGGGTTATCGCAGCAGTGATTTACTCAGTGAACTGGCCAATGCCAAACATGTATTTGCCAGCCTGAACATTCACTTTGACTATCAACTTGCAGGTATCACGGAAGAAGCGCTCGATAACGACATGGCCACCAACAAAGAGTTGGCTATTGTACTGCGAGAATTGGTGACCAACATTATCAAACATGCCAAGGCGAGCCATGTACACGTTACCCTTGCGCGCCAAGCGCAGGGCATTACCTTAAGGGTGCAAGATGACGGGCAAGGCATGGAACCTCAAAACCAAGAACGTGTGGGTTTTGGTTTAACCGGTATTCAAGAACGCATTGCCAAATTACATGGCCGCGTGCACTTTGCTACCCACTCACCCGGCACCTTGAGTGAAATCTATGTACCGCTGCGCCTAGCCTAAGCAAAAGCCACCTTGGAAGCGAACACGCTTATGAGCAAAATACATATACTCATCGCCGAAGACCAAACCATGTTGTTGGATGCACTGGCTACCATCCTCGAACTGGAGGCAGAATTTCATGTTGTGGCACGCTGTGCCAACGGCAAACAGGCCTTGGCCTATCTGCAGTCAAATGGTAGTGAACGCGTAGATTTGGTTTTAACCGATATTGAAATGCCCGACTTGACGGGCTTAGAACTGGCGCAACGTATTCACGCCCACAAACTGCCCGTTAAAATCGTGATCCTGACCACGTTTGCCCGCAGTGGCTATTTACGCCGCGCCATGGATGCAGGAGTGAAGGGTTATTTACTGAAAGATTCTCCTTCCGATGATTTGATCCTTGCCATCAAAAAGGTTCATGCTGGCGGCACCGCCATTGCCCCAGAATTGATGGTGGAATCGTGGATGGAAAAAGATCCATTAAGCGACAAAGAACGCGCTGCCTTGCGCCTTGCAAAAGACGGTTTAAGCACTGAACAAATTGGTGAAAAGCTGTTTTTATCTGCCGGTACGGTGCGCAATTATTTATCCACAGCCGCCAGTAAACTCAACGCCAAAAACCGTATCGAAGCCGCCCGTATCGCCCATCAAAATGGTTGGTTGTAATCTCTGTACCCAGCCTTATTCAGCTCTAGCAGTTTACCACTGCCAGTCAGTGGGCAGTAAACCACCAGCGGCTAACAATGGGCGCTGGTTATTCGACTCAGACAGAAACACAACCACGGCATAACGTGGCGCATTGGCCAGAGTTGAGGGCAAGTTCAAGGTCAAGCTTTGGTCTAATGGCCAGTGAAATTGTAAAAATTCCAGTACCACAAAATCTTCTACCAAGGTCTGGCGAGCATTTTCACCGCGTGTAACGGGAGTGCTCAACCCCATGCCCAATACAGCAATATTCAGGTTAGCGTTGGTATATTTGTCGCCAACGTTATTGGATTCGCCGTGTATATCTTGTATTTCAATGGCTAAGGTATTGCCCTTGAGAGCAACATGTAAGGTGTCGGGATTGGCGATCCCGGGCAGAGCAAGCAGAGCGCGAGTTGAACTAGGTTGTGCAAACCAGCCCTTCCACTCTTTGCCATTTACTACAAAACCCGGGGTATACACTGAACCAATCGCGCCTTTTTGTTTATATAGTTGTTGTCGTTGACTGAATTGTGCAGAGGCAAAGGGATCGGACCAACCGATGTAGTCCCAATAATCCACGTGAAAGACCAAGGGAAAAACCTGTGTAAACAATGCGGGTGAGTCTACAAATTGACTCACCCAACGCTCGGCAGGTGGGCAACTGCTGCAGCCCTGAGATGAGTATACTTCCAGCACTTTGATTGGCTGAGCATGGGAAGTAAACCGCACACTGTTTGTAGCAAAACCAGCGGCTGTAGAACTCAACCATAACAACAGTGAACCCAGCACTACCTTAGCTAGCAGGTAGTAAGCTTTTTGCTGACTGGAGCACTGATGACTCATCCACTCTCCAAACACGTGTGTTGTATTGATGTGTGGCGATGATCGGCAAACCTCAATACATGGCATATTATTGTTGCTGAATAGACCTGCCGCCTTGCCAATTAATTGCAGATTTATCGTTAATCTGAAGGCTATTGCAAAGCAAAATGGCGCAATATGCTGTTAGAATTGCCAACATAGAGCAGGTGGCGATATGGCCCTTATTTTTCATTCCCAAGAGTAATAATTCTGAACAATAAACAAGTTGATGTGGTGGTCATTGGTGCAGGCGCAGCGGGATTATTTTGTGCTGCTGAGGCGGCCAAACGTGGTCGCAGTGTTGTAGTGCTTGATCATGCCAAACGTATTGGTGGCAAAATCTTAATGTCGGGGGGCGGGCGCTGTAATTTCACTAACCTATTCGCCAGTCACGAAAACTTTTTATCTAACAACAAACACTTTTGTAAGTCGGCCTTGAGTCGCTACACCCAGTGGGATTTTATTGGCTTGGTGGCGCAATACGGTATTGCCTACCACGAAAAAACCCTCGGTCAGTTATTCTGTGATAACAGTGCCAAAGACATTCTCAATTTGCTGTTGAGTGAATGCAGTAAAGCAGGCGCCGCCGTAACATCTGGATGTGACATCCTAGACATTGAAAAACATACAAGTGGATTTTGTCTCGACACCAGTTTTGGTCAATACCAATGTGAATCGCTGGTCATCGCCACTGGCGGATTGTCAATGCCAAAACTTGGCGCCAGCCCCTTTGGTTACAAAGTGGCTGAACAGTTTGGCTTAAACGTGCTGCCCACCCGCGCAGGTTTAGTGCCGTTTACCTTACATGATCACGATAAAGAGGTATTGGCCGAGCTTAGCGGTATCTCGTTGGACGCACGAGCAAGCTGCAACGACACCAGCTTCAACGAAAACATTTTGTTCACCCACCGTGGCTTAAGTGGCCCAGCGGTACTGCAAATTTCCTCGTTCTGGCAGCCCGGCCAAGTCGTGGAATTTGATTTATTCCCCCATGGTGATTTGCACGCTGAGTTACAAAAACAACAGCAACAACACGCCGATATTCTGCTAAGTACAGCGCTAGCGGCGCACTACGCCAAACGTTATGTGCAAACGGCTTTACCTTATTTAGGCCTTGAGAACAAACCCCTCAAACAATATCAGGGCAAGCAACTACAACAGGTAGCCGAGGCCTTTCACCAGTGGCAACTTAAACCCAATGGCACCGAAGGTTACCGCACCGCCGAAGTCACCTTGGGCGGCGTGGATACCGACGAACTTTCCTCAAAAACCATGGAAGCTAAAAAGGTCAAAGGCCTGTATTTCATCGGCGAAGTGATGGACGTCACAGGTTGGTTAGGGGGTTATAACTTTCAGTGGGCATGGAGCAGCAGTTGGGTAGCGGGGCAGGTGGTTTAGTTATTGATGATTATTCGACGAATTCAACATGATATTTTTCGAGTAACCTTTTTTCTTGGTCACCCTTTATCGACACTCGTCCTTCATTCCAGATTTTGATCAATGCCTGTCTTTGTTTAGTAGGAATATTAAGTGAAAAGATCGGGCGTTCAACTAAATTTTTCTCTAAGCCAGGACGCACAATTTTAAGCTCGTCTTGCAAATTCAAACGCTCTAGGGTGTATTGCAAGACAAGTAGGTTGTCAGCATAAAGATCCACTCTACCTTCGCTAATCATACGAAAAATACGCTCAACTACGTCATCGTCTCCAGCGATAACTTCAACCGTGTTTGCATTGTCGAGGTCGTCAATATACCGTTGATAGTCAACGCTCATCGAACTGTAGTCCCAACCAGGGCCTGTTGCGAGACGTTTACCTGTTATAGATTGAATACCCTCGTAGCGCCAAGACTCATTTTTCCTGACAACAAAGGCTGAAGTGTAGGTGAATGTCGGCTCGCTAGCATATTCGAAACTTCGTTCAGTCTGTGTTGAATAAAGATATTCAGGCAACATATCGCAAAATCCTTCAGCAACCATATTCAGACCTCTTGCCAAAGGTACCTCGTAATATTCTAGTTGGTAGCCTTTTGCTGTGTATATCAGCTCCAACATATCAATGACCACACCTCGGTCCGATGAATCCTGTGATGCAAAGATTGTCATGGGTGCCCATTGGTCATAACAGACCTTTAAGGTATTTGCGTAAGCTGTGTTGAGCATACTGACGAGGCTTAATAGTATCCCGAGAAATAAGCTATAAAGCTTATTTCTGTGATTTTTTTCCTTGTTACTGTTCGACACGATCACGGCCTTTATCTTTTGCCCCGTATAGTTTTATATCGGCTCGTTTAAATAGTGCATCAATTACTTGGTCTTCTGCTTGTGCTATCTCAATACCGATACTCACCCTATAGGTAACCGTTTTACCCTCTACTTCTATAGTAGATTCACTGATCGCTTTGCGCATTTTTTCGGCTAATTGAAAGGCTTCTTCGGATCCTGTGTCTGGCAGGAACAGAGCAAATTCTTCACCCCCGACTCTGCCAATAAGATCAGACTTTCTTACTAGTTTTTGAATCGTCTGGGTAAAATGAATTAGCACTTTGTCGCCAACAAAATGGCCAAAAGTATCGTTGATCAGCTTGAAGTGATCCAGATCCATCAGTACAAAGGAGGCTGGTGATTTCTGCCGTTGAGCAAGCAGGAAAATATGTTGCGCAGTTTCAAAGAAACTGCCGCGATTTAATACGCCAGTTAACGAATCCACTCTCGCAATATTTTCAAGTTTTTCATTTAATATTTGTAACTCTTCTGTCCGTTTTGCCACGGCATCTTCTAACCAAACTCGCTTGGTTTGCTCGTCTTCAAGCAATCGCTGCCTATCTTTTTCCATTGCCGCAAGCATAGCGTTCATGTGCGTTTGCAGTTGACTGAGTTCGTTGCGTTCAATGTTGGAAAGTTTGATGCGTTTACTTGCGTTTTGAGTCAGTTGAACCTCTTCCACCTGCACCATCAATTCACGCAGGGGAAGGGCTAATTAACGATTAAAAGCCCAGATAAACAGCCAAAATAATAAAGAAATCTTTATAACTGCTGTCAGCGCAATCAACCAAAATCCAAATAGCACTCGATCAAAAACCACTTCTGACGATGAATAGAGTGTCAGCGTTCCCAGCAAGATATCTTTGCCATTAAGGATCCGATTTAAGTTAGATTTTGTCTCGAATATGGACAATGGAGCAGCATTGGGCGCAAATGCCCGCTGAGAAACAAGGCGTTCGCCCGCGACGTTGCTTATGTCAACGCCAACAATAATTGGCATTTTTACAAGTCCCGCGACAAGTTCATTTAACTGTGTTTGATTAAACTGCCACAAGCTTATGGACATTGGCCCCTGTACAGTTTCTTCCAGCTGGTATAATTCAACTAGAATGGCATCTCGAGTTTTCAAGTATTCGACCAAAAACTGCGCACTGGTAATTAATAACGTTACCGTGAGATAGATGGAGAAAACCACGCGCAACATCTTTTGGGTGAGGTTGTTTGGAGTAAAAAAACCTAAAAACATTGAAACCGATACTTCCCAATTGACTGCATTTCGTCACCAATACTAGATGACTCGACTAGGTAATGAAATAGACACGGCGTTAATATCAGCGCACGCCATGCCTTTTCAAGATAACAGCACCGTTAAACTATATAAAATAACGGAGAAATTTAAGCCTGTTACGCTGACCCGCTATCATGAACTTGATCTTTCGATAGGTGATAATGCGACCCCTGTCGTTTAACTTTTTCTTCACAGTTGGTGTGTCCTATATCCCTCAACTGCTGTTACATTGAGGTGTAAAACTAATTCTTGTTTTGAGCATTAAAATACAGGTATCCCATGAATAAGCTGCACAAGATTTTGAATAGGTTTGTTTTAATGGTGATATTGAATACCACCTTCACAATATTGGCTGACGAAACGCCCTTAGAAGTTTTTCAATCGAGAGCAGCACAAACGTTGCGCCTGCACCCCTTCGATGTGACGCACTATCAAATTGCATTATCATTAGTTGAAAGACACCAATCTTTCGTGGGTCGCACAGAGGTGCACTTTATTGCGACCGAGGCGGATTTAAAGCATGTGGTGTTGGATGCGGAAACTTTTGTTGTCAGAGCCGTGCACAATTCTGAGCAAACCCCATTAATATTCACTCAGGCCAACGGTTCCCTCGATGTCAGGCTAGCGCAACCCTTGGGCAAGGGTCAAAACTCAAAGCTTATCATTCAGTATCAAGCAACAAATGTAGATGTTGACCCCACTCAATTTGGGATGAAAGCAGGTTACGATTTGGGTTTAGATTTTAAAGCAGCCAGCGCCACCAACCCACAATTGATCAACACCTTGTCTTTTCCTGAAGGTGCCCGCCATTGGTTCCCGTGTTTTGACCATCCCAGCGACTGGGCCACACACGATACGATTATCACTGTCAAACAAGACTACCAAGCCACCGCAAACGGCGTGCTGCTGAGCACCACTGAAAATCCAGCTATGGGCACCCGCACCTTTCATTACCGTCAAACGCAACCACAGCCCACTTATCTGTATGTGCTGGTGGCAGGGCCGTATTCGGTGTTACCTGCAACTTACGGCGAATTACCTTTGCAGTATTGGGTCTACCCGGGCAAAGAAGACGACGCCGCTGTAACTTTTGCCCCCACGGCGAAGATGATCGACTTTTTTGAAAACCTCTACGGGGTAAAATTTCCCTGGGCGAAATATGCACAAATTACCGTACCGGGTATTGGCGGCGGGGCGGAGAGCACATCGGCCACGGTGTTAGGCGACAGTCTGGTGCACAACCAGCAAAATTTGCTGGATTTTCCCAGCAATCGAGTGATTTCCCATGAAATAGCCCATCAGTGGTGGGGAAACTTGGTGGGTTATCGGGATTGGACCCATGTCTGGCTAAGTGAGAGTTTTGCCACCCTTGGTGAGTACCTGTATCAGGCGGATGATCTGGGTGAGGATGAAGGCGCGTGGAATCTATATAACAAAAAACGCGATTACCTAAATGAAGCCCACAATAAGTTTATACGCGCCATTGTGACCAATAAATGGGATAGGCCTGACCAGATGTTTGACAACCATTCCTATGCCAAAGGCGCGGTGATACTCAATATGTTTCGTGACATGGTGGGCTCATCGATGTTTCAGCGCATCATGCAACAATATTTGCAACGACATGCCTACTCCAACGCCATCACTAGTGATTTTTTTGCGGTTGTAGCGCAAGTCAGCGGTGAGGATTATCAATGGTTTTTTGATCAATGGTTACTCAAACCCGGGCACCCGATACTGGAAGTTAGTTCAAGCTGGGATGATCAACGCAAGATCGTGAGCTTGAGCATCAAACAAGTGCAAGACACCGACAATGGCACCGCACTTTTTCGCTTACCCATCAACATTGCGTTTGTCACCACACAAGGGAAACAAGTGCACTCGCTGTGGTTGAGTGAAAAACAGCAACATTACGATTTTGTTTTGCCAGCGCCACCGCTATTGGTGCGCTTTGACGAGGGCGATGTATTACTTAAAGAATGGACTTTCAACAAGACCACAAGCGAACTCTTGTATCAGCTACGCCAAGACAAGGCCATGGGCCGGCTTTGGGCGGCTACTGAGTTGGCAGCGCGCCTGAGTGAACCTCAAGTGCTTTTGGCCCTGCAACAAACAGCTGAAACGGATGTGTTTTGGCCAGTGCGCCAAGCCGCACTTAATGCACTGAGCAGTCAACCAAAGGCATCCCTGCTTGGCTGGTTACAACAACGCAGTAGCACAGATCCAAAAAGCCAAGTACGGGCGTCGGCCGTCCGTGCTATGGGTGTGTATCGGCATCCTCAATTTATGGCGTTTATAAAACAAGTCTATGCAAATGATCAGAGTTTTCTGGTGCAAGCTGCGGCTATAGAGGCCTTGAGCCATTATCCAGATGTAGATCTACAGGCCTTTTTCGAAAAAGCGGCATTGCGCACCTCACCCCGCAATGTACTGGCAAAAGCGGCCAATCTTGCTTTAAAAGACCGACCCACGATAAACCCTTAGAGGTTTGTGTGCGTAGTGCTTGATTACGTGGCTGCTGAACGATACTGTGAAGCAGCAAAACTTGCCTGTAGTAACGCGGTGGACAAGTCTCTTGATAAGATTAAATAACCTGAGATCGGTTTAAGCAGCCACCATCGCATTTCTCTCAACGTCGCTAATATTAAGGGATGGCTTATTTTTCTTGAGGCAATATGCCACTAAGCCAGCCATTAGATTGAGCATAAAACCGTTC
>Ga0210026_1000739_pt1 | contig 35670 bp, 38 predicted proteins | sample CryGeymeta201509_FD_183977 | JGI IMG/M metagenome (GOLD analysis project Ga0210026, IMG submission 183977) | Groundwater microbial communities from Crystal Geyser aquifers in Utah, USA - Crystal Geyser metaG 2015-09 (SPAdes) (version 2) | ecosystem: Environmental > Aquatic > Deep subsurface >...
TTTGGGGAATGTCTAACTTCTGCCACCAAATTCCGTTAGAAGCTTGTAGAGTCGTTTGCTCTGTTCATGACGGGTGAGGTGACGGAAGTTGTAACGCCACACGTGTTCACCGACGAAGAACTGGAGTCGATTCTTCCGAATGCCACCGATGGAATCGAGGTGCGTCTTAAGAAGGCCCCAGTAACCATCGAGCGTCTGCGTATGTATATCGCCACGGACATATTCACCAGCGTCATGGTCGACCCACTGATGGAGATAGCCATAGCGCGGAAGCCGTCGGTACCCCTTGCGACCATCCGTGTAGACGGTACTGCCACGGCAGACAACTTCCTGGATGTGAGGGATTAAGGAACGGTTCTTGGTGTCTCTGACAAGCCAGACGCGCACCTGGGACGGATTACGCTCCACGACTCCGAAAATGGCTTGTTTACTGGTTCCTCTGCCACGTTTTGATCCTTGGCGACGGATATGGATCGCTTTGTTCTTCCAGGAGCCACCGACGTAGGTCTCATCCGCTTTACATCTACCCCGGAGAGCAGGAGCGGTACGTCCCGCCGGTCATCACCGTACGCATTATGCTGACGGCTTTCTGCGCCGTCGCGTAAGCGAGTTTGCACTCCTTGTGAACGGATTGGATCGTCTCGTCGCGCAGGAATGTGTCGATGATTCGGAGCCACTCTCTTCGTTCAAGACGGAATCCTGAAACCGGATGCGCCGTGCCGGATGACCATTCGCTTCGACACCGTTTGCACTTTCGATGAGCACGTCGGATCGACCATGAACTACCGTGTCCGCAAGCCGGACAAAACAACAATTTTGGCATAGATTTGGTGGCAGTTATTAGTTACACACCAACCATGACAGAATTATGGCTTAACTTACATAGAAAGAACAGTTTTCAGGTGGCAGATTTTATACATTTCCCTTTTTTTAAATGACTATCGAGCCATTAAGCACTAATCACTAGCCACTTTGTCGCCTACCCATGTACCCACCTGCATGAGTCGTAAAACGAAAAACGCCCACTCTACTTTTAGTAGTCCACTAGATAGGATTGCGGATTAACCGGGATACCATTTACCCTCACTTCAAAGTGAAGATGTGGCCCTGTCGAAAGACCGGTGCTACCCGAATACCCTATCACCTGCCCGCGGGACACAAACTGGTCAGCTGAAACATTAAAGCTCGACAAGTGAGCATAAAGAGTTGCGTAGCCATTGGCGTGAATTATCATTACATAATTACCGTAAGATGCTCCGGTTCGGGCCCAGGCAACATAGCCTGGGGCTGCGGCCTCAATCGGCGTACCAGTTGGAACCGCAATATCAAGCCCACCATGTTCAAATAAGTGTCTGAATGGGTAACTTGGGTCATGAAATATTGCTGTGATAATTCCGTGAGTTGGCCAGCTTATTAAAGTCGAGTCCCCTAGCTCATCAAGGTCATCAAGTTTCCCTGACATCTCGGACTGCAAGGTATTAATTTGATTTGAAATATATTGCTGTTCTTGACGCAACTCGCTCATCAAAACTCTATATTCACTTTCTGAGTCTTGCGTCTGTGCGATCAGAACCGATTTAGCTCCAACTTGATGTTCCATTTGCTCAATTTGATTTTTGAGCGACTCTTGCAAAGCGACTAGGTTCTCTAGCTTTTCTTCTTGTTCAATTTTGTCGGCGCCCAAACTTTCTTTTGTGGCTTTTGTTTCATTAAGCGCATTTTGCAAATCAGCGTTTACAGTCTCCAAATCCTTTACTGCCATAAACAATTCGTTAAAGTCCCCGGCGCCAAATAAAACTTCAACAAAACCAATGCCATCGTTTTTATTTAATTCAAAAATCATGTTTTCCAAAATTTCTCTTTGCCGCACTATTTTGCTTTCTTGTTCTTCTATAGCTTGCTCTAATAATTGAACTTCCATCTGTTGAGATTCAATCTCAATTTCGGTAGATTGAATATCGAGCTGTGCTAGCGCGATTTGATTTTCAATCATTTCAACATCACCCATCAAGCTAGCCGCTTGATTTGAATATTGATTTATTCTGGTTCGATACTCATCTATCTTATCGTTTATTTGATCGATTTGAGCTTTTTTAACATCAATCTGATCTTGAAGTTCGTTTATGTCACCAGCCTGTTGTGCCAAACTAAAATTATTATCGCCAAAGAGCGACCCTAAAATGCACAGAAGCATTAAACAAGCTATTTTACTTCTGATTTTCATTAATTTAATTATAACAAAGAAATTGCTTTTTTAATACGCTCTATCCCCTGTTCACGTCCAAAAACCCATAAAAGCTCAAACGGGCTGGCAGATTTTTCTTGACCCGATAGTGCTACTCGTAGTGGCCAAAGTACATTTCCGTTTTGCAATCCTTCGCGTTCAATATATTTTTTTACCTCCCCTTCTAGTGTTTCTATTTTATCAAAATCTGGATCGTTTAGATTTTCAATAACTCCGAGCACTCCTTCTAAATTCTTTTTTGCATCAAGGGCATCAGCTTTTTTCCAAATCAATGATTCTTTCGCATAACTTGTAGCTTTCAAATATGGCGTAATCTTTTCCTCAAGCTCTTCAAGTCGATTAACTCTTTCGCGTTCAATAAGTAATGCCTTTTGTATTGTTTTATCAATTTCCATGCTTAAAAATGGTTTCGCCATCACAAACAATTCTTCATCGGATAATTCTTTAATATAATGATTGTTCATCCAATCTAACTTTTCTATATTCATGACCGCTCCACTACTTTTTACTTTAGTGATGTCAAAAAGATCTATCAGCTCCTGCATGGTATAAACTTCCCTGTCCCCCGTTGGATTATAGCCAAGAGTTGAAATGAAGTTTATAAGAGCCTGAGGTAGATATCCTTTCTTTAGATAATCTTCAACTGCTACATCACCTTGTCGTTTTGATAACTTTGTTTTATCAGGATTTAAAAGAAGTGGCACATGAGCGAATTGGGGAATATCAAAATCAAACATCTTTTGCAAAATAATATGCTTTGGCGTTGACGGTAGCCACTCTTCCCCGCGAATAACATGGGTGATATTCATCAAAAAATCATCAACAACTACAGCTAAATGATAAGTTGGATAGCCGTCAGATTTTACAATCACCTGGTCATCGATATCGCTGTGATTAAATTTTACATTTCCTCGGACTAAATCTTTTACAATTGTTTCCCCCTCTGGAATCTTCATTCTAATTACATGATTTTCACCGGAATCTAATTTCTTCTGAATCTCATCTGATGTTAATTTTAAACAAGCTCGGTCATACTTTGGCGTTTGCTTTGTTTCTTGTTGTTGCTTGCGCATTTCCTCTAATCGGTCACGCGAACAAAAACAATAATAAGCGTTGCTGTCTGCCAAAAGTCTGTCAGCGTGAATTTTGTATTCTGTCAATCTTTCAGACTGGACAAAAGGGCCTTCATCAAACTCAATTCCTAAATCTTTAAAAGTCTTAATTAAACTTTCAGTGGCGCCTTCAACAAACCTTGTTCTATCTGTGTCTTCGATGCGTAAAATAAACTGCCCACCGGTTTGATGTGCTAAAAAATAACTAAATAAGGCTGTGCGCAATGTTCCGACATGCATGTAACCGGTTGGACTCGGTGCAATTCTTGTTCTAGCTGGTTTCATATTTGCTTATTTGAAAATAATTGTTTAAATACTTCTGGTATTACTCGAACAATTGCTCTATAAAATCTTTTCTGTTTTATAGCCTCACAGGCCACAACAAATGGAAATACGATGACTGCTCTTGCTATTCTACCAACTCGAGCTGGCTCAATCAATACGCGCCAAAACCACTCCAGTCCCATTTGGCGCAGTGGTTTTGGCGCCCTTCGCTTTTCACCGGCAATCATATCAATCGCCCCACCAACGCCAATGGCAACATTTATGAAATCCATATATTGCATATGTTTTACAATAAGCGATTCCTGTTTACCATGACCAAGAGCAACTGCTAAGACCGAAGGCTTTAGCAAATTGATTTTATCAATAACATCTTTTGCTATTTGAGTATTCCCTGTTTTATCTACTGATACATATCCGGTCTCAATCATCTCAATATCAAGCCCCGGGTAATCTATTTTCAGATTTTCAATTGCTTTTTTTGCAATTTTTGAAACTCCGCCAAGCAATATTATTTTTCTTTTTTTCTGCTGACAGATTTTAATAATTTTTTGTAAAGTATCAACGCCGGTGTGTCTATTTTTTAATTTGTCCTCGGTTAACGCCGCCACCGCGTATCTGATTGAAACCGAATCTGGAATTGATAAATCAGATTTTGATAAAACTTTTTTAAACCATGGAGCTTTGTTTGCCAGCAAAAGCATTTCAGCGTTTGGTGTAAAAATTATATGATTTCCACTTAAAACCCATGTCTCAAGTTTTTGATTGAGCTCTTTGCTATCAATGTCATCGATTGATACATCAAATAGTCGATGGGTCTGCATATCATTTATTCTTCCAAATAATTAAGGATGCAACGCCTCCGATTAAATCATTTAGTAGATCCATCATCGTATCTGTTAAATCTGGCTGTCTCCAACTAGTAAAATCACCAATCTGAATTGGAAAAAGTTGATCGAAAATATACTCATGCAGTTCCCAAAGAATTCCAATAAAAGAAACAAAGCCCAAAACCACAAACGGAATAAGCCACCACTTAATGTGTTTTTTTAATGATCCTTTAAACTTGATATCTTCTATTCCCTCATTCCATATTGCCAGCCCCAGTGCGCCCATTGCCAATCCGCCACCAATATGCATTGGAATATCATACCAATCAAACATTTCATATCCCCAAACAAGCCCCAGGGCATGGAAAAGAAGGACTGTAATTATTAGCAAAATGGCTTTTTTGATATTCATAGTGCTATTATTCTACTTTAATATCTTGACTTTCACAAATTAGCAGTCTATACTTCAGAGTGCTAATTTGGTAATATATATCGGCTATGATGCCAAATAATTTTACATCAAAATCTCAAGAAGCTATTCATGTCGCTCAAATGCTGGCCAACGAAAATGGTCAACAAGCAGTGGAACCAATTCATTTGCTTGCCAGTCTTGCTAATCAAGACGATGGAATCGTAGTCACCCTTTTTGAAAAAATGCAGGTTGACATTGATGGCTTACGCGATAAAATTCAACAAATCCTAGAATCCTTACCAAAATCATTTGGAATTAGCCAAGGAGGTATGGGTCAAGTTTTACTCTCCCCTTCCCTTGCCAAAGCCCTTCAAGCTGCCTTAAAGTTGGCAAAAGATTTTGGTGATGAATATATTTCAACTGAACATCTTTTGTTGGGGCTCATGAAAAACAAGCAAATTGAAAAATTCTTGTCAGTCCACGGAGTTGATGCTGAGGATTTACTCGAAGCCTTAAAAGTAGTTCGTGGTAATCAAAAGGTAGACACAGATGACCCAGAAACAAAATTTCAAGCACTTGAAAAATATAGTTTAAATCTTACCGAACGCGCCCGTCTGGGAAAACTGGATCCCGTGATTGGTCGTGACGAAGAAATTAGGCGAGTAATGCAGGTTTTACTTCGTAGAACAAAAAACAATCCTGTTTTAGTTGGTGAAGCTGGAGTTGGAAAAACTGCAATTTCAGAAGGACTGGCACAAAGAATTGTGGCTGGTGATGTTCCTGAAACTTTAAAAAACAAAGAAATTATTTCGCTCGATTTAGGAGCGCTTGTCGCTGGAACAAAATTTCGCGGTGAGTTTGAAGAAAGATTAAAAGCGGTCGTGCGCGAAATTGAGCAGTCTGATGGCAAAATGATTTTGTTTATTGACGAGCTTCACAATTTGGTCGGAGCCGGTAAAGGCGATGAGTCGCCAATGGACGCTTCTAACTTGCTTAAGCCGGCGCTAGCACGAGGAGAAATGCGTGTTATTGGTGCGACAACCTTAAAAGAATATCAAAAATATATTGAAAAAGACGCGGCTCTCGAGCGTCGTTTTCAACCAGTGATCGTGGAGGAGCCCTCAATTACCGATACAATTGCTATTTTGCGCGGTATTAAAGAAAAGTACGAAATCCACCATGGAGTTAGAATTTCTGATGCAGCCATTGTTTCAGCCGTCGAACTTTCAGCCCGCTATATTACAGATAGGTTTCAGCCTGACAAATCAATCGATTTGATAGACGAAGCGGCCTCGGCTTTGCGCATGCAGATTGACTCCATGCCCGAAGAACTAGATAAGTTAAAACGCGAAGAAATGCGCTTGGAGATTGAACGACAATCACTACTCAAAGAAACTGATAAATCTTCAAAAAATCGTCTAAAAGAAATTGAAAAATCAATTGCTGATTTAAAAGAAAAATCAAGCGAGCTTGAGCTGCGTTGGAAAAATGAAAAAGATATCATTCAAAAAATTCGTGATCTAAAAGACGAAATAGACAAACTGATGAATGAATCAGAAATTGAAGAACGCAAAGGTAATCTGCAAAAAGTAGCCGAACTTCGTTACGCCAACATTCCAAGTAAGCGTGACGAACTTAAAAAATCACAAGAAGAATTACGAAAATTTCAACAAGAACGCGGGCTTCTTAAAGAAGAAATTGGTGAGGAAGAAATTGCGACAATTGTTTCAAGATGGACAAGTGTGCCGGTTTCTAAAATGTTGCAGAGCGAAATGCAAAAGTTGGCTCACATGGAAAATAATCTAAAGGAGCGCATTGTTGGCCAAGACGAAGCCATTGGTGCAGTCAGTAATGCCCTGCGTCGGTCAAGAGCCGGAATATCGGAAGAAAGGCGACCGATTGGATCATTTATATTCTTGGGCCCAACCGGGGTTGGTAAAACGGAGCTTGCCAAAGCCCTGGCCGAATTTATGTTCAACGACGAGGAGTCGCTAGTTCGAGTTGATATGTCCGAGTACATGGAAAAACACAGTGTTAGCAAAATGATTGGGTCTCCTCCGGGATATATTGGCCACGACGAAGCCGGTCAATTAACCGAAAAAATCAGACGCCGTCCATACTCTGTTGTACTTTTTGATGAAATTGAAAAGGCCCATCCTGATGTATTTAACATGCTACTCCAAGTTCTTGACGACGGTCATTTAACTGACGCCAAAGGACGAAAAGTAAACTTCAAAAATACAGTGATTATTCTAACCTCTAATGTTGGCTCTGACATTATCCTAAATTCTGGAAACGAAATCGGTTTTGGTAATTCTGAGCAGAAAACAGACGGTGTTAAAGACAGGGTAATGAAACTGCTAAAAGAGCAATTTAAACCGGAGTTTTTAAACAGGATTGACGACACAATATTTTTCCACGCTTTAAACGAAGAGAATATTAGTGAGATAGTCGGCTTGCAATTAGAGCAAGTCGCCAAGAGATTAAAAGCTCAAAAAAATATTGATCTTAAGGTCTTAATTAAGGCTCAAAAATATTTAGCTAAAAAAGGATTTGATCCTAAATATGGCGCCCGGCCGCTTAAGCGAATTATCCAAACCGAGCTGCTTGATCCGCTGGCAATGATGATAGTTTCCGGCGAAATATCCAAAGAAACTAAAGTTACAATTGATGTTCCAAACGACAAAATCGAAATCAAAATAAAGTAGACAAAAGAGACAGCCAAACATACGGCTGTTTTTTTATTTGACAAAATTGAGGCTGATGACATACAGTTGAATTGTCACTTCACCTTCCGAGTGCGAGTGAGCGACTGGTCGCCCGCCCCCAGTTGACGGCAACCAGCAGTCGCACCGTGTGGCCGTACGACACAGGCCCTGTGCGACACAGTACACCACGCTTACTTGCCCGTTGGCTGATGTGACCAACAGCTGCTTAGTATTCGCATACAAGGGGAGAGATCTCCAAAACAGCTGTTGCCCTGCGTGCGGGCGAGGAGTCTTACCATAAGGTCTACTTCCCCAAGCAAAAAAGCTCTTCGCCCGCACGCTCCATCTTTTCGTCTGGCACGGTCTGGCTAAAAAAGCTGGCCCCTGGACTCCTCTGGCTCAATACTGCCAGGCCGTGCCCCCGTTAGCCCCACCGGGTGACTTCAACCCAAACCGACATCCGTGACCATACTCATGCAATGTCAGCCGGTGGGGTTTTTCTTTTTATCTAAAATGGAATATCGATTCTATTTTCCTTAATTTCACATATCCCACAATCACCGCAAAAGTGTAATCTATCTAATATCAAGTGCGTGGTAAACTCTAATATATTTTTGCGCATTCATGATATCAACCAAGGACCGTAGATCATCAACAATATCTAAATCTCCTTCCCATACACTGCGTTGGGTCATACGGAATCCAATATCTTTCAGAAGTTTTCTAAATGTATCCCGGACATGCTTAATATCTTCTGGAATATCAAAAATAACAAAACAAATTTCACCTTCTGGCAAAGTTTGTTTTTCTAGTATTATTTTTGATTTTAAAAGAGAAACCGCCCCTTTCTTTGTTAAGTATTGATAAATCTTGTCTCCTTCTTTTTGAGTTTTAATTAACTTTTGTTGCTTGGCGCGGTAAATAGCATGATTCCTTTCTCTGCGCTCGACTGCGTTTTTAATTTCGCGCATTTCCTCTAAACTTCGGCCGCATTGTCCATATTGACGGCCGTTGGCTAAAAAGAAATCAACATCATTAAAAAGATCAACTAAAACTTGAGCCGTCCTCGAAACTTTATTTTTTTGATTTTCCATACGATTACATTTTACATGCGATCGCATCAAAAATGTAATCAATGAAATTCGCAGTAAACAGTAATTATATGCTTTATAATTGCGTAAATGATTATATTTGAAATCATTTTATAAAAACAACATCACTCCCTTTAGTTACACTTAACCAGCGATCGCGCTAAAAGTGTAACTGCTTATCTTTAATTGTTCTGCAAAGAGAATTTGATATATATTGCCTCATTTGTATCTATAATCCTTATTTCTATTCGATTCAATTCAAGTGTTACTTAATTTAACAATTTTCATTTCCAAAAGCTAAGTAAAAAAAGATACCGCCCGCTAGCTTTTCTTTAAGGAGTTTGCTCGTGAGAGCATACCTTGCAGAATTGCTAGCGGGTCGGTTTCGCGTGGTGGGTGGGACTAGTAGCGGGTACCGTCGATGTCAAGGACACCGTCAGTCCCCTCGTGCCAGTAGACTGGCACACCACCAACGGACACACCGCTGGTGGCGGCGGCCGCATTGGCACTGCGCTCGACATCGTAGAAGATGTCGAGCCACACACCTCCCACGAGGATGGCACCAGTGCACTCCATCACAGCGCGCGCGTCGTCGATGGGGACGTAGAACTCCAACATGGAGCCTCCGTCCGTTGCCCAGTCGGCGATGACGCCGTTACTGGAGCCAGTAGGCGTCTCCACGTTGCAGGACACCGAAGTGTCCTGCACCCCGTCGTAGAACGAGCTGACGGTGATGACCGCCCACTCGTCTCCGCGGGGGGAACCGAGGCCGACCTCCTCGCCGACGGCGAGGCAGAGCTCGGCCGCCACGGCCGACTCCTCACCTGCGCCGCCCATTGCGGCGCAGACTTCGGCGGCAAATCCGCCGCCTTCTTCGCATCCCGTGGCCATGGCGGCCACGGGGATCACGAACATCGCCACGAGGGCGCGGAGGATGCGGGTCATTTCTGACCTCCATTTGGTTTGGCCATTTGGCCGGTGGTACACTCACGCCCGGATTTGGACGCTTTCGCATTTCCCTAACAGCTAATAACTATAAGCTAAAAGCTTTAAGATCCTGTGAAAGCGTCCATTCCGATTGCTCGGAACCAGGCGCGCCATCATCTCTCCATTCGACTTCTTATTGATGTCGTCGTAATTAAGTAGTCTCGCCTACAAGCTAGTTAGCTAATAAGCTATTTTCTACTTCCCTACGACGACATCTGAAGATGTCGTCTTGAGAGAGAATGTGCAACGAACTTTTTATGGTTCGTCATCTCGATTGATAAAGTGACTAGGTGTTAGTAGTCAGTTATCAGTCAAGATGACGGCCCGAGATGAAGTTTCGTGTTCATTCGGGCCAGGTGTGTTCACTGAAACAAGCGTTCAGCCAAACACACGATATCAGCCGTGAGCAATGTGATGCTCACGCCCATGAGGAACCCAGCTCGTACGCCGGGCCAATCGCAACCTCTCGAGGACAGCAGCGAAACCGTGGCCACAAGGACCAGGCCCGCTGCTGCCAGAATTTGAGCAACCAACATATACATCCTCCAGGTTGTAGGTCCACTCAAAAGACAAATTACTTTATCTACTGGGTGGACCGGGTCGGCGCAGAGATGAGACTCTGGCCGACCCGACGGACCTTGCCGACTACATGCCGGCGAAGGCCATGCCTCCGGCCACGAAAAACGCGGCAAAAGGGGAAAAGACGTAACAAGCAACGATGATGATGGCACGCATGGTGCCTCCATGGTTTTGAGGGTTTCTAAACCATCGGGTTGAATTTAGGCTCAGCGACTTCGCTTTGCCCTGTAAGTCGATCAAGCATGGTGATCAACTTGCAGTGCAGAACGAACTGTCGTGGCAACCGGGTCACCACCAGCCCAGGTATCGCGTTCGGGCTTTGGCGGTGACCCGGTTGCGTGAAACCCATGTAAAATGAAAAACGGATATTTGACTTGCGAGAAATCGAATATCCGTTATTCACTTCACCCTCCGTTACAGGTCAACACATGGGTTGACCCCTACATGAGGGGAAATGTGGTCTTTTTACCCAGACCTCGGGCTCTCTCTAATTGTTGAATTGTGAAGTTTGCTCTCTCTTTCAATCTTCATCTTTCTGACGCTGGAATAATAGCATATTTTTACACTTTTGTCAAGAGCTAGGGCTTGATTAATGGCTAATATTAGATATAAAAGACCAATAGAAAATTAAGGTTTAGACCTTTAGAACCTGAGATCTACTGCTCTATTAGTCTAATCTCTAACTATCTTTCGTGTTATAATCAAACCCTATGACACTCCGCTCTCTTTTTTCACATTTAACTCCTATCATCCTTTTTGCCCTTATTACCCCTATAACTCTTTTTACCCTTTTAACCCCCTCATTTTCCTACGCCTATAACCCTGATTATCTCATTTCTGACTGGGATTTAACCGATCCCTTTGCCCTGGATTTCAATCAAATCCAACATTTCTTAAACAGAGGCTATTTAGGCGACTATAAAACAGAAAACTGGGAAGGTGACAGCAAATACGCCGTTAGTATTATTTGGGATGCTGCTCAATATATTGGAATTAGCCCAAAAGTACTTTTGGTGATGTTGCAAAAAGAGCAAAGCTTGATTGAAGACGATAACCCTAGCGAAAATCAACTAAACTGGGCCATGGGCTATGGAGTCTGCGACTCTTGTTCAAAATCAGATCCTTCAATTCAGCGCTGGCTTGGATTTGGAAAACAAGTAAATTCAACTGCCCTTCAGTTAATTGATGGCTATCTGGCAGACATTGAAGAGGACGGATCAACCCAAGGAAAATACGGTCCCGGAATTCCGGTTGAAATTGATGGCACTACTGTTACTCCAGCTAACGCGGCCACCGCTGCCCTTTACGCTTACACGCCACACCTGCACGGCAACGAAAACTTTGTTACAATTTGGAACCGCTGGTTTGAAACCGAGTATCCAAGTGGCTCGCTCCTTAAAGTTGCCGGTCAAAACGGCGTGTATTTAATTGAGTACGGTTATAAACGACCAATCCACAGCTGGAGCGCTCTGCTATCTCGTTTTAACCCCGATCTTATCATTGAGGTTTCTGAAAACACGCTTGCCAACTACGCTGACGGCCAAGCAATAAATTTCCCTAACTATTCCTTACTTCAAGACGAAAGCGGTCAAATCTATCTTTTAGTTGACGACTCACTTCGTCCATTTGCATCAACTGATGTTTTTCATGCCATTGGCTTTGCCGACGACGAACTGGTTCAAATTACAAGCGACGATGTTTCCGCTTTCGAAATTGGAGACACAGTCACAAACTCAACCCAAGACCCTACCGGCAAGCTACTGCGTCTTACCACCAACAATGCTTTGTTTTATGTCCGGGATGGTTACAGACATATAATCCTTGATGACATAATTGCCAAACTTGCCTATCCAAATCTTCAGGCAGTATCAGCTCTGCCGGTTGAAGTTGAGCAATACAAAGAAGCGGAACCTATCAAAATCCCGGACGGTTATTTAGTTAAATCAGCTGACACACCAACCGTGTATGTAGTTTCCGAAGGTGAAATTAGAGCAATTGCCAGCGAGCAAGTATTTACCTCTTTTGGCTGGTCCTGGGACGACATCTTAACTGTAAGCCAAACAGCCTTAAATCTTCACCGCATTGGTGATAGTATTAATACAGAATTTTAAAAGACCAGTGACAAGAGACTAGAAACTAGCTTCTAGACCCTGGACACTAAATATATGCTTGTATTTGCCGGCCTTACTCCTCATTCCCCCCTGCTTCTTGAATCAATCAGTAAAGATCAAGCTAAGCATTTGGAATTAACCACCACCGCCATGAAAGAATTGGCTGATGATCTTTATGCCGCCCACCCCGATACAATCCTTTTAATTTCCCAACACCCAACAATGTATGACGCTTCATTTTCCATTAACCTAAGCGATCCATACGAATTTGATTTACGAACTTTCGGGGAGCTTGGCTTTGATAAAAAATTGCGACCGGAAATTATGTTGGTTGATCATCTGCAAAGATATTTAAGAAAAGAAAATATTCCAATAACTTTAACTACCGATGAAGCCTTGGATTATTCGGCTGCAGTTCCCCTTCATTTTCTGACTGAAAGATTGCCAAAAGTCAAACTGATTCCAATCACATACTCAAAGCTGGGTCCAAAAGCGCATTTTCAATTTGGCCAAGCACTTAAAGATGTTATTTTTGAAAGCAACGAACGCATTGCAATTATTGCCAGCGGTGATCTATCACACGCCCTAACAAGCGAAGCGCCAGCCGGATATTTTAAAGAAGGTGAAGAATTTGATAAAAAAATTCAAGAACTTATCATTCAAAAAAATACAGTTGGTCTGGTTAATCTTAATGATAATCTTGTTGAAAACGCACATCAAACAATTTATAATCCCCTTTTGATACTATTCGGATTGCTTGAAAGAATATCAGTTAATCCTCAAATTTTAAGTTATGAAGCACCTTTTGGTGTTGGTTACTTGGTTACAAACTTTGTTTTAAGATGAATATGATAGCCGAGGTGATTCCGCAAATACGACTTCCCAGGAGGTTTAGTTTTTTTGATTATGGGGTTTCTGACTTAAAAATTAATATTGGCGATGTTGTAAGAATATCTTTTAAAAATCGTGAGGTATTGGGAGTTGTTAGGGGTTTAAGAAAAGAATCAACTCACAAAGTTCAAAATATAATTTCTATTATTGAGCCTGAATTTTTAAATTCAGATGATATTAAAAGACTAGAGTCGATCGCTACAAACATTGCTCAATCACCTTCTACTGTTCTACACACGGCTTTGTTTGGATTTAGAAATAAAAAAGATGAAGTAAAACAAAACCACATCAGTTATCCAAAATTGATGATCGACAAACAAACAGCCAAGCAGGTTTCAGCAGTAATGGCAGAACTAAAAGATAAAAATCAACTCTTTTTTCAAACAAATATCGAAGGCGCTCTTACGCTTGCTTATGCATTAACTAAGCAATTTAAAAATCAAATTTTGATTTTAGCCCCACACGAGCGTGATGCCAAAGTTATCCACAAACTAATCGACTTTAAATACAAAACAGCAGTTCTGCACGGAAAATGCACTCCGGCCGATAGAAATGCGATAATTCGTTCCTGGCAATCAGGCGAAACCAAGATTTTAATCAGCACCAGACAGGGATCACTTTTGCCGGCTAAAAAGATCGATGCGATCTTAGTGATTGACGCCGGATCAATTGATCACAAAAACTGGGACCGCAATCCAAGATATGACGCCCGGCTGGCAGCTGAACTATTGGCAAATCAACATCAGGCAAAATTAGTTTTTACAGGATTTACTCCCAGGCTTCTTGATATCTTTGAAAAAAGACTGATTATTTTTAGCCAAAGTACGGATGCACAAATAATTAATCTAAGCGCTCGCGAAGAATATTCTGGAATTCCCCTTATTTCTGACACGCTTAAAAATAAAATTTCTGAAGTATTAAAAACAAATAAACAAACGCTTTTGGTCTACAACCAAAAAGGCGTTGCTAAAAGATTGCAATGCAGTGTGTGCCGGCACATTCCATTTTGTGGAACTTGTGGCGCCAACCCTGTTGTTCGAGCAAGCGATTTACTCTGTCCGGTTTGTAAAACAGAAATGTGGATTCCAAAAAAATGCCCGGCTTGTGGCAATGACAAATTAAAACCACGCGGAGTTGGAAACAAAAAAATTAAAACTGAACTTCAAAAAGCGTTTCCCGGAAAATCAATTTCAATAGTTGATAAACAAAACATTGAAAATCTAAATGCTGATATTTTAATTGTAACTGAGTACTTTTTCCAGGCAATTCATTACCCATTTATGAAAAATAAATTCGGACTTGTTGCCGATATTTGCATAGACCTTGGACTTGGCGGTGGCTATGACAGTTCAGAAATTACGGCAATGAAACTCAATCGCTTGCTTGCAATTGCCAAGCAACAAAAAGCTGATTGTATTATTCAAACTTGGATTCCAGAGGAAATTAAAAAAATGATGAATTTAAAACGCTTTTTAGACTCAGAGTTAGATATTAGATCAAAATATCGATTATTTCCCGCTTTTGAAGCAATTACCATGCGTGCCCCTGGAAAAAACTTCGAAGATGTGATAAGATCTTCGGTCGTTAATATAACAGAAAAGATTGCCCTTACAACAATTGAAAATTCGTGTATTATCGATACAGAGCTAAGAAATTATGATATTTGAAGTGCTCACAACTCCAAACCCAAAACTGCGTGAGCGATCTCGCGAGGTTTTAGTTAATGAAATAAAAACTCCAGAAATGCAAAAGTTTTTTGATGATTTAGTGGAAACAATGAAGGTTGAAGATGGAATTGGTATTGCCGCTCCGCAAGTTGGAAATAATATTCGCGTAATTATTGTTTTAACGAAAAAAGGTCCTGAAGTTTTTATAAATCCAGAAATAACTTTCAGATCAATTAAAAAAGTTAAAGAAGAAGAAGGATGCCTGTCAGTGCCGGGGGTATACGGAATCGTGGAGAGGTGCAAAGAAGTAAGAGTTAGTGCGCTTGATCGCAACGGAAATAAAATTCAACCGGATACAAAAGGATTCATGTCAATCATATTTCAACACGAAATTGATCACCTTGACGGCATTTTGTTTATCGACCGCGCTAAAAAAATTAAAGCCGAAGGAACTAGTAGAATTTAATAAGAACAGGGACAGAAAATAAATATCTCACTTTATGTGGTGGCTTAGTGACCACCGTGGTCACTAAGCCACCACATATTAATGTAATCTAAAAGCTAATAGCTAACTGCTATAGTATGATAAAAATTGCTTTTTTTGGAACTCCTGAGTTTGCCAAAAATTTCCTTGCTAGACTTTACGCTGACGCGCAAATTTCTGTTTGTGCTGTTGTTTGCCAACCTGATAAGCCAGTTGGAAGAAAGCAAGAACTGGAAGCACCGGCTACAAAAATATTCGCGCTTGAAAATAAAATCCCAGTTTTCCAACCGGCAAATTTAAAATCAGATATCAAGATGCCGGCGGTTGATTTGTTTGTCGTTGTTGCTTATGGCAAAATTATTCCTCAATCAATTTTAGATATTCCAAAGCACGGCACAATTAATGTTCATCCTTCCCTTTTGCCAAAATATCGTGGACCGTCTCCAATTCAGTCAGCAATCGCTAATCAAGATTTAGAAACTGGAGTATCGATAATGCTATTGGATAAGGAAATGGATCACGGACCAATACTCAAACAGATAACTATAACTATTGACGATAACGAAACTCCAGAAACTCTGCGAGCAAAGATTGTTGATGTTGGCGCTCCACTTCTTATATCATCCATCAAGAGCTTTTTGGCTGGCGATCTTAAACCAACCGAACAAGACCACAGCAAGGCCACAATTTGTAAGCTTTTAACTCGTGATGGTGGGATTATCGATTGGAACGAATCAGCCGAACAAATTGATGCAAAAATTCGAGCCTTTACTCCATGGCCAGGCACATCAACAAAATGGGATAATAAAATTTTAAAAATCCATCGCGCGTCCGTAGAGTCCCGCCCAAGTGCCGGCCCGGACGATTTGGGCGACCGCACAGGGTTTACCCTACGCCAAGGCAAGGTCAAAATTATTGATAACAAATTATTCATCGGCACCGCCTCAACCGCCCTTGAGATTTTAGAACTACAACTTGAGGGAAAACAAAAGATGAATGCTAAAACATTCATCAATGGTTTCTCAAATATTAACGGCACTAATCTTTCTTAAATCGCTCTTCGCGTGTAAATTTAGGTTTTGGTGGCGGTAAATCTAAAATTTCTTGATCAATCACGCCTCCAAGCGCTTCAAAATCTGCTAGATCAACAGATATTTTTTTTAAAACATTTATAGGAGTATAACTTTGCCAATCAGCGTCTGGCACATCCCTAAAATTACCTTTTAATAAAACATAAACAGCTCCGTCAACTAATTGTATTTCGATACTACTTCTAATTTTTAAGATTGCTTGCCCGTCAGACATCTCAGTAACAATATGGCAGCTCGGGGTTTTATCAGGAGGTGGTAAAATTGCCCTCATAACAGCCAAACGAGCATGATCAGTGGCATAAACCGCGCAACGATTCCTATCTGGGTGGCCAGTGGCACAATAAGCATCACCTGTCATTAATCTCTTGATCTCAGTATTTGGTGATCCGTGAAACAAAAACCGACCATCACTCTCCAGTCTTAAAAGATATTCGGCAGTTATTTCATTTTCTTTTTGTTCTGGGATCTTGATTAATTCTTTTTCTGGTGATCTTTGATTTTCTCTCATATTATTTCTGCATCGTCACAGCTACGCTTTGTTGTTTGCCGTGATTTTTCATCAACTCTGGTTTTTTGAGCGTTAGCTCAAATTTTTTATTTCGCACGCCAAAGTCCAAAAACGGAATTACAAACAGCATATATCCAAGTCCAATTGGATGATTTACATATGGGCTAAAAGTATGAGCTACAAACAAAGCTATAATTCCGGAGAGCAAACCAACCGCTAGCCACTTAAAGCTGTGATTTTTAATGGTATGCCAGCCTACAAGCATTATTGAGGCAAAGTATAAAACAAATGCCAAAAGCCCTAATAATCCCATTTTGAGCCAAATATCATGCCATCCCCACTCCAGTCTGTAAGTTGAATACATATACTCACCAAACTCGGTAATAATCCGCGGATCTTCAGATGTGTAGCTTACCTGAGTTCCAAACCCAGAACCTAAAATAGGATGAGCATAAATGCCGTTCATTAATGACTCCAAAAGATTCCAACGGCTAGCAACAGCTTCGCTTCTTCCGGTCTGAGCTGATGTTTGAAAAAATGCTGCGTCTGATAAATCAGGCCTAGCAGGAACTGGAATCATTATCACGCACCAAATTAATAACATTGAAACCAATCCGGCAATTAATAGACCGATGGTTCTTTTTGGAATCGTGACCAACTTCTTTTTACCAAAAAAACAAGCCACTAAAAATATCGAGACTGCAGCAACGGCTAGTCCTAAAATAAAACTTCGAGACAAGCTAAGAAGTAGTGCTGTTACCAAAAGCACAAACGCAATCCAAACCCACCCTGTTTTTCTGGAACCGCGCCATAAAAATAATGAAGCGGATGTTAATAATGTAATTCCAGGAATCAAAATAAACTGAGCGGGCATAAAAATTCTGTACCAATAATCATTACTTTGCATCAAATTAAATTTTGTTAAAATGATATCAAGCAGACCGCCTTTGTTATCAACCACTTGCAAAGTGATTTCAGCTAGTCTTGAATCACGAACAAAGGTGTATAAAACATGCAAAGCATCTCCATCCAAATGAGTAAACAAAAACGCCAGGATAATTGTAAATGCTGAAATCCAAAGTAAACAACCGGCCAACATCTCAAGCATCTGCCGACGCTTATCGTTATCCCAATTAACTGATATGAGTGGCAACAAATATGCAATTGTTACATAGCCATTCATATCATCAAATGATGAAGTAAATCCGTTATTCAAATATCCAATTAAAAATCCAACTGAAACTGCAACTGAAAGCACAATCCATGGCAGATCGCGATATAGTTCAAACTTAATTCTCATGCTTCCCTTTAATCCCACCATAGCTGGGCGCAGCACCGTTATTCCCCACGCCAACATTACGGCCAGAAAAATAACCATCCGAATAGAAAGTGAAAACCCAGACAAACTTACATCAAGCAAATGCCCGTGTCCCCCAACAAAAATTTCCGTAAAAACAATTAATAGTCCGGAATGTAGCGACTTCCAGGTTGTGGCAAATGTTAAAACTCCTACGATAATTAAAAACGGAAATTCAACCACAGTTTCTCGGGCAAAAAATGCCAGAATGTGCATTACGGCAATTGCCAAAACTACTTGCCAGGTTATTTTTCCAAAAAATTGTTTAGCTATCATATTATCTAGGTTTAATTAATGCTGCTAAATATCCAAGAACTATAAAAAGCGGGGTCAAAATCCACAATAACAAAGCTTGAGAAAAACCGTTATGTTTTGCTATGTACTTTCGCAAACTTTGGCGAATACAGCGTTGTTTTTTTATTGTCGCAACTTTATTAAATGTATGCCCCTTGTGATGTTCTATTTGCAGGTCTGCGTAATGTCTAACTTTCCAGCCAGCGTCAACTGCCATTTTACAGTAATCAACTTCTTCAAACCAGATAAAATATCTTTCATCCAAATAACCAATTTCATTTATTAAATCTCGACGAATAAACATAAATGCACCCATAATTGAATCAACATCTTGGGTCTGATATGGGTTTTTGTCATGCATCATGTAGTGGTCAATTGCATTTATTTTTTTTATAAAATGTGGGAGTTTTAGCATTATTAAGATTTGATCAGAAAGAGTTGGAAAACGCCTGATACTATCTTGCAAAGTGCCGTCCGGATATCTGATTACGCAACTGGCAATTCCAACTTGAGAATCTTCATCCAGGTGTGTAATCATTTTTGCAAAAACATAACTGCTAAAACTGGTGTCAGGATTTAACAGTAATACATATCTGCCTTGAGAAATTTTCATCCCCCGATTAACGCCCGCTGCAAAGCCTTCATTTTTTTCGTTACGCAAATACTTTGAACCTTCGTAGGACAGAAGAAGTCCTCTGGTTGCCTCACTAGCACCGTTGTCAACCACGATTAACTCAAAGCGAATATTTTCCGACTCGTAAACACTGTCAAAACATTTCTTGAGCAAATCAAGATTTTCGTTATAAGTTACAACGACTACGGAGATATCAAGGCTCATAATTTATGTTTGTTGTTAATTATTTTCCGTGCTTGCTCGTATTTTCGAATTTTTTCTGGTACTACACCAAACTTATGCCAAGGCACTCTATACATATAAGACGGTAGCCATGACGACCCAATTCTTGACCGACCTGAAACTAAAACTTTACACAAAACACCATCAACCAAAACACCAATATTACCCTGCTCTAACATTGTTAGCCAAACATCCCAATCTTGTAAGCGCAAAATATGTTCATCAAAACCCGGAAAATCTTTTCGCCTAACCAAACTACCGGTATGAATATAATTTTGTTTTCGCAAAAGTTGAGCGTCAAATGGAATTCCTTTGAACTTTTTCCAACCAAATTTAAAAGCGCTGTAGGCGTAACTTGCATCCGGGTTTTCATCTAACGCTCGCTTCATCCTTTCGAGCATATCTGAATTCATTATGACATCAGCGTCACAGAAAATTACGAACTCGCCTTTTGATTCTGCCAGTCCACGATTACGAGCTGGGTTTGCTCCTTGATTTTCTTGATTAATTATTTTGATTTCAATCCCCGACCACTGACCCCTGACCCCTGACCACTTTGAATACTTCTCTAGAACTTCAGAAGTATTATCAGTCGACCCATCATTAACAACGATTATTTCGATATTAAAATAAGTTTGAGCAAGCACCGAATCCAAACATTTAGGCAGAGTAGCTGCATGTTGATAAGTAGGAATTATTACTGATATTAGCGGTTCTGTCATAATAGTACCTTTAGCTTACTCATCTGTTTTTCGCGAGTAAAATCAGAAATGACAAAATCTCTTCCCTTTTTTCCAAGCGTAGATCGCAAATTCGAATCATTTGCCAGTTTATCAATCGCATTTTTTAGTTCTGAAATATCATTAATTAAAATCCCACCGCCAACCGCTTCGTTTACTCCCGGAGTATTAATAGCGATAACTGGAGTCTGGAATAATTGCGCCTCCAAATAAACAATACCGAATCCTTCTCGATCATAAACACTTTTTTTAGCAGGCATTACAAAAATATCTGACTGTGAAAAAAGCTCTGGGAGTTTACGATCTGAAACATGTTGCAAAACTTGGATTCTGTCTTGAAGTTCAAGACTATTAATTTTATTTTCGATTTCTTTTCTCATTTCTCCGTCACCGACAATTGTATAATTTATATTTTTTTGGTTCTTGATCGCTTCGATAACATCCAGATGACCCTTGCGCTCTACCAGACGAGCAACGGTAAGCAGTCTAATTTGATCTGATTTTTGTTTTGATATAAAAGACGATGACTCAACAAAAGCATCTGACACTGCTGGATAAACAACAAGCGGATTCGCAATTCCAAATTCTAAAACTTCTCGTGCTAGCGCTTTTGAATTAACAACAACCCGCTGGGCATTTTTTAAAATCTTTTTACTTAACCATCCCTTCCAAATATTGCGACGGGAAAGATCAAAATCCATTCCGTGCAAAATAACTACATATGGTTTTCTATTAATCATTGATGTCAGCCATGCTACTGTTCCGATCGGTAAAATATGACTTATCCACAGGGCATCATATTTCTTCATCTCGCGTAAAATCTCAAAAAACATCGCCAATCTTCCTGGCAGTTCTTTCCAATACAAAACATCCACCTCTTCGGAGAATGTCTCTTTTATGGCACCCAGGTAGCGCGCTACTCCACCGCGCGCCGGAGGGTAATCATGAGTTGGAAGGAGAATTTTCATAATTTCCGTTTGGCCTCATCAACCTCCAAAATTTCTTTAAGTGTGCAGGCTTTATAGAACCAAAAGCGAATATTAGTGCTGTATAAACCACTACTCCAAGCATAATCGATAATACAAAATGCATCAGTGGCTTTGTCATAATTACAACAGTTGCCATCACAAGCGATGCTAAAACAATTCCCCAAGTAGATCTAATCAAATCCATTACTTTCAAATCTACAACGCGCTGAACAAAAAACCAACCAGCGACAACCATAAATGCAAAACTGACAAGTCCGGCGTAACAAGCACCAGCAACACCGTAAACTGGAATAAGTAGTAAGTTGGCGCCGACATTGATAATCATTGTTACTCCCATGATCGCTGTCTTTGTTACCTGCCTGTTTGTAGCATTAAGCAAAGACCCGAGCGGAAAATCCAGAAAAATAAACAGCAAAACGAAAATCAAAATTTGTAGTGGCAATATTGAAGCTTCAAATTCAGAACCATAAAAAGCGTGGATAATTTCAGGAGCTAGCGCCCAAATACCCAGAACAATCGGCACACCAATTAACATCACATACCAAAGAGCGTCGTCCAGTGTTTGCTTAAGTTTTTTCTGATCATTGGCTCTGGCTGCCATGGCTGGATAAAGAGCCGCCACAAACGCAAGCGGTATAAACTGAAAAGCGTAGGTTAATTTATAGGCAACGGCATAAATACCAACAGCATGCTCGCCGATTTGGATGGAGAGAATAATGCTGTCAACATAGGAATAAACTTTTACAAAAATTGCGGCCATAAAAAAGGCTAAAGCCATTTTCATTGGATCCCAACCTAATCGCCAAGTTGGAACGAGTGCTTTTATTCCTAATTTTCGCACAACTTGAAAAGCTGAAAATATCATATTCCAAAGACTGCCAGTCATAAGAGCAACAATCAAAAGTGGTAAAGATGCAATTCCGGTCAAAAGAAAAATCGTTCCAGCGATGGCGGCAATTATTTGTCCCATGAACAATCCAACTGCTTCGTATTTTAATAAATGCAAACCTCGTAGTATTCCGTAAAAAGAAAGCGAAAGCGTATCAGCTACCATGATAACAATTGCCAGTCTGATCAAAAGTGTTACATCGGCGCCGTATCCAAGTACAAGCGGTAAGAAAAATGCAATCATGACTGTGACAGGAATCGTTATTACTTTTATTCCCAAAACAGTTTGCGACCACACTTTGGCGTCGCTTGTCTTCTTTGCAATTTCTCTGATCAAAACCGATGTAATTCCAACATCATCAAGCGCCATTAAAATCATTATCACTGCAAGTGCCAAAAAATAGCTACCTGTATCCTCCACACCCATAAAGCGAGCGATCATGGCAAAATACAAAAAAGCTACGGCTTTTTGACCCACAGATGCTAGCGTTAGATAAAGCGTATTCTGAGCTAGATTGATGTTTTGTTGTGACATAGAATAGATCAATAATACGCCATATTTGGCGAAAAAACAACGAGGCTTAGCCTTCAATGCTTAGCCTTAACAGTCTTGCAATAAAAAGTAATTCAGGAATAATGTAATCAAATAAAAATTTCCGAAATACATAGACGATCGTCTATGTATCTTGTAAACTAATGTTTCACATTACATGGTTTCATAAAATATCAAGCGCCGCTTAAACAAATAATAAACATTAAAAACCCGCCGATTTGGGCGGTTTTTTAAATTATATTTTTCCCTGATATTTGCCCCTGCAAACGACCACACGGCGTCGTCTCTTCTGTATCTATCGTTTTCTCCATTGTGGGCTTCGTCGAGCACCATGCTTTCCAAATTTTGTTCGCTCTTTCTTTCGAGCATCGCGAGTCATCATTCCATGAGCTCTTAACACTAGTTTAAGTGACTCGTCCCACTTTACCAAAGCGCGAGCAATTCCGAGTTGAATAGCGTCGGCCTGACCTGCTAATCCACCACCAATTGCTCGGACAGTGATATCAACTTCTTCTAGCTTTCCGACTTCTTTAAGTGGAGCAATTATCATATCACGAAGCTGATTAGTTTTAATATAATCAAGCATTTCGCGATTATTGATAGTGATCTTTCCAGATCCACCAGGTGTTAGACGAACCTGCGCAATCGCTGTTTTTCTTCGTCCAATTGTTTGAAAGTATTTTTCAGCCATATTATGAAATCTTGAGTCTGTTTATTCTTTCCTCTCGGTGTTTGTTCTTTGGCAACATTCGAGAAACTGATTTTCTCAAAACCTCAGCCGGATTTTCTTTCATTAAAACACCCATTGATTTACTTTTAATTCCACCTGGATACTGAGTGTGGTGGAAATATTCTTTCTGATCTAGCTTTTTGCCAGTAACAACCATTTTATCAACATTTGTAACTTCAACAACATCGCCAGCATCAATATGCTTTTGAAAATCAGGTCGATGCTTTCCAATCAAGTGAATTGCAATGTCAACAGCCATTCTTCCAAGAATTTGGCCTTCGGCATCAACTTTATATGTTTCTCGTGTTATTTGATTCATATTATACCAATTCAATCTGCACCACCGGAGCGCCATCACCTAGGCGTGGTCCAATCTTTACAATTCGAGTGTATCCTCCGTTTCGGCTTTTATATCTTGGGCCTAACACTTCCATTAATTTATTCACTGGCTGTTCAGTCGCAAAATAACTCAACAACTGTCGACGCGCTGTCAAATCACCCGCTTTTGCCTTTGTAATCAATTTTTCGACAATTGGACAAACAGTCTTTGCCTTTACCTCAGTTGTTTTGATTTTCTCGTAAACAACAATGCTGGTGGCAAGATCGCGAAGAACGGCCTCGCGAGCAGACTTACTTCGTCCTAATGTTTTTGTAGTATTGCGATGTCGCATAATTTAGGTAGTAGTTTGGTAGGGAGTAGCTTTTAGCTATTCCTCTGTTTCTTCATTTACTTCCTCCACTACTGGTTCGTTAGTCTTTTCAATCTCCTTAACTTCCGCAAGAGTTGAATGAGCAAACTGATTCTCGATCCAGTTAAAGTGATTTAAGATAACTTTTGTTGCTTGTGAAACTGCATCCTGAGCTGTGATAGTTCCATCAGTCAAAATGTTCATGATCAACTTATCGTAGTTGGTGATTTCTCCAACACGAGTATTTTCAACTTTGATTCCAACATTTAACACTGGGCTAAATACTGAATCTATCGCAATTGTTCCAATATCAGATGTACTGTTATCACGCTCTTCTGTTGGCCAAAATCCCCTGCCCCGACCGACAGTAATTTCCATGTTTAGTTTTGCATCATTTGATGTCAAAGTAGCAATTACTAAGTCTGGATTAGCAATCTCAACATCAGCATTTGCTGAAATATCTTTTGCTTTTACTTCACCTTCGCCCTTTGCTTCAAGTGTTAAAACAACCGGCTGATCGGTATGAACTATCATTCGCAACTTTTTAAGGTTTAGTGCGATTTCAAGTCCGTCTTCTTTTGCGCCGGTAACACTAGAAAATTCGTGTTGTACGCCTTTAATTTTCATTGCCGTAACGGCAGCCCCCTCAAGTGAGGAGAGCAAAACTCGTCGCAAAACATTTCCAACAGTTGTTCCATAACCATGGTGCAGCGGCTCGATAGTCAGGATTGATTCGTTTGCCCGGCTACCTTCCGCAAATGTCATTTTTGATGGGAGGAGTATGTTCTCCATATAATTACATTTATGTTGATTATTTTTATCTGGAATAGAACTCTACGATCAGCTTTGGATCATATACCTCCTTGAGATCTTCCCCTTCCGGCAATCCAACAACTTTTCCGGATTTTGTTGCTGCGTCAAGATGTAACCATCCTGGCACATTATGATTTCCAATTTGTTCACTGAAATCATCAAAAATCTTTTTTGCTTGTTTATTATCTCGCACTGCAACCACATCATCGACTTTTACTTTGTATGATGGAATGTTTACTTTCCTACCATTAACTGTAAACATGGCGTGACTAACCATCTGTCTGGCCTGTGGACGAGTTTTTGCAATTCCTAATCTATAAACCGCGTTATCAAGTCTTGTTTCAAGCATTACTGCCAAATTTTCAGCTGAGTTACCAGGCATACTGGTAGCTTTTGCAAAGTAATTACGGAATTGTTTTTCCATAATTCCATACAATCGTTTTGCTTTTTGCTTTTCTCGCAACTGAATTCCGTACACAGACAGTCGAGTTCTCTTTCCTTTTGATCCTTGAATGGATCCATGAACGCCAGGAGCGTAAGGCCTTTTTTGAATAACCTTAAGTACTTTAGCGCTAGTAGATAGAGGAACGCCTTCGCGTCGACTCATTTTTCCCATTTTTTTAAGTGTCTTTCCCATATTTATTCATGCACGGGCGAGGCGTCGCCTCGTCCCCTACGAATCATTCATTATACTCGTCGTGGACGACGTGAACGACAACCGTTATGTGGAACTGGTGTCGTTTCCTTAATTGAAACAATATTAAATCCTTGTGAGTTCAGAGACCTGACTGCAGAGTCTCGTCCACTTCCAATTCCTGAAGCAAAAACACTTAATTCTTTAACGCCATACTTTTCTGCTTTTTCAGCAACCTTTTCTGCAACTTTTCCAGCTGCGTATGGAGTTGATTTCTTTGGACCTTTAAATCCACAGTTTCCTGCACTTGCCCAAGTTAAAACATTTCCGTTTTGATCAGTTATTGTGATTATCGTGTTATTAACTGAAGATTGAATGTAAGCACGACCACGAGGAACCTGTTGGGTTGCTCGCCTTTTTCCTTTTGCAGTTCGGAAATATTTTGACTGCTTTGCTAGCTTCGAATCATCTTTTGATTTTTCAGAACCTTCTACATCAGTTGTAGTATCTTCAACAACTTCTGAATCAACTTCAGTCGTGTTTACTTCTTCGTTTGTATCTTTTTTATCACTCATATCAAATAAAAATGAGGCTTTACGTCTTTGTTAAAGCACGACGACCACTACCTGCAGTCTGACGAACATTTCCACGAACTGTTCTTGAGTTCGTTTTTGTTCTCTGACCGTGGGCTGGTAATCGCTTAATGTGACGCAATCCCCTATAACAACCAATGTCTTTTAATCTTTTTACGTTTTGCAAAACTTCTCGGCGCAATTCACCTTCAACTGTGTATTCATCTACAACAGTTCGGATTATGTTAATTTGATCTTCGGTTAAATCCTTAACTCGAATACTTTCATCAACTTGAGCCTTTTCTAAAATCTTTTTTGCAGTTGTATTGCCGATTCCATAAAGATAAGTAAGCGCAATGATTACGCGTTTCTCAGTTGGAATTGAAACTCCCTTAATTCGTGCCATATTTAACCTTGTCTCTGTTTATGTTTAGGATTTTTGCAAACTACGCGAACTCGGCCATCCCTTCGGATAACTCGACAGTCGCGACACATTGCTTTTACAGATGATCTTACTTTCATAATTTGGTATTCAGGTAATCAGGTATGTAGGTACTCAGACTCTAAGAACCAGCAATCTACAACCGAACCCAATTTTTACTCAAATATCACCCAAAAATTAAGGAGTGATATTGTTCAAGATAGAGATTCCGTATCTAGAAACGATACGTGATTCTACCTTTTGTGAGATCATAGGGACTAATCTCAACTTTGACTTCATCACCCGGCATAATTCTGATGCGAAATTTTCGCAACTTACCAGCCAAATGGGCAATAATTTCTTGTTCATTTTCGAGCTTTACTCGGAAATGCAGCGCTGGAAGAGCCTCTTCAACTGATCCGCGCATTTCGATAAATTGTTTTTCTGCCATAATGCGTCGAAACTATACAATATTACACGAATTTTGGCAAGAAATACGCAAATTTCGAATGCGCCGAAATATTACAATAATCCCCAGATTCTGTCAATTAATAAAGAATTAAAAAACCGCCGATGTATCCACAGGCGGTTTTTCCCAATTTTTACTCCAAAATCGCCTTTATTCTTCTTACACCGGCACTTGATGATTCTTCTTTTATAATCTTAAACTTCCCCATTCCTTTGGTTGTCTTCACATGCGGGCCGCCACAGAGCTCTTTTGAATATACAGTACCATTATCACCGACAACAGTGAAAACATTTACTTCAGCCGGGTACTTCTCCCAAAAACTTCCTTCAACGCCTTCAGCTTGAGCTTTTTCTTTTGGCATAACATCTAGTTTCATTTCAGCTCCCTTTTCTATAGCCTCGTTCACATAAGCTTCAACTTTATCTAAAATCTCACGCGAAACTTTTTCGTCCCAAGTGAAATCAAAACGACTTCTTTCAGCTGTAATATTTGAACCGGCCTGATGCACACCTTCCCCCAGATATTTTCTAAGCCCGGCTAACATTAGATGAGTTGCAGTATGCAATTTAGTGGTTTCCTCTCCGTTATCGGCCAAGCCTCCCTTAAACTTCCCAGCCGACGCTGTACGAGAAAGATCTTGGTGTTTCCTCATGTACTCGTCGAACTCTGATTTGAATTCATCCTTGTCGACAACAAGAGCACGCTGCGCTAATTCTTCTTCAATCATCTCAAGAGGAAAACCGTATGTTTGGTAAATGTCGAACGCTGCTTTTGCGTCGACTCGATTAAATATTGGAAACTTCGCGCCATCCGGAACATACTCATTCTTTCCGATTCTTACCAATTTATCAAGTTGTCTGAGCCCCTTCTTAACAGTATCCTGAAATTTATCTTGTTCTTTTTTAAGCTCTTCAAGAATCTGATCTCTCTTTTCTTTAAGCATTGGATATGCGTCTTCAAGAGTTCGAATCGCTGATTCTGCAACTGATTTAAAATCTTTTTTATCTGAAGAAAGCTTTAACATCTGACGAACAGCACGACGAATAAGCCGGCGCAAAATATAACCCTGGTCTTTGTTTGCGGGAATGACACCATCAGCAATCATCATCACAGCCGTACGGATGTGATCAGCAATAATTCTTCGCGATTTTTCATCACCTTCAGGAATTGCCTTTAAAATCGGCACAAATAAATCTGTGTCATATACACTAGCCTTGCCGTTTAAAGCCGCCAAAGTTCTTTCAAGCCCCATTCCAGTATCGACATTTTGCTGGGCCAGTTCTGATAAGACTCCACCATCTGTCTTATTGAACTGCATGAAAACATTGTTCCAGATCTCCACCCAACGCTTATCCGACGGATCGAATACTTTCGGTGGCTCTTCATCGCCGGCCTGCCCCGCACCCTTGTGGTGCGGGGTCCAATAAAATATTTCTGTGTCTGGCCCCTGCGGTCCCGGATGTTTTCCACCTGCCGGCCACCAATTATCATCCTTACCTAGTTTTGCAATTCTGTCTTCTGTAACTCCTAACGCGATCCATTTATCAAATGACTCTTGGTCAAATGGAGATGAATCGTCTCCTTCAAAAACACTGAACGCCAATTTTGATAAGGGAATTCCAAGTTCGGAGGTTAAAAAATTAAAACTCATCTGAATTGATTCATCTTTAAAATAATCACCAAGCGACCAATTGCCAAGCATTTCAAAAAATGTTAGGTGAGTATTGTCGCCAACTTCATCAATGTCGCCGGTGCGAATGCATTTTTGATAATCAACTAAACGAGTTCCGGAAGGATGTTTTTGACCTAAAAGATATGGCACGAGCGGATGCATTCCGGCAGTTGTGAATAACACGCTCGGATCATTTTCTGGAACCAACGAGGCGGATGGAATGATTGCATGGCCTTTTGACTTAAAAAAATCAAGGTATTTTTGTCTTAACTCGTTTGCTGTCATATGTAGATATCCTATCGGATTCGAACGGTATTATCAAGAAGCTAGCCAGATTAGTTCCGATCGGAACCAATCTGGCTACAAAAACAAAAAAGCCCCCTGTGGCACTTTTGTAATCTTGATAATAAGCACGTATTTTCCGAGAGAGATGGAAGATATTTGCTCGCAAGACACAAAAGCACCACACAGGGCTCTTTTGTATATTATAGCACATTCTCTCTCAATGTCCCTCAGAACCATTGATCGGCGATCAATAACTCAGTTGGGCGGCGGATGACCAGTCCGCCTGTAGTGTAGTCGTCCCCTTTACGGGAACCCTTCGACGATGCTACGCATCCCGAAGCCTCCTACTGAAAGGAGTCATGAGCTTCTTACACATCTTGACCTGCTCTTGATCAGGATGGAGGAATACCTTGGTTGCTATCAGCCGTTTTTGCTAAGTTCTCCTTGTTTTGCAAAAACGGTGTACACCCGACTTGTCCGATAGCTGGACTAAGTGCCGGGTGAGATTATTGATTTTTGGCCACCTGGCGAGGTGGCAGTACGGACGCGAGCATACGCACAGCCTAGGCTGTGCGCCCCGCATCCAGTTTCAACTGGGCCAGCTCATGCTAACCTCCTCGCCTCCAAACCTCTTTGAAGGACTTGTTGAGAACACAATTTTGTACCATAAAAACGCGCCTTTGTCAAGAGCAAAGACGCGTTTTTGCTTGATTTTATTAATGTTTTGAGCGTTTAGCAGCTACTCGACTGCCGCCACCAGAACTTTTAAATAATTTGTCAGCAGAGATAGATGAGCCAAGATAACTTCCTGAGGTTTTTCTAATTTTATCCCCAATTGAATAACTAACACCAAAATATTTTTGCCATCTGTGTTCCTTGGCTCTAAGCTTTAAAGCTGACCTTCTTTGTCTTTTTGTAAGTTTTGCATCTGGAAAAGGGATAACATCTAGTTTTCCATTAAATACTTCAAAACCTCCAGCACCAAAAAATACATAAAGAGCAATTGCCAAAAAGAAACCTATTGTAATGATAATGCCCCAAAAAACATCGCTCATACTATCAATTATTTAGCTGATTTTTTTGTTTTTTTCTTTTTATTTGTTTTTTCAGGCTCTAAAGTCTTTATCACTTCTTCTATTGATTCAATATCTTTTTTTACCTTTTCATTTTTGCCACGAGATATTAAAAGCATTGATATTAAAAGAAGTACAATCAAAGCACCAACGACTAATTGTACCAAAGGATTTTTAAGATGAAAAAATGAAATTTCAATTACTTGTGAATCTGTTAAAACATTCCCCTCATTGTCTATCACAGACAATCGAACCGTATAGTTGCCTGGTGATCTAAACTCGTGCTCAACTGTTTTTTGAGCAGAAGAAGTTGAGTCTCCAAAATCCCAGCCTAAGGTTGTGTAAGACCCGTCAACTGCCAAAGCCTCAAATTCATAAGTTTTCCAACCACCGCGAACATAAATAAAGGCGGCGTTTGATGAAATGTTTAGTTGTGAACCAGAAGTTCTGGCAAGCAATGTTTTCTCGGCGTCCACAGGTGCTACTACTTCGACATCATCAGTTGTGTCAACTGAAAAAACTTCAGCAACTTCGTCTATTATTTCTTGAACAATTTCCTTTTCTGTACGACTACTGTCTTGTGGATAATAGTCTTGGGCATCATCTACGCCATCACCATCTGAATCAGAAACAAGTGAATCAGTTCCTAAATCATTTTCAAAATCATCGGAAAGCCCGTCGTTATCATCGTCTGAATCACAAGCGTCTCCTTTTCCGTCACCATCAGTATCTTTTTGATTACTGTTTGAAATATCGATACAGTTGTCCGCACCATCTTCTATGCCATCGCCATCTTGATCTTCTATTGATGTATAAAGAGGTGTAAGAGCAGTATTATTTGATGCGTTTTCATCCTGAGGGTCAGTTCCCTTTAAATCAACGCGAATATTGAACGATCCAGAAGGCACAGTAAAATCTATCCAAGTCTCTTCATCTTCGCCGTCGGCCACCAGTGTAACAATTTGACTTGAACCAATTAAATCAGAGGAAGCATAAAAACCAACATAGCCGCTCATATCAATGTCGCCCACATTTCTGACCGTTGCATAAACACGAATCGTGTCGCCAGCTATCAGCGTGTCAGTTGAGAACCGTATATCCTGAGCGCGAACCGCTAAGTCAGCTGTTGCTGCAAATGTAAAAGTTGGTATTGACATTACAACTATTGCAAAAATGATTGCTATTTTTTTCATACTAATCAATTAATCGAGCATGGCTTGTTCTAGCTATCCAAAGCTCACGAGCATAATCAGCATTAATTTCAACCCGTAGTTGAAATGTTGGGTGAACCCTTACTGCTACATCTTCTAAAACTTTTTTGCTTGTTCCTAAAATTTCAACCGAGATTCGATCACCATTTGAGACTCCAAGCTCTCGCGATTGAATTGGTGAACATCTTAAATGTGGTTTTGGCACAATTACTCCACTCTTTAAATTAATCTCTCCGCATGGCCCAACCACAGTACACTCAGCTGCCTCTGTTAAGTCCCCAGACATTGCCAGCGGCGCTTTTAATCCAAGAAATAATGCTTCAGTTTCTGAAAGTTCAACAAAGCTTCTTTCCCAATTTGGACCCAGAACATGAACCCTTAGCGATCTTTTTAACTTGCCAATAATTTCGACTGTTTCTTCGTAATTATGCTGACCTCCTTGAGTTAGCTCTCCTTCAATTGTCATTGCATATCCTGAACCAAATAATTTTGTCTGGTCTTCTTGCGACAAATAAATGTGAGCTGGAATTACATCAATTGGTATCGGTCGCATATTACCTTTTTCTATCAATGTAAAAAATTATTCCAAGAGCAACTAGCAATGATCCAACAATAATCGTCGTAACTATTTCTATACTGTGTACAAACGGCAGACTTGAAATGTTCATTCCGTAATAACTAGAGATAAGTGTCGGTGGCATTAAAATTACCGATATAATTGTTAGAATACGAATTATTTCGTTTGTTCTATGCGATAAGAATGCTTCGTTTACTTCAAATAATCCATCAATAATATTATTTAAATTTTCAGAGACTTTCCACATTCCGTCGAGTGTATCTTTAGTGTCATCAAAGTAAACATCTAAACTTTTTGGAATAAATGTTTTTTGAGCATTAATAAACTGACCAACAATCAATCTCTGCGGATCTAGCAAATGACGCAAGAATAAAATGTCTCGTCGCAGCAAGCTAAGACTCATTGTCGTTGCCTTGTTGTGATGAGAATAAACTTTATCTTCTATTCCCTGCACATCTTTTACTAAGTCTTGCAAAATAGTTCTTGAGTCACGGAAGGCGTAATCCAATAATCTGTAAACAAAATATCCAGTCGACTTTCCAAATAATTCTCGCTTTAATCCTGCACTTCTTTTAGCTCGAGCAAAAAATCTATCGATTGATTCTATCTGGTTGCGTGTAACTGTAACGATATAATCTGAGCCGACAAAAATAGCTAAGTCAGACTTGTGGACTCTTTCTGATTTTGATTTTATCGTAGGAATCGCCAAAATGCTGAAAACATAATATTTATAAACATCTAGCTTTGGCAATTCGTTTGGATTGCGCAAGTCATCAAAATCCAAAGGATGAAACTTAAACTCGCGTTTAAGAATTTCAAAATCATTTTCTTCCAATGCAGAAAAATGATGCCATGCGAATTTTTTTCCAGTTAAAATTTGTCGAGCCATAGTCCTCCAATTTGAAACAATTATATCACACTTATGCTTTTAAAATCTTCTCTTCTTTTTTAACAGCCGATTCTATTGTGCGGTGATATCTCCTAAACCCCAAAAGCCAAAATACAATAAAAGTAACTCCCAAAATTCCTACCAAGTTTATCATAAATAATTCACCGGCTTTTTGCATTAAAACCCAGTCTGTTCCACCTAGTCCAATACCAACTGTCACAAGCGGTGGCAAAAGCGCTACAGAGATTGCAATCCCGGCAGCCGCCTCCCTTATATTTGAATAACTAATAGCAAACGCGGCGGCGGCGCCAGCAGCAAGTGCAATAGGCCACATAAAATTAAAATTTGTTTGATTTAATATTTCGCGAGACGCTCCAAGCGGAACATAAAAAGATGTAATAAACATTGCTGTAATAACAGCAATTATAATTGATAAGAAAATACTTAAAAAAGATAAACGAATCATTCGCCAATCAAAAACCAGCAAACCCATACTTATTCCTAAAAAAGGCCAAAGAAGTGGCGCTACCAACATTGCTCCGATAACAACTGCCGGGCTGTCATTTAAAAGTCCCATGGTAGCAATTACGCTTGAAATAAAAATCATCAACAAAAAAGTTTTTCGAGGCGAGCTTTCGGCAACAAGCCCCGCGATTACCTCGTAATGATCAACTTGCTGAGAATCGAAAAGTTTATTTTTTTTAATTTCTTTTGCCATATTACTTCTTTTCTAAATGATCGAAATTATATTTAAACTTATCGTCTTTTATTGGCCCCAAAAAAATCATATGCAGTTCTGCAAAAAAATACTTGATAACAATGTTTACTCTTCCGTCTTTTTTCATTCTTCTTGTTGATACTGGAATTTTCACATTATCCAAAAATCCAAACTTACCTTTTTTTACTGCCCGACCTGCATATTCATGATCTTCACAAAAAGAAATCGCTTCATCAAACCCGCCGATTGAATTGTGTAATTCTTTTTTTATCAAAATGCAAAAACCGGGAGTATGCGGCAATCTTTTTCCTAAAAACCTGACATACTTATTATACACTTTATGCGTGATTTTATCGAACCAATTCCCGTCTTTTGGAAATACATCAGCCGTTGCAAAATCGAATTTTTGACTGTCAAAACTTTGAATTGATTTTTTAAAAAAATCTTTGTCAAGCAATTCAACATCAGCATCAAGAAAAAAAATAAGTTCAGAGCTAGCGCTTTTTGCACCACTATTTCTGCCTGCACTTGGCATTCCACCAGCAACCACTTTTGCGCCGAATTGTTGTGCGACCTGTACTGTTTTATCGACCGAATTTGCGTCAGCTACAATAATCTCATTAGGTTGCAGACTTTGCTTTTTAATCGATCGCAAAAGAATTAATAAATTCTCTTCTTCATTTTTTGCCGGTATTACAACAGAAAATGTCATATAATTTTATGATAACACGAACATCGCAATTCCGCTGGCAACGGAAACATTAAGCGATTTCTTTTTTTTCATTGGAATCTCAGCTATGCCATCAAGTAGCTTTATTGTTTCCTTGTCGATTCCCTCAACTTCGTTACCTAGAACTAAGGCGAGCTTTTTATCTTTGAGTTCCTCAATCGATACAGCATCCTCCCCTGTTTCAAGCCCCCAAACTTCGTAACCATTATCTTTCAGATTTGATATCAGATCTTTTATTCCTACCTTTTCCCAAGCAACTAAGTCTTGAGCACCAAGGGCAACTTTTGCAATCTCCTTGCGTGGCGGTGTTTCAGTAAAACCGGTTAAATATAATTTTTCAATGCCAAACGCAGCCGCGTTACGAAAGATTGAACCAATATTATGCAAGCTTCGAATATCGTGGGCAATCACTATCATATGATTTACAGAATGCCTGAAATTGAGTATATTCGCAACGGTTTAAGAGAAAATCAACCGAAACGGAGGAAGCATGTCCGCGATCGATATGTACGAACCACGCAATATCAACGCGTCTGCTGCGGCGCATTGGAATGTGACCTGCGCGCTCGTCAACCTTATGTATTTTATGGTGAATGGTCGCTGTTCGATCAGCGATCTCAACAACTGGTTGTCTACTCTAATGTGCCAACCATCTCGTCGGCGTCGCATCCTCATCATAACACCAATATCAAGTGGGCTCTGGACAAGCTCTGCACTGCGCTTCAGACGTATCACTACAATGAAGGTTCTGAGACGATGCAGTTGCTCAACAGAGTCCTTGAGAACGGGCTGGTTACCCCCGCGGTGCAGTGTGTGCACCGTCTGATCGCTAAACTCCATGCGTAGGGCACGGATCGAACTAAAATGATATTGGATGTAGAACCGAAGCTCTAGCGTTTTCGTCACAAACGCCCGGTCGTCGAACGACCGGGCGTTTGCTATTTTAATTCTAGTGAAACTTGCACTTCGTTCACATCACGACTAACGCGGCGGCTCGAAGCCAAGCAGTTAGCTTCTCATTTCGCCTTGTTTACTTAAACATTTTCCACTGCGACTTCATGAACAAGTACAAAATAGCTGGGCTAAGTACTCCAAAAATTACAGCCCAAATTCCGGCGCCTTGAGTTAAATTAATCACAATTGCTATTACTGCGGTAACAATCAATCCTTGGAATCCTTTAATCTGCCATTTAAAAATCCAAGAAATCAAAACTAGGTTTGTGATTCCAAGTAGTCCAAGAATCACCAAAGCCCAGGCGCTGTAACCAACATCAAGTCCAGTTAAGACAAGGCTCAGGTTTGAAAGTACGCCGATAACGCCAGCTATTACCATTAACCAAAGCCAAATTGTTAGTCCTGTATTTCTTTTTGTGCCCTTTGGCATTAGCGTTCCTACATTGTCCATAAAATATTTTTACTTATTATATTTTCATTATACAAACAATTGTTTTTCTGGTCAGAATCGATGGGGATAATAAATTAGGGGAATGTCTAACTTCTGCCACCAAATTC
>Ga0210026_1000757_pt1 | contig 35170 bp, 26 predicted proteins | sample CryGeymeta201509_FD_183977 | JGI IMG/M metagenome (GOLD analysis project Ga0210026, IMG submission 183977) | Groundwater microbial communities from Crystal Geyser aquifers in Utah, USA - Crystal Geyser metaG 2015-09 (SPAdes) (version 2) | ecosystem: Environmental > Aquatic > Deep subsurface >...
TGGCTTAGACAGCTCACCCATTGTTGCTGCCTTAAACGAACGCATCTAACCGTTCAACATGGTAGGTAGGTTGGCTGTTTGCAACCTACCCTAAGAAACGGCCGCGCTTGCGGCCGTTTTTTTATGCTTCGGGCAGTGCGAGATGCACATTTCCCGACACGTAATCAAAAGTCACAATAAAGTGTTTTAATACATCGTAGCCAACAATACCCTCGATTTTTCGCCCTTTGATGCGACTGAAGGATTTCTCGTATTGACTACTGATATTCGATTTCTGACCTTCAGCAGGCACACTCACGGTCACATTTTCAAGGTCGAATGGCCCCACTTTCATACTGGGCAAACTAAACGCTTCGTTGTAAACCAAGGCATTAACCCCAGCACTTAATTCTGTACTCACGGGATACTGTTCAAGCCATTGATGCCCCTTGGCTATGTATCGTTCGATTAAAATTCCACCACTGTTGCCAGTATCTAGCAGTAACCAGACATTTTCTTGCTCATTAAGAGAGACTTTGATGATAGGACGTCCTGAGCCTTGTTGACGTGCTGACTCAATGTTTGACAAGGCAGCCAAGTCAATCGCGTCACGCGACATAATGCGCATGCGATTGTTCGGGTAGTCAATTTGAAAAATGAAACGCGCCAAAAATCCAGCGCCGAGTATCACTGCATTCTCGTTTTTCCCCAGATAGGACTCGACCATGTCGTTGAACACCAAGTTTGCACCAAACAAACCAACTGTCACTTGACTGTAGGTATCTCGTTTAGCCCTGCCATACACACCGATAATCTCGACGGGTGCACTGCGCACCAGCTGCAAGGCATGCGCCTGCACAAACCCCTCATTGATACCGTTAACTTGAGCGCCGCTGTCTAAGATTGCCATGCCCGCACGCCCCGCTAACGTTACCGGCATTTTTACGTGACCATTTTCAATGGAAATATCCACCCAATTAGAAACAGCAGCAGTAACAACAAACGTTGCCAGGTAAGAAAAAAAGAATACTGTGATACGTAACAATATAACCATCCTTGTTATTTGATTTTAGACTGAAGTGCAAAAAAAATGGTCAACAATATGACCGCTTCAACAACTTTACAGAGTATTTTTTATGGCCGCAAGGTCATCTTACCTTTCACTTCACGACCCATCACTTTATTCAGGGCGTCTTTCGCTTGAGCAAGCGGTAAGACTTCATCAACCACAACCTTCACTTTGCCTTGCACATACCAAGTGAGGAGTTCTTGCATATTGGCGGCAAAGTCTTTGGGCTGATGCTGCGTAAAGCTACCCCAGAACACACCCACCACTGAATAGCCTTTTACCAGACTTAAATTCACCGGAAATTCGGGAATAGTGCCGCCGGCAAACCCAACAACAAGCAGCCGTCCATTCCATGCCATGCTCCGAGAGCAGGCATGAAACGTATCGCCGCCAACACATTCATAGACCACATCCACGCCTTTTCCGTCAGTGGCGTCTTTTATGGCTGTCTTTAGATCTGTCGTGGTGTAATTAATCAGTATGTCAGCTCCATTGGCTTTGGCCATATCCAGCTTGTCTTGGGTTGAACACACAGCAATCACCTTGGCTCCCATGAGTTTGCCAATTTGCACGGCGGCTAAACCGGTCCCCCCCGCTGCTCCCGTGACCAGTAAGGTTTCACCCGCTTGCAGTTGCGCTCGCTGTTTTAACGCATGATGGGCTGTCGCGTGGGCAGTGACGAGCGCCGCCGCTTCTTCATCGGGAATGGCATCCGGTAAGGGCATCACATGAGTAACGGGGCAAACCACTTTTTCCGCATAACCGCCTAACATACATAAGGCGATTACCCGCATCCCTACTTTCAAATGCGTAACACCCTCGCCTAGCGCCTCAATTACGCCAGCCACCTCATTACCGGGAATAAACGGAAAGGCGGGTTTCATTTGATACAAACCCTGCACTAACAAACCGTCAGGAAAGTTCACGCCACAAGCACTGATCTTGACCAACACCTGACCTTTTTTCGCCACTGGATCAGGAATATCGATATATTTAAGTTGTTCTACTGGTGCGAATTCTTCACATACTATTGCTTTCATCACTCTCTCGCTTGTTTGGATAGTCTAGATGCGTTGGTATTAAATAATAAGCTCTAAGGCAAGGCGTGCTAAAGGTTGCACCATGGCGCCGACCTTATTCGCTTGACTACTGGAAGCGTTACCGGATTCTGCTCTTTTGGCAACGCCTTGTGCGATAGCTGCCAAGCGAAAAAAACTGAAGGCTAAATAGAACTGCCAGTTCTCGATATTTTTTATGCCCATCAGTTGGCAATATTGAGCAAGATATTCTTCCTCAGACGGGATGCCCAGCGCTGCACGATCCACACCACCTAGCCCTGTTGCTTGGCCAATATTGTCAGGCAATCGCAACTGCATGCACTGATAGGCTAAGTCGGCAAAGGGATGACCTAAGGTAGATAATTCCCAGTCTAATACCGCAACAATGTCGGTTTGAGTGGGGTGGAACATCAAATTGTCCATACGAAAGTCGCCATGAACTAAACTCACCCGTCCATCATCTGCTGGCAAGTGTTGTTCTAACCAGATCATCAACTGATCCATCTCAGCTATCTTATGGGTCTGGGATAACTGATATTGTTTGCTCCAACGACTAAATTGCCGCTCAAAGTAATTCCCCGCTTTACCGAAGTCGGCTAAACCAATTTCCGCGAAGTCCAGCTGATGTAAGTTACTTAGCACCTTTAACATTTGCGCATACATGGCGCGACGTTCATTATTGTTAGTAGCTTGTGGCAATGCACTGTTCCACAGTACTCTACCTTGCACATATTCCATCACATAAAACATGCTGCCAATCACGCTGGTATCCGTGCATAGGTGATACACCTTGGCTACCGGCACAGCAGTTTGCGCGAGTGCTTTAAGCACCTGATATTCACGGTCAACCGCATGGGCAGATTTCAGCAAGGTGCCCGGTGGTTGGCGCCTTAGCACCAAAACACGCTCTGAATTTTGCAATTTAAAGGTGGGATTTGACTGGCCGCCCGCAAACTTGGTGATGCTCAGCGGGCTTTCCATACCCGGTAAATGACTGCCTAAGTAGTCATGTAGAGTCTGTGCATCTAGCTGATTGATATCTGAGCTCATAGGACTGAATGTTTAGCGTTGTAGTCATTAATTAAATTACGACCTAACTGCATCATGTGCACTTCATCAGGCCCATCCGCCAAACGTATGGTACGCGCATAGGCATAAGTTGCAGCCAGAACGAAGTCTTGACTAGTACCACCCGCTCCGTGCATTTGAATGGCTTGATCAATCACATTGCAGGCCATTTTGGGCGCGACGATTTTGATGGCAGCAATAATATCTCGACTGACTTTGTTGCCATATCTATCCATGCTATCTGCTGCTTTGAGTGTCAATAAACGCGCTTGCTCTATATCACAATGCATTTGTGCAATGCGCTCACGAATAGACTGTTGTTTACTTAAAGGCTGGCCAAATGCCACACGCTGTTCTACACGTGCACATGCCATGTCCAAGGCACGCTGGGCGCAGCCAATTAAACGCATACAATGGTGGATACGACCCGGACCAAGGCGGCCTTGAGCAATGGCAAACCCTTGACCTTCGCCTACTAATAAGTTGTCCACGGGGACTTTCACATTATCAAAGATCACTTCGGCGTGTCCTACTGGCTCATCATAATGGCCCATCGCAGAAAGTGGACGAACGACACTAACGCCCGGCGTATTCATGGGGACTAATATCTGCGATTGCTGTTGATGACGTGGTGCACTGAGGTCTGTTTTACCCATGACTACCATGATCTGGCAGTTGGCGTTCATGGCGCCGCTTGTGTACCACTTGCGGCCATTAATCACATACACATCACCTTGACGCACAATTTGTGTTTCGATATTGGTAGCATCGGATGAGGCAACAGCGGGTTCGGTCATGGCAAACGCTGAACGAATTTCGCCTTTTAATAGCGGTTCTAACCAACGTTCTTTGTGTGCTGCAGAGCCATATTTGGCTAACACTTCCATATTCCCGGTGTCGGGTGCACTACAGTTAAAGACTTCTGCACTCCACAATACACGTCCCATTTTTTCACATAAGGGTGCATATTCTAAGTTACTCAAGCCAGCGCCGTAGGGCAGATATTCATGAGGCAGAAATAAATTCCACAAACCAGATGCTTGGGCTTTTTGTTTAAGCTCTTGCATTAAATCTGGGGTACGCCAGCGAGTCGCTTCAGCTTGATTGTTTGTTTCAACAAGGCTGTGGTAGTGGTGCTCGACCGGATAAATATGGGTCTGCATAAACTCGTTTAGTTTGGTCAATAAGTTTTTGGTCTTATCTGAGTAATCAAAATGCATCGGGTCACCGCTTTTGGGGAAAATTTGGCAGAAACCTTAAGGGTGAATTTATTTAATGTAAAGGGCTTGTTAATGCGGTGCTTATCGCACACATGCCCGTGACAAGACCAACAAAACACACTCAATCAGCACCTCAAATTCCCACACCTGTGCTTGTCAGTGACGCTAGAGCACAGGCAAGACATAGGATGTATGATTTTATTACAACAATAAACGTGCCCGCTCAGACAAGGTTGATGCGGTGCCACACTTCTCTGTCAGACTACCTTTCGATGCTTATTGAATGTTTGAATGACTTTCTATTGACTGAATGAATAGTTGCAACCACGCTTTTTATTCGAACAAAAGGTGAACATTCAGCAACTAAATAGCAAGCATATTTAACATTTTAGAAACCTATTATTTACTTTTGGTAGCAAAGCTTGTTAGCGTATTGCGCTGGAAAACGAAAACGAATTTAAATCAAAGCTACGATCGCGTTTTTTCCAATACACACTAATGAAACCACCTAACTAGCCATGCTGGTAAAGAGAGAAAAATAAATGAGCCAACGTAAGCCCCTACAAACTAAACGCACGGCCTTGTCTGTTCTGGTCGGTCTGAGCCTAGCCGTCCAAGCTGGTTCAGTACTTGCGCAAGAACAAGCGACTCCGGACGAGAAACAGGGTTTAGAGACCATTACTGTTACCGCCCAGAAAAGAACACAAAACTTGCAAGACGTGCCGGTAGCAGTCACCGCCTTTACGGGTGAAGAAATGGCTGAATCCGTTATCAAGGACATGTACGACTTACAGACCAATGTCCCTGGTCTTGGTGCATTTCAAAGCCAAAGTGCCACTAACTCAAGTTTCTCTATTCGGGGTGTCGGTACCTCGTCACAAAACTTTGGTTTAGAATCGTCTGTGGGTCTTTACGTGGATGGTGTCTATCGTGCTCGTCAAAACTCTCTGATCAACAACTTGGTCGACGTGGCTGCCGTGGAAGTATTGCGCGGCCCACAAGGTACTTTATTTGGTAAATAACACACCATCTGGGGCCATTTTGGTCACTTCAGTGGCACCTAGTCATGGCGGTGGTGACTCCTTTGTTGAAGGCACTGTCGGTAACTATGGCCTGATCAACTATTCTGGTGCGACATCTTTCTCTGCCATCGATGATGTTTTGGCCTTTCGTGTAACGGGTTTTGGTAGCCAACGTGATGGCACCATCAGCGACGTAAATCTAGGGGAAGACACGGTAAACGACCGTGACCGTTGGGGAGTCCGTGGCCAAGCCCTGTATACACCCAATGAGAACGTTTCCTTACGCATCATTGCTGACTACGCCGAAATTAACGAAATTTGTTGTGGCGCGCCGGTGCAACTAAGTAACTTCCAAGCCAATGAGATCCCCGGAAAATTTGGTACTGATGCGGCATTACCCCTGCTTGGTGGTACGGTATTCCCTGGCGGTGATGCCTTTTATGATCGCGAAATCGCGGTATCATTTTTGCCAGAATCGAGCATGAAAGATCGTGGTTTATCTGCGCAGTTAGATTGGGAATTAGACGAAAATTATACAGTCGTTGCCATTTCTGCTTACCGTAAGTTTGAATCCTACGACAAAATTGACACCGATTTTACGGATGCAGATTTATTTGGCACCATTAACGATTCACAACAAAGTTCTTTCTCTCAAGAAATACGTTTAGATTACAACAGCGAGAAATTGAACTACATCTTGGGTGCTTACTATTTCGAGCAAGACTTGGATTTGGAATACAGCTTGTATACCGATACCTTGTTTAACCCATTTTTTATGTCTAGTTTCCAAGGTGCTTTAGATCCGCTATTAGGTGGCATCAATGCATTAAGTGCCGCCACAGGTGGTTTAATCGCTCCAGCCGCAGAGGCCGCGCCAGCTGGCACTGGCTTTGACCATGTTGCCATGCAACAACACAAAAGCTATGCACTTTTTGGTCAGTTTGATTACAAATTAAGTGACACTCTTACCTTAACCGCAGGTTTACGTTATACCGATGAAACCAAGGATTTGACCACGGTCTTTTCTGAGAATTTAGCAAACGGCGGCACCTTCCCAACGTTCTTCTCATCAATCGGTAATCCAGCGGATCCTTCTACTGTTGTACCTGGTACATTGATTTATGGCGCGGCGGTTGCTGGCGCTGTGCTGCAAGGCATCGCGGCTGGACAAATCAACATCATGACCCCAGAGGGTCAGGCTGCACTGCAAGCCTTTGTACCCTTCCAAAGTGCTGGTTGGGGATTTAAAGCCTTAGGCGCGACCACGGCAGACCGACCAGATCTTGACGAAACACTTAAAGACGATCAATTCACGGGTACCATTAAACTGAGCTACCAGCCTGATAGCGATACCTTGTGGTATGCATCTTACGGTGAAGGTTACAAATCAGGCGGTACTAACACCGACCGTATCGCCAATGGTTTCAATCCTCTATTTAATGCTGAAACCTCGCAATCCTTCGAAGTGGGTATGAAAAAAGACTTTCCTGATCAGGATGTAAGGATCAATGCAGCGGCTCACTACACTACCGTGAATGATTTCCAGGCCAACACATTCACCGGTAACGGCTTTAACTTACAAAATGCCGGTGACTACGGCATCAAAGGTTTAGAGTTAGAAGCAACGTGGCTGGCTACCGATACCTTGGAGGTGAACCTCGCTTATGCCTTAGTGAAAGCTGAATACAAAACCTTTGAGCGTGGCAATTGCTGGGTAGCCTACACTTGGCACACTGGTGTTGATGATCCCGGTCGTCAAAACCCCACTGACCGCTTTTGTGATCGCTCTGGTGATCGCCCAGGGGGAGAACCAGAAAACTACTTAGTCCTGTCAGTGAAACAAGACTTTGAATTAGCAGATAATATTTATGCTTATGTGCAAGGTGAATACAGCTACACAAGTGAAATCATACTGGATGGCAGTAACGACCCATACGCCGCGCAAGATGCCTACAGTTTGCTGAACCTGCGTTTCTTCATGAACTTCACCGACATGGATATGGATGTGATCTTCTGGGCTCGTAATGCGCTAGATGAAGAATACATCAACCGCACCAACTTCAATGCTCCTATCCAAGATGGTAAGTTAAACGCTTACATGGCTGAGCCAAGAACCTTTGGTGTAACCGTGAAAAAACGCTTCTAAGCACATTCCTATTTTTGCTTAAAAAAAACCGGCTTATTAGCCGGTTTTTTATGTCTGCTACTCTCCCTAAGCCATAAGTAGATAAGTGAATACTTTAGACAGGATACGGCTGACGGCTTTTGGGATTTGCGGTACTATGCACGCCGTAAAAAAGCCAGACCATTAGCCAACAGCAGAGCTTAGATGAGCACAGCCCTCTACACTGATTTATCCCACTACTACGATTTGATGTGTGCAGACATTGATTATCAGAGTCAAAGCGCTTGGGTGTATCGACTTCAACACATCTTTGGTAATCAGGGTAGAAACTATCTCGACCTAGCGTGTGGCACGGCGCCACATCTAAGTTATTTTTTGGAAAAAAACTTTGAGTGCCTTGGGCTTGATATCAATCAACCGATGTTAGACATTGCAAAAAAACGCTGTCCCGATGCCAACTTTATGCTGGGCAATATGAGTGATTTTTCCCTAGACTCAGGCATGGATCTTATCACCTGTTTTCTCTATTCACTGCACTACTGCCCCTCTATTGAAGCGCTGCAGCGTTGTTTTGAAAGTGTTCACCGAGCCTTAAATACAGGTGGTTTGTTTTGTTTTAATGCTGTTGATAAACAAACCATCGATAACCAAAAAGTTGAACACCATGTCAGCCATTACAAAGACAGTGAGTTTACTTTTACCTCAGCTTGGTATTATTCAGGGAGCGACAGTCAGCAATCTTTGCGTTTGAGCATTCAAAAAACCGCCGCAGAATTCAAGCAAGTTTGGCAAGATACCCATTTAATGGTGGCGTTCACCTTTGAGGAATTGTTGGCACTGTTGGCCCCCTACTTTAGCGTCACTGTGTTTAGTCACGATTACACTAAACTTGAACCTTGGAATGGACAAACGGGCAATGCCATTTTTTCATGCGTGAAAAAGTGATAAACAGTGGTGTTAAGTAGCATTGTACAGATTGCTGTGTTATCTCGTCTTGCATAGTCTTTTGCCAACGCACTACAGCGAGTATAACCCCACTGTGAGTCCTTTATTTTAACCTGTGTTTTTATCTTTCGGCTGATATGCTATTCCTCTATGCTTCAATCAATGAGAGCGTCTATCCATGTCATTAAACATGGCCTCAACTATGTCAGCATTTAAGCGTTTAATATTCATTAACAGCGTAACCAAATTGGCCGACCTGTGTATATCAGCAAAAACCACACTACCTTGGTTGTTGATGCAATTAGGTGCCCCTACTTGGGTTGTTTCACTCTTGGTGCCGATCCGTGAATCGGGTTCGATGTTACCGCAGTGGTGGTTAAAAAATGCAACAAACCACATCATTGCTCGGCAAAATTTATGGCGCTTTGGTGCATCAATCCAAGGCATAAGTTTAGCCCTGATAGCTTTGTTATGTTGGCAAACCACCCATACGCTGCTTGGTGTGGGTGTGTTACTTAGCCTAGGTCTGTTTAGCCTCGGACGGGCGTTATGTTCATTGACCATGAAAGAAATACAAGGGGAGTTAATTAACAAGGGGCAACGGGGCAAATTGGTTGGCACCGCCACCAGTGTGTCCGCTGCGCTCACTTTCGTGGTGGGCACTTTTTTATTCTACCAACAAGATAATATGTCTGTGACCAGCGTTATTATGATCGTTGTCGTGGCAGCCATGTTGTTTATGTTTGCTTTTATATTGATGGGCCCACTGAGCATTAATCTTGAAACACAAGAAAGTTCGCAAAACCCATTTAAGCTCTTAAAACTTGTTGTTGAAAACAAGGCCCTCAAGCACTTAGTTATAAGTCGCAGTTTAGCCTTGCATGCAGCCTTAGTGGCGCCCTATTTTATTGGGCTAAGTACCTCAGCAGAGCAGCAAAACTCGGTGCAAACCATCGCTTTGTTTCTAATGGCATCGGCTCTAGCAGCCTTAGTCTCTGGTTATATTTGGGGCGTATTGTCGGATAAAAGTGCCAAACGCTGTATTCAAATAGCACTGTTGCTAAGCTGTGTTGCGTGCGGTGTATTTTACCTCTATCTCGATAACGCTTCGTTGGGTCTCAACGCCTTTTTGTTTTTTCTGCTATCGCTTGGTCATGCTGGCATACGAGTAGGACGCAAAACCTATATTTTAGATATTGCTGAAGGTGAACAGCGTAGTCAATTTGTGGCCAGTGCCAATACACTTGTTGGCATTGTCTTGTTAGTCACCGGCGTTATTTATGCGGCAATTTATGCATGGATAAACCACTACATTATTTTGCTGATGTTAGTGATCTTAGGACTTGCCCTGCTACACAGCCAATATTTGAGCAATGACAAATAAACCTATTCACCCAAAAACTAAATCTCACAACAGATTTTAAGTCTAATTTTTTGTCGTGCCTCTGTGCTGTTTAAGGCGGCCCACTGTATCTTTGCCCTGCATCAGGTATAATCCGCCGTAATTGCCTGTTATCCCCCTTTTTTGAGCATCTCATGACTGTACAAACCTTTAATCCCAAACAAACCACTACCTTAGAGACCCCAGTTAAAATCTTGGAGTCAGGCGCTGCACTGCGAGCCTCTGAGGGCACACGAATTGGCTTTGTTAGTCTTGGTTGCCCGAAAAATTTAGTGGATTCAGAGCGTATTTTAACGCAACTGCGCACTGAGGGTTATGATGTTGTGCCGACCTACAAAGATGCCGATTTGGTCATTGTTAACACCTGTGGTTTTATCGATTCGGCGGTGCAGGAATCCCTCGATACCATTGGCGAGGCGCTGGCCGAAAATGGCAAGGTTATCGTTACCGGTTGTTTAGGGATCAAAGAAGATGACATCCGTGAAGTGCACCCTAATGTACTCGCCATTACTGGCCCACATGCATACGAAGAAGTGGTGAATCAAGTCCATACCCACTTACCACAACCCGTGCACAACCCTTATTTAAATCTGGTGCCTGACATCGGCGTAAAATTAACCCCTCGCCACTACGCCTACTTAAAAATATCTGAAGGGTGTAACCACCGCTGTACCTTTTGCATTATCCCGTCAATGCGCGGTGATTTAGTCAGTCGCCCTATCGGCGAAATCTTGGATGAAGCCCAACGTTTAAAAAATGCTGGGGTTAAAGAGTTGTTGGTCATCTCCCAAGATACCAGTGCTTATGGCGTAGATGTGAAAAACAAGACGGCATTTTGGAACGGCATGCCGGTTAAAACAGACATGTACGCCTTGTGTGAAAAATTAGCCGAACTCGGCATTTGGGTGCGCTTACACTACGTTTACCCCTACCCATCGGTAGATAAAATTATGCCTTTGATGGCTGAAGGCAAAATACTGCCTTATTTAGATATTCCCTTCCAGCATGCCAGCCCACGCATTCTTAAACTAATGAAACGCCCTGCTGCGGCTGAGCGCACCATGGAGCGCATTAAAGCCTGGCGTGAGATCTGTCCTAACTTAATCATCCGCTCGACGTTTATTGTCGGCTTTCCGGGTGAAACAGAAGAAGATTTCCAAATGTTGTTGGATTTCTTAGACGAAGCACAACTAGACAGAGTTGGGTGTTTTATGTATTCCGAAGTGGATGGGGCAAAGGCAAATGACCTTCCCGACCCAGTCAGCGAAGAAGTTAAACAACAACGACATGAACGATTCATGCACAAACAAGCAGCGATCAGTGCCGCTAAGTTGCAAGCCAAAATCGGCTTGGAGTTTCAGGTAATAATTGACGAAGTAAGCAGTGAAGGTGCGGTTGGTCGTTGTTATGCTGATGCCCCAGAGATTGATGGTAACGTGCATCTAACTGATGAATTTGATGTGCAACCGGGCGATATTATTTGGGCACAAATTATTCATGCTGATGAACATGATTTGTGGGCCATTAAAGTAGACGATGAAGAGTCTGACAGCGACTTACAGCCATAGATATTGAGGATAGAAATATGGATGCCTCTACAACCGACCTCGCGCAAATCATTCAAATAGTGGTGGCTCCGGTATTTATGCTTACAGGTATCGCGGGCTTTTTAAATGTTATGTCTGGTCGGTTAGGACGAATTGTTGACCGAGCACGCGTCATGGAGCGACGAGTGACCATCATTAAAAACCCTCTGTACTTAGACATTGCGCAAAAAGAATTAAAAAACTTGTGGCGCCGCATCACCATTATCAACCGTTCTATCGGTTTGTGTACGGCATCCGCTCTGTTTGTTTGTTCAGTGGTGGTGTGTTTGTTTGTGGGTGATTTGTGGCAAATTAATATTCGCGACTTTGTTATTGCGCTGTTTGTGATTGCGTTGTTTTTACTGATCTTTGCCTTGTTGATGTTTTTAAAAGAAGTGCAGCTTGCCACCCGAACCTTGCAGATGGGTAAAGAAGTGTTTGATGACGACCCATCTTCCTGATCATGTTACTCCCGCACACAACGACTAGTTAACATCTTGTGATTGCCACGCCAAGGCTAGTCAGTCTCAGCTATTGGCACCCTACTTGCTATGCTATTACTACTTATTGTATTGCTTCAGTACACACTGTCCAACAGCAGTAGCGACCTGCGATACAGCGGCAATTTATTGCCTGTAAGCCAAACGAGCGGAGAAAGCCTGCCTAGAGGCATGGCCCAAGGTTGCTGGCTGAGATCTTATCCTCAACCTTGCTCCGTTTGAACTTGTTCAGATTGTGGGAGATTGCCATGAAATTTACTTACCTAAGCCTCATCGTTGGCCTGAGCCTTTGTGGCTGTACCTCGGTCAAAGAGCGCCAACAATATCGGGCAGATGCCGCATCACAAAACGTGCATCAAGAGTCTGGTATGGCTAATCTGATAGCCAGTAATCAAACCGCCCCTGTTGATCAACTGGACGCCAGTGCCAACTTTCAACGCCATTACCAACAGCAGTTGATGAGTAAAAACGGCAATGCAGGCTACAACAATAGCGCCAACATCAATCCCAAAAATCACAATATCAACCACTATGTACGTGGCATGATGCAAGACCTCGTCGGCAATTTGCAGTATGTCAATTCGGCAACGCCGATGGCTGTGACTAGTTTTGTGTTTTTAGACAGCGATTACAGCCAATCTGACGTATTGGGCAATCAGATTGCCGAAAGCTTTATGCACGAAATACATAAATTTGGCATCCCAATCATAGATTATAAAACGACTGATTATGTGCGGGTTACGCCTGCTGGCGACTTTGTACTCAGCCGTGATTTTTTAGAGCTGAAAACTGAATTGCCCATCCGTTATGTATTGGTGGGCACCTTGACCAAACATCAAAGTGGTATCTTAGTGAATGCTCGTATTGTCGGCATGAAATCAAAAGCGGTGGTGGCCTCTGCACAAGGCTTTTTACCCTCCGCCATTACCCATTCATTGATGGGTAATGACTTAAATGACGGCATAAAATTGGTCAGCGAGTAGCACGCCTCTCATTCTGATCTTTTTGAATACCTTTAACACAAAAAACGCTGCCATTATGCAGCGTTTTTAGTTTAGCTGACGACCAGTTCAGTATGATGAGTGGTGGTGAGTGATATGCCAGTTACAATCTAATTGATTGAGCAAAGCCCCAAATCAGCGCGTTCAAAAATACGTTCATCTAACATTGGTATAAACGCAATACCAGAAGGCGCATTAAACAGGCTACCTGCCTTCAGGTCTTGTATCATGCCATCTTCGAAATGTTTTGCCTGGCCCTGAACAAATAGTGAGACCTGACTTCCGTCTATGGTCTGCACAATACCAAAATAATTATCATGGTAACTACACACTGTTTTTCCCGTTTCAATCGTTTGTTTTTTTGCCTGTTCCCAATGCGATACAACCTTCGCTTCTTTGACCAAGCTAAGCCATGTTTGTTGCTCTTCACTGACGGCATCAAGCTGCCAAACATCTGCAGGCCATGTTTGATTTTCTCCTTCCTTGGGAATATCAAGAATGATTGCTTGTAACTCTGCAAGTTTAGCTTCTGATGCATCATGCCAAGCAGGCATGATTTCTTCGGCCTGCCATGTGCTACTTGGTTCCTGTTTGAGCTGTGTTGCTGCGCGCAATAGTGGACTGCTACTTTGTACCACGTGTTGATAGGCGTGACGGTATTGCAATATAGGATCATTTGCAAAGGCCTGGTATTGATCAAGCGTCAACGACTGCTGCAGATCAGTAATAAACCCAGCTAAGGTACTTGCGCCTTGCTGCTGACTTGCAATATGCGCCAAATAATTCGCCAGCTCATCTTTATTACTTTTTTCTAGTGAAAGTAATACATCGTTTAACACAAACAACTCAGCATAAAAATCAAACAACTGGAATTCATAGTACTGCAACTGTTTGGCTAAGAAAGTACCTTCGGCCATGAGTTCAATGGCGTTTTCGTCACCAACATGCTCGGTTTTAATGTATTCGGTAAGCTGCACGCAGGTATCGTTACACACAAACTTTTGCACAAACTGAGGTTCAATAAGGTCTAGACTACCTTGGTCATGTTGCTTGGCTAACTTAATATTACCTAGCTCAAAGCGCGGGGTGCCGTCCGTGTCTAAAAACACAATGTCAGCTGTGACGGTGTAACCAAAATGCGGCAAGTTGCTGCTGGCATATTGCGCCATGGCTTTCCACTTTTGTGCCGCTGTTTGATGTTTTTCACCCACTTGTTGAATTGGGCTAGTGCAGGCGGTTACGGCTAACAGCCACATGATTACCACTGCGTGACTGAATCTCGATGTTTTGCCTAGATTGCTTAGGCTTATCTTGTTTGTTAGCGCTGCATTATGCTGTGTCATTGGCTGAGTCATCAGTTGAGCTCGTCCCATTCTATGGCATCAGCAAAGTTAAATTGAATGGTTTGGTTAGTCGGTAAAATCGAATTGATCGTTAGCTCACCGCCTAAATACAGATTGATGACGCCAGAACTACCGCTGTCAATGTTAACAAAATCAATATTGTTCACGATGTACTTGCGGTCACTGTCACTCACCAAAGAAACACGTGGATTAAAAACAAAACCGTCACCGTTATCTAAACTGGGCAGGAATTTTACTTGGACTTGTTTATTAGGATTGGCAATGATGGTGTAAATACCATTTTGTGAACCATCGGGTAAGGTACAAACAAAGTTACCTTGAAAAGGTGCCAATTGTCCTGTTTCAGGAAACATCAGGCAACTGCCTGTGGCGGGCATCACTGTGCCAAAATTAATCTCTTGATTAATATTAAAACTCGGCGTGATGGCCCAACAATTTGATGACAGTATGCTGGGGATCAACATCCTGGGGATCAACATCCTGGGGATCAATATCCTGGGGACCAGCGTCCTGGGGAGCAGTGTCGCTCTGATCCTACTTAGCAATTGAAACATAGTGCACTCATATTTTAAGCAAAGTAAACGTCGTATTAGCCTTACTGCCTAATGATTCGTTACGCTTAAGCAAGGCCTATTCAATTAAATTTATTCAAGTCAGCGAATTGGTCAACCGTCGTTACCCAACCCTTTAAGCCAGTTCGCTGTAGCGCTTGTTTTGCCAGCTCTTTAGAAGCAAAAGTTTGACTGAGCAAACAGTAAAGTGTGTCGCCTGCTGCATTCACTTTTTGACCAACATAAAAGGGGCCCAAGGCTGCATTGACTCGAGTTAGACGACCTTTAACAATAGGACTTTCCGACGCATGCAGTTGTATTAACCATTGCCCCTCAGTCTTAGCTTGGGTTACTGGCTCTGCTTTGACCAGCACAGGCGGCACATTCACAACCGCTTCGTTTTGCATGGGTCGAACAAAAAATGCTTGTCCTTTTGGCAAGTATTTGTTTGCAAATTCTAGGCCAGCTATTTTTGTCAAAAACTTGCCGTACACTAAACGCGTAGCGCCAGTATTTGCATCAGTATCAAGCCCGAATAACTCGTTTTGCATTTGCCCAAAGGCCAGTTTCATCCGTAGACTATCTGCGGCCTGTCTTTCACTAAACAAACCTAATTGGATGACATAATAGTTGGTATTTGTTGGCGCCTTGGGAATGGCCGATGGCAGAATGGCTGCCGCTGGTTTCTCGGGTACCAGCGAGGATGAACTGGTGGTGGAATCGGCTGTTTTCTGCGCCTCAACGGGCTTTTCGGTAAATGATACGGAAATAGATGGCAAAACATTGCCATTGGCTGCGGTGGCCTGCAACAAGGTCTTCGATTGATTATTAGGTGATGGAGTTTGCTGAGCCTCTGCCTCTGCAATTTGCACGCTAGACGCTTGTGCGGTTTCGTTAGGTTGGGCAGTATTCGACTCTTGTTCCAACGTATATTTCGCCGCCACAGGATTTTTAGTAGGTAAGGTAAAGAAATTTTTGCGTACGTTTTCGTCATTGTCCCAAACAATGGGCTCGGAGCGATCTTTGTCTAAATTGAACTGCAATACTTGCTCAGCATCACGCTCTCCGCCACTCCCCAAACGGCGTAAGGTTAGCGCTGGTAATTCAACATAACCACCATTGCCGCCAGTTAACACGGTAAAGCCAATGACGCTTGCCGTGTAACCTTTATCTTGCAAGGTTGCTTGCGCCACCACTACCTGATATTTGCCCGGATTCAGCCCGAGAAATTCGAAATAACCATCTCTATCGGTTTCTTGGCTCGCGATCAATTTTTGCGAATCGTTATACAACTCGATAACCGCGTTTTGTATGCCAACTTCCTGATTATTGTTGGTTCTCAGTACATAGCCGATTAATTCAGTTGACAACACAAATGGCATATTGACCTTGATGTATGCCCCTGGGTGAGTGAACACAACATAATCATTGTTAACGGTGTTACTACCCTCTTTCCAGTTAGCGCTGAAACTAAACGGTGTGTCGGCGTAGACACCGGGCAATACTGTTCGTCCATCTTTACCACTTTCAATATCTTGCCATTCTGGGTTACCGCTGAACCTGACTCCCGATAAGTCATAGTCGAGAGGATCTGGCACACCATTTATTTGTCTATCTAGATAAGTATGCACGTCCAAAGAGGCCGTATTAGGCTGAAGCCGCTCACTCAATACAAGTCGGTTATTGCGGTAGTCGTAACCCAAAAAGAACTGCAGACCCAGTTGAATACTCCAGTCATCATTTTCATCATAACTGTTAGTCAAATTAAGTTGGAATTCATCTGCATACCAAGCAACGCGGTGAGTAAATCGCCATTGGGGGTTAGTATCATCCACCAAAGGCAAATAATTGAAGGTTAAATAATGACTGCCTTCCCAGGGATCATTAACCCGAGTCTGTAACAAAATTGACGATGATTCCTTGATGGGGTCATCGGCTTGAGGGTCGTAATCAATGTTGGCACTAATCCGAATATTTAACGGAAGATTGCCACTGATACCCAGAGAACCTAAAAAGCCATCGGTGCGAGTATCATCTAATTTAAAAGTGTTCTTGTAATACAATAATTCATGGCGAAAGCGAATATTACCAACGTTTGCCGACGCCCGATTACTGAACCGATAATCTCTAAAACTATCGTTGTCTAACATGCTCAGACTGAAATTGAGGTTTAGCCATTCAGTCGGCATGTAATAAGTGCTGCGCAGTCGATAACTATCCCCTACTAACTGCACACGATCGCTATCAAAATTTCGACCTGATTCAAATTCTATGGAGTAGCGATCACGGTCAAATGCCCCACCCTTTAAGGTGGTGATTTGTGCATAATTGCCATCTTGGTCCAGCGCCAAATCATTTTCCAATAACATACCAGGTAGACTAAAGGCGTTATTTACACTTACCAACTGCCGATCATTGGCGAGGTTGGTAAAACTGGTGCCTATCTGCCAAATATCTGATACGCCATAATCAAAAGTTGCGCCAAAATCAGTGAATTCATAGGGCATGTCGTTTTGATCATTAATTAAACGGTGATTTCTATCCAAAGCGTAAAGGGCATGGGCAAACTCCCCCGCTTGTAGCGCATTTTGAGTAAGGTCAACGTTTTTGCTGATGACTTCGCGCTCACCAAAGGGACCATAAAGTTTAATGGTGTATACGTTGTTACCGTAGGTCACTTCAACATCTTCAAAAACCAACTGACCGTCTTGGGGCACGGTAGTGGCGGCTAAAAACACTTGGTTATGAAATAGCTCAGCTTCCCAGCCAGGTGGTGCAGTTTCCCGTAAAGTTATGGCTTGGTTATCATCGCGATAGTTTTCTGGTCTGCGCTCAAAAATCACCCCTATGCCCGAATTGGTACCGGTATTAATGCTATTAGTACGACTGCTGATATCACCAAACTGGTATTGATCATACAAATCTAAAATGTAATCGTCGGGGCTTGTTTTATAGCGACTCAAACTCAAACGAGCACTCAGAGCACTTTGCTCCGTGTCCACTAGTGTCAGTTCAGCTGAATGATAAAGTAAGTCAGACGTCACTTGCACCGTGGTATTAAAACCACTGTCTTCATTGGTTTTTTCCCCCGCCACCGTAAAGCGCCCATGCGGCACCGTTGCCAAACGATATTGGTCTTGTAGGGTAATGGGTATTTCAGGGCGTTTATTTGATTGACTTCCCGAAGTAACAACGCGATCGAGGGCACGTTGTTTTTCTTGTTCTTCGATGATCTGTGCAGGAAAAATAGGCTCGCGATTTGGACTGCGCATAACTAACTGTAAACGCCGAGGTTCAAATTCAACGTCGACACCAAACAAACGTTTAAATAAGTCTAATTCAACAAATATCAGAAAGCCGTCACTGGCCCAAAGGCCAGCTACATTTGAATTGGCTTGAGTAAGCAATTGAAAACTGCTTTTTTGTTGTTTATTCCAGATTGATAGCTCAGTATCACTGAGCTGATAGCGGACTTTTAAGGCATCTAATAAGGGTTCGATAGCCACCAAAAGTTGCTCATCAACAAATACCGTATCCACTGAAAATGCAACAGTCTGGTTATTTAAAACGACATCTACTAATAAAATTTCATTGTCATCAAAGTCGACTTTATATAGCTCTTCAGCACCAGCACTGAATAACTGAAGCAATAGAAACATGCTTAGAATTTTAGCAAGTCGATGATGCATAAATTTAATCAAGATTGCCCTTAATTATTATTTTCATTGGGTCTAATCACACACTAAGCCAGTTGAGTATTACCCAGCTGGCTTAGCTTTTTTGCAATGTACGCTGTCTGGTTTATGGTGACCAATCCAACGTGGCGCCGCGTTTTAGGGCGAATGAACTATTTTTGTGTTAGCGCATCCTGCTCATAGCTAATACTACCACCGTAGGCAGTATCTTCAACAAATCTGATTGCAAGTTGTTCTAAAGGTATGCCAAGTGTGGCTAAGTCATGTTTGACAGAGCGGCTATCGGTATACACTGAGACATTGCGTTTAAATGACACAACATCGTTGTTGCTTTTGTTGACAATTTCAAGTGAACCATACACTGAGCGATTTCCTTCACGATTAACATGAAATATCAGTGTTTCGTTTTCAAGCGAGATATCGCTGAAACTGACCGAAGCATCCAGTTTGCCTGTTCTGACGATGATGGGAACTTGCTGTATGATGCGTGGTTTTATGCTTATTTTTGCCACGTTATCTGTATCACTGGTTGACGTCTCCGCCTTTTTTTCAAACGGATCACAGGTGATGCGCAAGTACGAGCGATATTCTGCGGCTTCAGTATTAGCTTTACGGCGCATAGTAAAACGTACCGTTTGTGGACTAGATGCCTCGACTACAAAATTTTTCGGTGAATAACGCATCCATGGTTCTGCCGAATTTGCCGGCATTTCATCGTTTGGCACCGGAAACATTTGCCCTCCCTCGTCAAAATTATTGTGAACTAAAGATAGTTCACATTTTTCTTTGTCCGCTGTTTTGTTAAACATGACAAATGACGCAGTACTGTTATCACTATCTAGATAAATTCTAAAGGTAGAGAGACTGATGGCTTGCGCTGCCGTGCTACACAATAATAAAGTTGGCAGCGTGATGTAGCTTAAAAAAAGGCTAATCTGTTTTAGTTTAAAATTATTCATAATCACACATAAACTCCCAAAAAAAAAACCATTATAACCATAAGGTTATAATGGTTTTTAGCTAAAACCAAAAGATATCTGGTTTGTTACTAGTAGGTAACTGAAATGTCAAAATCTACTGGATAAGCTGTTGCAGCACTCAAACCAAGTACCGATGATACAGTACCCGCTAACGCTAAGTATGACTTACCAGCTACTGGTACACCATTACCAGCACTCACTGTTTGGTCTGCAGTAGACGCCAACTGAATTGATGTGGCTGCACCGTTTGGAATCGCTGTACAAAGGTCACCGTTAGAAGCACCGTCATAATCGCCTGCGCAACCTACCGGTGCAAAGGTGATCCCTGCTGTGGTACCAGATGTTAAAGTAATGAATACGTCAGCCCCAGAAGCACCGTCTATCTCGTAAACACCAGTGGTACCCGCTACCCCACCGCAGGTTGCCGAAGCAGCTGTGGCACCAAGGTCTGCTGTTGGGCCAAGACCAGAAGTCGCTGCTGATAACTTCATGACTGTTTCACCAGGGAAATTGGTAGTCAAAGTTGGCGTGACCATGGTGCAAGAACCGCCGTTTAAATATAAACCATTCATAACCACTGGTGTAACTTCAGCAATGGTTACATTTTTAATGGTAGTGAATGAACCGGTTAAATCTTGGTTTGTTGCCGATGCACTCATGCAAAGTGGTAACAACACCAAACCGGCTGCAATGCGAGTCATTTTCATAATAATCTCCAAATTTCTATAAGTAGTGGCTATTGATGATTATCAATAAACAACGTCAACATTGAATGTTGCGGTATAAGGCGTATCTGACGTTAAGCCAGTTGGGCCCGTTGCAATCGTGCCACCCACGGTAAAATGGGTCAAACCAGATTGAGCAGTACCACCGGTATCACTCGCGTTAGCAATGCCTACAACGGCAGGTGTACCTGCAGTGTAAACAGTACAAACATCACCCGCAGCAGCGCCGTCATGATCTACAACACATCCAGTTGGTGTATAAGTAAAGTCACCACCGACCTGCGCTACACTGCTTAGGGTCACGGTGACGTCTAAGCCAGCTACACCGGTAATGCTGTATACGCCAGGCGTTGCTACAGTAGTACCAGAACCAATACAGCTGCCGCCGGTGATAACACCGTAGGCTGCCGCGACTAAGGCAACGTCAGCAAATACAGTCGCGCCTGCTGGTGCACTGGCATCCATCGCACACGATACTGAAGGATCAGTGGTGATGTTGGTACCGAAGTCTAATGCCGTCACTTCTGCAATGGTGACGTCTGAAATCGTGTTAACAGTCATTTGAAAAGGGTCTGCCGATGCGCCAAATGCGCAGGAGGCTCCTACTATCAAGGCCCCAAGCTGCAGAGCCAGTTTAGATTTTTTTGGTTGCATGGCAACACTCCTATTTAACAACATTATGATTGTTTGAATGAATTGATTGCAGCAAAAACCATGGATATTTTTGCACAGCGATCAATTGGTTTGCATGTACATCTATGCATGTCCATTAAGTGTATCGACATGCATAACAGATTCTTTAACTCGCTATTTAAAAAAATTTACATAATTCATGAATTTAGCGCATTAATAGTAAATCTATTTTGCATAACTCAATGCTTGCGCTTAATGTGACAGCCCTGTGTTCAAGCCACTTAGGCTGTGGGCTCCAATACAAAGCCTTGATTTTTCACGTTGGAAATTAACGCCAATAAAGATTTAACTATTTTTTCACTGTATTCAAGATGAATCGGTGTTTCACTCGCGATTTATCTCTACACAGCTGATCAAGACTAGCAAGATTGCTCACTTTGTGTGAACAGAATGTGTATATATTTTGATAACAGAGTACTGCAGACTACATAAATACAAACTTGAACCGCCTTGCCTGCCTTGAAGGCAAGGCAAAGGGTTTACTCGATTAATTTGCAGCCAATAGAATATTTGGGATTAGCTTGGATGTTGCAGCCACCACTGTGTTGCTGGTGAGCCCCACCACCCTAGCATTAATTAACATGCCTTTAGCGTTTCTCACCATTGTACCTGTGAGCACATAACCAATAGCCTGTCTGCCTTTCAAATAGCGGATATCACGGGAAAAAGCTAAATCACCTGAAGGTGTTACCATGATGTTGCCGGTCACTTTGTGGTCGTTTACCATGATCCCCACTTTACGTAACTCGGCAATAAAAGCCTCTGCCAACTGGTTGCCTAAGGTATCAGTGTTAGTCAGTTGAGAATCCAAATGGACAAACGAAGCCACGGCCACCGGATTGGCAATATTCATTTCTACTAAGTCCTGACTCAATTCAAGCGCCATTTGCTCTACATAGTCGTTGAGGAGTTGAAAATGCAGGTCGGTTCTAAAGAGTGTCGGGTTGTCTTGGGGAAAATTATTTATATTGCTTGCAGGCTCCATGACTGAGATATTTGTATCAATCATGGCATTGGTATGCACAGCAGCAATGTCCTGACATTGTTGATGACTGCCATCGTCATTGAAACATACGCGTGAACCGGCTTGGTCTTCTTCACCGTCGTTGGACATAAATAGATTAGTACAGCCGCTGCTTAACAAAGCAGTAAAAATTAAAGCAGAAAAAGGCTTGTTCATCGCTATCCTCGATGTCGCTAGCGATCAGGTGTTAATGCGGCAGGCATAAGGCAACTGATCAAATTAAGGTAATGACGTTTCTATAAAACGACATGAGTTGACACAGCAAATACTAGGCCATGTAGCCAAAGGCCCCTATTTCAGCTGAACGGGACGGAAAAGAAGCCGTTTACACACCTAAATAGGGTGGAGTCAATCCTGCTATCGGAAATTTATTGCCGCTCAGAATCCAAAGCGCTGCGCATTTTTGCCTGCAACGGCCTACTCGTTTTCGTTGGTTTCGTTACTTGCCGCTAATATTTTTTTATTGTGACTGCCTTCGACGCTGAAGCGGTAATAGATATCGATGGCATTGTTCAGACCACTCACAGCTTCGATATACAGCTTCGGTAGTAATTCATAACGAATTGCCACCTGTGATACCGAATCAAACACCCCGACGCCATAACGCAACTGCACACCCGGGGCAACATAACCACTGAGGGAGAGTTGAGTATTGCTGCCTTGCCCAGTGGTATCCAAGTTAACATCCTTGAAACCCAGCTTTTGCCCAATATTGGCCACTATATTTTCACTTTTGCCTAAGCCAAAACCCAGCAACATATTGGCCAAGATGACATCTTGCTTTTCACCACTCGACTCTCCTAAACCACGGCCAGTTAACATGTAAGACAAACTTTGTTGTTGCTCCATAAGCGGTTCTGAAAATACCTCGACATTAGGATTATCAGCCGAGCCAACCACTCTTATGCCAGCAACCACACCATCAGCAGTAAGTTTAGGATCGCGCACCGCTTCTATATTCAGTGTCGGATTGACCAAGGTACCATTAAAGGCAATGTCGCCTTCACGTAAAAGTAGATTTTGTCCATAAGCGCGATAACGACCATTAACTAATTGCACGTCACCGATGGCCAGCACACCGTGTTTGCCATTTTCTAGACGCATGGTGCCACGTACATCGGTAGTCAAGCCGAAAGCGTCTAACTTGACTTGATTAGTCTGTTGCGGATCAACTTTCACCAGCACATTAATATCGACGGCACTGCCCTTTTCTTCTTCCTCGTCTTTTTGCTCCACTAAAATCACGTCTTTTGACGGTGAGATTGCGCCTTGGGGCAGATCTTTTAATTTAAAACGTGCATACGGCACAGTCACGTTGCCTTTAATCGCAAGTAATTCAGGACTAAAGGTAATGCGCAAATCAGGTGTCACACTCGCCCGCAACATGCTTTGATAGTCAATCTCTAAGGCCTCGCCACCCACATTAATTTGGCCACGCAGACCATTCTGCCAATCGATAGTGCCTTGCATTTTCCCCAGCCCTTTGCCCAGCTGGTAAGTTCCGTTAAGTTCAGCAGATTTGCCGCTTAGTAGCAAAGTTTGATCGAGCTTCGTCAATTGAATGGGGATATCTTGGCCTTGAACCGCCCCATCTTTTACACTTACCTCGCCATGAAATAAGGGATCACCCAGTGTCCCCGTGATACTGACCTGTCCTGCTACTACGCCTTGCAGTTTGTCGAGTTCTGGTAAAAGCACCCGAAAAGGCGCTAATTCAAATTGGCTTAAACTCAGTTCGCCTTTTATTGGCCGCTCTAGCGCTTGCTGATAATCCCCAGGTTCGCCATTGATCATGATTTGTAGCGCGCCGATTTGTGGTCCAGCAAGACGACTTTCAATTTTTATTGACTGGGCAGACAACACACCATGAGCTTCAAATGATTCAATACTCATAACTAAGTTGGCTTCATTGGGCAACGTCCATGCAGCTGGACTTAAACTGACATGTACCTGTGCCTCGGGCAATGACTCAGGCACCCATTCACCAACCATGGTCATACTCAATTTACTGTCAGAAACCAGTTGGGGAAAATTGGGTATTAACCTTCGCGCCATGGGTACAAAATTCAGATCCCGCAAGGCAATATCCCACTGGGCCTTATTATTCTTAAAACTGCTTTGGTTGAAACACAGCTCACTGCTGTCTTGTTGCCAGCAATGGGCTGACATTTCATAAACATTCTGTTGCCAGTCGGCGTCAATTTGAAAAGTTTGCTTAAGATTTAGGTTGCCATAACTAGACTGAATGTCCCCTTCTAACCACTGCCCTTGCCACGATGTATCACTCAGCGAACCCACTACTTTCGCCACCAAACGTGTTTTAGCGCCGGTGGTATCCACAGACAACTGATGTTTGGCGGCATTGCCGTTTAATGTCAGGGTGAGTTCATCAAGCTGATTGTTACTGCCCTGCACATTGTGTAATTGCATCTGCAAACTAAGGGGCTTGTCGTTGTCCCACAATATGTTTCCTGAGCCTTGAATTTTATCGATGCTGATCTCGGCAAAACGCAGGCCTTGTGCATCGATTCGATAATCAAGATGAGGGATTTGCACGCTACCATTTACCTCTGCATTAACCTGCAGCTGCCCGCTCAGACCTGCCACGCTTTGACTTAAGTCTGGTGCATCCAAACTAAAGGTCACCGCGACACGTTGATCACTGAACACGCTACCGTTGAGTTGCACAAGGTTGCTGCCATTTTTCACATTAAGCTGATTGAATACCAATCCCAAAGTCTCATCAAGTTCTACCAATCCCGTGATGTTCAAGGGGTAGTTTCGCCACTCGCCAGCAATGTCGAGTTCACTGAGCTTTCCCCGCCACCTCCCATCTATCTGGCTAAAATCAATATGGAGGTCACCATTTATCTGCGCTTGATAGTCCGGCCATAGTTTACCTGGGTTAATGTTATCGAGATTAACCGCCGCCACCAGTCTGAGATTTGGATCGATGGTGAACATGCCGCTGCCTGAGACTTTGCCTGCATCAGTGACGAGCTGAAACTGTTGAAAATCAATGGCATCTCTTGTCACCTTGGCCTTGGCTTCGATTTCAGCCGCTGGCATGTCTGGTGCATTGATTGCTGATTGCAGTGTGATTTCATAAGCACTTAAATCACCACGCAAACGAAGTTCACCTTGTTTCGCTGTGTAAGTGACGCTGTCTTCCTTCTTGCTAAGTGGCCAATGTAAGTCTTGCCATGTCACATCACCTTGTATAGGCAGTTGTGGATTGGATAATTGCGTTTGTAGTTCAGCGGCCGCACTAAGGGCACCTGCAAAGGCAAGATTTACCGTCAGTTGGTCGATGTCTCCCACTGATCTCAGTTTTGCTTCAATTTTTTGTTGCTGGGGCGGAACTAAGGATGCTTCAAAGTTTAGCTGATGGCGCCATTTACCCCTTAAGTCCAGAGCAAGCTGAGCGTTAAGGCTATCCGCATGGTGCCTTAGACTCAGAGTAGTTAGGTTTAGCTCATCGTCATGCAGGGTTCCCTGCAAAACAATGTCTTGCAGCGCCAATTTTTCCTGTGACTCTTGCAATAATTGAAAATTCAGCAAAGCAAAGTGATCAACATTCATCGGCAGCGGAATATGAATAGGTGTTGGTTGCACAGCAGAGAATTGCCAAGCGCGCCAGTCCATTGTTTTTTGTGGCGCCGCTTGACTCGAAGACAGGAGATCGATACTCAGGGCTTGGGTGCTGAAACTTTCGATTGCCAACACATCAATAAATCGCGCTTTAAGCTGCAGGTCTGTGATATCAGCTAAGAGCGTATCATCCATGACGACATGCATTTTAGCCAAGTGTAAACGTGTTACTTTGACGGCGATGGGCAGGGAAATGCGAGATTGACTGGCTGTTTGTTCGGTTTCAGCCGCATTTGCAGTTGCGGCAACATGTACGTTAACGGCACCCACTTCGAGGCTGTTGATACATACTTTGATGTTAAGTAAACAACTAAGATCAAGGTCTAGATGAAGGTCGTCAACCTTCACGTGGAGCGCTTCCTGCTGCCATTCAACCTTGCTTAATTGAAGGCTTGAAGCAAAGCCACCTCCTTGATAATCAAGGGATAACTGAGGCAAAAAGGCCTCAACAGAAGCCAAACTCAGTCTGGTTCCCCAAGGTGTACCAAGCAGTAGGATCACAGCAAGGCTCAAACATAAGACCGTTAATCCAAATAGGCCTAAGCAACGAAGACTGCGACGCATCATAAAGCGGGCCCCATGGAGAAGTGCAGCCGCCACTGCGACTCAAAATCACTATTTCCTCTTGCAATGTATACACGCACGGGGCCCACGGGAGACAACCACTTAATTCCGGCTCCAGCTCCAGTGGCAATATCCGCTGATAACTTATTGGTCGCCGTACCCGCATCAATAAATACGGCCATTCGCCAATTTTCGGCAATGGGATAGGTATATTCCACACTTCCCACCACAAGATATTGGCCACCTGTCAATTCACGCTCATTGTCTGCATTGAGTTTAGAAGGCGATAAAGTGCGATAACCAAAGCCCCGGATACTTTGATCACCACCGGCAAAGTAGCGCAAACTAGCTGGCACTTGGGCAAAACTATCAGTGATGACTGCGCCGGCATCAAAGCGCCATAAAACACGGTGCTCTTGCCAACTGCGTACCCACTTTGACTTTGCGGTAATACGCAGCATATCAATATCAGAAAATAGGCTATCAGCAGCAACTTCCGTGGTTAATGATTGTTTGTCGCCCCAAGTTATATCTAAACCACCGCGGCTGCGTAGGCGACTTAAGGTTAAGCCCGGTGTGAGCAAACGGGTGGTTTGCGCTTCTTCCACACCCTGAGTAAAGGTCTCTTGTTCGAGGCGTAAAAACAAAGCGCGTTGCCAATCAGAATCAACCACTGTCCAATGACGAGTGGCTGACACGGAAAACTTGTCACTCGTGGTGTCGTTATCATTCTGGGATTGAAACCCCACCTGGAAGCTCGCGTAATTCTGCACGGGGTCTTCTAAGGGGATACGATAGTCCACGCTGATGTATTGCTCAGGGGCCGACAAAAACAAATCCGCGCCAATTGAATGGCCAGCGTTGTTTACCCAAGGTCGCTGCCATTTGGCGGTAAACCGTGGGCCAATGTCTGAGCTAAACCCGGCGCCAAGATCAAAATTATCCAAGGGTTTGTGTGTCAAAATCACTTCGATGGGTACACTTAGCCCTTGTGCTTCGGCAACCAAGGGACGCACCAGTGCATGGCGAAAATATTGGGTTTGTTTTAGACGACGACTCAGGGTGGCCAATTTGTCAGCTTCATACGCATCACCAATGGCAAAGGGTAAAGCCTCTAACACCAGTGGTTCGGCACGTTTGTCTTCAGGAAAGCGTAACTCACCAAAGCGGTAGCGCTCACCCGTTTGCAAATGTAACTTGATGACTGAAGAATGTGTTGTCTCAAAGACCTGTATGCTGTGTTGGGTAAATTTATAGTCAAAATACCCCAACGACAGCACAATATTTTGCAATTGTGCTTTGAGTTGTTCATAAGCGCCGTGGTTAAGTTGTTTACCTTTGGCAACTGAGGTTTTGGCTAATACCTGCAACAAGGCTGGTTCTTGCTGGCCTGCTCCCACAATTATTAGATCAACATCACTCAGCAGCGTAGCTTGCCCCAGGTCAACGGCAACCGACCATTGATTGTTGGCGTCTGCTGCACTCGGTGCTTTTACTTTTATGTCAACATGGTAGTAGCCAAACACCTGCGTTGCCTGTGCTACTTTAATGATAATTTGTTGAGAGAACTGTTCATACTGATAAGGGGCTTGCGGAAGCTCAATATTGTCGATGTGAGCTTGTACGTTACTCAATATTTTGTCGTCTTTTATGCCTTTGATGGTCACGTTGGCCGCCAACGCTTGGCTGCAACTTATACAAACAGTGACAAAAAATAACAACGACAACCACATTTTAGCAGCAATAACTGGCAAATCTTTTCTCTCTACTTCTGTTGTATGAATGTGCCACTACATGCACATATGTTTCGATTGGAAGCTCACATAAAACAAGCCAGACAAGCCTGTTTGGTTGGTGATAGCCGCATGGCTGTTTATCCTCCCTGTACGGAATAATAGCGCTCTTTCAATTCAATCTTTTGATGCTCATCTTACAATAATCAAGCCACAGTGTATGCCAATGTTTTGTAAACATTTGGCAAGTTGGCAAGGCTTATCCCACTACTTAGCAACAACGTAAACAGGGCGATAAACAACACATCAACTATTGGCTCAGATACCCATAGTTAAAAATAAGTTCCTCTGTGCGCTTGGTCACAAACAAAGAGTGTTTTACTCTAGTCAAATGCAGGGCTTAATGTAGCGTTTTTTATGGCAGTCATTTCAAGAAAACCACTGTGTATCGTCACGGGTGGTTCAGCTGGTATTGGTGAGGCAATATGTTGTAAATTTGCCCAGGGTGGATACCAAGTGTTCAATCTGGATTTAAACCCAGCGTCAGCAAGTCAGCCCAATATTACTTGGCTACCATGCGATGTGAGCGTTGCCTCAGATGTCAATGAAGTCATCCAAGCTCTAGTGTCGCAGTCAGGGCCTGTTGATGTCTTGGTCAGCAATGCGGGCATTCATTTATCTGGCACTATTGAACAAACCAGTGATGCAGACTTTGAGCGTTTGTTTGCCATCAATGTCAAAGGTGCCATCAGTGCTACAAAGGCTGCACTGCCCAGTATGAAAGCGCAAAATCAAGGCGTGATTTTATACATGGCATCTGATCAAGCCATCATCGCCAAGCCCCATTCTTTTGCCTACAACTTAAGCAAAATGGCCCTAGCTTCTCTGGCTAAAACCACAGCCCTCGATTATGCGAGCTATAAAATCCGAGCCAACGCTATATGCCCTGGCACCATTGAAACGCCGCTATATCATCAAGCTATTGATGCCTATGTGCAACGCAGTGGCGCTGACGAGGCAACGGTGCATGCTGAGGAAGCGGCCTTGCAACCACTTGGTCGTTTAGGTAAAGCAGATGAAGTTGCTGCCTTAGCTTACTTTTTAGCCAGTGATGATGCCGCATTTATTACCGGTAGTTTGCAAGTGATTGATGGCGGTTATACCGCACGCTAATGCAAACTCAAGACTCAATACCCAACGAGGCTTTACCAGAGGCGTCACCGACATACTCTATCATCGATCCCCATTTGCATTTTTTTGCCCTCAAGCAGGGTAAGTATGCTTGGTTGGCTGCTAATAATGCGCCAATGTGGCCAGACAAACATGTCATTGCTAAAGAATGGTATGAGAGCGATTTGATGTTACCGCGCGGCTTTAACTTGTGTGGGTTTGTGCACATAGAGGCAGGGTTTGACAACCTACAAACTTGGCGAGAAATTGATTGGTTAGCGCAGTACTGCCACCTGCCGTTTCGCAGTATTGCGTGTGCGACCTTGGATAGTCGAGAATTTCCTCGGCAAATCGAGCAATTGGCCGAGCGCTCGTCGGTAGTGGGTATCCGTCATATACTGGATAGCCAGGCGAGAAGCATTCTCACTCACCCACTTAGCGCTGGGCACTTTGCCTTACTGAATAGCCTACAATGGATTTTTGAGGCGCAATTGTCTTGCCACGATATCGAGGCAGTTCAAGCCTTGCGGCGCCTTGCGAGCGGCAATTCAAAGGTATGCGTTATCATAAATCATGCTGGCTGGCCCCCTGATGTTGACGATCAGCCCCGATGGCAGGCATGGAAACAGCAACTTGCCGAGCTTGCGAAGCTACCCAATCTTGCCATTAAACTATCTGGCTGGGAGATGGTGAATAGGCAGTGGACAGCCGAACAACTTTATAAAGTCACCGCTACCTGCTTAGAAATTTTTGGTGAACGACGAGTGATGTTAGCCAGCAACTTTCCCGTCTGTGAGCTAAGTATGCCATATGCTTTGTTGTGGCAGCGTTATCACTTAACTTTGGCCCAGCGTCTAGCGTGTCTTCCACTGATGATGTATGACAACGCCAAGCAGTGGTATCGCTTGGCCGATTGAGCCCTGTAAATGGTAAAACCCTAGGTTGTTAACACCCGTGATGGATTAAAAGTTGTAACGAAAACCTAAATAAGCGGCACTCACCACTAAGTCATTTTGACCTTTGATATATTCGATTTCAGCGCGCAACATGGACTTCACACCAATAAAAAAATCAAAGCCTAAACCAATCACGCCAGCGATGCCCCCTTTGTCGTAATCGCAGACAGAATAATCAGCGATCGGCGGAACCAGCGTTGTGCCTATGCTGCAATTTGTATTCGCGGCGATTAACTGACGACCTTTAATATCTGTCTTCAATACACCAATTCGATAAAACAACTCGCCCATATTGCCACTGGCTTTGCCCAACGCAGCCACAAATAGTGCACTGGCATCAATGTTTAAACTATCACTTTGTGAGTTGATGGCAGCCAAATCAGGGAGATTTTCATCGGCAAATTTTTGCATGCCTACTTCGAGATACCATTGTCTATCCACTTGCCAGCCAATACCCAATTTATAACTCAAGTCATTGGTACTATCGTTGTTAAACTCTGTTCGAGCATAGCCGACTGAGACAATGCTGTAGAGATCCTCCGTCGCCTGAGCAGTAAAGGTAACAGTGCAAACACATACAACTAACGCCATCAATTTCTTCAAGATTGACTCCAAACCTGTTCGTTAAGCAATAAACAACTGATAACTGATTGAACTAGATAGTAAATCAGTGCCTAAAAGAATGCACTGAAAAAGCCCAAACCTTGGGCATTTATGTGTAAAAATAAGCGAACTAGTTTGCCTGTTGCGGTCAGATTTGTTTAGTATGACCACCTAAGAAAACAACCCTGAGATGGACTTGAAAGCCTACTGTATTATTCCCCTTGTACTCACCTGTCTGGCATGTGCGCCAAAAACGGTTGAACCCATCATGACTGATGAGAAGTTTGACAGCAGAGTGGTAAGTGATGGGCGTGTTGAGTTTGTTTATGGCATCTCATGGCGCAATACCAGTCAAGCGTCGTTAGGCATTGAAGAACAACGCAGACCTCGTGGCCCAAAACAACAAGGAGAGCGCGAAGAATATCTTGAGGTTGCTACGCTACCGTCTCGGATAAAACCTCAGGCGGACAATAAAACTAAATTAGAATTAGAAGACAAAGCGGCCGCTGCCCTACAAAAACGCCTCCAGCGTGAAGGTTTATGTTCAGGCGGCTACCAAATCACTGACGTCATTTGGCGTGAAGATAACATTCGCCTTTTAGGTCACTGTTTATAATCCAATATACAGTCTATGCAGTAACACTGACACCACGTTATCACGTTATAAGGAATAAAAAGATGCAATCTATTAAAACTCGCGCCGCAGTGGCATGGGCAGCTGGTCAGCCTTTAAAAATTGAAGAAGTAGACCTCGCGCCACCTCAAAAAGGTGAAGTATTAGTGAGAATTGTGGCGACAGGCGTGTGTCACACCGATGCCTACACACTCTCTGGCGATGACCCAGAGGGCATTTTCCCTGCAATTTTAGGCCATGAGGGCGCAGGCATTGTTGAGGCCGTTGGCGAAGGTGTTACCCTAGTTGAAGTGGGTGATCATGTTATTCCTTTGTACACCCCGGAGTGTGGCAAATGTAAGTTTTGTCTGTCAGGCAAAACCAATTTATGTCAGGCCATTAGAGCCACTCAAGGTAAAGGTTTAATGCCTGATGGCACCAGCCGTTTTTCCATCAATGGTCAGCTCATTTATCACTACATGGGCACCTCAACGTTTGCGCAGCACACTGTGGTACCAGAAATTGCCTTGGCTAAAATTCCCAAAGATGCCCCTCTTGAGAAAGTTTGTTTACTCGGCTGTGGTGTGACAACTGGCATGGGCGCGGTGACCAATGCGGCGAAGGTGAAAGAAGGTGATACAGTAGCGGTGTTTGGCCTAGGCGGCATAGGATTGTCAGTGCTTATCGGAGCGAAGATGGCCAAAGCCGGCCGAATCATTGCTATTGACATCAACGAAGATAAATTTGAGATTGCCAAGCAACTAGGTGCGACAGATGTCATTAACCCAAAACATTTTGATAAACCCATTCAAGAGGTGATTGTAGAAATGACTGACGGCGGGGTTGATTATTCGTTTGAATGTATCGGCAACGTTAACGTCATGCGTTCAGCTTTGGAATGCTGTCACAAAGGTTGGGGCGAATCGGTAATCATCGGTGTGGCTGGCGCCGGGCAAGAAATATCTACCCGCCCTTTCCAACTGGTCACAGGCCGAGTATGGCGCGGTACTGCTTTTGGTGGTGTGAAGGGTCGCAGCCAGTTACCCGATTATGTGCAGCGATACATGGACGGTGAATTCGAATTAGATACCTTTATTACCCACACCATGCCTTTAGAGCGAATTAATGAGGCCTTTGATCTCATGCATGAAGGTAAATCCATCCGCACGGTGGTACATTTCTGATGAGTAGTGTCACTGAATTAGCTGAATTGAGTGCCAATAAATGCTTTGGTGGTTGGCAAAAACGATACAGTCATCGCTCAAACGTACTCAATTGTGAGATGCATTTTAGTGTATTTATCCCGCCACAAAAAAAAGCTGACGAAAAATTACCGGTGCTTTACTGGTTAAGTGGGCTTACCTGTACGGACGAAAATTTTTCCACCAAAGCGGGTGCACAACGCATAGCAGCGGAATTGGGCATCATGCTGGTAATGCCCGATACGAGCCCGCGGGGTGAGCACGTCACGGATGCCGCTGACGCCGCTTATGATTTAGGACTCGGAGCTGGATTTTATATCAATGCCACCCAAACTCCGTGGACGGATCATTACCACATGTATGATTACATCGTCGATGAGTTACCTGCCCTTATTAGTCGAGAATTTAAGATCAAGGACAAAGTGGCTATTGCTGGGCACTCAATGGGTGGGCATGGTGCATTGATCATTGCCCTGTCCAATATGAAACGGTATTGCTCGGTATCGGCCTTTGCGCCAATTGTTAACCCCATGGAATGCCAGTGGGGCCAGAAAGCGTTTAGTCATTACCTTGGCGGTAACAAACAAGATTGGTTGGCTTACGACAGTTGCGCGTTAATGCGCCAGCAAGGTCAGTTTTTACATATACCTATGCTGGTCGACCAAGGTTTGGATGATAATTTTTATGTCAGTCAAAAACTCACCAAACCTTTGGAGGAAGTTGCTAAAAGCATCAACTATCAAGCCGACTTCCGCTATCATTCTGGCTATGATCACAGCTATTATTTCATCTCTAGCTTTATCGAAGACCACTTGCGCTTTCACGCCCGTTACTTAAACACCTGACACTGAGGTTAAACTGACCATGTCTCAATTTTGAGGCATGTGTTGGTGAACAAAACTTACAAAATCTTTTTCACTTAAAGGTTTACTGTACAAATAACCTTGCCCAACATGACAGCCTAATTTTTGCAATGCATCCCTCTGCTCAGGAGTTTCCACGCCTTCTGCGACTAATTTAAGGTGCATAGATTGCCCTAACGATACGATGGTTTTGACAATTTCAAAATCATGTTTGTTGCTCATCATATCGCGAACAAAAGACATATCAATTTTCATGATATCCACTTTGAATTTTTGTAAATACGCTAAACTGGAATAGCCTGTACCAAAGTCATCGATAGAGATATTTACCCCAATACTTTTTAACTGCTCTAATTTTGTTTGGGTCAAGCTCGCATCTAACATCAATGCAGTCTCGGTGATTTCTAACTCAAGCATCTCAGGTGGTAAATCGTTGGTGGCGATAGCGTGTTTTATATGTTGCTCAAGTTCGCTTGAAGCAAATTGTGCCGCCGCAACATTAACAGAGATGGGTACACTAAAACCGGCATCCAACAACTGCCTCGTCATCAGACAAGCACTGAACATAACTTGTTTGCCCAATTCAAGTATCAAGTTCGACTCTTCCGCCAATGGAATAAAGAGCGCTGGCGAAATGAGATTACCGAGTTTGTCTTCCAGACGTACAAGGGCTTCAGCACCAATCATACGTTGATTCGTCATATCAAATTTTGGTTGATAGTGCACAATTAACTGATTGCGCTGCAAACTATCACGCAACAATAACTCCTGTTCGTGACGTTGCAATAAGGCTTTTTCCAGCTCACTGGAAAAGAAACGTAAGCGGTTCCGTCCCTCCTGCTTTGCACGATACATCGCAACATCAGCATGGCGCATTAATTCTTCAGGACTTTGCGCATCATCCGGAAAAATGCTGATACCTATACTCACTGATACATTGTAACGTTGATTATCTAAGACAAACGGTTCATGCATGGCATCAATCAGTTTTTTTGCCATTAATGAACTTGGTTCGATGGTGACTAAATCAGCCATTAAAATGACAAATTCATCGCCACCCAGACGTGACAAAGTATGAGATGGTGACAGTAAAGCCGACAAACGTCTGGCCATTTGACAAATTAAGTCGTCACCAAATTGATGACCTAGGGAGTCGTTCAAATATTTTAAATGATCGATATCAATCAAAATGACACTTGCTTTGAGTCGATTTGTCTTCGCCGAAGCGCAAGCTACTGTCAGGCGGTCTTGCAATAAGATTCGATTTGGTAAGTCAGTCAATTGATCATGATTGGCTAAGTGGCTCATTTTAATCGCCATTGCCATGGTTTCACTCACGTCATGAAAAACAATAATGGCACCAATTACCTCACCAATTTCACTGCGAATTGGTGCAGCAGAGTCCTCTACTGTATAGTTAACGCCATTTTGATTGTAAAGTTCACTGTTGAGTGCCATTGCAACAACCCTTTGTTCTCGCAGGGCAATATATATTGGGTTGCGCAACGTTTGTTTACTGAGGGCATCTTGCAATGGCATGACATTTTCTATCTTTTCATTGTATGCATCTTTAAACCGCCAGCCTGTCATGCGCTCTGCAATCGGATTCATGAACGTTACGCGCCCATCAATGTCTGTGGCAATCACCGCATCGCCGATGGAATTGAGAGTTACTCTGAGGCTGAGGGATCCCCACGAAATTAATTTTATATCGCCCCATGCCAAGCCTCATCTGCGTTGGCATGGAACAGGTTTATTGCCCGTTTCCACTGGCTTTGGGTAAACCGCATTCGCGCTGCCAGTGCCCT
>Ga0210026_1000768_pt1 | contig 34896 bp, 38 predicted proteins | sample CryGeymeta201509_FD_183977 | JGI IMG/M metagenome (GOLD analysis project Ga0210026, IMG submission 183977) | Groundwater microbial communities from Crystal Geyser aquifers in Utah, USA - Crystal Geyser metaG 2015-09 (SPAdes) (version 2) | ecosystem: Environmental > Aquatic > Deep subsurface >...
ACCGGATCCGAGCCGTGACGAGGTCGAGGAACTGGCCCATACCATCGACCGTTACCACACTCGCATTCGCGAATGCGTCGAACGCGAGCGCGCCTTTACCGCCGACGTCAGCCATGAGCTGCGCACTCCTCTGGCGATCATCCGGGGCGCAGTGGAAGTATTGGAGGACGACATCGACCTCAACAACGGCCAGCGTCAGCGCATCGCCCGCATCGAACGAGCCAGCCATGACATGACCGATCTGACCAGCGCGCTACTGCATCTGGCACGGGGAACAAACAATGCCGGTGGTGGCCTGGAAAACTGTTCCATTGCCGCGGTGGTGAGCGAATCGGTCGAGAAGCAGCGCACCCTGAGCGTGGGCAAACCGCTCGAAATCAAGCTGGAACTGGGCCATGACATCCTGGTGCCGACGGAAAAAATCCTCGCCACCGTGGTGGTCGATAACCTGATCGACAATGCCGTCCGGCATGCCGAATCAGGCCATATCTGTATCTGCCTGGAAGACCAGCGCCTGGTGGTCAGCGATACCGGCAAGGGCATCGCCGAAGATGAACTCGAACAAATCTTTTGCCGCCACTACAAGGGCAGCGGTTCCAATGGCGCCGGCATTGGCTTGGCGCTGGTCAAGCGGATCTGCGACCTGCGCGGCTGGCGCATCGCCATCGACAGCAAACCGGGGAGCGGCACCACCGCGGTGCTGTACTTCTCCTAACTCAGCTAGCCACTGAGGATAAACGCGCTTCGGTTTCGTCCATACGCCGCCACATATTCGTGCTTACCCGCAGGCTGGCCTTCACTTCCGCGCGATTCACCGCGGTGATCAGGCTGGTCGCCAGCCTGCGCGCCTGGGCCGGCGTCATCATCACCCGCTCGCCGCCGGGGAGTTCGAGAGCGATGTTATCCGTGCCATCAGGGCCGGAAGTCAAGGTAACGAATACGGCCTCGTTGCTGGGGGGGGTTTCTGGGTGATTCATGTGTTGCTCCCTTGTCATCAATAACCGACTACGGGTGAGCAGAAAACATGCCAATAAGGAAACTTCCCCAAAATTTGCCGGCAACCCGCGTGGATACAGGGGAATTATACGGGGAGCATCAGGTATTCTCCTAAGTCATGGCCGCTGGCGCGGCAGTGGCTCGACAGCCTTGTCAGAGTTTCGTCAGGATTCCATTCGCGTTGTGGGCGTGCAAAGGGCAAGAAAAAAGGCGGGACAGGCCCGCCTTTTTTCACACCGCAGTGACCGGCTAGCGGGCTTTCTTGGCGGCTACAGCCACTTTCGGCGCGGCTGCTTTAGCCGTCGTCTTGGCCGCCGCCTTGGGCGCGGCCGCTTTCTTGCTGGCGGCGGGGGCTTTCACGCTAGCGGCTTTCTTGGCCGGGGCTGGCTTTGCGGCGGCCGGTTTGGCTGCGGCCGGTTTGGCTGCTTTCGGCGTGGCCGCAGCTTTCTTGACTGGCTTCTTCGCGCTGGCGGCCAAGGCGGCAACGGGTTTCGTTGCCGCCTTGGTAACCGCTTTGCTGGCTGTGGCCTTGGCGGGCGCGGCCGCTTTCACCGCGACCTTCTTGGACGCGGCGGCTTTCTTGGCCGGGGCTTTCGCGGGCGCGGCGGCAGCTACCGGTTTTTTCGCTGCCGCCACCTTCTTGCTGACGGGCTTCGTGGCATTGCTGGCCGCCTTGGCGGCAGCGGGTTTTACAGCAGCTTTGGCGGCCGGTTTGGTAGCAGCTTTGGCGGGTTTCTTGGTGGGCATGTCTGACTCCTCTGTTGGGATGACTGGAAACGTCTGAAAAGCCTTATGCCCCAAGCAATTCCACGACTTTGAGGCGTGCGCGGATTGTGAACAAAAAAAAGCGCGCCCGGCAAGGGCTGGGCGCGCTATTTCAGGGGTATTTCGCGGATTTATCTGGATTTTTCCCCTGACAACACCCGTTCGTGCTGGAACAGCGCCGGCAGCGGCTCGCGTTCACGCACCAGATGGCTGTCGCCAGCGTCCACCATGACCTCGGCGGCGCGCGGGCGGGTGTTGTAGTTGGAGCTCATGCTCATGCCGTAGGCGCCGGCCGAGCAGATGGCCAGGAGATCGCCTTCCGCCAGGGCCAGGGCGCGGTCGTGACCGAGAAAATCGCCGCTTTCGCACACCGGGCCGACGATGGCATAGCTGCGCGGCGTACCGCCTCGTTCGCGCACCGGCAGGATGTCGTGCCAGGCGCCGTAGAGCGCGGGACGCATGAGGTCATTCATGGCGGCATCGACGATGGCGAAGTCTTTCGTTTCACCATGCTTGAGGTATTCCACCCGCGTGAGCAGCCAGCCGGCATTGCCGACCAGGGAGCGGCCGGGCTCGACGATGAGGGTCTCGCCGCGCCCATTGAGGCGTTTCAACAGCACCCGCGCGTAGTCGTCCAGCGCGGGCGGTGTCTCGTCGCGGTAGCGGATGCCGACGCCCCCGCCGAGGTCGATGTGTTCAAGCTGGATGCCGGTCGCCGCCAGCGCATCCACCAGCTCCAGCACCCGCTCCAGCGCCTCGGCGAAGGGGGCGATTTCGGTCAGTTGCGAGCCGATGTGGCAGTCGATGCCGACCACCCGCAAATGCGCCAGCGCCGCTGCCTCGTGGTAAACGCGCAAGGCCTGGTCGTGGGCGATGCCGAACTTGTTGCCCTTGAGGCCGGTGGCAATGTAGGGATGGGTTTTGGCGTCCACATCCGGGTTGACGCGCAGGCTGATCGGCGCCTTCACACCGAGCTCGCCAGCCACCCGGTTGAGGCGCGCCAGTTCGCTTTCCGATTCGACGTTGAAGCAGTGGATACCGGCCACCAGGGCGGCGCGCATTTCATCGGCGCGCTTGCCGACCCCGGAAAACACCACTGCGTCGGCGGCGCCGCCGGCCGCCAGCACGCGCGCCAGTTCGCCGCCGGAAACGATGTCAAAACCGGCGCCCAGGCGCGCGAACAAGTTGAGGATGGCGAGGCTGGCATTGGCCTTCACCGCATAGCAGATCCGATGCGGATGCGCGGCCAGGGCCTGGTCATAGGCGCGATAGGCCGCTTCCAGCGCGACGCGGGAATAGACATAACATGGTGTGTCGAATTCGCCGGCAATGGCTTCCAGCGGCACACCCTCGACCTGGAGCACGCCACCGATACGAGTCAGAAAATTCATTTCGTGGATTGCGAAGGTAGTGATTGCGCTGAGGCGTCGTCAGGCAGATACAAAGCGCCTTTTTTGCCACAGCCGGCGAGGAAAAACAGCGCGAGGAGAATGGTCAGAATGCGCATGGGAAGCCCTTAAAATGGCGAAAAGTCTAGCATGGAGCAGAACATGACCGAGAGCGAGTACAGCCACCTGGCGGATGCCACTCTGAATCGCCTGGAAGCCGCGCTGGACGCGGCCGAGATCGACTACGAACGGGCGGGCGGCAGCATCCTGGAAATCGAGTTCGCCGACGCTTCCGTGATCGTGGTGAACAAACAGGCGGCGGCGCGGGAAATCTGGGTGGCGGCGAAAAGCGGCGGCTTCCATTACCACTGGGACGCCGCCGCCTGGCGCGACACCCGCAGTGGCGAGGAATTTTTCACCGCGCTGGCGCGGCTGATCTCGGCGCAGGCCGGGGAAGCCGTAACGTTGGCTTGAGAAGGGACGACACCGTGACGGAGCCACTCATGGACGAGCAAACCTTGTTCAATCATCTACCCGAACTGGAAGGCCAGCTTGGGGTGGAACATGTCAAACCGCTGCTGGAGCATTTTGGCTTGCGCACCCTGCAAGAGGGCGAGGTGCTGGTACACGATCAGGGGCCGATCGACGCCTTGTATCTGGTGCTCTCGGGCAGTCTGCGCCTGTCGGTGGAGTTTGGCGGGCATGCCATCCAGTTGGGCGAGATCGGCCCGGGCAACTGGGTGGGTGAGCTGGGCTATTTCAGCGGCGTGCGGCTCGCATCGAGCACGGCCACGGCCTGCGCTGAAAGCGCGGTCGCGCGGATTTCCTACCAGGACTTCGATGCCTTGTTGAATGAGGACTCGGTCGCGGTGTGCCGCCTGACCCACGGCTTCATCCAGATGCTGATGCGGCGCCTGGCGGTTACCGCCAACAATCCGGTCATCGACCCGCACGGCGAGATGCTGCTGCTAGGCGATCTTTCCGTGCCCTGGACGGAACTGGCGGAAAGCCCACACGGGGTGGTCGATTTCCTCAAGACCTTGCTGGGAGTGCACTGATGCTATTGCGTAACTACTTGCGCGGCCTGCCGGGTTTTCAGTTCATGTCGGAAGCCGACGTGGACCATGTCGCCGCCGCCATGCGCGTCGACGACTACCCCGATCAGCACGTGTTCATCTACCAGGAGCGCCTCAACAAAGAACTGTTCCTGCTCTTGGACGGCCAGGTGAAGGTCTGCCACTACGGCAACACGGGCCGCTACTACACCCTAAAGACCCTGCAACCCGGCGAGGTTTTCGGCCTACCTTCTTTGGCCCAGGGCAAACCGGCGGTGACCAGTTGTCAGGCGAGCGGGCCGGTAAAAGTGGCCAGCATGCCGTTCTCCGCCTTCATGCTGCTCTACCAGCCGGATTCTGAAATCGGCTGCCGCTTCCAGTACGTCATCGCCAGCCAGTTGGCGCGCGACCTGCACGACCGCCACGATGCTCTGCGCAATCTGCTGATGCAGATTTACGGAAGCAAGCCTTCGGAGGCTGCCCCGTAAACCAGGGCGAGATCGTCTGTCGCGGTTTGCTGCTCCAACGTCCGCCGCGCAGCAGGAGCGGCATCTTAACTAGCCCGGATATTGCATGAATACTCGCGCGCCCTCGCTGGTCCCTTGTCCGCACTGGAAAGTCTTGCTCAGTCGGGCGTATGAATAACTACGCCGCTCCTTCGCAAAATTCCCATTGCAAACAATGGCCTGCGCGATTATGGGCGCAGCCCGGTATCCTTTAGGGCATCACGCGAATTCATGCAATATCCGGGCTAGTGCTAGTGCTTACTTGCAGAAGTCTGCGTTAACGTGAAACAAGCCCACACCCCCACTGTAGCGCCGGCTTCCAGCCGGCTTTGTAGGCCTAATCAGAAAGACGCCGGCTGGAAGCCGGCGCTACAAGTGCGCCGGTTTCATCAGCCGGGGTGGCCTCAATCCATGCCCGTTAGACCTGACCCTGTGGCGTAACGTAACCGGTTTGAAACCGGCATGCCCCTATACATGGAATGGAATAACAGCGACATCCCGTCCTGGGTGCCGTAAACCTTATGCAAGGAGATCACAATGAAACGCACGCGTCTGATTTCCACCCTGGTCGGCCTCGGCATCCTGTTGGCGAGTGCGGCGGTGGCCGCCGCCGGCAACGCCCAGGAGGGATCGGCCAAATCCATGTTCTGTTCCGGCTGCCACGGCGTCGATGGCAACGTCACCTATCCTAGCGTCCGCTTGGCCGGTCAAGCCACGCAGCGGCTCAGCCAGAGTCTGATGGACTTCAAAACCGGACGACGCTTCCACCCGGTGATGAACATGCTCTCGTTGGGTTTGACCCAGCAAGACATGGATGACCTCACCATGTTCTATGCCGCGCGGAAGCCACTCAGTCTGGAACACGCCAGCCTTTATTGGCGCTTGGGCGGGGTGGACGCCATCAACGCGGCGGTGGATGAAACCATCAAGGTTTCCAAGGCCGACCCGCGCCTGGCCGGACGCATCACTGGCGCTTGCGCGCCCAAGCTGAAAGAGCAGCTCTGCGCCGCCAGCGGCGGGCCGTGTACTTACACAGGCCGCGACATGAAGACCGCACACAAAGGCTTGAACATCACCGAAGCTGAATTCGGCGCCGTGGCGCAAAACCTGGTGAGCGTTCTCGACGCCTTCAAGGTGCCAGAAAAAGAGAAAAACGAACTAGTCGGCCTGATCGCGCCGATGCAGGGAGCCATCGTCGGGCAATGACGAGAATTGCGGCAGCCGCGCCTGTGTGGCCAGCCGCAAGAGGCCCGCGCCGGGCCGGATGGCAAGTTTTCCGGCCAGCGCCGTTTCGGTTTCGCGAAACAAGGTCAGCACACGGCCCGGATAGCCCAGTTTCAGATAGCACGCCATCAAGCGTTCCGCCGTGCGCTCATCCAGCGGGTCGAGGGCGTGGCCGCGTTCCAGGTAGGCCACGGCCTGTTCCAGTTCTTCGCGAATAGCAGCCTGGTCCGCCAGGGTGCGGGCGAGGCTGAGGAAGGTTTCGCGCAGGCGTTGGCGGTAGTCGCTGATCCAGAGCTCGCGCTCGTCGCCGGCCAGGAAATCGTCTTCGTAGAGATCGAGGGCGCGCAGCAACGCTTGCATATCGGGCGGATGTCCACGCAGGGCGGCTTTCGCGCTTTCCTGGAAGATGAGGGCGTCGACACCGGCCACGCCGTTGGCCAGGGACAGTTGGCCGTTGTGCAAGAGCAGCCAGGGCAGCGCGGTTTCTCCCTGTTCCGTGCCCAGGTGGCGCAGGCGCCAGACCGCTACTTTCAGGTTGTTGCGCGCCTGGTCGCCGTCGGCATCCGGCCATAGCAGGTTCGCCAGCGTTTCCGCCGCGACCTTGCGCCCACCCAACACCACCAGCGCCTTGAGCAGGCTCTTCGTGCGCTCACCGCGCCAGTCGCGGTCGTAAAGCAGGTGCGCGCCCACCCGCACCCGCAACTCGCCGAGGGTGTGGATGGCGACCGGATACCGCTCACAGGGCAGATCGGCCGCCTTGCCCGCAGGCAGCAGCAAGGCGAGCAATTGCGCCAGGTAGTCGGCGGGGCGGTGGAACAACACCAGGCTCTCGCCGCGCGGCAGCAGGCGGCGGGCCTGTTCCAGCGCGGCGCGGGCGCGGTCGGGCTGGCCCTGGCGAACATGCGCCACGGCCATTTCCACTGCTGCGTTGCTGGCGATGCTCATGTGGCCCACTGCCTGCCACTTCGGCAGCCAGGCATCGGCCAGGGCCAGGGCGCCGTCGTTGTCGCCCATGTCCACCCGCGCCTGCACCTCCAGCAAGACCGGCATGTATCGGGCCACCGGGCTGAAGGTCGGCTGCCCCAGGGTGCGCGATTCGCGTGCATGCGCCAGGGCAGTGGCCGGCCGCCCGAGCAGCAAATCGGCCAGCCCCAGGCTCAGGTGCAAATAGGCGTGATAGAAGGCGTTGCCCGCCGCCACCAGGCGTTTGCGCATGCGCGCGCCGAGTGCTTCTGCCGCGATTTCGTCGCCCTCCAGGGCGGTGGCATACACCAGATTGGAAAGCGCGGTCAGCCAGGGAATCGGCGGCAGGCTGTCGAAACCGGGCTGGCGCACGTCATCCAGCAACAGATGCCGGGCGGCGACGGGATCGCCGCGCAAAGTCAGGAACAGGCACAGGCTGGAACGCAGGAACAGGCCGGCCAGATAGGGTGTGCCGGGCCGGCAGGCGAGATCGGAAGCATCATCCAGCAGCACCTCGGCGGCGGCGAATTCGCCCGACCACAACAAGGCGTAGGTCTCGAACGAGGCCTGGAACAGGCGTAGCGGCAACGAGCGCGCCGCGTCCGCCGCTTCCCGGCAAGCCGCGAAGCTTGCGCGAGCCTGGGCGATGCCGGCGCCGCTCACCATTTCCGTGGCCGCCGCATAGCCGAGCATGGCCGCGCGCGGCATGGCGGCGGGTGCAGGCGTGGCCGTCAGCAATTGTTGGCAGCGGGTCAGCCAGGGCGACAAGCGGCGGAGATCGCCACCGCTTTGCCAGATGTCCGCCAAGGCGGCGGCCACCGTGACGGCGGCGGCATCCCCATCCCGCCCGCACTGGAAGCGCTCGAACCAGGCGGTATAGCCAGCCTGATCCAGATGGCCGCCGAGGACTTCATCGAGGAACCCCAGGCGCAACGGCAGGGCCACCCCCGCTTCCCGCAACACCGCCAGATGCGTCGCCAGGCGAACGAAATCGAACTCGCACCACCAGCCCAGCGCCTCGTCCGCAAGGGCTTGCGGCGGCACACGGGCGGCGCACGCCGCATGGCGTGGAGCGGTATTCGGAAAGGTCGCGGTATGGCTCATGGTTTCCCCTCACGCCTCCAGCTTGGCCCAGTGGAAAAGCCGAGGATTCGGTGCTTATACCCATCGCCTTGCAAACGCCGGCCGATTACTTTGCCAACCGCCCCGCCATCCCCAGCAATTCTTCCACCAGATCGGCCAGGCGGCGGTGGGTGGCTGCGTCGGTGAGTTGGCCTTCGCTGTCGAAGGCGTGGTTGGCGGCGGATAGGGAGACCTGTTTGGGCAGCACGATCATCTGCAACTCCGTGAGCACTTCGCGCAAGTGGCGCAGGCCGCGCAGCCCACCCAGGTTGCCAGGAGAGGCGCTGAGCAGGGCGGCGGGTTTGCCGCTGAAGGGGACGTAGCCGCTTTGCTCCGGCAGCGGGCGGGAGACCCAGTCGATGGTGTTTTTCAGCAGCGGCGGGATGGAACTGTTGTATTCCGGCGAGACGAGGATGAAGGCGTCGTGGGCGATGAAAATTTTCTTGAGCTTGAGCGCGTTATCCGGCAGGCCGGAGGACGCTTCGAGGTCGCCGTCATAGAGCGGCAGCGGGGTGTCCGCGAGTTCCAGCAGGGTGGCTTGGGCGCCGGTGGCGGCGACCTGTCGCGCCGCCACCTGGGCAAGCCGCCGGTTGAATGACTCGCGCCGCGTGCTGCCGGCGAAGATCAGGACGCGGGGTAGGCCGCTCATTCCGGCTCCAGCTCATCCACCCGCGCGCCCACCTGGGGTTGGGCGTGCTGTTTGACGTCGCCGCGTTGCTGGCGCGCGTAGTCTTCCAGGCGCCGTTTGGCGGCATCGAAGGCATCGCGGATGGCGACGTAGAGGTCTTCGTGGGCGTGGCTCTGATGGTTATGTCCGCGCGTGACCAACAATTCACCGCCGGGCACGGTCAGGTCGATGCTGACCTGGAACAGTTTGCCCTGGCGGTTGTGCTCATGCGGGGCTTCGACGATGACATGGCAACGGGTGAGCTGGCTAAAAAATTGTTCCAGCTTGGCAACTTTTTCCGCGATGCGGGCTTCGGCGGCGGCCGAGGGTTCCATGTGGCGGAAGGTGACTTCGAGTGGGATACGCATGGTCAATGCTCCAAAGTTGATAAATTCGGCCTTCCCGGCCGATCTTGCCGCCTCCCCATGTTTGCAACATGGGCGGCCGTCATGTTTCCGCGGCTCCGGTCAGCGGCACGAATATAACCGGCAGGACGCTCTCCTGGCGCAGCCGGCCGTGCCGGTCTTTCTCGATCAGCAGCAGTTCCTGGCCGCTGTAGCGGTTGCCGACCGGGATGAGCAGACGGCCGCCGGGTTTGAGTTGTTCGATCAGCACCGGCGGAACCTCGGGCGCGGCGGCGGTGACGATGATGCCGTCATAGGGCGCGTGTTCCGGCCAGCCGGCATGGCCGTCGCCCTGGCGCACTTCGACATTGCCATAGCCCAGGCGGCGTAGGCGTTCGCTCGCTTGTTCGGCCAGCGCCGCGACAACCTCCAGCGTATAGACCTGCTTGACTAACTTCGACAGCACTGCGGCCTGGTAGCCGGAACCGGTGCCGATTTCCAGAACTCGGCCATCCGCCTCGGGGTCGAGCAGATCAGTCATCAAAGCGACGATGTAGGGCTGCGAGATGGTCTGCTGGTGGCCGATGGGCAGTGGGCGGTTGGCGTAGGCGGCGAGCCGCAGCGCGTCGGGCAGGAAAGCATGGCGCGGCACTTCGGCGAAGGCATCCAGCACTCGCGCGGAGAGCGCCGCGCGGCCCGTATATTGCCGAGTCGCGCGCACCTCGGCGCGGATTTCGTCCAGCAATGCTTGCATTTCCGGTGATGGCGTCATGGCTTCTCTCCCAACGCTTTTAATGTAGGCCACAGCCCGGCCCGTGGGCACTCCCTATAATCCTGCGCATCTGCAATCCCTTTTCGGTAGCCTGAACATGCTCGAACCTGACCGCCTGACCGCCCCCGCCCCCGCTTCCCGGGAAGAGGAAGTCTTCGAGCGGTCACTCCGCCCGCAGCGGTTGTCCGAATATGTCGGCCAGGCGCGGGCGCGCGAGCAACTGGAAATCTTCATCACGGCGGCGAAAAACCGCCAGGAAGCGCTTGACCATGTGCTCCTGTTCGGCCCGCCCGGACTCGGCAAGACTACGCTGGCGCACATCGTGGCGCGGGAAATGGGGGTCAACTTGCGCATGACCTCGGGGCCGGTGCTGGAGCGGGCTGGCGATCTGGCCGCGCTGCTCACCAATCTGGAGCCGCACGACGTTCTGTTCATCGACGAAATTCACCGTCTTTCCCCGGTGGTGGAGGAAATTCTCTACCCGGCGCTGGAGGACTTTCAGCTCGACATCATGATCGGCGAGGGGCCGGCCGCGCGTTCCGTGAAACTGGACCTGCCGCCATTCACCCTGGTGGGCGCGACCACCCGCGCCGGTATGCTGACCAACCCGCTACGCGATCGCTTCGGTATCGTCGCCCGCCTGGAGTTCTACACGCCGGAAGAACTCTGTTTCATCGTCAGCCGCTCGGCGCGACTGCTCGGCGTGGAAACCTCGGAGGAGGGCGCCTTCGAGATCGCCCGCCGTTCGCGTGGCACCCCGCGCATCGCCAACCGCCTGTTGCGCCGGGTACGCGACTACGCCGAGGTGAAGGCGAATGGCCAGGTGGATGTGGCGGTGGCGGATGCCGCCCTGAAGATGCTGGAAGTGGACAGCATCGGCCTTGATGTGATGGACCGCAAATTGTTGTCAGCCATGCTGGAAAAATTTTCCGGCGGCCCGGTCGGCCTGGAAAATTTGGCGGCGGCCATCGGCGAGGCGGCGGACACCATCGAGGACGTGTTGGAGCCTTACCTTATCCAGCAAGGCTTCCTCGCCCGCACCCCGCGCGGCCGCGTGGCGCAGCCCCTGGCCTGGCGGCATTTCGGCCTGATGCAACCGGGGGGTGAGGATTTGCTGTCTACGCAGTAACGTGCAGGGCGCGAGGCCTGATGAGGCTGATAAAGCCCTTAAGCGAAGGACTAAGCCGCCAAAAGACGGCGGCCAAGTCCCTGCTTATATCCTTCGGTAACCCCGGATGATGAAACTGGGCGCACTTGTAGCGCTGGCTTCCAGCCGGCGTCTTTCTGCTTTCTGATTAGGCCCACGAAGCCGGCTGGAAACCGGCGCTACAGCAGGGATGTGAGCTTGTTTCACGTTAATAACGCTGCTGCCCGGTCGCTGCCAACCTGGTTGGTCGCCACCTGCGGCGGCCACCGTTAGATTGATTCCTGACGAGGTTTTTTCGAGTGTGATGAACGATTCATCCTTCTTTGACTGGCCGGTGCGCGTGTATTGGGAAGATACCGATGCGGGCGGTGTGGTGTATTACGCCAACTATCTGAAATTCCTGGAACGCGCGCGCACCGAATGGCTCTCCGCGCTGGGCCTGGAACAGGATCAGTTGGCGACAGGCGCCGGGGTGCTTTTCGTGGTGCGCCGGGTGGAGGCGGATTACCTGCGCCCCGCGCGCTTCAACGATCGCCTGCTGGTGAAGAGCCGCTTGAGCGAACTCGGGCGCGCCAGTCTAGTCATGGATCAGGAAGTCCTGCGCGGCGGTGAGCGCCTGCTCACGGCGCGGGTGCGGGTGGCCTGTGTCGAGCCGGCTGGCTTTCGCCCGGCTAGAATCCCCGGCTTCGTGACCGAAAAACTGTATCCCTGATGGAACTCGCGCTTACCCACGATATGTCCTTGATCACCCTCGTTGCCCAGGCTAGTTGGGTGGTGAAAGCGGTGATGCTGCTGTTGTTGTTCGCTTCGGTGGTGTCCTGGTGGCTGATTTTCGAGAAGCTGTTCACCTTGCGCCGGGAGAAACAGCAGGCCGAGTCGTTCGAGAAGGAGTTCTGGGGTGGCGGCCACAAGAAAATTCTCGAACGGGTCGATGAGGAGGCGCGCCGCAGTAGCCTGGAAGGGGTGTTCCGCGCCGGAATGCGCGAGTTTCGCGCCAAGCGTGATCTGGCGGTTTCTCCGCAGGCGGTGGTGGAAAGCGCACGCCGCGCGATGCGTGCCGCCTACCAGCGGGAAATGGATCAGGTGGAGTCCTATCTGCCTTTCCTGGCCACGGTGGGTTCGGTTTCGCCCTATGTCGGCCTGCTTGGCACCGTGTGGGGCATCATGAATGCCTTCATGGGCCTATCCAACGTGGCGCAGACCACCCTGGCGCAGGTGGCGCCGGGGATCGCCGAAGCGCTGATCGCCACCGCCATCGGCCTGTTCGCCGCGATTCCCGCAGTGATCGCCTACAACCGCTTCACCCATGACATCGACCGCCTGGCAAACCGCTACGACATCTTCATGGAAGAGTTCTCCAACATCCTGCAACAGGAGGTAGGGCGCGCATGATCCCCCGCCGCACCCGCAAGGCGGTCAACCAGATCAACGTCGTGCCGTATATCGACGTCATGCTGGTGCTGCTGGTGATCTTCATGGTCACCGCGCCGTTCATCAATCCGACCCAGGTGGCGCTGCCCAGCATGGGCAAGAGCGCGGCCGCCCCGAGCGCGCCGCTGGAAGTGCTGCTGCGCGAGGATGGCTCATTGCTGCTGCGCGATCGCGGCGGCAATGAAGAGGCGGTGCCGGTCGCCGCGACGGCGCTGGCGGAAGCCGTGCGTGCCAGGCAACAGGCGCATCCCGGCCAGGCGGTGGTCATTTCCGCCGACAAGAATGTGCGCTATGAGAAGGTCATGCAGGTGATGGATACCCTGCAAAGCCTGGGTGTGGCCCGCGTCGGCCTCTTGGTGAAACCGGCGCAACCCTGAATTCGGGATGACCCGGGCCGCTCCCTTCCAGCATGTTTCCGCCGGCGGCATGTCGCTGTTGGTGCATGGCTTGTTCATCGCTTTTCTTTTGTTCGGCGTGTCCTGGCGCAGCCTGCCGCATCTGCCGGTGGAAGCGGAGTTGTGGAGTGCCTTGCCGGAACCGCCGGCACCGTTACCGCCGCCTTTGCCGGAACCGGCCCCCGAGCCCGTGCCCGCCGCGCCGCCGCCCGAGGTGGCCAAGCCCGAGGTGGCCAAACCGGATATCGCCCTGGAACGCGCCGAGAAGAAACGGCACGAGGAGGCGGCGCGCGAGCAGGCCGCGTTGCGGCGCAAGGCCGATGAAAACGCACGCATCGAGAAGGAAAAGGGTGAAAAGGCCGCGCAGGCGGCAAAGCTCAGGCAGGAGGCGCGCCAGGAAATAGAACGCAAACGCCTGGAACAGGAACTCGCGCGCCAGACGCGAGAAGAACTGGATGCCGAAGAAACCCAGTTGCGCGGCGTACATCAGCGGCAGGGTGGGGCCAGCCGGCAAGCACGCCTGGTCGGCGAATTCCAGGATCGGATTCGCGGCAAGATTCATGACTACGTGCGGCTGCCGCATAACCTCGTCGGCAATCCGGAGGTGGTTTTCCTGGTGTCGCTGCTGCCCAATGGTGAGGTGGTGCGTGTCGACCGGGTCCGCGGCAGTGGCCAGCCGGCTTATGACGATGAAATGGAGCGCGCCATCCTCAAGGCCTCGCCCCTGCCCCTGCCCCATGACCCCGAGGTTGCCAGGGCTTTTCGCGAGGGGGGACTGATGCTCAAGTTCCGGGCGTTCGAGGAGGCGGCCGCGAGTCGCTAGTTTTTTGCTGATAACATAGGCGGCGTTATCGCCGATATTCCTCATGCTTTTTCGTTTACTCCTTCCTTTCCTGTGTTGCCTCCTGGCCCTCCCGGCGAAGGCGGTGATGACCATCGAAATCGTCGGTGGCGCCGCCAACCGGATTCCGGTCGCGATCCTGCCGTTCTCGATTACCCAAGCGCCGGGCATGCCGAGTGGCTTGCACAATCCAGTCGAGGTGGTGGCTGGCGATCTCGGCCGCAGTGGCTATTTCAGGGTGTTGGATACCACCGATGTGGCCGTGCCGCCGGCCGAACCGCGGGAGTTGCAACTCCCGGTCTGGAAAAGCCGGGGCGCGGATGCCGTGGTGATTGGCCAGATCAGGCCGCGCGGCCATGACCGCATCGAGGTGCGCTTCTGGCTACTCGACGCTGTTCGCCAGACACAACTTACCGCCCTGGTCTATACCACCACGCCGGAGGGCCTGCGTACGGTGGCGCACAAGATCGCCGATGCCGTTCACCTGGCTCTGTTGGGCGAGCCGGGCGCTTATGGCGGGCGCATCGCCTACATCCTGAAACGCAATGGCCGCTACGAACTCCAGGTGGCGGACGCCGATAGCCAGAATGCGGTGACCGTAACCGTTTCCCCGGAACCCCTGATTTCTCCGGCCTGGTCGCCGGATGGCCAGCGCCTGGCCTATGTCTCGTTCGAGGACAAGAAACCGGTGGTCTACGTGCAGAATCTGGCCGATGGCAGGCGCCGCGCGGTGGCGAAATTTCGTGGCTCCAATTCGGCGCCAGCCTGGTCGCGGGACGGTCGCCGCCTGGCCGTGGCGTTGTCCAAGGATGAAACCTCGCAGATCTATCTGCTCGACCTGCTCACCGGCGACGCCATCCGCTTCACGCGCGGCGGTGCCCTGGATACCGAACCGGTATTCAGCCCGGATGGGCAATGGTTGTACTTCACCTCGGATCGTGGCGGCTCGCCGCAGATTTATCGCGCTTCGCTGGCCACCGGGGCGGCGACCCGGGTGACCTTCGAGGGGAGCTACAACGTCTCTCCCGCGCTGTCGCCGGATGGCCGTACCCTGGCTTTCGTGCATCGGCGCGATGGCCGTTTCCATATCGCGGTGATGGACCTGAACAGCCACCAGATGCAGGTGCTCACCGAGACCGTGCACGACGAATCCCCAAGCTTCGCGGCCAATGGCCGGATGCTGCTTTATGCCACCCTGGTCAACGATCGGGGCGTGCTCGCCACGGTGAGTGTGGACGGCAAGGTGAAACAGCGCCTTTCTCAAAGTGGCGATTTACGCGAGCCAGCCTGGGGTCCGTGACATCATTCCCCAATCGATAACTGCGCTCATCGAGACCATTCAACCTCAAGCAAGGAGTTCACATGAAACAACTCGCCTATTCAATTCTGCTGGCCGCTTTGTTGGCCGGCTGTTCAGGTACCCCTTCCAAGGAAGCGGCCATCGAGGATCGCGGCATCAAGGCCACCGAGGCCGCGTCGGCGGATGGCGCGAAAATAGTCGAGGCCGTCGAAACCAGCGCGGCAGCGGGTGTGGTGCCGGTGTCTGAAGCAGCGGGCAAATCCGCTGAAGGCGTGACGACCTCGGGCGCCGCGACCGCGCCGGTCTCGGCCAAAACCGGGGAATCCGTGCAAACACACGGCGTGGTGGTACCGGGCAGCGAGGCCAAGCCGCTGGTCGACGGCAAGTCCGCGGCCAGCGGCGAGGCAAAGAACGCGGGCGCCGCCACGGAGGGCAAGGCCACCGCGCAAGAGGGCGCCACCTTGCCCAAACCCGATGCCGTGCCGACCTGGGGGGATCTGAAGAATCCCGAGCACCCACTGTCGAAGCGGCGTTTGCTGTTCGATTACGACAGCGCCGCCATTCGCGATGAATACCGCCCGATTCTCGAAGCGCATGCCCAGTTCATGAAGGCCAACAAGGAGGCCAAGGCGATCCTGCAAGGCCATGCCGACGAGCGTGGCAGCCGTGAATACAACCTGGCCCTGGGCCAGCGCCGCGCGGAGAGCGTGTTCAATGCCATGAACCTGCTGGGGGTGCCGGACGCACAGATGGAAGCCGTCTCCTTCGGCGAGGAAAAGCCGGTCGCCGAGGGGCATGACGAAACGGCCTGGCAACAAAACCGCCGTACCGAGATCCTTTACCAGGGCGAGTGAGGCGCGGACTTGTAGCGCCGGCTTCCAGCCGGCTGTTTTGACAAAGGAGTTTCCGGATGGACAAGATGGTGCGGATAGCCTTGGCGGCCGCTTTTCTCGCGGTTCCCTGCGCTCATGCCGGCCCGGCTGAAGTGACCCCGGCGCAGACTGCCGAATTGCAGAAAACCGTTCAGGTGCAGCAGGAGCGGATCACCCGCCTGGAAGCCCAGATGCAGAATCAAGGGATGATCGGCTTGCTCAACCAGGTCGAGGCGCTCAAGGCCGAGGTCGCGCGCCTGCGCGGCTTCCAGGAAGAGCAGGCGTATCAGATGGAGGTGGCCGAGAAGCGGGTCAAGGATCTGTTCGTCGACCTGGATACGCGCCTCAACCAGGTCAAGGAACTGGCGAACCGGCCCAGCGCGCCGCAAGCCGATGTCATCCATCTGCAACCGGCACAGACCCTGGCCAACCTGCCGACGGTCGCGCCGCCCACCGCCGACCCCGACGCGGAATCGCGTGCCTACGGGGCGGCCCATGCCCTGGTCAAAGGCGGTAAATACAAGGAAGCGGTGCGCGCCATGCAGACTTTCCTGGGGCAATACCCAAGCGGTAGCCTGGCGCCCAACGCGGTCTACTGGATGGGCTTTTCCCAGGTCAACCTGGGTGACTTTCCCGGTGCCGCGACTGCCTACCAGAAGCTGATCGACGACTACCCGGGCAGTTCCAAGGCCCCCGACGCCATGTTGTCCCTGGCACGGGCACGGATTCAATCGAACGAACTGGCCCAGGCACGCGCCACGCTGGAGCAGTTGATCGGCAAATATCCCACCAGCAAAGCGGCGGCCACTGGCAAGAAGTTGCTCGCCACGCTCAATTGACCGCGTTGTTCGACACCCGGCTGCGCGTTAGTGAAGTGTTCTTTTCCCTGCAGGGCGAGGCCAGCCGGGTCGGCCTGCCCAGCGTGTTCATCCGCCTCACCGGCTGTCCCCTGCGTTGCGGTTATTGCGATACCGAATACGCCTTCCAGGGCGGTGAATGGCGCACGGTCGGTGATCTTCTGGCACAGGCGCGCGGTTATCCCACCCACCATGCCACGGTCAGTGGCGGCGAGCCGCTGGCTCAGAAAGGCTGTCTCGATCTGCTCACCGCCCTGTGTGACGCCGGTTGCGACGTTTCCCTGGAAACCAGCGGCGCCCTCGATATCGGCCCGGTGGATGCTCGGGTGGCGCGCATTGTCGACGTGAAGACGCCGGGCTCGGGTGAGGTGGCGCGCAACCTCTGGCGCAATCTCGATCTGCTCTCCCCGCGCGATGAGGTGAAGTTTGTGCTCACCAGCGAGGCGGATTACCTGTGGGCGCGGGACGTCCTGCGCGAGCGCGGCATCGCGGCGCGCTGCCCGGTGTTGTTCTCGCCAGCCTGGGACAGGCTGGAGCCGACGCACCTGGCGGAATGGATCTTGCGCGATGGCCTGTCCGTGCGCATGCAGGTGCAGTTGCACAAACTGCTCTGGAGCGAGGCGCGCGGGCGATGAGGGACTTGGCGCGGCGTGCCGTGGTGCTGCTCTCCGGCGGACTGGATTCGGCCACCACGCTCGCCATGGCGCGCGAACAAGGCTACGACTGCCACGCCCTGAGCCTGGATTACGGCCAGCGCCACCATGCCGAACTGGCGGCGGCGCGTGCCATCGCCAACCAGCAGGGTGCGCGGGAGCATCGCGTCATGCACTTGGGACTGGGGCCGTTCGCCGGCTGCGCGCTCACCGACACCCGCATCGCCGTCCCGGAAAGCCCAAGCGAGGGCATTCCAGTGACTTATGTGCCCGCGCGCAACACCATCATGTTGTCCCTGGCATTGGGCTGGGCCGAGGTGCTGGATGCCGACGCCATCTTCATCGGCGTCAATGCCCTCGACTATTCAGGCTACCCGGACTGCCGGCCCGACTTCATCGCCGCGTATCAACGCCTGGCGGACGTCGCCACCAAGCGCGCCATCGAAGGGCGGCCGATCAAAATCGAGGCGCCGCTGATCAACCTGTCCAAGGCCGCGATCATCAGCCTGGGCCTGCGCCTGGGTGTCGACTATGCCGCGACCGTGTCTTGCTACCAGGCCGACGCAACGGGTCGCGCCTGCGGCCGCTGCGATTCCTGCCGCCTGCGTCGCCAGGGCTTCCAGGAAGCGGGCGTGCCCGACCCGACCCGCTATTACGGCGAGGCTATTTTTTTGCCGGTGTCCCTATAATCGACCCGGTTTTTTAAAAAATTCAAGGAAGCATGGCAATGGAGTCGATGGAAAACACACAAAATCTGGCGCAACTGGTCGCCTGGATGGGGTTCGCCCTCGCCTTCGTTTTCGGCTATGTCGCCAACAAGACCAGCTTCTGCACCATGGGGGCCGTGTCGGACGTGGTGAACATGGGCGAATGGGGACGCATGCGCGCCTGGTTGTGCGCTATCGCCGTCGCCCTCCTGGGGACCAATCTGCTGGTGTATTTCGGTTATCTCGATCTGGCGCAGACCTATTACACGCGTGGCACGGTGTATTGGATGGGCGCTCTGGTCGGCGGGCTGACCTTCGGTATCGGCATGACCCTGGCCGGTGGCTGCGGCCAGCGCACCCTGGTGCGGCTAGGCGGCGGCAACCTGAAATCCGTGGTGGTGTTCCTGTTTCTCGGTTATTCCGCCCTGGTGACCATGAATGGCATCTTCCGGGTGGTCGTGGACAAGGTATTGCGAGCCGATATCTTTACCGTACGCCTCGATGGCCTGCAAACCCTGCCCACCCTACTCGGTATGGCTGACAAGACCGCTCCGTTGCTGCTCGCCGTGGGCCTGTCCGTAGTTATCCTGGGCTTCGTGTTCGCCAGCAAGGAATTCCGCGAAAACCACGATAACGTCCTGGCCGGCCTGGTGGTTGGCCTGGTGGTGGTGGCCGGCTGGTATGTCACGGGCCACATTGGCTATGCGGAAAATGAGTTCATGGAAAAAAGCTATATCGGTACGGATTCCAAACTAGCCGAGTCCATGACTTTCGTTGGGCCGCTAGCCTACACGATGGATCTATGGGCGTACTGGCGCGACAAGCACGTGACCTTCGGGGTGGCCAGCGTGTTGGGGGTGATCACTGGCTCCTTCATCTATTCGGTGTTCAACCGCTCGTTCCGTTGGGAATATTTCAATTCCCCGCAAGACATGTTTCGGCATATTCTGGGCGCGGTACTCATGGGCTTCGGTGGCATTACGGCGGCGGGCTGCACGATTGGCCAGGCGGTAACTGGTGTTTCGACCCTCGCGGCCAGCTCCTTCATTGTTTTCTTCGGGATCGTCGCCGGTGCGGCCGTGACAATGAAAATTCAGTATTTTCTGCTCATGCGCTCCGCCTGATATTCATGAATCATTCATGAAATTAAGATTTTTGGCCGATAACGCTTCACATGGCCGCGCGAAACGGTGTGAGATGAGGATCCAACTGATGAAAAAACTGCTGGGTATATTGCTGATCGGTGTCGCGTTTCTGGCGTCTACCGCGCGTGCGGCGGACGAGCCAGTCAAGGCCATCAACTTCCAGTTCACCGATATCGGCGGCAAGGCCATTCAGCTTTCCGACTTCAAGGGGAAATGGGTGTTGGTGAATTTCTGGGCGCCCTGGTGCCCCTTGTGCTGGGTGGAAGTTCCAACACTCAACGAGCTCAACAAACGCCACGATTTCGTGGTGATCGGTGTCGGCCTGGACTACGGCCCTGATGAAGGCGTGGTAGGCGAAACCGCGAGGCGCCATAACATCGAATTCCACGCGGTCATCGCTGGCGGTGCGCGGCGCAATCCCGACAGCCCGTTCCGCCAGGTCGGTCCGGTGGACTTCTACCCAACTTCCTACCTCTACGATCCCAACGGCGAGATCGTCATGTTCATTCCCGGCCAGGTGCGCATGAGCCGCATCATCGCCTTCATGGACGAGCACAAGAAGAAGAACAGCCAATTCGCCGATGGCAAGGGCGGTGCGCAACCCTCTCCCATCAAGGAAGTGACATACAGCAAGCCGGGTTCTCCCTCTTCGCCCAAGGCCACTCCGGCCTCCAAGAAGGGTGCCAGGACGGTGACCTACTAAAACAGGCCATCACGACCGCTCACTACCGTATTGACCGGATGCCGCTTTTTCTGAATAATCGCGGGCTTTTCCGGGTCGGTAGCTCAGTTGGTAGAGCAGCGGACTTTTAATCCGTTGGTCGTGGGTTCGAATCCCACCCGACCCACCAGGCAAACAGTCAATGAACCGTTAACGGGTTGTTAGCTCAGTTGGTAGAGCAGCGGACTCTTAATCCGTCGGTCGTCAGTTCGAATCTGACACAACCCACCAGTAAATTCAAACACTTAGCCCGGCTCACAAGGTCGGGCTTTTTGCTTTCTGGCTTTTATGTAAGCCATTTGTAAGCATTTTCAGCCAATACCCATCCATCCGGCAGCAACAAAAAACCCGCCACATGGGCGGGATGGTTTCAGGGAGGTCCAGCCTCTACGCTGCCGGCGGGGTTGCTCGCGGGCTGCCAGCGAATACCGCCATGCTGCCGTACCATTCCCGGCTTTCGGCGTCGAGTAAGGCGAACAGCTCACGTGCCAGCTCGATTTCATCGGCGGTTGGTTCCCCATTCGGGAAAACGGGTGGCGGTGTGGGGCGAAATTTCTTGCTGATGCTGCGGTATGCGGCGGGCAATGGGTTGACTTGAACCGTCATGGTGGGTCTCCTATTTGGCTCGGGACAGACGTGCGCGGACTTGGGCAGATTTCATCGCCCAGGCCTTGCGGGCTGCGGATTCGTCGGCGATTTCCTCGCTCTGCGCCAGTTGCCGGGGGGGCGGACTTGCTACCGGCGCGCGCTGCCTGGCTGTCTGGTACTGGATCAGGGTGCGCGCGGCGGAAACGCGCACCGGGTCGGCTGGAGTGGTTCCGAGTACCACAGCCTGCAAGTAGCCTTCGGCGTCCTGAAATTCGGCAGGCGGGGCAGCGGTTGCAGGCGCGGCGGCCCCGCGGGCGGCCTCTATTGCCTCGCGTACGTCCTGCCGGTGTTCCATGCGTGACGCAGTGACCGCGGCGGATGCCTCGGCATAACCGGCGGCGATTGCGGCCTTTGTGGGCTGCATTCCGGCGGCGCGGTGCTGGATGTAGTCAAGCTGTCTGGGAGTCACGACGGTATAACCTCATGGACGAATTTTATCCGCGAATGAGATCAAGGGCGGTCTAGAGACTCAACAGCCCCCAGAGTTTCACTCCCCCCTACCCCCGGGCTGCCGTGTGGGTCATTTGGCTTCCTCGGAAGTAAGACCTTGCCGGGTATTGCCGCGCCCGGTTGCATGGGTGCAGCTCGAACAAGCCGGTGCCGCCTGGTTGATCGGTTCCGCCGCGGTGGCGTTGGGGTGCCGTTCCAGAATCTCAGCATGGGTTGCAGGCGGGAAGCTGGCCACTTCCACCGGCTCGCGGTCGGGGTAGTGCAGCAGCCACCAGCGGGAAGCGGTCGCGGCATCGTCAGCAGGTCGGACAAGGGGCGTGATTTTCTGAAAACGTGCCCCGTGGCTACTGCAAAAACTGTCAAAAGGGGCTTTTTGCAGTTCTTGCAGTGGCAATGGTGGGCATTTTTCAGAATTCATCCCCTTCAAGCGGTCGAGGTAGCCCATCAGGAAAGCCCTCTCGGGTTGGCGTCATAGACTGTGCCCGGCCGCCCGCCGGTGTCGCTTCTCGAAGCCGCCAGCCATCCAAGTTCCACCAGCAAGCCCAGGGCGTCGGCAACCTGCACGCGGTCGGACAGCATCGCCCATCCTGGCCGCCATACCTGCCAGCTTGCGAACGTCCGGGGAAGATCGCCTTTGCGGATGCGGGCAATGATTGCCTTCGCCGCCCCCACCTCGGGTGTGGTCACGCTGGCATAAGCCCGGCGTGCATGGGTTTCCAGGTATTCAGCCCAGGCCAGGGCTTGCAGGGTGGCCCGTTCCGTTACCGGCCCGGTGCCGCCGCCAGCCAGGTGCAGCACCAGCGCCAGGGTGGGAACCAGCTTCCGGTATTTGGAGAGGTGCGATTCCATCGCCGGATGCAGATCGCCGCCGCGTAGCCGGGTTTCCAGGTCGGTGCGCCATTCCAGGAATAGACCCAGGCCGCCGGCAGCGAAGCGCAGGTAGTGCTGGCCATCCGGCTCGCCTTCCTGGTCGGTGTCGCGTTGCGCGCCGATGGCCTCAACGTCGAGACGGTCGAGAGTTTCATAAACCTGGAAGGCCGCCCGCTTGGCTTCACCGTCCGGCCATCTATCCACGTTGCGCCAGTCGCCGCCGGTGTCGGGCCATACCAGCAGGCCGAAACGCTGGATCAGGCCATCGTCGCCCGCACCGCCCTTCACTGCATGGCGGATGTATTCGGCAATCCGGCCGGGTTGGGTGGAACCCAGCATGGAGAGACAGACGGCGGGAATGTGCAGGTTGAGGCCGCGCCCGATGCGGTCGAAGGTGTAGGGGGAATTGCCATTCCAGCCGGTCAGGTAGAAGCCGCGCGCTTCGGCCTGGTCTTCGCGGTCAAGCCCTTTCAGCAGGGAAACCATTTCATCCCGATGCACAAGCAAGCCGTTCGGATTCTGCCGATGCAGTTCTCCCAGGGATGCTGTGTTGCTGTCCACCGCGATATAGCGGCGCGCGGTCGGGGCTTCCGGTTCCTCGCTGTTGAGGTAGTCGGACACGTCGGTGTCCGGTGCCCTGGCCAGCACTTTGCGCGCGGCCTTCTCGCCTTCTTCGGCGCGCAGCTTCGCCAGCTTCACGGCTCGCGCGTAGTCCTTGGCTTCGGCCTGGTGGGCTTCCGTCGCCGTCGCCGCCAGCCGTTTGATAGGTGACAAGGCCGCTTCCAAGGCGGGGCTTTTCAGGACGCCAGGCCGCCCCACCACCAGCGCCCATTGATTCGGGGTCTCTGTCCAGTCGGTGCGGGCTTGCGGGCGGATACCCAGCTTGCGGCCGATGATGGAACCCAGGCCGGCCATGATCGCCGCCGCCACGAAGTCGGGGGCGCACTGGACACGCTCGCAAATATCGACCGCCCAGGGTTTCAGGGTGTCGGGCAGCAAGGCGAGGTCGAAGGCCGCCACCGGGGGCAGGCCATCGGCCAGCGCTTGCGGTTCCGGCCACTCGCCGCCCTCTGATTCACCCGCTGGCGCGTTCCGTTCGGCTTGTTGATGCGATGCCCTTGCCGATGCCGCCGCGCTCGCTATGGCCCGTCCTACGGCTTCCAGGCCAGACAGTTGCGCCAGGTCGTTGAAGTCGGTTGCACCGTCCGGGCGGCCAGTGCCGAAGTCTGGAACAGCCACCATGCCGGCAACAGCGCGCGCCGCCTCGATTGCATGGGGATCAGGCTCGCCGGTCGCCTTCACCAGATCGGCCAGGATCACCAGCGCCGCCAGCGGATAGCGTTCACGCATGGCCTTTGCCACCGCCGGCAGGTTGCCAGCGGATAGCGCCGCGATTGCCGGGTGTCCACTGGCTTCCTTGCCGGATAGCACGGTCGCCACGCCTTCCGCAATCAACAGGGTCAGCCCGTCGCCGTCGCCCTCGGGGAGCGGTTGCGCCGCCCAATAGCCGCCGGTCTTGGTGCCACGCCCAGCAAGCGCCGCCTTGCGCTTGTCGCCGTCGATCAGTTCCAGGGTTGAAAGCCGGTCGCCTTGCTTGACTGGAACCACCAGCAAGCGCCCGGTCAGCGGCTCGCCGCCTGACTTCGGCACATAACCCAGGATCGCCGCCGCCGCGCCTGCGTCAATCTCGCGCAGGGTCGCCACCGGGGCAATCCGCTTGCGCTTCAAGTAGGGGTTATCGGCGGTTGCCGGTGTCGCCGCCTTCCAGATAGCCGCAGCTTTCTTCGCGGCCTCGGCACGTTCGCGGGCCGTCTCGGCTTCATCCTTCGCCGCCCGTTCCGCCGCGTCTCGCCGCCGTTCTGCAAGCTCTTCGGGGGTCGGTGCCTGGTGCATTCCATCGTCACGCCAGCCGGCCGCGCGGGCTTCGTGGAACAGGGTGCCGATGTTCACCCCGCCGCCGGCCTTGATGCTCTTCCAGACTTCCCGCGCCGTCGCCGGCTTGTAGGACTCGGCCTGCTGGCTCCATGCGTCCCAGGCATCAAAGCCGGCGTCCCCGACTTCGGACTTGATCGCCATGCCCATCTTTACCCAGGTGTCACGGTCGCCGGCCGGGATGAATTGCAGGGCTTCGCGGATGCGCTCAAGGTCGCCGGTCATGACAGCCGCCCCTTGATTGCCCAGGCAATCACCAGCAGCGCCGCCACGATGGCGGGAGCGTCGCCGGGCACAGTAGAGAAATAGCGCCAGGCTTTCAGCACTTCCAACCCGGCATGGTCGAAGATCGGCAGGCCGCGCGCGTCTTTTGGGAATTCGGTATGCTTGCGGGAGTCTGTAGTCCGCTCGCCCTGGTGCCCCTGGCGCCGGGGCGTTTCTTTTGTAGGGGTGGGCATGGTCGGCCCGGCGGCGGGCGGCGGGTCACCCGGGAAAAGTTCGATGGTGCTATGATTTCCCGGCTCTTCCATGCGGTCGCCACCTTCCCCAAGGCTTTCGGCGGCCGCGCTCATTTCAGAGCCTCACCAGCGGCCAGGCGCTCAACGGCATCACCCGGCCAGAGAAGAAACCGGTTCGGCATCTTGACCGGGCGCAGGCCACAGTAATGGCCATCACGGCAAAGCGCGGCGCGCAGGGTTTGAGGTTTGATTTTGAGAAGCCCGGCGGCTTCTTCGGTCGAAAGGCGAACCGCGTTCGCGGTGCCGGGTGTGGCGGTATGTCTCATGGCTTGCACCTTGTTAAATGCCGCTCTGTTCAGCGACGGTGCAGCCAGACTATCAATGTGCGCGCACCCCGATTTACCCCGAAACTTCAATTCAAGTTTCGGGGTGGCGATTTAGCGTTGAATCAGCAGTATCGAGCCGTGGCCTAGTGGTAGCAGTTCACCATCAGCAGGGGTCCCCTCTATCTTGAGTGCGCCATGTACGGCGACGTTCCCTAGTCGGGAATGCCATGCCCAGCCAAGCCCCAGCACTGTGTATTGCTGGCCATCACGGTAAACGGTCGGGCGCTCAATGAAGACGGCCACGCGGTCGGGGCCGGTGGCGACGATGCGATGTTTTACCTTCTGCTCGAATGCTCGCCTTATCTCGGCAAGTCTGCCGGTTCCTTTGCGATGAAATTGGCGCATGGTTTCCATGTCCGCCGCAATAACCGACGATTTCAACTCGTAGTTGATGCGCCAGGCGAGACACAAGGCCATATGTTCGGCCACCTTTTTGGGAGCGCCACCTTTGTTCGGTGGGGGCAGGTCTGCTATGCGTATTCCACATGACGGCCCGATGAATTGGCCGATGCGATGGCCGGCGGTGTTCTTGATAACGCAGGCAAGCCATACCCGCTCTTCATTACGGTCCAACACAACTAAATCGACGATGCCCAGCGGTATGTCAGGCTGCCCGGACTCTCCCAACATTGAGAGAGCAAGGCCCTTCAAGTTGGGCAGTTTCGGTCTTTTTTCTGTCATTGCGCTTCCTTCAAAGCGCCTTCAATCAGGTGCCCATCCCAGGCCGGTGAAGGTTTCCGGCTTTTCTCTCCGTCGAGATAGGGGCGGGCTTACTCGGTTGCCGTTTAGGCGATCTTCACCAGCCGCAAGCCGGCCGCGACTTCCTCGGGCTGCTCGATGCCGGCCTGTTCCAGAATCCACGCTTCAATCCTGGCGTGCCACATCCGCAACAGGTCGAGCGGGCGGCGGCGGTAATGCTTCTCGGCAATGGCGGATGGCTTGTGCCCCATGATTTGCGCCACGATGCCCACGGGGCATTCCACCCACTCGCTCAGGGTGCCGAATGAGCGGCGCAGGCCATGAAGCGACAGGTGCGGCAGGCCGGCGATAGCGAGGGCGCGGTTATGGGCTATGCGCGGCTCCTGGATGCGTCCAGTGGCGGCGGTGGGACTACTGAATACCCACTCACTCCGGCGCGGCAGACTGGCCAGCAGCGCGGCGACAAAAGGCGTGAGCGGGATGATGCGGCCGGTCTCTTCCACCTTGTCGGCAATGTGCAGGCTCTTCCACTGGAAATCCACATCCTCCCAGCGTAGCCCTGCCAGTTCCTCGCGGCGGGTGCCAGTCAACAGCAGGGCTTGCAGGTAGGCGGCCTGTACCGGGTTGCTGAGTTCGCGCACGGCCTTGAACCATGCCGGCAGTTGTTCACGCTGGAAACAGTCGCCCTCCTTCGCCTTCACGCGATGCAGGTGGTCACGTGCCACGCGGCTTCCCACGGCCTCCAAGTGGGCGGCGGTCTGATACTCGGGCATTCCCGCTGCCCACCGAATGAAGGCGCGCATCAGGCGATAGGCCAGTGCTGCACGGGTAGGGCGGCGGGTGTTCTCTTGTTCGAGCCAGGCGCTCACGCGATCGGCTGTCAGGTCGGATAGCATGAGCAGCATCAGCGATGCCAGCGGGCCGGGTTCGATGGTGCCAGGACCGCGCTTGCGTACCTCCCCGCCGGTTCGCGCTACCGCGATATGGTCGTACAGGGTGCGCTCGCTCCATTTCGCCTTGCGGGCCTCAAGGTACGCGCCCCAGGCCTCGGCCACGGTCACATCCTGGCGCCGGGCTTCGACTCGCTTTGTTTCGACGGCTTCCAGGCGCTCGGCCTTTTCCTGGCGCGGGTCGATGCCCTGGTCGATCAGGGTGCCCATACGGCGGGCTTCGGCGCGGGCGGTATCAATGCCCCATGAGCGAACGTCGCCGATGGTGACGCGCATATCCCGGCCGTCCAGCTTGCCTTGGAAGACGAAGGCCTTGCTCCCGGCGGCAGTGGCTCGCAGCGCGAAGCCTGAAACGTCAGCATCCCATAGAAAAGCCTGTGCCTTATTGGTGGCGAAGTCGCGAATCCGGCCGGCGGTAAGTTTGATGCGTGCCATGTTTCATCCCAGTCCGTGAATAATCCGAAAATCGGGTGGCTGTTTTCATGTAAGCCATTTGTAAGTGGATTATGGGATATTGATCAACGTAAAGCAACTTCGGATTATTTGCTTACATACCTATCATCATGATTTATATGGGTTTAGTGATGCGCTTCAATGTCGATAAATGGCCACTCTTGAGAACTCTTAATCCGTCGGTCGTCAGTTCGAATCTGACACAACCCACCAGAAATCAGGGGTTTGGCGTAGGCCAAACCCCTCTTTGTTTGCCTCTTGCGAAGCGTGTCCCGGCTTGACCGGAGGGGTCGCAATCGCTAGTGTTCACCCCCTTTCTAAAGATCAAGAAACTCTCGCCATGGCGGACATGGAATTGACTGGTGCGGAGATCGTCGTCCGCTGTTTGCGGGATGAAGGTATCAAGCACGTCTTCGGCTATCCCGGCGGCGCCGTTCTCGATATCTACGACGCAATCTACAAGCAGACCGCTTTTGAGCACATTCTGGTGCGCCATGAACAGGCGGCCGTGCATGCCGCGGATGCTTATGCGCGTTCCACCGGGCAAGTAGGCGTGGCGATTGTCACCTCCGGGCCGGGTGCCACCAATGCGGTGACCGGCATCGCCACCGCCTACATGGATTCCATTCCTCTGGTAGTGATTTCCGGCCAGGTGCCGACCGCCGCCATCGGCCAGGATGCGTTTCAGGAAGTCGACACCGTGGGCATCACCCGCCCCTGCGTGAAGCACAATTTCCTGATCAAGGATGTGCGCGACCTGGCGATCACCCTCAAGAAAGCCTTCTATATCGCCGCGACCGGCCGCCCCGGCCCGGTGGTGGTCGATGTTCCCAAGGACATTACCCAGCACCGTTGCGCTTACGAATACCCCGCGAGCGTTTCCATGCGCTCTTACAACCCCACCGGCAAGGGGCACGCCGGCCAGATCAAGAAGGCCGTGCAGATGCTGCTGGAAGCCAGGCGGCCGATGATCTACACCGGCGGCGGGGTGGTGCTGGGCAATGCCGCGCCGCAAGTCACCGATCTGGTGCGCACGCTCGGTTATCCCGCGACCAGCACCTTGATGGGGCTGGGTGGCTACCCGGCGCCCGATCCTCTGTTCCTCGGTATGTTGGGCATGCACGGCACCATCGAAGCCAACATGGCCATGCAGCATTGCGATGTCCTGTTGGCCGTGGGTGCGCGCTTCGACGACCGCGTGATCGGCAATCCCAAGCACTTCTCCAAGGAAGCGCGCCGCATTATCCATATCGACGTCGATCCCTCCTCCATCTCCAAGCGCGTCCGGGTCGATGTGCCCATCGTCGGCGAAGTGGCGCAGGTGCTCGACGAAATGCAGAAGCTGATTCAAGCCAGCACCGAACAGCCCGACCAGGCGGCGCTCAAGGCCTGGTGGACGCAGATCGAACTGTGGCGTGCCCAGGACTGCCTGAAGTACGACCGCGAGTCGGCTCTGATCAAGCCGCAGTACGTCATCGAGAAGTTGTATGAGGTGACCGGCGGCCAGGCTTACATCACTTCCGATGTCGGCCAGCATCAGATGTGGGCGGCCCAGTATTACCCATTCGACCAGCCGCGCCGCTGGATCAACTCCGGTGGCCTCGGCACCATGGGCTTCGGCCTACCGGCCGCGATGGGTGTGCAGATGGCGCATCCCGATGCCCAGGTGGCCTGCGTCACCGGCGAAGGCAGCATCCAGATGAACATCCAGGAACTGTCCACCTGCAAGGAATGGAAGCTGCCGATCAAGGTGATTCTGCTCAACAACGGTTATCTTGGCATGGTGCGGCAGTGGCAGGAGTTCTTCTACGAGGAGCGTTACGCCGAGTCCTACATGACTTCTTTGCCGGACTTCGTGAAGCTGGCCGAGGCCTACGGCCACGTCGGCATCAGGGTGGAGAAGCCCGAGGACGTGGAGCCCGCCCTGCGCGATGCTTTCGGCAAATACAAGGATCGGCTGGTGTTCATCAACTTCCTGACCGACCCGCGCGAGAACGTATTCCCCATGATTCCCGCCGGCAAAGGTCTCTCCGAAATGATTCTGGTGTAAGGCTCCACGATGCGGCACATCCTTTCCCTCCTCATGGAAAACGAATCCGGCGCGCTCTCGCGGGTGTCCGGGCTGTTCTCCGCGCGCGGCTACAACATCGAGTCGCTCACCGTCGCGCCTACCGAAGATGCTACTCTGTCACGCATGACCATCGTCACGCGCGGTTCCGAGGACGTCATCGAGCAGATCACCAAGCAACTCAACAAGCTGATCGACGTGGTCAAGGTGCAGGATCTCTCCGACGGCAGCCATATCGAGCGTGAACTGATGCTGGTGAAGGTGCGCGCCAGCGGTGACCTGCGTGAAGAAATGAAGCGCCTGGCGGATATTTTCCGGGGCAGCATCATCGACGTGTCGGACAAAACCTATACCGTCGAACTGACCGGCCCCGGTTCCAAGCTGGATGCTTTTCTGCAAGCCGTCGATCCGGCGGCCATCCTGGAAACCGTGCGAACGGGTGCCTCCGGCATCGGACGCGGCGACCGCATCATGAAAATTTGATCAAACTGAAAAGGACTCCCATGAAGGTTTACTACGAAAAAGACGCCGACCTCTCTCTGATCAAGAAGAAGAAGGTCGCCATCGTCGGCTATGGCTCCCAGGGCCACGCCCACGCCAACAACCTGAAAGATTCCGGCGTCAAGGTCACCGTCGGCCTGCGCCGCGATGGCGCTTCCTGGGCCAAGGCCAAGAATGCCGGGCTCAACGTCAAGGAAGTGGCGGAAGCCGTGAAGGGCGCCGATGTGGTGATGATCCTGGTGCCGGACGAGCTGCAGCCCGATCTCTATCGCCACGACGTCGCCCCCAACATCAAGCAGGGTGCCGCCTTGGCCTTTGCCCACGGCTTCAACATCCATTACAACCAGATCGTGGCGCGCGCCGACCTGGACGTGATCATGATCGCCCCCAAGGGCCCCGGCCACACGGTGCGCTCCACCTACCTGCAAGGGGGCGGGGTGCCCTCCCTGATCGCCGTCCACCAGGACAAATCCGGCAAGGCCCGCGACATCGCCCTGGCCTATGCCGCCGCCAACGGCGGGGCGCGGGCCGGTGTGATCGAAACCAGCTTCCGTGAAGAAACCGAAACCGACCTGTTCGGCGAACAGGCCGTGCTCTGCGGCGGTGCCGTGGAACTGGCGAAGATGGGCTTCGAGACCCTGGTGGAGGCCGGCTACGCCCCCGAAATGGCCTACTTCGAGTGTCTGCATGAACTCAAGCTGATCGTCGATCTGATCTACGAAGGTGGCATCGCCAACATGAACTACTCCATCTCCAACAACGCGGAGTATGGCGAATATGTGACCGGCCCCAAGGTGATCAACGAACAGTCGCGCGCCGCCATGCGCGAGGCGCTGAAGAATATCCAGAGCGGCGATTATGCCAAGCGCTTCATCCTCGAGGGCCGCACCAACTACCCCGAGATGACCGCCCGTCGCCGCCTGAATGCCGAGCATCCGATCGAAATCGTCGGCGAAAAGCTGCGCGACATGATGCCCTGGATCAAGGCCAACAAACTGGTCGACAGGACGAGGAACTAAGTCGTCAGTAGGCGGTATGAGGCCGGCAGTTTCTGCCGGCTGCCCGCTGCCTAGCGCCAACTTCCGCACCATGTGCATCGGCATCGCTCCTCCCCCCAGGGCCCCCTGGCCGCATCCGCTCTTTGCCCGGGAGGGGCGCCCATTTCTGGCGATTTCCGGCGTTCTGGCCATGGTCACCACGGCCGGGCTGGGCTGGCTCTGGGCTGCCCCGTTCTGGCTGATTACCCTGTTCGTGCTCCAGTTCTTCCGCGATCCACCGCGTTATGCCCCGGTGGGTGAAGGCCTGGTGCTCTCCCCGGCCGATGGCCGCATCGTCGCCGTGGAAGAAACCGACGATCCCTGGCTGAAGCGCCGCGCGCTCAAGATCAGCGTGTTCATGAACGTTTTCAACGTCCACTCCAACCGCGCCCCGGTAGATGGCGAGGTGAAAGGGGCTTGGTACACCCCGGGCAAGTTCCTCAATGCCGACCTGGCCAAGGCCTCCACGGAAAATGAGCGGAATGCGCTCTGGTTCCAGACGCGCGAGGGCAAGGATGTCACCTGTGTGCAAGTGGCTGGCCTCATTGCCCGCCGCATCCTTTGTTACGTCGAACCCGGTGCCACCCTGCAACGCGGCCAGCGCTACGGCTTCATCCGTTTCGGTTCGCGCGTGGACGTCTACCTGCCGCTCGACGCCCGCCCGCGCGTTGCGCTTGGCGACAAGGTAAGCGCGTCCAGTGACGTTCTGGCGCAACTCTGAATATGGATGAGCACGACACCGGTTTGCCAACAGAACCGGAATCCAGCGAGGAAGATCAATCCACCCTGCCGCGTCACCGCGGCATCTACCTGCTGCCCAACCTGTTCACCACCGGTGCCCTGTTTGCCGGCTTCTTCTCCATCGTCCAGGCCATGAATGGCCGCTTTGAACAGGCCGCCATCGCCATTTTCGTGGCCATGATTCTGGACGGGCTGGATGGCCGGGTGGCGCGCCTCACCAACACCCAGAGTGCCTTCGGCGCGGAATACGACTCGCTCTCCGACATGGTCTCCTTCGGTGTCGCGCCCGCCCTGGTCATATACAGCTTCGCCCTGAAAGGCATGGGCAAGCTGGGCTGGATCGCCGCCTTCGTCTTTTGCGCCGGCGCCGCGCTGCGCCTGGCGCGTTTCAACACCCTGCTCGGCGTGCAGGACAAGCGCTGGTTCCAGGGGCTGCCCAGCCCGGCGGCGGCAACCCTGGTGGCCGGCCTGGTCTGGGTCATGGTGGACAACCATGTCACCGGTCCCGACATCCGCTGGCTGGCTTGGGCGCTGACCCTGTTCGCCGGCATCAGCATGGTGACCAACCTGCGTTTCTATAGCGGCAAGGACATCAATCTCAAGCGCAGCGTGCCGTTCCTCGTCATCGTCCTGATCGCGCTGTCGATTGCCCTGGTCGCCATCGACCCACCCATCGTTCTGCTGCTGCTGCTGGTCGCCTATGGCTTTTCCGGATATGTGATCTGGGCGTATCGGCGCCTGCGCAGACGCCCATGGGCTGCCCCCGCCGAGTGAAACACCGGGTGGCGTACAGTAAATAAGCGAGGCCCAGGCCGCGATGGGCAAAGTTCTCAAGAAACACACTAACGGGCATGGATTGAGGCCACCCCGGTTGATGAAACCGGCGCTACAGTGGGGGCGCACATTCGTTCATGGCCGAGTTACGGCGCCGCCAGGAATACCCAGTCCGCGTAGCGGCCGGCACCTTCGAACGTGGCGTATTCCTTGGGGAAGCCGGCGATTTTTCTTGGCGTAGCGAGGGACGGGCTGTGCAGGCCCTTGATGCCACCCGCGGCATCCCGCTCCAGCACCCAGCCACCCCCGGTGATGGGGTCCGGCCAGAGGTGGCGCAGGTGGCGCACGGTGTGCGGGAAGCGAGGATCGCGCAAAAGATCTTCCAGTTTCTTCGGATAACGCTTATCGGCGCCCGGCGCCTGCCGGTAATAGCTGGCGAGCGCGCGGCGGTATTGGTCGCCGACGAACAGGAGTTGGGCTTCCTTTTCCCGCGCCGTCGCCGTTTGCCAGATGCTGCCCAGAGCGGCCAGACCCACACCGAAAACGGCCACCAGGAAGAGCAAGCCGAGCAGCGTGAAGCCCGTCTGTTTACCAATCCGCATAGGGTTTCCCGCCGGCGTCCTCGCCTGCCGCGCCGCTTTTCACGTCGCGCACACCGCTGCCATCCTCGCCCGCCTCGGTCACCCAGGTATTGGTCTGGCCGGTCACGGGGTCGGTCGGTATGGCGCGCAGGTAGTGCTCCTGCGCCAGGGTTTCCAGGCTGTCTGGCCAGAGGCCCTTGTCGGCGTGGTATTGGTCGAGCGCATCGCGCAGGGTGGCGAGGTTTTCCCGCAGTACGGCCTCTTTCGAGCGGTCCACGTGCTGAAAATAGCGCGGCGCGGCGATGGAGAGGAGGAGGGCGATGATCGACAGCACCACCAGGAGTTCGATCAAGGTGAAACCCTTGCCCCGCGCCGCTACCATTCCCGAACCCTCGTACCGTTGAGCCCGATTTTCTCCGACCGGGAAAAGACATCGAACACGTCCTCGCCCTCCTTGGGATCGTCCGGCGGGCTGGCGTAGCTGCGCTTGCCCCAGGTGTCGCTGGCGCTGGCATCGCCGTCGGTGGCGAAGGGGTCGCGCGGCAGGCGGCGCAGAAAGTAGATCGGGCGGCTGTCAGGCTGGGTGATGTCGGGCACGCCTGCGACCAGGTGTTCCAGTGTCGGCGGGTAGCCGGTGGAATCGGCGGGGGCTTCGATGCGCTTGTCGAGCACGGCCTGGCGGTAGGCGTCGAGGCCGCCGCGAATCTGCCGCAGGGCCAGGCGAAGCTCGGCTTCCTGGCGGCGTTGCTGGGTGACTTCCAGCAGCGGCACGGCCATCCAGGCGAGGATGCCGACGATGGCCACGGCCACCACCAGTTCGATCAAAGTGAAGCCTTTGGCGGGGCAGGGGAGCGGCGTGGGGTTCATCGCGCAATGGGCGGAACCATGACCACCGGCAGTTCCGGGGCCGAAGGGGGTTCCCCGGCGGCTGGCTCGGGGAACGGGCTGCCCGCGCGCAGGCGCAGGGGCTGATCGCTGGTATGGCTTTCGGTGCCGGCGAAAAATTCGGCGTCGGCCAGTTCCGGGCGTTCGATGTTGCGCAGGATGCGCGGGGTGATGGTGAGGATGATCTCGGTCTTGTTGAGTTCGTCGCGGTTGCTGGAGAACAGGCGGCCAAAAATGGGCAGATCACCGAGGCCGGGCACCTTGCTGGCGCCGGCGCGGTCTTCGTCGGAAATCAGGCCGGCGAGCACCTGGGTTTCGCCGTCTTTCAGGCGCAGCACGGTGTTGGCGTTGCGGCTGCCGAGTTGATAGGTGAGCGTGCCGGTGGCGCTCTTCACTTCGCGCACGATATTGGAAACTTCCATGCCGACCTTGATGGTGACATCGCCTTCCAGGCCCACCTGCGGCTCCACGTCGAGCTTGAGGCCGACATCGAGATAGGCGACCGATTCGGAGGTCACCCCGGTGGAAGTGACGTTGGAAGTAATCACCGGCACCTTGTCGCCGATGTGGACCTTGGCTTTCTCCCGGCTCTTCACCCGGATGCGTGGGTTGGCGAGGAGATTGACGTCGCTGGCATCCTTGCGCAGGTTCAGGGCGGGCGACGGGCCAACAAGGATGTCCGAGGCGTCGACACCTTTTAGCAACTGGATGGTGAGCGGCGCATTGACCTTGGTATCCACTGTTGAGGCACTGGTGGTGCCCGCTCCGAGAATCTGGCTCTGGGTTTCACGGCTGAGAACCGAGAACTGGTTCGGCCACTGCACCCCCAGATCCTGAAAACGACTCCTTTTCACCTCCATGATCTCCACTTCCAACATCACCTCGGCATCCGGCCGGTCGGCCATGTTCACCAGTTTTTCCGCCAGACGCACCACTTCCGGGGTGTCGCGCACCGCCACCATGTTCAGCTTTTCGTCCACATAGACGTCCTTGATCCGCGCCATGGTGCGCAGCAGGGTCATCACATTCTTGGCTTCGGCGTGGGCGAGGAAGAAGCTTTTCACCACTTGTTCCTGGTAGTCCTTCACCTTGTTGGGTTGGTTGGGGTAGATCAGCACGGTGTTGGGGTTGAGAATTTTCTTCGCCAACTGGCTGGTGGCCAGCAGCGCATCGAGGGCGTCCGCGATGGCGGTGTCGCGCGCGAACACAGTGGTTTTCTGGTCCACCCGCACGTCCTTGTCGAACACGAAATTCAGCCCGGATTGGCGGCTCAAGGCGTCGAACACCTGTTTCAGCGGCGCATCGCGAAATTCGAGTTTCACCGGGCGGCGGTAAGTGGCGCCCAGCCGCGGCGTATCCACTCCGCGCGCATGTCCGGTTTTCTCTTCGGCTTGCTTGAGCAGGCTTAGCGCTGCCACATTGCCCGGATCCCGCGCCAGCACGGCACGAAGTTTCGCGCGCGCGGCTTCCGGCTCGTTCTTCGCCAGGGCCTCCGCCGCCATCTTCACCAGCGCCTCGTTGTCGAGGCGCACCTGGAGGTTGCTCAAGCCGCTGACGATGCGGGCGTCGTCGGGATAGCGCCGGGCCAGTTC
>Ga0210026_1000777_pt1 | contig 34685 bp, 30 predicted proteins | sample CryGeymeta201509_FD_183977 | JGI IMG/M metagenome (GOLD analysis project Ga0210026, IMG submission 183977) | Groundwater microbial communities from Crystal Geyser aquifers in Utah, USA - Crystal Geyser metaG 2015-09 (SPAdes) (version 2) | ecosystem: Environmental > Aquatic > Deep subsurface >...
TCCGCCTTGACGATCGCCTTCACGCCGCCTTCGGTCTCGGCCAGAACGCCCGCCAGCGATCCCCGTGCCAGGCGAAGGCGGTGGGCATGGGTCAGCACGGCGGCATATTCGGTCAGACGGGTCTTGTCGTAATCATGCCCGAACACAAGCTTGACCACCGGGGTCATCGGCGCGCGATCCTGCACCGTCAGGCCGCTTTCCGCGATCAGTTCGGCGTAATCATCGGGCGCAGCCTGCGCGGCGATCGAGAAATCATAGGCGCGGCTGACAGCGGCATAAAGCGCGCTGCGGCTGCGATCTTCGGTGTTGTCGGCGGCGCGAGCGAGTTCGCGGGCCACGGCGAGGCAATCGTGAAGCCCTGCATCATCGGGCAGATCATCGGTGAAGGCATCGACTTCTTCTTCGTCTTCTTCCTCGGCCACGGGATCGGCGGCAATGGCCGTCAGCGCCACCGTTGCGGACGCGGGTTCCGGCTCTGGTTCAGAGCCCAGATCGTCAAGGGCGTGATCCGCGTCCACGGCTTCGTCTTTTTCCGGCATCGGTTCAAGGCCGGTCAGGTCGATGGCCTTCTTGATCGGCGCTTCGATGTAATCGGCCAGTGAGGCAAAGCTGTAGCCGGCAAGATCGCCTTCGCCATCATCCTCGTCGTAATCTTCGTCGTCTTCGTCACCAAGGCCGAATTGGCTGAAATCCGGCAATTTTGCTTCGCCGTCTGGCTCGAAATTGTGGAGGGAGAGCCGCGCGTAACCATCGTCATAGCCGTCCGAAAGGCCCTCCAATCTGTCGTAATCGCCGACAGGTTCGCCCTCGTCGCTTTCGTGCCCGGGCGAATCGGCCCATTTCGTGACCGGATCGGCGGCGCGCAGCCGGGGTTCGGTGCCGATTTCCAGCTCCGCGCCCAGCTCAAGCGCCTGATCGATTTCGAGCAGCAGCTCGTCCGCGGTCAGCTGGTCGGCCATTTCCTTCCAGTTGATCACGCCATAGATGAAATCGATCGTCTCATCGTCGCTCGAAAACGGCAGCAGGATGCCGCGATACAGGATCGCAACGCCGGCGTGATTGACGAATTCCGCCTCAAACCCGATCGGCGCCTGATTGGCGAGGATCTGCATGTAATGATCGGTGATGCGGCTCAGCAAGGAGCGCGGCGGAACGTCCGAAAGGCGGTTGATCACACCGGTGGCTCCGCATTCCAGCGCGAGCTTTGTGCCCAGATAGCACACGGCCGGATTGTCGACCCCATGGCTGAAATCCAGCAGAACCGAATGGGGGCCGAAATCCGGGAGATTTGCCGGATCGAGATCTTCGATATTGGGGAACATCAGCTCGCCCAGGAGGCTGGCCCAGTGGTTGTAGGCGCGCACCTGCATCCGGCGTTCGTCCTGACCGATGGCATGGGGAGGCCCATCGTGGCTCCGGGCCGATTCGCCGCTCTCGTCATCAGAGGCGTCCCATGCCCGATCCGCATTCGAATCGGGGTCAAAGGTGCCGCGCAGAGTGTCCATGGCTGTATTTCCGCCCCTTGGTGATCCAGTTCCCGTCAGGTTCTGGCGCGGCGTGGTAAACATCCCGTTAAATGGCTTGCGGAATGTTGAGGGCAGCCGCCTAGGGAGTCAGAGGAAATACCGCATCTTGATGGACATGCGGCTGACGCCTTCGCCTTGCGTGAAAACGGCGTCGTCGAATTTGGGCGGGGCCATCTTGACGGGCGCGTCGCGCGAAAAGCCGTAACCTTCCTTGGGCATCATCCCCATTGCCCGGTCGGCCTTGCCGTTGTCGTTTTCGTCATGGAGCAGCGCAATCGCGTATTCACCCGGTTTGACTCCGGTGAAGTGGATTTCGACCTTGCCGGACGCGGGCACAACCATGCGATGCGCGGTCGGATCCTTGATGCACTTGGGAAACACGTCCGCGCGGGTTGTCATGCAGGCGCGCACCACGCCATGAGTTGATCGCAAATCGCGGACGGTGATGAAAACCTCGCCCCCCTTTGCCGGTGCCGCAGCAAGGGTGCCGGCAAGGCTTGCGCCGATCCCCGCCAGCGCCAATGCGCATGCTTTCAGGGGGTGAGCACGCGGGCCTCGTGCCCGGCTTCGGCCACGATCCGCCGCGACAGGCCCCTGTCGGTGCCGCACAGCCTGTCCCAGACGCGGAAATATAGCCCGAAGTTGCATCTGTATTCCTCGTGATGGCGCTCGTGATGGCTGGCGGTTATCAGCCAGTTCCCCAACGGGGAGTGAACGAACCAGCGCGGGAACATCTCCCACCCCATGTGATTGGTCACCCCCATCACGGTTGCCACACCCAGCACCAGACCAAGCACCGCGATGTGGATCGGCACCAGAAACACCAGCGCCGGTATCACGACCGCGCCCGTCAGCGCCTCGATCGGATGGAAGCTCATGGCGGTCCACGCGGTTGGCGGGCGGCTGTGATGATGCACCGCGTGGGCAAGGCGGAACCATTTGGGCCGGTGCATCCAGCGATGGCTCCAGTAGAAACAGGTGTCCTGCACCAAGAGATAGATCAGGAAGGACAGCGGGTGATACCACAGCGGCAGGCTGGCCCAACCGCCGGTGATCGCAGTCCACCCGTGGTGATTCCAGCTCCACAACACGATCCCGGCCGGCACGCCGTAGATCGCCGCAGACAGGAGCGACCAGCGCACTTCGCGAGCGATCTGCGCGCCTTTACCCTCGTAGAGGCCGGGCCGCACCTTGGCCGTGGCGAAAGCGAACAGGCCGCTGGTCAGAAGATACCGCAGCGCCACGATCAGCGTGACAGCGATGCTGACAAACAGCAGCGCGAGCGGAAGGGGCAGATCGGCTGAGAACATGGCATCAGGCTATGCCGCAAATACCTGCCCGGTGACAGGGCAAACTCGTGCCCCGCCTACGCGACCGTGTCGAGCGATATGCACAGCGGATCGAGCAGCGCCATGTGCCGCCGCATCGCGATCCGCGCCAGGTTCTCGATCTGGGTCTTGCGCCGGGCCGCGGCCAGCGGATCAAGTGCGGCCGGGCGCAGGATTTCGGCATCATAGCCATCCGCAACGATCACGCCGCATGTCTGCGGGCGATAAGCCTCGCTCTCCAGCGGTGCGCGGTCCAGCCCCGGCGGCAGGCCCCAGTAAAAGCGGTCGCAGAAATCGAGGTAATCGGGCCATTTCGCATCGCCCAGCAAATCGGCGCGCGCGACCTTGATTTCGACAATCACTACAAGCCCCTTGGCATCGATCCCCATCAGATCGGCGCGGCGCCCGTTTTTCAACGGCACTTCGGACAGGCACCAGATGCCGTTGCGTGCAAACAACCGCCCGATCCCGCGCGCGACATCGGCGGCGCAAAAGGCGGGGGAGGCATGCGAATCAGACGAGACAAGGGGCGCGCTGGACATGCATCAGCGTTGGAACGAAGGAAGAACGCAGTCAAGCCACGTTTGGACGCGGTCAGGCCGGGCGGGCGGGCGAAAGGACGCTCACCATCGCGACGCGCGCCGCATGAAATTCGCGCCAAAGTGCCAGCGCCGGGGCGGTCGTGTCCTGCCCGCGGCGTGTGAGGGTGGCGAGGGCAGCCAGTCCGCTTTCGAGCATAGCCGCGCAATCGGCGGCGGTTTGCGCCACCAGCGCACGCTGCTGCGGCGTCGCCCGCGCGATCACGGCCCCAAGCTCGCCACCGATCTCCACCCGCTCTGGCGCGAGCCGGGCAAGTAGCGCCAGCCCGGCGGCCTGCCCGTGGAGCGCAATTAACGCCTCGGCCAGTGCTTCAGGGGCGGCATCCTCCGAGCGCAACGAGGCGGTATCGGAGAGAATCGTCTGGGGGGGGAGTGTGGCCATGGGGGAAGCCTATGCCCGCGTCCTTGCCGATTGGTTAAGCCAACCCGTGCGGATCCTGCGGTCAGACGAGTCGGCGCGGGCGACGGCACAATTGTGTGGCGCGGCGCGATGCCTCTTGCTATGCGCTGCGCCGCCCGCGAGTTCACCTCGTGGCGCAGAGCACCCGTAGCTCAGCTGGATAGAGCGCTGCCCTCCGAAGGCAGAGGTCACAGGTTCGAATCCTGTCGGGTGCGCCATATTTTCAATGCTTTGGGCACCATATGTGGTGGTGTCCCAGAGGCTGCTCTTGCAAGCCTCGTCCGATCGCCGCTTATGCGGATCAGGTCATCACCGACTTCGACCTTGTCCACTAACAAGTCGACATATCCCTTGCGCAGCGGGTTGCCTCGTTCCCGCAACGATCCGCTGACCAATTCTCCAAAACGCCTTAGTATATCAGGCGTGATCTTACGTGACGGATCAGCCAGTTTGCGCTCCAAGAGCTCGATGTCGGCATTGATCGCACGCTTCTGGCTAGCAATTTGTGCAAGTTCCCGCTCAATTTGAGGATCATCGGCGGTCAGCAATCCTTTCCTGACAAGACCGATGACATTCGCGCTTTCTCCATCAAGCATCGTTAGTCGAGACCGCAGAGATTTGAGTTCATTGCGGTCGAGCCCCTCCGCGACGCTATTCTGATCCAACCATGATGACAGCAAGCCTTTCAAGCGATCAGGCTGAAGGACTTGCTCGATGACCTTATCGACGACGAGATCGTCAAGGTCGTCCATTCGCACCCAACGGCCTTTGCAGAAATGCTTGCCGGATGTTCTCCGGGTATTGCATGAGTAATAACTGTGAAGGCCGCTCTTGCCGGTGGCAGTTGTCATGCCCCCGCCGCAACCGTTGCTAGAATTGGTGCCGCAAAGAACTTTGCTGGTCAGAAGATTGGTATTCGTTTTGTGTGCATGACGGCCCATTTTTGGGTCCCGTGCGGCCATCTGAGCCTGCGCCTGGTAAAAGAGGTCCTCTGGGATCAATTGCGGAACAGAGATTGGCACCCATTCCTCGCTTGGCCTTGCCGCGCGGGTTTTCGAACAACGCTTGTTGAAGAATGCGCAGCCGACGTAGGCGGTGTTGCTGAGGATGGCATGGACGTTCGAGACGTGGAACTTGCGACCCCGAAGGGTTTCGCCTCGTCCGTTCAAAAACGCCGCAAGTCGCACAATCCCAATCGGACCATCTAGGGTGCCGTTGACATAAGTTTCGAAGATTAAACGCGGGAGGTGAGCGGTTGCTTCGTCAATGACGAGCTTCTTGCGGTCCTTGCCCTTTGGCTGCGGCACCGAAACGGTTTTGTAGCCGATTGGCGGGGTCTGACCGTTCCAATATCCTGCTTTGGCGTTCGCCAACATTGTCCGCTTGACGTGCTTAGCATTCTCGGCGCTTTGATATTCGTCGAACAAAGCGACCATAGACAGAGCGAGTTCGCCCGTCGGATCGTCAGCGAAGTCTTGCGTAACGGAGACAAGCTTGATTCCTGCCGCACGCAGCTGTGCACGGGCTTGCAGATAATCGAGTGCATTGCGAAACAGGCGCGAGAGCGAGAAAGCCGCGATCACTTCAAATTTGCCGTCGAGCGCATCGGCAATCATTCGCTGATATTCCGGCCGAGCTGTATTTGTGGCGCTCGCCCCAGGCTCTATTCGTTTGTCCACCACCACACCGCCGCGCGCAGTGACGAACTGCTCAACGCGATCAATCTGGTCGTGTATAGAAACTTCGTTGTCGGCCTGCCGAACGGTGCTCACTCGGGCATAGATGACGACCTTTTTGCCCTTGATATCCTGCAAGTTGGTTCTCCCGAACGAATTTTACTCTATTGTGCCGTCGAGCCAACAGCGCCGTGCTCTGTTGAGCGCGTGCCATTGTTCAGCACTGCACATCCTCACCCGTATTGCACAGAGGCACCATCGAGAGCCATTGCGGCAACGTGGTGCAATCAAGTCGGCAGATCGCCCGAAAATTTATCGTATTGACCCGAGTCGGCAATCACAACCTTGATCCCCATCGAGACTAGCCTTGCGGATTGGGTGATGTAATCGATGTGGTCGCGGAAGAGCCGCGAGGGTGAGTGAATTGCGATCACCTCGAAGCTGGCCGCCTGCGCATCGGCAAGCATTCGGTCATATTGAGGTCTAGCTGCCGTTGAGGTGCCCGTAGACACATCGATGTATTCTGCGACGGGCAGCCCGCCCCGCGAAATGACAAAATGACGAACCTCGTCCAAGCATTCTGCCCCGGTGTGATCGGCCTCAGCCTGACTGGATGGAGCGACGCGGGCATAGATTGCCACGCGCCTATTTCTGATCGTTCTCACTTTTGATCTCCTGATGTCATGCGATCAGCGGCGCTGGTTGAACAGATCCGCGATCTTGTCTCCGATGAAGCGATCCAGCAGGCGAGCCTCGCTGACCAAATCGCCTTCATGCGAGAACGATGCTTCCACCTGCAAAGCTGAGCGGATAGCGCTGGGCTTTCCTCTCTCGTTCTGGCCGTCACGGCTGGTGGCATCTGTCGTCTCCATGACGACGCTTCTGCCGGACCGGTTCGATCCTCGTTCCGCAACAAAATACGGATTTGGTGTTCTGGCGCTTTTTACACCGCCCCAGCTTGCGGATGTGAATTGGGTCGGCAGCAAAAGAGCTGATCGTCATCGCCAGATTCTGCGCCACCTTTGCAGAAATGCTTGGTGGCGCGTCCCGGTAGCGCTCGATGTTGGTCAGAAGCGCCTGATAGACGATCGTTGCTTTCAAACTGGAAATCTTCAGATCGGTTAAGGGGCACAGGCTGGAGCAGATTTCCCTCTCGCGCCCAATCCAGAAGCCGACGTCGTCATTGGCACGGTCCAGCCATAGGTGTGGCCGATATTGAGCCGAATAGCCTGGATATCCATCTGGCGGTGTTTCGGCTGCCTGCTTTCGCGCGCTCATTACGGCGCGGTCCCTGATCTTCGTCGTAGGATCATCAAACGCTGCAAGCGTAGCGATCAATTTCTCCCCATCATCCAACTGGATCACATCATCGGCAGGCAACGTAACTGCTTGCTTTATGATTGGATCGGCCTTGCGCCCAGTGCTGTTCCTCTCCTTGGCGCGGAAGAGTTTGGTTGCTTCATACTCGAAGGCTTTAGGTTTGATCGTCTCAAGCCAACAGTAAGGGATCCGCGCGATCGCCTGTTGCAGTCCCCACGATGACTCCGAGGTTTGAAGCGGCCATGGGTTGTCTGGGCAATACTGGCGGTTCCACTTTCGAGCCGCATGATGGATTTGTGCAAGACCCAGAACCGCATGATCATGCCATTCCATGCCCCAGAAGCGCATGGCATTGGCGGGAGCGCGCGCCTGACTGTTTTGCTTCGCCATGCGATTGGGCAACCAGTCGATATGGGCCTGCATATTTTTCGCCAAACCCGGCGACGGGGACGAAGGATCTAGCCCTGTGATGAAGCCTATCAACGGCTCGCCATGTTGCATCAATTCGCGGAATAGCTCGCGAGACGTTATGTAAACCTTCTGCAGCCCAAGGTCGGGGTCTGAATTCAGCCCAGACTGATGAAGGCGGGTTTGAAACGGAGCGTGTAACATTTGCTGCGTGATCCAGGGTTTGTAGAGTTCTGAAGACTGACGCCGCGTGTTCTCCTTCTTCTGATATCTCAAGCAGGCTTGAACCACCTTCGCGATCGTCGCCTCGCTGCCGTTATCAAAGAAAGAATACACAATTTGGCTGCAAACATTCTGGGCCAAACGCTGCATCTCGGCGAGAAGAACGCACGCTAAAAACCCAGGTAGATAGTTGTTTCTCGATGAGACGGTTGACGCCAAGGGTCTCCCAACAATTTCAGGATCGAGGTGCCGCACTTCGCGAAATCTCTTTGCGAGCACCATGCTGCCCAATTGAGGTTCGCTCCTAAGCAACTGTTGGCAAAACCTCGCGATATCGCGAAGGCTGCAACCGATGATCACTTCGACAAGAGACCCTCGTTCAGGGCCTTCGCCGACGCTTAACAACGGCGCAAAGATGTCGTCTTGCTCCTCAGCCTCTGGTGACTTCCCAAAGGTTCCGTTCGGCAGCGGGATATGTCGATGATCAAAAGGGTCAGGAAATATTTTCAATAGCCTCCAGAGCCGCGCTTCGATGTCGTGGACGGTCCCGACATTTTCAAACATGCCCAGTGATCTGGTCTCGTTCGCGTCGAAGAACTGCCGCACATCAAGGTGCGTCGTTCGCCAGATCCCGTTGCAGGGCTGATCAACGGCCTTCAGATTCTCAATGAAATCCCAACCAGGCATTAGCGCGCTTCGATAGGATCTGAGGCAGGACGAATCTGTGAGACCCTGTTCGATGGACACGCGGGCCATGCAGGCATTGATATCGTGAAGGATGCTCATTGGGAGCGTCCTGAATTGAACGGGTCAGGCGGCAGATTGCAGATGCTGCGCCATAAATCGCTGCGAGCCCTCTCGTTCTGCTCCTTTTGCCACTGATCAATGTCGGCTGCCCAAGAAGCATGGTGGTCCATAAACTTGAGGAGCTGTTGGGCAATGCGATATATGTCCCGGGCGACATCATCCGACAGACAATCTTCATCTAAGGATTGGTAGCCTAAGAAAGTCTTGTATTTGAAACTTATCCGCTTCTCGAGGTGCGCAATGTTTTCGAAGGTATGATCTTCGCCATCAACGTTGATCGTGCGCTCGTCGGTAGGATCAGCCATGGAACGCCTCCTCGATCAGCTGGATCGCTTCCGCCACCGATTTCAGACGCAGGTTGGCACCGTGCTCCATGAGCCAATCATGCGCCTCGCCGCTCTTGCAATTAAATGGTTGTTCGATCCCGAGATATTGGGCGGTGCGCCACATAAGGAAATACTGCGCATTCGAAGCCGGCTTTGTTCGCCAGCTGAGCTTGTCCGGATTGGCTTTTTGCCAAGCAACAAAGCTTTCGCAGTCCTTCTTGTAAGCAAACCATTCCCGAGCGAGCGCAAGCCGCCTGCCTTTTTCGTTCAGTTCATCAGGCTGTTTTTCTATCGAGTTACAGATGAATGAAATCACACTGGTTTCAGGTTCAACAGCGACTGCGGCCTCGATCAATTCACCGAATTGCTTGAGCGGCAATGAGAGCACATAGTTGAGTGCGTCCGCGGTATCGGCAGTCAGGCCAGCGGTGCGGAATGGGGCCGACAGCGCCATTCCGACTGCAGTATCGCTGGTCGCGATAGCCTTGGTGCGCTTTTCAGCTTCTCGCTTTTCAGCTTCAGCCTTGGCGAGTTGATCCTTGAGCCTTTGAACCTTTTGCTCTTCGGCTTGCGCAGCCTTAACTGCTCGCAAATAATTGAGATCGTATAGCATTTTAGCTCCTTACCCTCTGGCAATGCGGATTTTCGATGATCATGAGCCATCCGATGGCGGCTCGCGCTCCATGACGGAGTTCGGCTCATGGTGAGCGAACACGCCAAACGAGATCGCGGGCCTTGTATCGAAAAAGCCCAAGCCGCTCCCGACGAGCCCGCTCAACGGGACCGTTCTTTGTTTCGGGAACGACCTGTTAAAAGGTCGGGGGATGGGGCAACTCCTGCCCCGGGGATCAAGCCTGCGGCGCTCCACCGCAGACTAGCTGGTGGCTGTCCGAACCACCCAACTAACGCACGCTAGCGCATGCGTTCCCAGCGCATCTGCATCGCGGAAACACCGCTCGGACTGCAGGGCGACTCGCCAAATAAGATAGCGGGGCGTAATTTAGCTACGTTACTTAGATCTGGGTGTCAAATACTATTAATGCAGGCATTGATTTGGTCTTTGTTATGGTCGTTCGACCCGGATTGGGTGCCTTTGGAGTTGTTTACTTTGCATGGGCGCCACGCATGCCACTACTTCAGGAAAAGCCTCCGCCTTGAATCTCGTGGAGCGAGGTCGGTAGGAGAAGGGAAAAGGCCCTTCGGCCGGCCTCGTTGAAACGAGGTAGACTATGAATGACGTAAACCAGAATAGCGCTGCGGCAGGGATCGACCCGGGCGGCAGCCAAGAAATACGCAACCAGCAAGAACAGCGCGTGCTTACCCCGGTGCGGCAGCGCGAAGACTGGCCGCGGGAGGCAGTCGGTAATCAGCAGCTGCGGCGAATTGCCGTGCTCGATACAGAAACCACTGGCCTCGATTGGATCCGGCACAAGACCATCGAGATCTGTGCAGCCATCGTGAATGTTGATGCGAACGGGCGGATTGCAGCGATCGAAGGGATGGGCTCTGGCGTTGAGGATCCCGGCCATCCGCTCCCACCGGAAATCGTCGAATTGACTGGCCTCACCGACGCTATGGTGCAGGGCAAGGAGATCCTGCGCGAGAAACTCACCGCGTTCATCGCCGGCTGCGAGGGGGTGATCGCGTTCAATAGTGGCTTCGATCGGCCATTTGCGGAGGCGCTACTGCCAAGCCTGCCGCTGATGCCGTGGGGGTGCGCAATGGTCGATGTCCCCTGGCGCCGCCTTGGGTTCGAGCCGGGACCACAAAATTACCAGTTGATGCAGATGGGCCGCTTCAACGCCGACGCTCACCGGGCACGGGACGATGTGTTGTCGCTCATCGAATTACTGGATCATGTGTGCCGCGACGGCGAAAGCGTCATTGCCAAGGTTTTGGCCGCAATGGACGGCAAGGCGTGGCGCTTCGAAGCTACCTATGCGCCGTATCACCAACGAGAACTGCTCAAGGACAGGCGATATCGCTGGCGTTCCGAAGGGCGCAGCGGCGTCTGGCACAAGCATGTGCGCGAGGCTGATTTCGATGCGGAATTGCAGTGGTATGTCGATACCTTCGGCGAGAAGCCGACGGTCGTCGAACTGCCCGTGAACGAGCGGTATCGATACGAGCGCAGCTGGAAGCCGGTCGAACGCAAGGCAAGATATTTGGCTGAAGTCCAGTGAAGTGAGCCTCCTTTAGAGAAGGAAAAAAGGGCTTGGGTCCGCCCGGCGATGGGCGGGCCGTCACTCCAATAAGGAAATACAAATGATTGATTTGACCGACGTCGGGGCCTGCCCCCGGCGACCACTGACCTATGCTCTCAGCAGGGCGATGAAATATCCCAATGCACCGGTCGATGTGCCACTCGGCGACTGCGACCTCGGCGTGGTCGCGACCGGCGGCTCTATGTCGGAAGCGATCGAGATGCTCGGCAATGCTGCCCTGCGCTCCGGCCGCAGCTGGCTGATGGCGAACTTCCAGGACGACGTCACTACAGAGTGCCGCGGTCTCGTTTTGCTTCGTCCCGTCGAACAAGGAATCTTGATTGGCATGGTCGAACCGTGCTTGCTCCGGCCAGGTGCACCGATTCTTTTGGTAAGCACCGATCGCACGCGGTGCTTCGAAATGACCGCTGCGGGCCGGCTTGTTGATCGTCAAGTGCCCCGGCCTGCACGTGTGAAGGAAGGCATCGAGCGTGCCTGGGCCGAACTCGTACGCCGGATGCGCTTGCTCACAGCTGCCAACGGCCAGTTTCGATACGAAAGCTGGGAGATTCACCTCACGCCGGCCAATTCGACCAGCCACTGACCAGCCACCAACACAACATTGTTCCCCCATCAGGCGGGCAGTGCTCTCAAGCGGAGTGCTGCCCGCCTGCCTTTGCCTAAAGGCATTACGCTCAGCCATTCACCGCACTTGCTAGTGCTATTCTCTCTGGTGATCGTTCGAACCAAACCAAAACTAACCCCCGTTCTTCGATTGCCGAATGGGCCAAAGCCGCATGTCGGCTTTCAGGTAACTTCCGATGGGCATTTGATGACCAGAAGTGGGTGGAAAGGCGAATGGCGGCTTGTGCTATTACCGGCGCCTATCGCCGAACTGCAATGGCTGCGTGCGCTCAGCTGGCCTTTCTGGGCGGGGGGTATCGGTTCTGCAGCTCGGCAAAGGCCGGAAGTGCCAGCAACCCTGGCTGAAGGCAGCCATCACCCGGCTGACAGTTTCCGTCCTCCAGCCACGCCTGCAGGTTCGCTATGTCCATCGGACGCGCTAACGCATATCCTTGTGCCAGGCTGCATCCCATGCGCTTGAGGGTGAGGCAATCTTCCATCGATTCAACCCCTTCCGCGATGCATTCCACGCCAAGCGTTTCGCACATGCTCATAATCGCGGTGACGATCTTTCCTACTCCCGGCTCTGCAAGATTACAGACGAAGCTGCGGTCGATCTTGATCTTGTCGATGGGAAGGCGGCTGAGATAGCTCAGGCTCGAAAAGCCGGTGCCGAAATCGTCAAGAGCAATCGCGACCCCCATGCTGCGCAGGCGCTCGATATGCGTAATCGCGGTCTGGTAATCCTGCATCCATGCGGTTTCCGTGATCTCGAAGGTCACGCGTTCCGGGGCAATGCCCTGATCCACAATCGTCGCGATAAGCATATCGATTGTGCCGGGGCTGACGATGTCGCAGGTAGAAAGATTGAACGACAGGCCAAGATCGCCGGGCAGCACCACCGCATAGGCGAGCAACTTCGCGAATAATGTCGTGGTGATATTGCCCATTATGTTCAGCCGCTCGGCCACTTTGATGAAGCGTGTCGGATCGACTTGGCCGACCAAGGCGCTGTTCCAGCGCGCCAGAGCTTCGACGCCGCGCACTTTCGCCGTGTCGAGACAGATGATCGGCTGCAGTTCGACCGCAAGCTCGCTGGCAAGGTCGGCGGACAAAAGGGCGGACTCAAGCTCGGTCTCGGCGCGCAGATGGGTTTCAAGCTCGGGCGTGAAGAAGGCGTAGGCGCCGCGCCTTTCCGCCTTTACATCGTAAAGCGCATAATCAGCGCGGTCGAAAATCGAGATTGCTGTTGTCCCGGCGAAGGGGAACGAGGCAAAGCCGATGGAACACCCCAGTGACAAGCGATGTCCGTCTATCAGGAATGGTTGATGCAGCAGGGTGATGACCTCTGACCCGATGGCCGAGGCGGTGGCATCGTCACCATCGATCAGCAGCCCGAATTCGTCACCGCCGAGCCGGGCCACCAGCAATGTGTCGCTGGCAATCGATTGCAGCCGTTTGCCGACCTCGACCAGCAGATAATCCCCTGTCGCATGGCCGTGGATGTCATTCACCGGCTTGAAGCGATCCAGATCCAGCACCCCGACCACAAAGCCACTCCCTGCCGATGCGGATCTTTGAACGCGGTCTTCCAGATAAGACAGAAACAGGCGCCGGTTGGGCATACCCGTCAGCACATCGGTCATCGCAAGGCGGGCGTTTTCGACGGCGAGCCGCTCTGCCTTGCCCCGTTGCTGCGCAAGCTCGGCCCTCGATGTTATCAGCTCGGTGAAGGCTTCATGTGCGTTGAGCGAAACGCGGATCATCAATGTTGTTACCATCGCGGCGATCAACGCAACCATCAAAAACGTCTCATTGCCGCTGACGACCTGATAGATCGAATAGGGCACCATCGTCGTGAGATTTACCAGCAACGCGGCCTGAGGCAGATGCATCAGGCAGAAGATGCAGCCGGTCGCGGTCATCACCAGGCAAATCGCCACGCCCGCACGCTGGGTAGGATCGCCGTAAGCATCGAGCAGGAAGGAGTATGCAACATAGGATATGCAGATCGGGAGAACTGCAAGGGTGGTGCGGTGGAGCAGCGAGCGGGCTTCGGCCACGCTGATCTGATCCGGTTCGGGCAGGAACCAGATCCACCACACCATCCGGACTGTGCCAACGGCCACAAAAAGCCCCGCGACCGTTCCGATAATCAGAAAGGGGCCGGCGCCAGCCATCAGATAAAGGCTTGCAATCGCGATGATGATCAACAGGAGATAAAGCAGCGGCACTTGCCGCTTGAGGTTGGCATATTGCCCGATCAGAACGTCAGGGTCGGTCGAATAGGCCCAGCTCGATGGCTTCAGCCAACTGGCGCTGACCAGTGGTTTGGCAGCAGATGCCGCGCGCGGACGTTTTGTCTGCTTTGTCACAGGCAAAAAAGCTCCAATGCGCGTCCCTGAATACCTCCGTTTAGCTGAAGTGATCGAACAAGATCTTAACGCCGAACTACTGGTTGTGACTTGATGGCCGGAATGGGGTCGGTTTCAGAATTTCGGCTTTCGGAGAGAAATCCGTCGAAGCTGCCAGGCAGATTTCGGGACCGCGTATCGGCCCCGCTCATGGCGGCTCGTGGGTGGTTTCCTGCCTGTGGGCTTTTGATCGTTCAATCAGCAAATCGAACGTCATTAAAGTGACGCTTCACCTTTTCGAGCACCTCACTGTCGGAAGTCGTGACTTCATAGAATGAGCTATCGACTGCACGAATAATTGCCCAAATCTGTCCCGGCCTGTTTTGGAAGGCTCCCATGAAGTCACCCCAGATGACTTGTTGAGTTTCATTTGCCAGCGCCAAAAGTTCCTTGCCATTGACCGTCGCTGATTCGGCAGCGAGCTTCTCAAGCGCCGCTCCGCCCTCAGCTGTTGCGAAGAACTCCTCGTTGCAGGATTTGTCACTGTCCATTCTGCTTCCAATGATGCGGGGGCGAGAAGCGCCAGAAGGTCACGCAGGTCGAACGCGAGGACATTGCGATCATCATCTAAGTCGTGGATCGTGATTGTCTGCATATGCCTTACCCAGTCAGTCGGCGTCTATCGCCTGAGGGTGCTGTCAGTCTAATCGCAACTCGTCTCCGATTGGCGAAGTCCGCCCTTCCCCGTTGGTGGATCAGGCCATGAGGTTCTGCCACTCAGCCAGTGCGGCTGAGCGGGCGGTCTTGTAGGTCTGGCGGTCGGTGAGGTGACGATCAAGGTTGAAGTGGTTGTGGACGTTGGCATGGACCGAGGCGAACTTCTGTAACGACTTCATCTGTCGAAACCGAAGCATAGCCCGTTCTCGTCGTCGGAACGGCAGGTGGCTGTTCTCCACCCGGTTGTTGGCCCAGCGCCCCACCTCCTGCTTTTCGGTGTTACCAAGGGTAGTCATTGCCGCCTTATAGGAACGCAGCCCGTCGGTGGTGATTTTCTCTGGTGATCCATGCCGCTTGAGCGCCTTCTTCATGAAGGTGAGAGCAGCCTGTTTGTCTCGGGTCTTGGTGACGTAGCTCTCGAGCACCTCGCCCTCCTGGTCGACTGCGCGCCAGAGGTAATGCATCTCGCCGTTGATCTTCACATACACCTCATCGAGGTGCCATTTCCAATGCCGGAAGCCCTTCATCCGGCACACCCGCTGGCGGCGAATATCACTGGCAAACAGCGGGCCGAACCGGTTCCACCAGTGCCGAACCGTTTCGTGGCAGATATCAATCCCGCGCTCAAAGAGCAGGTCTTCGACGTTCCGCAACGACTGCGGGAAGCGGACGTACATCATCACCACCAGCCGGATTACCTCGGGCGAAGAATTGAAACGGCGGAAAGGGCTTGGCGGAAGGGCTCGAGATTTGCGCTGCACCACCACTGGCTAGCAGGGCTCCACGCGAGGTGCCACGTTAGTCTGACAGGACCCTTAAACCCGTTCTGAGGTTTTATTGCCTATCTGTTGCTTTCGTTTGTTCGCCGGGGGGAGTAATCGCTGCAAGCATTCCAAGGGCGGCGGCACCCATAAGCAACGCAATTTCGTATCCGCCCGCTTCTACGCCAAAGACTTTAGTGGCAAGGAATGCCAGGAGCGGAATTGACGCAATGAAAATCAGCTTTTTTTGATATACCATAATGGCTCCGCTTTTGTAGCCCGCCGATCGAAAATAAGCTCAGCCAATCTAAGCTTCACCATAATTTATCTTCAATCGGCGGCCTTTCTTCAATCTGCTTCTATTGCCGCAATCGCGCCACCTAAATACGCCGCAGTTGCTCCGGCCGCTGCAACCGCTGGGCCCGCTGGGCCAAAAAAGGGCGAGAGTGCAATAGCAACCAACCCAATTTCGGCCACCTCCCGCGCCGTCAGCTCGGCACCGTCGACTTGCTCAATCTCATTTACCGAAAGCTCGGTGATTCCAGTTGAAAAATTAGCGTTATCAATCTTCATAAAATAGCCCTCAAAAATTCAATCGATGATTTGCGCGGCTGCGTAGCTCACGAGAGACACCGCAGCTAGGCCAGCCGCTACAAATCTTGCGCCTGGAATGGGAGCGAACGTTGCACCAAGCGCGGCCGCACCAGCGGCAAGGGAAACTGTCTCGAGATCTGTAGATAATTCACCGCCGCCTACAAGATCGATTTCATTTAAGTTAAGGTCCTGAATTCCGTTCACTTCAAAATTACCTGAAGTTGCCTGAAAGGTCATAAGATTCTCCTTAAATTTACCGTCGAACCAAAGCTTTGGCCGCGGGTAGAAAAGCATGTATCCCCATATGCGGTCAACCCCATGTGAATTGGACGCCTCAAAAAATGTCTCGCCTTTGAGGCGCCGATCTGATTCGTTCGTCTTTGCGATGAGCGGAAGCGATAATGTTGGGTCAACCTGGTTTCTTTGATTTGTGGGATCGTTATGCGGCGTTGAGCGCGGCGGGCGATCCGCTGGAGCGTTTGTCGTCGGTGGTAGAGTTTGAGGTGTTCCCGGGCCGCTGGTGGCAGAGCTGCGCCGGAGCGCTCTCAGCAAGGGCGGCCGGCCACCGTGTGATCCGGAAATGATGTTCAAGATCTTGGTGTTGCAGGCACTCTATTCGCTGGCGGACGAGGGGTGCGAGTTCTAGATGAAGGACCGCGTGTCATTCCAGCAGTTCCTTGGGCTGGGGCTCGATGGCATCATCCCGGACGCGAACACACTGTCGCTGCTCCGCGAGCAGCTGGACACCCGCAAAAACCTCTCGCGTTTGGGGCCATGATCTGATTCACTCGGAGAAGTGGACGGAGAGGTTTGATGCACCCACGCAGCCTGTTTTCGCTGGCGGAGTACCTGGAGCGGCTGAGCAAGAACGGCGATCCTCTGGAGGTGTTGGCGGGCGCGGTAGAGTTTGAACGGTTCCGGCCGCTTCTGACCCGCGGGCTAGGCTATGGCGACGGCGCCAAGGACGGTCGGCCGGCCTTTGATCCGATCGCGATGTTCAAGGTACTGGTGGTCCAGGCGCAGCATAATCTGTCGGATGCGCGCATGGAGTTCATGATCAGAGATCGGCTGTCATGGATGCGCTTCTTCGGCTTCGAACTTGGCAGCGCGATGCCGGACGAGAACACCATCCGTCATTATCGTAATCGGTTGACCGAGAGCAGCACCCTCGAGGCTCTGATGCAGGCGTTCGAGGAGCAACTGCGTGAGGCTGGGTATCTGACGATGGGTGGCCAGATCGTCGACGCGACATTGGTGCCCGCGCCCAAGCAGCGCAATACCGAGGACGAGAAGACCGCCATCAATGCGGGGAAGTCGGCAAAGCAGATCTGGCGCGGCAAGCCGAACAAGGCGCACCAGAAGGATGTCGATGCGCGCTGGACGATCAAGATCGGCGGCAAGGTCCGCTATCGCACCGACGGCACACCTCTGCCGCCGATCGCCACGCCCGTGTTTGGCTACAAGTCAGATATCAGCATCGATCGGCGCTCTGGCTTCATTCGCAAGGCAGCGATGACCTCAGCGGCAAACAGCAATGTCCAGATGGGAATAATTCCAGTTAGGAGGATAGGGAAGAGGAAGCAACGAGGGAAGCTCCAACGGTGGCCGATATTCGACCCGCGTAAGCGTTTCCGAACGTTGTAACATCCCTAGCGCCTAGCACAGGGGCAGCTGCTACCGCACCTGCACTAAGGCCAATAGATATCACACCCTCAGAGCCTGATCCGAAATTAAGGTAAGAGGTGTCAGCGGTTTAGCTTGACGCCATCCCAAGTTGTTGACTGTGCTTTGCACATCTTCGTTTCCAACGGTTTTGCTACAGACCGATGGACATCAACGATGTGGACCAACACCGCCCGGGCGCAGTATGCCCGTGCACAGCTGATTTTGCCAAGCGATTTGACCGGCGCCGAATGGGCCGTTCTGGAACCCTTCTTTCCGCAGCCTTCCCACGTGGGGCGTTCGCGCAAATGGCGTCTACGGCGTATCGTCGAAGCGATCCTGTATCGGCTGCGCGGCGGGCTGCCATGGCGAATATTGCCGCCGTGTTTTCCTCCGTTCTCGACGGTGCGACGCTGGTTCTACCTGTGGCGCGACAATGGGCTTTGGCTCTCGCTCAATCACGCTTTGCTGCTGATCGGCCGGGAAGCGGTAGGACGCGAGGCCTCGCCCAGCGCAGGGGTGATCGATAGCCAGAGCGTCAATACCACCGAGAGCGGCGGGCCTCGGGGCTACGATGCAGGCAAGAAGATCAAACGGCGCAAGTGTCACATCCTGACAGATACTGAGGGCGATCTCGTGCACGCTGTGATCCACACCTCTGATATTCAGGATCGCGACGGCGCACCGCTCTTGCTGGCCGAAATAATCTGGCGCTTCCCGTGGCTGCGGTACGTCTTCGCCGATGGCGGCTACGCCGGTGACAAGCTCCGGGAGGCACTGCGCAAGATCGGCACCGCCAAGTGGACGGTCGCAATCTTCAAGCGGTCCGACACCGCAAAGGGCTTCGAAGCGCTGCCGCGCCGCTGGGTGGTGAAACGAACCTTTGCATGGCTCAGCCGCAACCGTCGGCTCGCCAAGGACTTCGAGCAAACCATCGCCTTAGCTACCGCATGGTTGTTCATCGCTTCCATCCAGCGCTTCGCATGCCGCATCGCAAGGCATTGCAATCACATTGGTTAATTATGAATCAGGCTCTTAGCGAGATTGAACAACGCCCCGTCCACGAGCTCGATTTCATTCAAGTTCACTTCTCGAATGCCAGCGCGCACAACGGAACCGGCAGTATGTAAATCAATCATGCCTTCCCTCTCCACTATCTAGCAACCAACACGCAAATCGCTTCGGCAGCGCTAATGAAGATTATCGAGAACAGATCTATCAATTTCTTTTGCGGATTTCACTTATCTGCCCGTTTTCGATCATATATATTTCGTGCGCAGCTGCGATAGTTTCGGCGCGATGTGCGATAATGATCCGTGTTATGCCGAGTGCACCAATTGCAGCATTGACCGCCTTTTCGTTCGCTGTGTCGAGATGCGCTGTTCCTTCGTCCATAATAAGTAGTTTCGGCCGACGATATAGCGCACGGGCCAGCAAAACGCGCTGCTTCTGTCCTCCGGACAGCGTCGAGCCCATGTCGCCGACCAGGGTTTCGTATTGCATCGGCATCCGCGCAATGTCGTTATGGATCGAAGCGGCGTGGGCAGCTCCCATCACCAGTTGCATGTCTGGCGCATCGTCGAATAGCGCGATATTGTCCGCTAGCGTTCCAGCAAATAGCGTGTCGTCCTGCAGCACTGCCGCGATCTGGTCGTGATAGCTTTTGTAGCCGAACTGCTTGAGCGGCATTCCATCGATCAGCATCTTCCCGCCATCGGGTTCGACTAGCCCGAGCAAGATCTTCACCAGCGTGGTCTTGCCGCCACCGGACGGTCCGGTGATCGCGATATGATTGCCCGGCGCGACGACGAGGTTTACCCCGTCGAGAACGAGCGGGTCGCTGGGCGCGTAGCGGTAGCGGATGTCCTTGAGTTCGATCTGGCCCTTGAATTCGGTGACAGCCTCGGCGCTCGGCCCAAAGCTCACATCCTCGCCCGTGAGTGCGATGTCCGAGATGCGCTCAAGGTGCAGACCAATCAGCCGGAAGGCGACGAACTGATCCACCAGAGCTGCAGACTTCTGCGTGAATTGAACCTTGTAGGCGATGTAAGCGAAGACCATACCAACACTGAACCCGCCGTCAATCACGAAGCCAATCGCCAGATAGACCGTCAGGATGTTCTCGATCCCAAACATCAGGCTGTTGGCGGTCTGTTGCCAGATGCCGATGCGGGCGCGGCGGACATCGGCGTTGACGCGGTCTGTCAGCTTGCCCTGCCATACCGCGTGGCGCAACGTCTCGCGGTTGAAGAGGCGCAACGCAGTCATCCCGCGTAAGGTTTCGATCATGGTCGATTGCTCTGCCGCACCGGTGGTGATGACCTCCTCGATAGCATCGCGTTCGAAAGCGAAAGAGACGATCCGAACTATCAGATAGAGACCGAAGGCGGCTAGCGCGATTAGCGCCAGCGTTGGCGAGTAAAAGAACATCACCGTCAGAGTCAGGATCGCCATGACGCCATCGATCAGTGCAGCGATAGCGCCGGTCAGCAGCAGATCCTGGATCGGTCCGATCGACTGGAAACGCGACAGGATATCGCCGACGTGGCGTTTCTCGAACCAGCCGATGGGCAGACGGAACAACCTTCGTGCGATATTAGTAGCAAGCCCGAAGCCAAGCGAAGTGCCCGCCCACAGCAGGACGAAAGAGCGCAGCAAGGTGGCACCGACGTTGATCAACATGAACAGCCCGAAGCCAAGCGCCAGCACCACCAGCAGGTCGCGATCCTGCGCCGGCAATACACGATCGACCGCCAGCTGCATGTAATAGGGCAATGCCAGTACGAAGGCCTGAAGGACCACGCTGAGCAGCAATGTCTGGACCAGCGCGCGCTTGAACCCGGTCATACTCCGCCACAGCTGCGACAGCTTCAGGCGCTCGCGCTCGTCGCTTTTGGTGAAATCGCTGGTCGCCCGCAACTCGAGCGCGACCCCGGAGAAATGGTTTGAGACCTCTTCGAGCGGGATCCATTTGCTGCTGCTAGCGGGGTTGTGGATCAACGCACGTCCGCGTTCGACCTTTTCGAGCACGACGTAATGGTTGAGGTCCCAATGGATGACCGCGGGTAGGTGGAGATTGCCCAGTTCCTTCAGTGGCAGCTTGACCGCGCGCGGCACTAGCCCGATCCGGTCGGCGGTTGCCATCAGCGCCTTAAGCGGAGCGCCGCGCAGACTGGGCGCAAAACGGCGGCGCATAGTTCCGAGATCAACTCTGAGACCGTGGAAATTGGCAACCATTGCCAGACTAGCGAGGCCGCATTCTGCAATTTCGGTCTGGCGTAGCAGACGAACCCGACCGCGCGAAAGAAAACTGAGATTGAGCGGGCTGTCCATCAGCGCCTCCTGACCGCGAAAAGCGGCTCGAAAAGCCATTCGAAGAGACTCTGTCGCTCAGTAGTAATACGCGCGGTCAGGGTCATGCCAGCGATCAGTTCGCGCTGATCGCCATAGGCGCTGACGCGGTTGCGTTCGAGCGCCGCAATAACAAGGTAAGCCGGAATCGCGTTCCCGTCAGCACCGGCTTGCACGACCGGCGCCGCCGCGATCGCGGTGACCCGCGCGGGGGTAGTGCCAAACCGCTGGTAGGGAAAGGCGTCTAGCGCAAGTGCGACTTCCTGTCCCACCTCGAGAAAACCGATGGCGTTGCTGGGGACGTAGAGTTCAGCGCGAAGTTCGGATCCATCAGGCAAGATCGCCATGATCGGCGCTTGCGGCGACACCGCCTGCCCTACTCGCGCAGTAAGCGCGGTGACCGTTCCCGCAACCGGCGCTTCCAGCCGATAAGCGCGGGAGGCTGCCGCACCTGTGCGGCGCTGCGCGATGTCGGATCGCTGTCCTGCGAGGGCAGCGATCTGTGCGCCAGATGATGCACTGGTCTGACGCATCGCTGCGCTCGCCTCGCCGATCGCGGCCTGCTGCATCGCCAGCGTCTGTCGCAGCAGGCTCAATTGCTGCTCCCGGCCCAGCCATACTTCCTCTCGCTGAAGAATGTCGCGCCGGCTGATGAAGCCTCGCTCAGCAATCCCCCGGGCAGCCTCCAATTCGTCGCGAGCGCTTTTCACCAGCCCATCCTGAACCCTAATCCGGTTGCGCAAACCCGAAACCTCCGCCTCGAACCCCAATATTCGCGCCTCCAGCCGGGCGCGCTCGGCGTTGGCAGCGGCAGAGATTTGCTCTTCCTGACGACGCAGGCCCTGTTCTTGAGCATTCAGCGATTCGAGAATCTGCGCCGAGCTGGCGGCGCCGCCGGCCAGGCTTTCTTCGGTTGTGATGATCGCAAGCGCGGCCCGGCTTCCCACCCGTTGGCCTGCTTCAACCGAAAGATTGGCGATGATACCCGCGCGGGTCGGCACGATTTGCGCGATGCCCCCTTCGGGCGCGATCAGGCCCCCCACGGTTTCAATCCGTGAATAGCCCGCTAGTGAAAGAAACAAGCTCGCGATCACAACGATGACGAAGAACAGGCCCCCGATTACCTGCCACCGCACCGGCATCGCCATATTGACATCGCCATGCAATCGATCGGCGCGATGTTTCGCGACTTCTTTGCGGAAGAGCGGCTGGATTGACCCGGTGTTCATGACTTCCCTCGTTCTGGATAGATCGGTAAATCAGATTGTTATCTGCGACAACCGCAATGCCCGGGCCAACTTGTGCTCTATGCTCAGATAGTCGCAATCAGCGCCGGATCGCCCTTGGCCTGTCAACCCCCGGTAACATCAACCCACCGACGAGGTCCGCTCTCTGCTAATCTACGCAAAGATCTGCGGCAAATGATCTGACAGCGGACAGACCAGCACCGGTTTATTTGGCGGAACTTTGATACTCTGTAAGGAACGTGGAGCGTCTGGTGTGATTGTCAGCAAAAAACGTACGGCCTGCCCCATTTGCAAGGGTGATTTTGAAGTGCTCTGATCAGTCTGTGTCAACGTAGGCGATCAGCTGGTCCCTATCGCCAAAGCATTGCTGCCTAAAGAAGGGTGGCCATTGATCGAAGCGCGCCTCGTCGGCGAACCTAATACATCAGTTCCGATGGATAGGGTCGCTATCCGTCCAGGCGAACCCGTGGCCCTTTTGCTGCCTCCCGGCCGTTATACGTTGAGAGCAGTTGACGTTGAAATTGCCCAGTAGGCGGCCAAGCCAGCATAAGAACTGATAGTGGCTACGGGTGGAGTGCGGCTGTCTGAATTGGGGTCGGCTTAAGAGGAAGCGGCGCAAGTGGCAATTGTGTGTTGTGCTGGCGCGCGATGGAATTACAAGGCCTTGGGAAACTTGCCAACCTTTGCCGCGATCTGCGCATGGCGAGCGGCAGGTCGAATGAGAAAGCGGGTCCGTCGTTCATGTCTGTCCTTGAAATCGACCAGCTCGTTAAGCGTTTCGATGCCGTCTTGGCGGTTGATGACCTGACCTTTTCTGTTGCCCCTGGGGAAATCTTCGGATTTCTGGGCGGCAATGGCGCGGGCAAGACCACAACCTTGCGCATGGTGCTGGACATCATCCGCCCCACATCGGGCACGATCAGGGTTCTGGGCGCAACGCCCGACCGGCGCGCCGCCGCCACGATCGGATTTCTGCCAGAGGAACGCGGGCTTTATGCTGGAATGAGCGCGATCGAAACGATCGTCTATTTCGGCAGACTGAAGGGGCTGGACGAACCGCTTGCCCGCAGCCGGGGGATGGACCTCCTTGCCCGTTTCGATCTGGCCGAACGTGCGAAAAGCAAGATCGGCGATATGTCGAAGGGCATGGCGCAAAAGGTCCAGCTGGCCACCGCGCTGGTGAACGAGCCGGAGCTGCTGATGCTTGACGAACCGTTCTCGGGCCTCGACCCGGTCAATCAGGGCTTGCTGGAGAACGAAATCCTGCACGCATCGCAGCGCGGCGTGGCAGTGATTTTTTCGACCCATGTGATGCAGCACGCCGAAAGGTTGTGCGACCGGCTGCTGCTGCTCAGGAAAGGGCGCAAGCGGTTCGAAGGCACCATTACCGAGGCGCGGGCGCAGTTGCCCGCCAGCCTGATCGCGACAACCACGGCCGATCTGTCCGGCCTGCCCGGCGCGACATCGGCAACTTCTGCGCCTGCCGATAACGCGGGCTGGCGCGAGTGGGAGCTGACGCTGGCGCCCGGCATCGATCCGGGGGCGGTTCTGGAGCATTGTTCCTCACAGGGGATTGCCCTGAGGCGCTGGGATCATCGCCAGGCAAGCTTGCACGATGTCTTTGTGCAGCTTGTCGGGACCGAGGAGGTCAAGCCATGAACCGCGCCAAGATCTGGCTGATTGCCCGGCGCGAGATGTTGCAGATTCTCAAGATGCGCAGCTTCTGGCTGACGCTGCTGATCCTGCCGGTTGCGCTGGCGGTAGGGCCGCTGCTGGGTGAAACTCTTGAAGATAACGAGCCCACCCGGGTTGCGGTGGTCGACCGGTCGGGCGCGGGCCTGGCCGAGGCGCTCCAGGCGCGTTTCGATGCGGACGAGACCCAGTTTCTGCTGCGCGATCTTTCGCGCTATGTGCAGCGTTACGGACTCGAGGCAGCCGACCGCGAAGCCGTGTGGGCGCGGCAGGGGCACTGGTATACGGTGGAGGAAATGGCCGCGTTCGAGGCTGGTGGCGGCATCGATGCGGCAGTCGGAAAAATCGAGGCCGTGCGGCCCGAAGGTGTTCCGCAATACGAAGTGCCGTCCCGCGACTACAGCTTCATCGCCCCGCCCGCTGCGCTGACATCAGCAAGCGGCGATGCCTTCGTGACCGCCGCGCGAGGCCTGTTCGCCGACGATGCCAAAGGCACAAATCCAGAGATCATCGTGCTCATCCCCGAAGGCTATCCAGGCGACACCCGGATCGCACTCTATTCCGGGGACAATGTGCGCAGCAGTTTCATCACAAAGCTTCAGGAGGTTATGACAGGCGACCTGCGCACACGCTTGTTGGCCGAAGCAGGCATCACCGGCGAGCGCGCGGTGCTGGTGCAGAACATCGCGCCGGCCATCGCCATCGACACGCCCCCGCCCGGGGGCGGCGCGCGCGAGGTGCTGCTTGTGCGCTCAATCGTGCCGATCGCGCTTGCCTATGTGCTGATGATGAGCCTGATGCTGTCGGGCAGCTGGATGTTGCAAGGATCGGTCGAGGAACGCTCGAACAAGCTGATCGAAGGTCTGCTGGCCTGCATCAGCCCCGAAGAACTGATGTTTGGCAAGCTGCTCGGCGGGCTGGTGGTCGGATTGATGATGCTGTCGGTCTGGGCAGGCTGTGCCGGGGTGGCAGCCTATGCGACGCAAGGGTCGATTGCAGACATGATCCGTCCCGCGCTCGAGCCGATCTCGTCGCCAGGCATCATCTTCGCGATCATGTTCTTTTTCATCGCCGGCTACGTCATGATATCGGCGATCTTTGTCGCGATCGGCTCGATGGCCGATTCGATGAGCGAGGCGCAGGGTTACATGATGCCAGTGATCCTGCTGATCCTGCTTCCGATCACCTTCCTGCTGCAAGCGGTTCTGGCAGGCAGTGACGGGATTGCGGTGAAGATATTCACCTGGGTGCCCTTGTGGACGCCCTTTGCCGTCCTGGCCCGTCTGGGGTCGGGGATCGAGGCATGGGAACTGATCGGGGCCGGGGCCTTGCTGGTGCTGGCGATCGTGGCCGAGCTTGTGCTGGTGGGACGATTGTTCCGGGCCAGTCTGCTGGCAAGCGGCCAGAAACCGACGCTGGCCAAAGTGTGGCAACGCTTGCGCAGCGCGCCGGGCGAAGGCTGAATTTCCGTCCCCGGCTACGGCCGTGCAATTCGAACAAAAATCGGAAAAAGCGACAGAATCTTTCTTGTCTTCTGTCGGTAAGGCAGTAATTTTGCCCATTTGCTAACCTTCGCTGAACTGTCCCCGATCCTTTAGGAGAGCAATCTTGGGCCGCACCCTTCGTCTGTCGTTCCGCGCCGTATCTTGCCTTGCCGTTGCAACAGGACTGGCCCTTGCCGCTGCGCCTGCTGCACTGGCCCAGGATGCTGCCGCGCCCGCCGCTGCAACTGCCACCGATGTGCGCGGAATCCCCGCGTGGGACATAGCCAGCGATGATGTCCCGGCAGACCCGCAGGTCACCTTCGGCCGCCTTGCCAACGGAATGCGTTATGCCCTGATGCGCAACGGCAACCCTGCAGGCGAGGCCACCGTGCGATTCAACATCGAAGTCGGTTTCCGCGAGGAATCCGAAGGCGAAAGCGGGGCCGCGCATTTCGTCGAACACATGGCCTTCAATGGATCAACCAATATCCCCGAAGGCCAGCTGCTGCCGATGCTGGAACGGCTCGGGCTCGCCTTCGGGGCGGATACCAACGCGACCACCGCAGTCGATTTCACCACCTACAAGCTGCAACTGCCGCGGACCGACGATGCGACGGTCGACACCGCGCTGATGGTGATGCGCGAAATGGCCGGCAATCTGCTGTTCGATCCGGCAGCAGTTGATCGCGAGCGTGGCATCATCCTCAGCGAGGCGCAGGTGCGCAACAATCCGCAGCGGCGGCAACTGTCCGATTACATCGAGGCCGCGCTGCCGGGCTCGCGCATTGGGGCGAGCGTGCGCGCCGACGAGGAGCGCATCCGCAACATCTCGGCGGCCGATCTCAAAGCATTCTATCATGCCTATTACCGGCCCGAACGCGCAACGCTGGTGATCGTGGGCGATTTCGATGTGGCCGAGATGCAGGGCAAAATCGAGGCGGTTTTCGCCGACTGGCAGGGCCAGGGCCCTGCACGCGACATCTATGCCGGGCCGGTCCCGGCGGCAGACAGCCCTGTCGGGCTTGGCAGCTTCGTCGATCCGGCGACCCCGGAGATCATCCGGCTGCAACGCATTGCGCCTTGGGAGCCATCCCAGAACACGGTCGCCTCCGGACGAGATCAGTTGCTGCGCGCGGTTGCCGGAGCCGCGCTGTCGAACCGTATCAACGCTCTATCGCGCGCGGCGGATTCGCCGACTCTGGGCGGCGGTGCAGCCGAGGAAGCGCTATTCCGCTCGGCTCGGTCCTACGGGCTTAGCATCGTCGCCAAGGACGGACAATGGCGCGACACGCTGGCCCTTGCCGAGCGCGAGTTGCGCCGGGCGCACCAGTTCGGTTTCACCGCCGCTGAAATTGCCGAGATCAAGGCCAATATCGCCACCGCACTGGAAAATGCGGTGACTCAAGCGCCAGGCCGCAGCAGCGTGGCGCTAGCCGAAGGGCTGGTGTCCGCCAGCCTCGAGGATTCGGTTTGGAGCGCGCCCGACTTCGATCTTGCCTTCTATCGCGCGATCGAGCCGGCCCTCACACCCGAGGCCGTCAGCGAAGCTTTCCGCGCCGGCTGGCAAGGCGGGCCGAGTGTCGTCCACGTCTCGACTAAGCAGCCGCTCGAGGGCGACACCGGGGCGATTGCCGCTGCGCTGGCCGAAAGCGCCGCTGTGGCAGTGACACCCCCGGCCGAAACGGCTGCGGTGCAATTCGCCTATGGCGACTGGGGTGCGCCGGGCAAGGTTGTGGCCGACACCACCGTGGCCGATCTTGGCATCCGCACAGTGCGCTTTGAGAACGGCCTGCAACTTAACCTCAAACGCACCGAATTTGAGCCGGGCAAGGTCGCGTTCGCGCTGCGGATCGGGGAAGGACTGGCGGGTTTCCCGGCCGAACGGCAGGGCCTACGCGATATGCTGCCCTTCGTCGCCGGAGTGGACGGTCTTGCCGCCCATGACGCCGACGAGCTGCGCCGGGTGCTGGCGGGCAAGGCAGTTGGACTCGGGTTAGGCGCGGACGAGGATGCGCTGGTCGCCAGTGGCCAGACGACGCCGGCCGATCTCGAACTCCAGCTCGATCTGCTCGCCGCACGGCTGACCGCGACGGCGTGGCGCCCAGAAACGCAAGCGCAGTGGGCCGGGGTCGCCCCTGTCGCGGCTGAAAACCTGCGAGCCGACCCTTCGCAGGTGCTAAACCTTGCTCTTTCCGCTTTGTTGGCTGGCGGGGATGCAAGGCTAGGGCTGACAGACATCGGTCAGCTCACCACGATCTCGATCGACGATCTACGCGCGGTGGTCGCTCCGCAGCTTGAAAGCGGCCCGCTGGCGCTCGGACTGGTGGGGGATTTTGACCCCGAAGCTGCGATCGCGGCGGTCGCCAGCAGCCTCGGTGCCCTTCCCGCCCGCAACGTCCGGCGCGAGCCGAGCCCCGTTGCAACACCGCTCACCTTCGTGCCTGAACCGGCCCTGCGCACCCTTACCCACTCCGGTAAGGCGGATCAGGGCGCCGTCGCGCTGAGCTGGCAGACCGATGACGGCGATGATCTGCGCGACGATCTGACCCGCGATCTGCTGGCCGAAGTGATGGCCCTGCACCTGACCGAGGTGCTGCGCGAGGAGCTTGGCACCACCTATTCGCCAGTCTCCAGCAGCTTCTCGCAGCGCACCTTCCCGGGCTTCGGCTACATCACCGCTTATGCCACCGTGCCTCCGGAGGCGATGGATGCGGCGGCCGGGGTGATCCGCGAGATCGCGGCCAAACTGGCAGCAAATCCAGTCGACGCCGATCGGCTCGACCGCGCCCGTAACCCGATCCGCACGCGCTACGAGCGCGCCGAGACCCAGAACGGCAGCTGGCTGGGCGTGGTAGCAGGCGGGCAGAGCGATCCCGTTAAGCTCGACCAGTGGCGGGCGCGAAAGGGCGTGCTCGATGCGGTGACGCCCGCCGACATCCAAGCCGCAGCCAAGCGCTATCTTGCGGGCAAAGCGGCAGTGGAAGTCAGGGTCGTTCCGCAGACAAGGTAATTGCCGGCAGGCTCGTCGCAGCGATAAAAATCTAGGGGACGAGCCTCCAGCATTCGCCCGACGTCGTCGATAGGAAATGAGACACGCGTGCCTCCCTGTGTAGTTGTTGACGTGGGGCGGATTTGAAGGGCCGATTTCAGGTAAAGCCTCCATCGCGGGATGACCGGTATGGGGTCGATTCCAGAATGACGGCTCTTGGGAAACGCACCTACAAAAGCCGCCATTCGCCGCTATAGTTGGGCGGTGTCGGCTGCCGAATTAGGAGCCTGCCTCCCACTATGCCGTCGCTTCATGTCCGGAATTCATAAAGGCTGTTATCACTCTGCCCCGTCGCCGCCATTAGGCGAATTGACGATTTCCGGTTTTGGCTGGAATGGCGTCAACCGTTTACGACTGAGGCCAGCTGCGTGGATGGTTGCGCTGTTTCGCAACCAAGCGTCGTTGATGAGGTCCTGCCACTGAACTACTTCAATTTGACCGCGGTAATCCCCCTTCAGCGGACGAATACGCCCTTGCCCATTTGACGTCGTATCCCATCCGGAGAGTTGGAGGACCAAATCGCCGACGATGTCGGCGACAACGTAGCAATGAAATACACAGTCCTTCGCGATCCTCACGTTTGTCCGGCCGAACGACTCGATTTCCCCGTCCTGTAGCTGAGCGAGATAGCGAGTGATCTGGTGCTCGATCTGATCCTTGGCGCCGCCGTAGGTTCTTCGTCCCGGCTTCTTGAACTCTACGACCATCACGGTGCGTAACGGTTCCGATACATCGACGGCGTCGGGATAGTCGGGATCAATCGAACCTAGTCCATGGGCGAGGTCCCACAGGAATAAATCAGGCCTATCGGCTGAACCAGGCGCCACTAGTATGTCGTCCAACCGCTTGTCGGACGAGAAGGCCCGTGTGAACGCTAGCCGCTCGTCGACCACCCAGAGCTCGTGAGCTCGGCCTTCGAGCCGCGAAGGATCATCTCCTCGGACATTCATCGGGCAAATGAACGAGTGAAGCGTGCGTTCTAGATGAAAGTCGTCAGACGCACCTTCCCTCGACCGGATCCGGGAGATGAGCTTCTCCAGAAGTTCGAGCGCCAGTTTCCGTCGAACGACGTGTTGCGCAAGTGCAAGCTGCTCAGACGCTTGGATACCGCGAGCCGCTTCAACAATGGATTTCTGGAAGTCGAACCGTTTGCCCGAGTCTAGCGCGTCGATTAGCTTCTGCAGCGTGTCTTGCCGCTCCTCGTCGCGCCGGATCTGGAACTTCACGAGGTAGGAGGCAAACTCTTCGGGCGTGGCGGCGTGGAGAGGGACCCGCCCTAGCTGCGTATCATCGTCATCAAAGCCGTAGGTCGGGTATCGCTCGACAAACGATTCGTAGCGCCTGCGCCGCTTTTCTACAAACTTGCGGACTTGGTCTGGAAACATCCGTTCCCTGACCGCGTCCATGCAGAGCCGACTGATCTGCTTGAGCATGCGCTCTGTCAGGTTAAACGCCGTCCGCCCCTCGTTCACCCGGAGATCTAGGTAGTCACCGGAGACACATCCGTGGAAGGCAAGGTCAGTTTCGCCATCTCGTTCAAGGGACTCTATGCCGAGAAGGTTGTCGACTTTACGTGTCTCGACCGTGCGGCCGTTTGCCAGGAGGTGAAGCTGATGCAGCCCTTCCAGTCCGGTGCTCGCCTCGGGGCGACAGACGAACCCCACGATGCGAAGTTCACCGAACTCATCGCTGACCGCCGTGGTCTCTAATTTCGTCCCGACTACTAGGTCGGACACCGCTTTGGGATACTCGACGGCATCGCCATCGACGTCGAGCACGATTGTCGGGCCACCGCCAATCAAGAAGTCGGCGATGAAGTGCGCGCTGAAATATCGTAAGAATGTGTCGGACCGCTTGGGGAAGGGGTCCGCGTATTCTTTTATCCGGATGCCTCGAAAGTGCACCCGCGCGCCGCGGTCCTCTTGCGAGGACGCGATCTGGTCTTCGATGGTCGGGACGACCTGCTCCGCATTGTTCAACACAAACGTGAACGCGCGCTTGGCGATACCGCCACTAAAGCTGTAAGTGCTCTCGATGTCGATCTGATCGAAAGCGTCGAGCCAAAATAGGCGACCGACGCCCTTGCCGCCCTTCTTCTTTTTGAAGTCGGTATCGATTTCGCAGAAGGCCGCATAGCGATCGGCGTCGAGGCCGATACCGTCGTCAGCGATAAGGATTTCGATGTTGGGCGGATCTGATAGCTTTGTGACGGTGATGTTGATGCGCCCTTTCGCGACATCGTCTCCGTAACGATCCTCAATGCCGAACATCGCGTTACTGACCGCCTCGAACAATGGCTGCAGGCTTTGCGTGGCGTTCGACGGTTTCGGGAGCTTGCGCACCCTGTTCTCTATGTTGGGAGTGAGCTTCGGCAATTCTGTCCCCCGTCCAATATATTGTTGACCCGTCTAGACAACTCTCGTTGCATCGCCAAGGGAGTCCGCAATGCGTGGCTTGCCTTGCGGCAAGCGTGAGTATGATGACGATATCGGCATGTCGTCTGCCGCGTCGCGTAGCTGTTGGGCGCCCACTCCCGACAGGATCCGCCGGTCGACGCATCGCGGGCAAAAATTATTAATGTCCCAGACCCGGCTATCATTTCCAGGTGTTTAACCTCGTCCGCCTTGAGGCGACTGAGCGGCGATAAACCATGACCGATATGAGAGCGCAAAGCTCACCTCAGCTAAGGCCCGGGTCGTTGCACAGGACATCCAGCGCACCCGCCCTCTCCGAATGCGTCTGCCTCGGGATTTCGGCTTAACCGTACACAAACGACCAAAGCCACGATTCTCGGGTTTTGTTACGGAAACTCGATCAATCCAAACCGCCAGTGAGGAAGCCTTAAACCCGACAGGAAGTTTCTTGGGGGTGGGGATGCGCAAGAAACGTTGACCCCTGTTTCACGGGGTCAACAAAGCTGGCGCTTCCGATCCCCACCCCCCTGTCGCAATCGAGGCAGGCACATTGGCACAGGTCTACATAGATAAGTTTTGGCAGACGGCGACACCCGAAGCTCTCGGCGAATTGATGAAGGATGGTCGGACACAGCGCCGGCTTGCCGCACAAGATCGTCGAAAGGAAATGGCGCGGGCCAGAGCCGCAAAAATGGAGATCCTACGGAATTCAAAGGCCGAAGCAGACCACCGCAGAGCGGTGCGCCAAATTATGCGTGAACTTGGTCTAGACAAGCCGGACCATGCGTGGGGCCGGACCTTCATTGTTCGGGCTGGCCGCATTGATACTAAATCGGGAAGAAAGTCTCGAACTCGCACCATCAAGCCATCACGGATGCCGCTCCTGCCAGCATACAAAATGGCGTTGCTAGACGCCCGCGGCCGAGAAGCCGTGTATCTCAACATCAGCTATCTTGGGCAAAGATCGAAAGGATGGCGCCCGGGCCTTGCAGCCGATCACGCCGAATATTGCGGGCGGCTAGAGGCCCTTGAAGATCCTGAAAGTCAGCTTGCCGAGCCCATCGCGAACATCGCTCGAAACATGGGTGAGTGCACAAATTTTTGGAACGCGGCCGAGCCTGTCGAACTCGGATATCGCGCCAATGCGAAGGTGCAATACAGGTTCGTCGGGGCGCTCCCTCATGAGCTCAATGCCGAGCAACGGCGCGAAGCTGTGCGGCGATTCTGTGAACAAGCTTTTGGGCGTTATGGCTTGGCTTATACGGCATTTGTGCATGAGCCAGACGCTGACGGCGATAGCCGTAATTTTCACTTCCACGCGCTGGTTTCCCAGCGCCAATGCGTCCGCATTGGGGCCAACGAATGGGCGATATCCGAAGAGAAAGTCACCGAGATTTTTACACCAGAGGGCTTGAAAGAAGTGCGCTTCATCCTCGCCGCCGCACTCAACCGGCAGTGCCATAAAGCGGGTTTGAGCAGGCGCTTTACGCATAAATCTTACCGTGAGCGCGGGCTCGATGCGATCGCAACGGAGAAGCTTGGCCCAGCGCGCACAGCGGCATTTCGCAACGGTGAACCCGTTGCGATGGCCGAACGCAATTCGGCAAGAATAACTGCGAATATGGCTGGCGTGCGGGCGCAGTTCCTTCGTGGCCAAATTGCCTTGGCCGAAGCCACAGCGGCTGAGGCAAGGCGATTAAAAGACCAAATCGCCAGTGCTGCGATGATGGGCGAATTGAAGGCAAAGATTGCCACGATCGCATTAGCTGCGGAGCAAGTGTTGCGAACGAACTCCGGGCAAGTGCCAGGTGCCTCAGCAACGAACGAAGGGTCAGCAAGCACAACGCTAACCGACGGATCCATGCCGTCCGACCATCGCCCAACGGCAAGACGAATTGACGCCAAGATCGTGGCAACGGTCAAACGGATCGCTAGCATGAGCGCGGTCATGAAAGATGTGGGCCAAGGTGCCGGCCGGCCGCAGAGGATATCTCGGGCAGCTATAAGCCACCTCTCTGGGGTCAATAAAAAAGCTGAAAATGTTCAGGCCGCGAACAATACGAATTCAGTTCGGCGGATGCCTTCATTGCTGCACGCTCAGCTCCAGATAGTCATGGAAAAGGCGCGGAGAGCCGCACAAGAACCCAGTTGGCAGGAGCCTATTCCATCGGTTGTCCGCAACCGTTTGGATCGCATTGCAATGCTCGCAGCAGACGCATTGGACCACAATTCGACTGAGCAGAAAGCTCACGTCAGTAGCGCTGTTCTGCACAGATTGCAGGCGATTGCCGCCATTGGCCGTCCGGCGTCAACCCAACGAAAAATCAGTGTAGTCCTACGTTCGGCCATTGCCGATTTGGTGACACAGAAATCAGAAATACCAGAGCCGTTACAGGCTCAGGATTTCGCGGCCGAAGCCGCGGCAGTGCGCGAAATTGGAAAGCGCCTTGCCGCCCTGAAAGCCGTTACATCAGAACCAGAGTCAGGCAAATCGGACGCCACCCGCGACAACGTTCAAGCGTCGCCAAGTGCGGATTATGGGCGTTCAACGACAAACCAAACAGCTTCGTCTCCTCTAGGATTCCCCCCTGACGGCCATAAGGTTGAAGAGCCTAAAAGAGAGGCCAATAGCCCCATGACCGAACGGTCGGCGCAAGCTGCAAGGTCGCTTCCATCAAGCGTTTCGCCGCCAATGGAGGAAGCATCTGGCGCACATAACGATGCGGCCACGACGCCGGATTCTGAGCGTGCCAAGCCAGCGCCGACGTCGTCGGCAGCGAAATTCCTTGCCCTCCAAAAGGGCAAAATCATGTGCGTCACCCGGTCAGCGAATGGCATTTATCTGCCACATGAGGCTTACAGAAATGCATTGAACCTGAAGGTTGAAGAGTTTGGCGGCCACGATACTCAGCGCGAATTGAAGGACAGGTTTGATGACCAGGAAACCTTCCTTCGCCAAGCGCTGCCGTTTCTCGTGAGAAAGCTCAATCATAAGTCCACACATGACGACCTCGCCGTCATCAGAAGTGTGCCGCTGGCCCAGCAAGATGCAGCCAAAGCTTGGCTTGCGACGCCGTTTGCCGAGCGTATTCGCACACGGGCAGAGGGCGAGGGCCGCAAGAAAGCGAACTTGGCGGTATATGACTGGCAATCCGCCACGAACGATAGCTTGCTTCGGTTCGAACTGGCCGTTCGGGCGCATAATTGGCAACAGCGGTGGCCCAACAACCACGAGTTCAGCACGCTCCAAGCGCTTCGTGCGGACGCTGAGAAGGGCCGCGCGAACGCCTCACGGCCAAAGTTGCCTGCAGATGGAAGCTCTGGCGACGATGCTCCTGTCGGTAATTATCGCCATCCTGCGAATCCGGCTGACGGGGCGATTACTTCGGCTGCCAAACAGCCAGACAAAGCCCCTGCTATTCAGGATGAAATCGATGATTGGCTCGATGACGAATTTGACGACCAGCAAGGCTTATCGCGTCGCGCCGTCGGTGGGGCAAAAGGCGACAACAAACAGGCAGCACCAAGGCGATCACCAAGCGGTCGAAGTCACAGCACCATGACCGAAGACGATGTGGCGTTTTGCAGATCTGCAATCCCACGCCTGGTCAAAAATGTTGACGCGGAAGCGGTCGATGCGGGCGATGAAGCTGTTATCGCCAAACTCGCTCAAGATCAGCAGGCCGAGGCGCGTAAATGGACAGCCCATCACCTCTGGCAGCTCCTGCTGCAGCGGCTGCGTGAGGCCGGCAAGCGGCGCACCGATGCTGCTATCAACAGATGGCAGGCTGAAGATCGGGCCAAAACGCAGCGTCTCGCGGCCGCGTTCGGCCATCACCTCAATCGGCAGGCAGCCGTCGAAATAGCCGGCGGTCTCGCCTTCGTGAAAGGTGGTCTTGTCGGCGGTGAGCAGCGCGTCG
>Ga0210026_1000780_pt1 | contig 34556 bp, 32 predicted proteins | sample CryGeymeta201509_FD_183977 | JGI IMG/M metagenome (GOLD analysis project Ga0210026, IMG submission 183977) | Groundwater microbial communities from Crystal Geyser aquifers in Utah, USA - Crystal Geyser metaG 2015-09 (SPAdes) (version 2) | ecosystem: Environmental > Aquatic > Deep subsurface >...
GTTTTGTTTTTTGTTTCGTAACTCAAACTCTACAGGAGCCCGGTGACATCTCCGATTTTTATGTGGGAGAATCAGCCTGCTCGTACACCACGTGGTGGGACACTACCGGTAATCGATCTACTATTCGAGGTTTTATCAACCACAACATTGCCAGCAACGGTGGCGTTGTCTGTCACGGTGACGTTGCCGTCACGCAATTCAATGCTGTTAGTGTCCAACACAATATCGGCATTCGGCATATTTTCCCCTCTCAGGTGCAGGTATTTTATCAAAATCGAGATGATCTGAGAAAATAAACAACTGAGTGTGGCCAGTCAATGCCACGGAGATGATGAACATTAATTCACGACAAAACCAACGCCGAAGACACCGAAAAAGTCATCGCCCGATGCCTTCACAAAACCGGTCTGCAATCCAAAATTAGTATCGGCCCAAACACCGACCCAGAGGGGCGCTACTTCTCGCTCTGGATCGACTTCGCACACTGGGACGTCGAAGTCTGCGTGTTTCCCGACCTTCGTTTTGGCTTTGAAATCCAACAGATGAATCGAGCCCCGCCTTTTACAGCCCCAGTCTTTTACCTTCTTGCGGGTCAATGTCGAAACAAACACAACGGCAACGATGGTGGGCTAAGTCCACCTAAGTTTCTGTCGTACTCGGTCGGGATGAACTCCAAGCCCTCGGTCGAAAGGCGCATCACCGACGAAACCACCGGCATGTTGCCAGCGCAGGCCTCGTCCCCCATGACTTCTGTGATTTTGTAGTCACCCGGGGGAATATCAACGGTCAGCGGCCCCGTGGTTTGGGTCGTTCCGTTATTGGTGGTCGCATTATTGGTGGTGTTATTTTTCGGCGGATTATCCGCGTCGTCTCCGCATCCCGCGAAAAAAACACCAGCCAGCGCCAAAACCAAAATAGTTTTCCATTTTTTTGACCGCATAAAAAAACCCAGTTGCCGTTAACGTAGTTAAATTCAGCCTCACAGACGGAGCGCTTCATGGGATATTCAAAAGCATGCGTTTTGGTTTTATTGAAAACACCCGGTGAATGAGAGGGTTAGAGCGATTCGGGGAGCGGATATACGGATTAAGCGCACCAATCCTGTCGAAGATTGAAACGAAATCCCCCTTAGAGGCATCTTTGGACAATTCTGGCCGTTGTTTTGGGCGGCCTCTACCTGACGACTTCCATCTTCGGCTCATTTATGCGCGCATTACCTCTTGCTCTAATCTTTCTGACGTCCAGTGCTATGGGGTGTGCCAGCACGCCACCAGAGGACACCAGTCCGGTTTCCATTCAAGTCGCCGCTCAGGAAACGGGCTCGCGATTTGATGCTCGGTTGACCGGGTTCGAATATCCGTTTCCCGTGGAAATGATGACCTTCGACACACAGGGCATTTCGGTCGAAATGGCGTACATGGATGTTGCCTCGGAGCAACCAAATGGGCAAACGGTCCTCTTGCTGCACGGCAAGAACTTTTCGGGCGCTTATTGGGAGTCCACTGCACGACCACTGCTCGCGAAGGGATATCGGGTTGTGATGCCGGACCAAATTGGTTTTGGGAAATCCTCTAAACCCCTGGCCTATAAGTACACAATTTCGGAAATGGCCGACCAGACCTCGGCATTATTGACTAAATTGGGGGTCGAAAAGGCGCATGTCGTTGGGCATTCGATGGGCGGCATGATCGCTGCTCGTTTTGTCATCGACCACGCAAATCAGGCTCAATCATTAACCTTGGTGAATCCCATTGGGTTGGAGGATTGGCAGAAGGTCGTCCCCGCAGCCACGCTGGACCAGCTGATTGCCGGCGAAATGAAGAAGACGGGTGAAGACGTCAAAAACTACATGAAAAACGTGTATTTTGACGGCAAATGGAAGCCAGAATACGACGAACTCGCTGAATTACAGGTGGGTTGGGCGACCTCGCCTGACCACGAGACTCTGGCGAAAGTTGGGGCGATGACCTCCGAGATGGTGTTCACCCAGCCGGTCGTTCAAGACTTCCCCAAAATCGCCGTACCAACGTTCCTTATCATCGGAACACGTGACCGGACGGCCATTGGTCGTGACCGTGTCAGTCCAGAAGTCCGCGAAACACTTGGGCGTTATGACCAATTGGGGCTCAAAACGCGCGACGCGATCCCAGGGGCTGAGTTGGTTGAATTGGAGGGCATCGGCCATGCGCCACAAGTGGAGGCCTACGACGCCTACTGGACTGCGCTCAGCGGCTTCCTGGCTAGGCAGTGAGCTGCAAGCGGTGAGCAGTTGGCGGTTTAGTGCGGGCGTCGCAGAAGGTTAAGGCGAGTCCGCCTTGCGCGAACCAGAAACACAGGCGGGCAAGATGCCCGCGAACCAGAACTCAACCGATGGGATCGCTGAGTTCACGAATCAGGATGCCATAGGGCCTGCGGACCAGTCACATGCAGGCCATAGGGCCTGCGGACCAATCGCTGTGCCGGGCTGGAGCCCGGCGGACCAATCGCATGCAGGCCATAGGGCTGCGGAGCAGTCGCAGTGCGGGCAGGATGCCCGCGTACCGGTCACAACACTGCTTACTAGCTCAGTTGGCGGCGCCAGGAGTCGAAAGGGTAGCCGTCTTGACGGTTTCGCCGTTCATCACCATGGACTGGTTTTGACCGCCTTCACGACCGTAGGCGAAGGTTGCCATCACTTCGGCGCGACGATTGCTCAAGGTCACGGTATCGCCGGTGTTGTTCAGGGCGAGTCCCTTGGCGCTGTAGACGCCAACCTCAGGCAGTCCTGTGAAATCTGCGGCATCTCCACCGCCAAAGACGACAACGTAGCTGTTGGCTTCGATGCGGGCCCCCAGCGGGAAGGTGAAGCGCGACATCACGTTGTCGGAAAGGCTGAAGCCTTCCAATTCAATCGCTTCGTTGGTCAGGTTGTGGATTTCCACGAACTCATCTTGCGTTGCGCTGCGGGTTCCATCGCCATTGGCATCGCCCTCCAATCCGTCAGCTGGGTCAGCCAAAACTTCGCTGATAGCGAGTGTTGGGCCGGTTGGTGCTGGAATGTCGTCGCACGAAAACGATGCTGGCATGCAGTAGCTTGCCGAGAGCCAACCGTTGGTCGAGGTCTTGCGGCAGGTGTAGCTTTCTGGGCAGCCTGCGTCGCTGGTGCACTCGTAGGTGCATTTGCGCTCGCCTTCCAATTCTACGCAGCGATTGCCTTCACCGCCGCAATCCGCGTTGGTGTCGCAGGATCCGCAAAGCGCATCGACGTTGGCGTAAGGGTGGCCTTGCGGGTTGTCATCAATGCCGTGCACGCCGTACATCGTACTAAACCACGAGCTGCCCGAGTCCATCGTCTTCAACAATTGGCCGTAACGAACAGGCTTATGTTTGCCGTTGGTCGTTCCAACAAGCGCGCCCAAGAAGTCGGTAACAATCTTTGAGGTCGAGGCGTTCGAGAAACTGGTCGTCGTGACGATGTCCAGATTCTTGCGGCCTGCCTTGGCTGGATTGGCCCAGAACGCCTGGCCCAATGCGTAGGTGTCGCAGCCTTCGGCCAAGACCACCTGATAGACGTCGGATGGCATATCAAGGCCGGCAATCTCGGAGTCGTCCAAATCGCCTTCGGGAGTCTTGCGCCAATTGGCGAGCGCAAAGCCGTAGAATGGACCTGAGTGGCCGCTGAACATGGTGACTTCGTTCTTCTTGAACGACGCGCGCATTTCTTCTTCGAGCTTACGTCCGCCGGCCGCCGTGTCGGCGTCAGTGATGGTACCTGGCTCGCCCCACCAAAGGGTGATCGCAACTTCGACAGGTTTGCCGTTGGCTTCCATCTTGTAGGTCAACGGTGCGCGATTGGTGGCGTATTTTGCCCATGAGTCGGTGGGTGATTTAAACCCTTGGCTCAACAGCCAGTTATAAGTCGCTTCGGCGTGTTTGCGGTGATAATCGCTGTGGTAATCCCAACCAAAAAACGTTCCGATTTCGAGTTTTCCGTCGGCAAAGAGTCGATTGTAATCGAGCCATGCGTCGTTTGATCGTGGCTGAGGCAGGACTTCGAGTTCTTGGTACTCAACGCGGTCAGCGCCAGCGGTGGTCGGCGAAAAATCGGACCACGGCGAGCTGCGGTACCATTCGGCTTCGTAATCGAGGCGAGCCATGTCGGCATTGGAGACTTTGCCAATCGCCAGGTTGAAGCGGATGCTTCCGTCTTCCTGTGATGCGCCATCGGCGTTGCGCGAAAGCTCGCTCAGCAGGTCGTTTTGGCCGCCGATCTCTTGAACAAATCGGAACGTGTAGTTGAGGTCGTCGACCTTGACGATGTCCAGATCTTCGTATGAGCCGTTCTTGGTAAGCGCTTTGAATCCACCGTAGTCCGCGTTGGAATCGTGGTCGGATTTGTCGATCAAATAAGTGTTAAGGAAGTAGCCGATGACCACTTGTTTATACGGAATCAGCTCGGCCACTCGCTTCATTCGCTCTTCTTCAGTGGCGTCGGCGTATTCGGCTTCGAGCGTCAGTGTCGTGGTTCCGCGCACATAATACTCTTGGGCGCTCTCCGAGAAGAAGTTGTCCGACTTGTCGCCGGCGCCAAGAAAGCTTGGAGTTTCTTCCGTCACCGGGGCTGCTGTATCAGCGCCGCATGCAGGAAATACAAGAAGACCGAGAGCCAACATCAAACACTTATTCATCCAAATCTCCTATCGGTGAGTCGCGCGAGTAATATAGCACGTTTCGGGCCAACTTGGAATGGCAGCCCGATGAGCCGGACGCCTCGTGATTGCGTCGTGTCGGCCTCCAAGTGGCAAGTCGATACGCCACCGAAGTGGCCACATGGGAGACCACTTCACGCGTCGCCAACCGTTTCACACTGCGCGTAGCCATCGCATTGCCGCCATAGGGCCGAGTTCCAATCCTGCTGGAGTGTCGGGCCGGACCTTGATAAGCTCAGCGAATGGAGGACTATCATGAATAAGTATTTGATTTTGCTGGCGGTGGCTCTGGCCGGTTGCTCTGACGACTCACCCACGGTCAACGGTTCCAATAATACGTCGAACAACAAAACGACAAATAACGCGACGAATAACGCGACAAATAACGCGACAAATAACGCGACAAATAACGCGACAAATAACGCGACAAATAACGCGACAAATAACGCGACAAATAATAATACGTCCGGCGCGGACATGGGCACGGATATGCCGATTCCCGTTTCGCCATGCCCGGAGACCGCACCGACAAACGACGAAACTTGCGACCGCGCCGATTTGGTCTGTGAATACGGCGATGATCCAAGAGACAGCTGCCGTATTTACGCGACCTGTGACGGCAGTGGCTGGCAAGTCATACTGCCCCGCTGCACACCGATTCCGGACGCCATCTGCCCGGCAACACGCGCCGACGCCGAGGGTAAGCTTTGCCCGACTCAGGACGCCTGGTGCACCTACGATGACGGCTTGAACTGCGAGTGCACCAATTGTGTAGACGGCCCCGTTGTTGGATGCGCAGGTGACCCAATTTGGCGATGTGCTGCCTCCAACACCAACCCGATGTGCCCTGCTGCCAAGCCAGCGCTTGGCGTGGCATGTTTGGACGATGGCCAAATCTGCAATTATAAATGTGGTCCCGGCAATGGACGCACCTGTGTGGATGGCGTCTGGCAATCCAGCGATGGCGGCCCCTGCCCTATCTCGACCCGCGACGCAAAAACCGACATCGAGTATTTGACGCCAAAACAGGTCAAGTCGTTGGCAGGCCAGGTTCAGGCGCTCAAAATCGCCTCATGGCGTTATACCGACGTCGCGCTGCAGCCGACCAAGACACGATTTGGAATCATCATCGAAGACGCACCGGGCTCTCCGGCCGTGGACACGCGATCCAAGATGGTCGACCTCTACGGACTTTCATCGCTTCTGCTCGCCGATGCCCAGGCCAAAGACCTCGAAATCCAAGACCTCAAGAAACGACTCGAGGCCTTGGAGCGTCGTTTGAACAAGGACAAGAAATGAAACGGCTTCTATTTCGGAGCTTGGCTGGCCCATCGACTTGAGTTTTTGGTGGAGTCTCGAGAAATTCCGACTTCCGGCGATGATCCGAATCAGGTGATGAATACCGTGTTGGGCCAACAGCAGCACGTGCGATGGGCAGGGGTTCTGCAAACCCTAAATTGACCGGTGAACCGCCCCTTGTTGGAAACAACAGAACCTTCGTAGACCGCCGAGAGAACTAGGAGTATGCCCTTTCCTGATGTCTTGTTGTGGGTGCCTGTATGTTCCAAATCCGCCGTATTCATGATGACCTCCTCCCCTCGAACCGTCACTCGATAGAGCAAGTTCAGCTCTTGATGCGAGACCGGTTCCCCGACGTCCTTCAAGCTGATATCGACGGCCTTCCAGGCAAATTGCGCGACCCATTGAAGTCCAAGTTGCGCAGCCTGCTCTGGGTTGCCGAGGGCAACCACGGTGAGCTCAGAGGCTTTGCTTACGCCAAGCATGCACAAGATGTTGGGCTGTTCTGGCTCGATTTTATCTCGGCGGTCAGAGACGGTCGCGGCGGGATTGGCGCGGCGCTCTACCAACGCGTGCGTGAGTCGGCGCGCCAGCTCGAGGTGCCGGGTATTTTCATGGAATGCCTGCCCGACGAAAAAGACCAATGCAGCTCGGATGCGGCCTACAAAGAAAATGTCGCGCGCATGCGGTTTTACGAACGATTTGGGGCGCGCCCAATCATCGGCACACAATGGCAACTGCCTTTGCCCAATGCGGATGAAGGCGACATGCCGCCCATGCTGGTCTTTGATGATTTGGGACAAAAAACCGTGCTTCATCCCAAAGAAACGCAGCTGATTGCCGACGCCATTTTGTTGCGAAAATATCCAAAAATCTGTCCTCCAGAGTATCGAAAGGCCGTCGTAACTTCGTTTACTGAGGATCCAATTCGGATTCGAGCCCCCCGTTACGAAGTCGACGAGACGATTGCGAATGACATCCTAAAGATCCCCAAGGACGAGCGGATCGTGCTGTTCACCCATGCCTCGCATAATATCCACCATGTCCGTGAGCGCGGTTACGTTGAGTCGCCAGCACGTATTACGGCCATCAAACGCGAGCTCGACAAGACCGAGCTCTTTTTGGACGGAAAGGTCACTCACGCCCCCGAGGCGGCGATATTGGCGGTGCACGACGTTGAAATGGTTCGCTTCATGAAAAAACTGAGCGAATCATTGGACGATAAAAAAGCGGTTTATCCGTATGTTTTCCCGATTCGCAACGCCGCCCGCAAACCCAAAGATCTAGAAACTCGCGTCGGTTATTATTGCATCGACACCTTCACTCCGATGAGCAAAAACGCCTGGCATGCAGCCCGCGTTGCCGCTGACTGCGCGTATTCTGCCGCTCGAGCGGTGGTCGAGGGTGCGCCAATGGCCTACGCCTTGGTTCGCCCACCCGGCCATCACGCTGAATACGGCACCTACGGCGGGTTTTGTTACCTCTGCAATGCAGGCATAGCGGCAAACGAACTGGCTAAACTTGGCCCCGTGGTCATGCTCGATATCGACTACCATCACGGAAATGGTCAGCAGGATATCTTTTACAAGCGTTCGGACGTTCTGACCTTGTCGATCCACGGTGACCCGAGCTTTGCGTACCCCTATTTTTGTGGTTTTGCCGAAGAAATCGGTGAAGGCGAAGGTGAGGGGTTCAATGTGAATTACCCACTCCCCGAAACCATCACGGTCGAGAGGTTCCTCAAGACCGTCCAGAAGGCGCTCAAACGCGCGATGGAGCACAAGCCAGTCGCTTTGGTTATCAGCCTCGGGTTGGACACGGCCAAGGGCGACCCGACCGGTACATGGTCGCTGGGAGCGGCGGACTTCGAGGCCGTTGGCAAGCTTATAGGTCAGGCCAAGCTCCCCACGGTCGTGGTTCAAGAAGGCGGCTACGACACCAAAGTGCTCGGCACCAACGCTCGTCGGTTTTTCACGGGCCTGTGGCGCGGTCACGAAATCTGATTTTTGAATCGATTCCGGCTTGATGGCGTCTATTGCATCCATGGAAATCAAGACCGGAGATTCGATGTTCAAATATCTGTTTACTTTTATCGCCCTATTTATTGTCGGCTGCGCGTCGACTTCAAGCGTGCCAGAAAACTGCGAAATCCGCGTCGATGGCCAATGTTATTTGTCGCAGGAAGCCGCGTGTGCTGCGGCCGGGTGTCCCGATGATTGCATCATCCTGCAAACCTATCCGGGTCAGGTGGAATGCGGTCAACCCACGACGGTCCCCGATCCAAACCCGGAAGTCGCTTACGCGAAACCTGTTCTGTTTGTCGTCTCTGGGCATACGGCGCTTGGAGATACAGGCAAAAAAACCGGATATTTTTTGAGCGAGGTCGCTCACCCATGGCATGTCCTTAAAAATGCCGGCATCAGCGTCGCCTTTGTAAGTCCTGCGGGCGGTCCGGTGGAAATGGACCCGAAAAGCAACGACCTCAAAGATCCGATTAATGTCGAATTCCTGGCTTCAGATGACGCCAAGTTTCTGACCTCAACGATGAAACCCGAAGATGTCGACCCCAGCCAGTTCTCCGCGATATTTTATGCGGGTGGCCACGGTGCCATGTGGGATTTCCCGGGCAATGAAAAACTGGCGAGCCTTGCGGCCACAATTTACGAAAACGAGGGAGTGGTCGCCGCCGTGTGTCATGGACCTGCCGGGCTGGTCGACATCAAATTGGCAGACGGTTCGTATCTGGTCGCAGGCAAAAAAGTGGCGGCCTTCACCAATGAGGAAGAAGAAGCCGTCCAATTGACTGGCACCGTGCCCTTCCTGCTCGCCACGAAGCTGACCGAACGCGGAGCCATCCACGTGCCAGGCAAGAATTTTGAGGCCAATGTCGTCGTCGACCAACGCGTCATCACCGGACAAAACCCTGCGTCAGCAAGTCAGGTCGGCGAGGAACTGGTCGAACTCATCAAAATAGAACGCTGAGGTTTTAGGCGGTAATCGGTTCATCATCGGTGTACGTGCCTGCAGGTGTTCGACGGAAAAACCCGACACCAAATAACCTAATTAATTTCTCAAAAAGAAAACTCCGGCACGTTCCGTGCCGCTAACCATCATACGTTCGATGCATGACTCAAATTAGGAGGAATCATGCGTTGGACGCTTGTACTGCTCTGTATGCAGTGCGCTTGTGCCGTGGCCAACACCACCAGCCGAGTGGAAACAGATGTAGACCGAACCTACGACCAGGTCGTGCACGCTCCCGACAAAATCACGCTAAGCGATGGACACTGGGACGACACGGCGCTCGTGGCCCGAATTGAACAGACGGTCTTGTGCAGCACTATTCAGCGCAAAGACACGACCACCCGCTACTTCAACGACACCGTAACCGAACATGTCGCGCCCACGATCGTTTTGGGCTCGATAGCCTTGGTTTCTGGCGGCGTGCTGGCGGCTATGTCTGGCGATTTTTCGGATGAACCAAGGGTCAGCGACACCGGCGATGACCAACTTTCTCAGCAGAAAACGGGCTATGCGTGGGCTGCTATTTTGGGCGTTGGCGGCATCATCGCGGTCGGACAGGGACTCTATATTTGGGGGAAATCTGGAACAGTCGTTCGCGACGAAAAAAGCGACGTAGGCCTCGTAGTCGCTCAGTCGCCGGGCACGCCCTGTGAAACCATTCCGTACAACGGAACCGTCCTCGTCGAGCTCGGCCGCTCCAACGTCGACGTGCAAGTGGTCGACGGAGACCTGCGTTTATCGTTAGTGCCTGAATTATGCGAACGCCCAGAGGGCGCACGTGTGATGTTGGACGGCACTCACCTTGGGACGTTGGATATTCAGGACTGTTATTACGCGGTCAAGGCGGACGAGGCGTTGGCTGTGGTGAGCGACCTACGTGACCCGATCAGCGCGCGCGATATTTTGGAGGCCGTCGACTCGCTGAAAATCGCCCAAATGGCGGCATCAAAAATACAAAGTGAAGGGTGGAAAACCCCGATCGAATCGAAACGCGGAGCGATGGCGGCGCGGCTGAAGGACGTCTCACGCCGGGTCATCGACAACCTGTACGTGCAGGTCGTCCTTGAATTGCGAGACGGGAGCGAGGAGGTCTTATCGAGCGTCACGAATCTGCTGGTCATTTCACAAACGATTGGGGACTCACCCAAAGACGACTTCATGCGCCTGATGTCAGCCATCGCTGAAGCCCCGCGCTCGACACCTGCGCTCGTTGATCTCGTGGTGAACGCGTTCCCTATACCCATCCAGCGATGCATCCGCGTCGCCGAATGCGACGGTTTGCCCTTCGACCAAAATGACTTCCAGTTGGCCGTCGAGACGGGCTTCAATCGCAGCAGCGCGCAACTCGTGAAAATGACGACCACCCTGTCGTCGGCGACTCGCGCCCTGAGTGCAAAAGCCAACGAGTCCACCCTAAAAGAAATCGAAAAGGCCGAGACTCAACTGACAGATTTCCGTGACCTTTGCTGTCACGTCGGCGTACCGACGGTTGGCTTCATCGATGCGTGTTCATCGGCACAGGAAGCGCTCGATAAGGCGGCGAATGCCAAGTTCGATGCCGAACAAGTGCTGCTTAAAATTCGGGCCGCGCGCACTGCAAAAGAGTGGAGGGCCGTCTTTCCACAATGCAGAAAGGTCGCAAAAGGAGCCGACGCTCTATCCGGCTTGAGCCATTGCGAGGGCGAGTGCCGACAAGCCCTGGATCGAATTCAAGAAGACTACCGTGCGCTGCAGAGTTTCGCCCCCGAAAACGCTCAATACACCCCAGAAACCATCAAAGAAATCAGGTCAGAGTGCGAAAAAGCGCGATGCCCACGATGCCCTTAGGAGCAATCACATGTTGAAAATTAATTTGGAACAATTTGAACGCCGCGTTGTTTTCCGGACCGCCCGTGGGTACTTCCTGACGGTCGCAGTCATCGCGCTGTTCACCTTCGCGGCGGGCGCGTTTTTTGGGATGAAGGCGCTTACGCACGTCAACCCGAACGAGCCGATTTTGGCACCGGCTCCGCCTGAAATTCCGGCACCGGCTCCGTTGACGATCGCCGACGTAAAAAAATGGCGCACAAAGCCGGTTGACGTCGTGGACGACGACACGCCAGAAGTCGCAGATTTGGTTCGAAACGTCGCAACTGCGAGCCCATCGAGCGATGTCGCTGTTTCGCCCATCAAGGCGGCGCTCGAACGCGTCAAGGCGCTTTTCCCTGCCCCCACCTATGCGTGGGATAGCGAGTATACGAACTCATGCGTTCGGCCTAGCCCCTACGGTTGTTTGAAGCGAGAACGTGTGCTTGAGCGCAAGGGAATCAGCGCAACGCTTGGCGAGCTTATCAAGCATAGCGAAGACAACGACGAAGAACGTCTTCTGCGGCTCTTAAACGCCATTGTGTCGGCGTTGACGCCCGTTGCCGTTGAAAAACGGGGAGAATTCCTAGCCGACACCGTATTTACCCACCGTGAAAAGATGTTCGAGTACGAACGAACCGTGGAGGCACGCGAATTCAAGATTCACGAACTGGAAGCCAATCACCTGGAAGCCATCCGTGCTTACGAGGAAGAAATTGACCAAATAAAATCCACCCGAGAATCCGAATTTTCGTTCGCGGGATATGGGCTGGCTCTCGGCCTTGGTTTGCTGGCCTGTGTCGGCGTGTTCCTGGCACATCTGGCGATCGAGCGTCATTTGCGGGAATTGCGGGAAATCATGCATCCGTCCAACAATCCGCCAGCCAGCTGAGCTCGATCTTGCAGAACCGACTCCTGTCCGCTACACGCACTTTCTGGATATGACTGTGTACCAAGTCATTGGCAGGCAGGATGCCTGTGTACCAAGTTACCGACAGGCGGATGCCTGCGTACCAAGTCACATCAAAGCGTGACGCTCAGGAGCCCGAATGGCCGCTGAACTTGCTGTCCTTTTCGAACACCCAACGTGGCAAAAACCGCTCTTCGACGCGCTTGAAGCTCGCGACATTCCATTTGACGCCATCGACCTAAAAAAGGGTGCTTTTGACGTCACTTCTGCGGGGGTTCCCCGTCTTGTGTTCAATCAGGCGAGCCCCAGCGCGTATGTGCGAGGCAACGGCAATGCGGTTTCGTATGCGCTGAGCCTGATGGACCATTTTGAGGCCAACGGTGCGCGGGTGCTAAATGGCGCAGCGGCGTTTCGCTTTGAGCTCAGCAAAACGGCGCAGATTCGCGTTCTGAAAAATCTGGAAATGCACACGCCTTGGACGGTTGCGTTTAACAACGTTGATGCGTTGGCGGAGCTTCCCGAAGGCTCACTGCAATTCCCGGCGATCTTAAAGCCAAATCAGGGCGGCAGCGGCGCGCGTATGGCCGAGATCGAAAGTCTTGACCACCTGCGCAGCATCGTCGAAGGCGACGCGACCTACTGGCATCCTGACCCGGTTCTTTTGCTTCAAGAGAAGCTGGTGGCGGCCGACGAAGGCATCGTGCGTATGGAGTTTGTGGGCGGTGAGCTGCTGTATGCGATGCGGGTCACCAATACGGCGGGCTTTAATTTATGCCCATCAGAGGACTGCAATCCGACCAGCGGAGAAGGTGTTTGCGCCCTGCCCGTCTCGACTCCTCCCGAATTCTACCCTTATCCAGAAATTCCGGCTGAAGCGGTGGCTGAGGGCACTCGGCTCTTCAAGGCCACCGGCTTTGATGTGGGCGGATTGGAGTACATGGATACGCACGATGGACGGCGTGTTTTTTACGACATGAACGCCAATTCCAACCTGCGTCGTCCGATTGGTTTGGCGATGGGTTTTGACCCGTTCGACCGCGTTGCTGCTTATCTGCAAGCGCAGCTCTCGGCTTAATGTCTTGAATCGAAAAACGTAGCAGTCGCAATGCCAGGCTGGAGCCTGGCGGACCAGTCGCAATGCCAGGCTGGAGCCTGGCGGACCAATCCCAGCCGGACCGAGCACAGCGGCGGACCCATCACAGTACGTGCGCCTTCGTCGCGATAGGTGTAGATTCCGACAAATATTTTGACAGGGGATCCTATGTCTTCGCTTGCAACATCTTATAAACGCTCCGGAAATAACGACGACTACGATGCCATCGTGATTGGTTCAGGGATCGGCGGCCTCACCACGGCAGCGCTCTTGTCTCGCCTAGCCGGCCTGCGCGTGCTCGTCCTTGAGCGCCACTACGAACCCGGAGGCTTCACCCATACGTTCAAACGCCCACGTTTTGAGTGGGACGTCGGCGTGCACTATATCGGCAGCACGCACCCCAAGACGTTGCTCGGCAAGGTTTTGGGCCTTATCACCGACGGTACGCTTGAGTGGGCAGATATGGGCGACGTCTACGATCGCCTGATTTTTGGAAAGGACGTCTACGATCTGCCTCGTGGAAAAAAGGCGCTCATCTTGAGCCTCAAGGAGCGATTCCCTGACGACCACGACGCCATCGACAAGTACTTTGAGTTGCTGCAGCAGGCATTGCAGTCATCTGGCCTTCATTTCTTAGAAAAAGCCCTGCCGCCGGCCTTAGCCGACCTTATCGGCCCAAAGATGACGGCTCAATTTAATGTTCTGGCAGGGAAAACCACGCGTGAGGTCTTAGAAGGCATTACGAAAAACGAGCGTTTAATCGCCGTGTTGACGGGGCAATGGGGCGACTACGGTTTGCCTCCCTCAAAAAGCAGTTTTGCAATCCAAGCCATGGTGGCAAGCCACTATTTTAATGGCGCTTTTTATCCGGTGGGTGGTTCCGGACGCATCGCCGAGTCGATCGTGCCGACCATCGAAGAAGGCGGCGGACGCGTGCTGATTCGGGCCGAAGTCGACCAGATTCTGATCGAGGATAAGCGCGCCGTTGGCGTACGAATGTCCGATGGGTCAACCATTATGGCGCCCATCGTTATTAGCGATGCAGGGGTCTTCAACACGTTCAATCGTTTGCTGAACCCCCAGACGGCGCGCCAATTTGGTGTCGACAAAATCGGCACAAAAATCGAACCCTCTGCAGCTCATATCTGCCTCTACATGGGATTGGAAAACACAGCCGAAGAATTGGGACTGAAAAAACCCAACCTCTGGGTTTATCCCGACGATCGGCTCGAAGCCAATCTGGCTGCGGCCAACGCCGACCCGAAGAGCAAAATGCCCGTCGTGTATTTGTCGTTTCCGTCCGCCAAAGACCCGGATTTCGAAAACCGCTTCCCGGGGCGTTCCACGATCGAAGCCATCACGATCATGCCCTATTCTTGGGTCAAGAAATGGGAGGGCACTGAATGGAAAAGGCGTAGCAAAGATTATGAGGCATTTAAGGAAGAAATGGCGCAACGCCTGATGGAAGTGCTCTTTGAACAGCATCCGCAATTACGCGGGAAGATTACCCATTACGAGCTATCGACTCCGCTCACGACCCAACATTTTGCCGGTTATCAGCACGGCGAAATCTATGGCATCGACCACACGCCGGAGCGTTTTAAAATGCGTGCTCTGCGTCCACAGACTCCCATCGCCGGCCTTTACTTAACGGGGCAGGATATCGCGACGTGTGGCGTGGCGGGCGGCCTCTTTGGTGGAGTTCTATGCGCTGCATCGGTGCTTCAGAAAAAACCTAACCTTCTGATGCGGGTTGCAGCGTATTTTCTGGGTTCTTGACCTCAGTGCGGTCCAATGGCCAGCAACTGTTGCGCTATTTCACCGATAAAATAGGCGTGATTTTCATCCTCCAACTCGGCCGCCCACACACGCATTCGGTTGGCAACAATGTGCCAGCCATTGACGGCCAGGATGCTCTTGATGCCGGCGAAGCCGACCTCGCGCCGTTTACCGGGTTGTGAAACTTCACGGGCCTTCGATTCGGCTTGCAGTACGTCCTCCAGAACACCATCGAGGTTTTCACCTAACTCAAGTGCCACGAGCAGTCGTACAGCCTGCGTGAGCGCCAATTCTGACTCGCAAAGCTCCACGTCACTCATCAGGTGCGATAACAGTGGTGGAAGAAGCCGGAAATAAGTTTGGTCCATGGCGAGTAGACTGGCTGCGAGGTTGCCTAAGGTGGAATCGATGCCAAAGGCGTTGCCGTCTGACTGCATTAACAAAGCCGTGCAACAAAACGCACGTACAAGATGAAGTTCCGTCGTGGACAATTCCCAATTCACGTCGGTCTTGTACGGGTCGACCCACCGAGTCAATTCCAGCACCTCAGCTGGCACCCAAGCAAAGCGCTTAGGTACGCGACTCGACTGACAAATGGCGTCAATCGCGGCTCGATGTTCCACCCTATCCTGAGCGTAATCTGCGCGGGCGATATGATCGCGCAAATGGGGTTCCATGCGCGCTGCTAAGGCGCTCAGCAATTGGTTCATAACCTAATGGTCCGTAACGCTCGCGACCCACTGGACAAATTCAGCGTCGACTTTGTCCAAGTCGGTCATCAACTGATGCAATGACGGCATTTTTCCGAGTCGCTTTTCGACGGCAGCGCGGTAGGTGGCCTGGGCTGCTTTCGCCTCATCCGCCTGATCCTGGCCGACTTCGTCGCCGTCGATCTTCCAGTTCTGACCTGGATCGAGTCGGCGATGACCGGGTTCGGTATATTCTTCGATGGCGGGCGCGTAAGCGATGGTTTTTGCCCAATTTTTACAGCTGGTTGCCAGAGCGCCGGCTCCGCCCTCTGAGCCAAAAAACACGACTGGAATTTGGGTTTCGCCGGGACGAATCCACGCCGCAAATTGGCTTCCAGCGCCGTCGATTCCCAGATGGATAAAGCGATGTTTCGTGGTGGCCCAAAAGTCGCTTCCCAGCCAATGGCCAAGTGTCACTGCGAGCTCTTTCTCGCTGTCGATCGTCGCCTCATAATCCATGAAGGTGTAGATTTCATCGAGGTTTTCGCTAAGCCATTTGCCAAGTTCTTCGGGGGTCATGGGTACTCCTAGGTTGTTCCGGGCCAAGTTGTAAACCAGCCCTCCCCGAGCAACAAGGGAGCGGGCGCATGACTCGCGTTTTTTGCTTCACTGAATCGGCGAAAGTAGAGCGGGTTCCGTCACGAGCTGCCGAACTCCGTGGGATTCAACCTGCTGAAAGACGTTCCCTTTGGCCGCCCAGGTGTTCAGGGAGCCGATATCGACTTTGGCGCACGTTGGATGCACGCTCCACGTGACGTGTGCTGGTGAACATGTGCTCTGAGTGAACGAGGGGCCGGTTGTGGATCCTAAGAACACTACGGGTGTTCCTGTGTCAGCCGGTAGGGATTTTGGCTGATGTTTGCCACTTTGGGTGTCGCCATAATCGAAATCATTGAAATTCAGCGCAGCGGGGTCGTTCACGACCAAGAAAACTTGAGTTTCAACGCGCAGCAGTGGGTCAACGCATGCTTCTGTCAGGCACGCGTCGAGCTCCTTGCCCGGTGCGACATCGCACGATGAAAACACCCAATGAACTTCGATCGTGTCACCGGGCTTCACCCCTTCGAATGCGCCTTCGCCCTCGAGAGGTGTCAGTTCTTGCGGCGTCAGACTCGCAGTTTCGTTGCACTGAAAACCGCCATGTACGCCTTTGCCCGCAGAAACACTGAAGCCTGGCCCTTTGTTCTCGGCGTTTGTATGAGTGTGAACATTGCACAAATTCATTTCCGATGAGGGCGGAGCCATCGGAAAACTTATCGGATTCGTTCCGGAGGGGTTCGAGATGTCACGGGGGGCTTGAGGCCCAAACGAGGTGCAAAACTGCCCTTCGGAGCCGGCTTGATTTGTCACCTCGACCAGAGTGTGGTCCTCGACAGAGGCTGGCGTGGTCTGGCATGCGACCAAGCCCAAAGCGGCAAAAAAAAGATGGATCGATTTCATGAACGTCTCCCAATTAAAGTTGCAAATAGAGGATGCGAACAATTTCAGATTAAAACAGAAAGGGTCCGAATAATTACCTTGCCTTGCGAAAAGTCAGATTGATTCGACAGGGCCCAATCATGGAATGATTCCCTTCCTTGAGCGGCAACACTCCGTGAAAGCGAAGACGGGCGGGTCCGCCCCAAACAAGGACATCACCATGCGCCAACCCGATTTTTTCGACCTTATCAGAGCGTTCCATTCCGCCCAGCTGAAAAGTCGCTGAAAGGCCGAGTGAAACCGACACGATCGGGGCGCCAAAGTCCACTTCGTTTCGATCTTGGTGCAAGGTCATTCTGGCGCCTGGTTCGTAACGATTCACCAGACAAGCGTCGGGTACGAAGTCTGGAAAACCGCCTTGTTTGGCCGCCGACCGCGCAAGGTCCACAAATACCGACGGCATGTCTGGCCAAGGCAAATCGGTGACGGGGTCGGTCTTTGAGTAGCGATAGCCGGACTCATCGGTGATCCAACCCCACTCCCCGCAATTGCTCATCGCGACACTCATCCGAAACCCGCCTGGCGTCGACATGTGTCGAAATTCGGCGAGCTCGGTGATGCAGGAAATCGCATCCAGGAGCCCGGTCTCGTCGGCAAGGGCAAAGCCGCGGAGCAAGGTCACGCCGGGTGCGAGCGCCTCGGCTTTGGTGGCCACCGGCGGAAGTCCAAGTTCGAATTGTGTCATCGGAATCTCAGGGCCTAAACAAGGTTCTAAGGAACTTCTGTGAAGTGGGCGTGTCTCGTTATTACCTAGAAAAAAGCGGGGACATCCATGAGCAGAAAACACCGATTCATTTTACTTGTTACAGCAATACTCCAGATTGCGACGATCGTAATTGTGTGGCCAGACATCCAGGTCGTTGCGCCGGAGGCGTGCATAAGGAAGTGGGACCGGGAGAATGCCGAGCCCTCGCAATTGCGACGAGTCTCGCGTTGGACATGTCTTTTGAGCGCTTCACGTGTTTTGGCTCAAGTTCACTCACCGTAAATAATCATGGAGGTGATTTGAGTTTAACTGAAACCGACACCTCCAACCGTCGCGTTTTCAGTTACTGGTTTGATCACCTCAGAGTCCCACCCGCCCAGTCCCCATGGGTGTTTCCCGTGCCCAACGACTGAACTCATATGGCTCTAGCCTTGGTCCCACATCGCGACTTCGCCTCGGGACTGAGGGAACTTCAGTGCGTCGACCGTGTCTAGTTCTTACCAAGCACTCACAGGGAGCCGCATGCGCAGGAAACATCAACCCATTTTACTCGCCACGGCGCTCCTCCAAGTGGCCATCCTCGCCGTGATTTGCGCTAAATCCTGCGCCAGCACGCCGTCGGTGTCTGTAGAAGACAAAAAGGTGGTCTATGAGATCTACGCCACCTCATCGCTTCCGCGAGAATTGTGCAGCTTTGCTGTGGGCTTTTCGGTGATTCAACACGGGATTTGGCATCGCCTAAACGGCGTGAGCCGACCGATACGCGTAATCGCTGAATGCAGTGATGGCGAGGTTGAAGGCCTCTGGAAGTCTGCGGAGGGGGAACTCGAAATCAGCTCCGAAGGCTCGGCGACATTAGTCGAATTGCCGAAATTAGTTGAAAACCAAAAACCTGCATCGATCGAATTCGAATACCAGGTCGGCCGTGGTTTTGTTGGAGACGACAAAAAGACGGTCCAGTTCCGCGAGTTTGCAAAATCCGCGAACTCCGTCGATGAGCCTGAATGCCACTCGCCCTATTGGGGTGATGCGGCGGTTCAGTGTCAGGTCGACCTTGGCGATGTTGACCAGAACGACTGCGAAAACGCACTGATGTACACTGGCTACCGCAAGCTCGCGCAATTGGTGGGTGAAGGGCTTCCGGCAGGCACTCCAGTAGATATGTTGGGGCGATGCGCGGGTGGGCTCGCGGAGTTAAATTTACAGTCAAAAAACGTCGCTCACATGGCGTTTTATCCTGAAGGTCATCCCGAATTGAAGCGCCTTTGGAGGTTGAATTACAAAGACCCGGTCATCTTCGATGCCAGCCTATTTGCCCATCCAATATTTGAACACGATGCCGACGTGCGCGAGCCCAGACGGGATTATGTCGCCGAATCAGCGGCGCGAAAAAAGGTCATTGGATGGTGGCTGGGATTTGAAGGTGAGTTCTCGGGAGACCTGACCGGTGCTTGTTTTGCCAGCTTGCCGGGCTCTTGTTCGCTGACGCTGACGCCAGCCGATCCCGAATCCGCCGAATGCAGAACTCGTGCGGTGGTCTCTCGCACGGGAACAGCCAACCGTGGTGACTACTTCAAGTGTGTGGGCGGTGGACGTATCGATTTGGGTTTCCCCGACCAAGATGTTCAATTGCGTGAGGAAAATGCCGATGAAATAACCATTTTTGAATATCGATTCCGATCGCTTCGACTGAACGATTTCAAGCACTACAAGACCTATCCCGTCATCCGGTTTCCAAAAAAACTACCCTGAGACACGTACATCGACCAGAGAGTCTGATAGAGTGGCAGCGGAACTTAACCCCGGTGAGTTTATGATAGGAACAGTGGCGACAATTGCAGGTGTGGTGATTCTGATAGGCGTCGTGGTTCCCATCATGCGACCTCGAGGAATCGACGGCCTGATGCGCGACGCCAAGCGTACAGGCGATTTAAGCCCGCTCGCCGCGATGTTGGCTGCTGCACCAGAAAAGACCCAGGCCGACAAGATCGACCAGACCTGCATCAAATTGTGGAACAGTTACGAACGCGAAGCCACCGCTCGATTGCTCGTCGAGATTGCCCCGCAATCCGATGCGCCGATCGTGCAGTATTGGATCAAGCAGGTGCTCGAAATCGAACCTGAGATCGCCGCGCAAGTCTTTACGGTTGGTTTCATGGAAGAACAATTCAGGCCCGATGTCGCGTCCAAATGTGGACGTTGCGGCTGCGGCTAGGGCTTTGGCCTTCGGCCGTTTTCTGTTTTCTGTTTTCAGTTTATGACGCTGCGAGGCTCCGGCCTGGCATTATAATGAGTGCGCCAGGCTCCGGCCTGGCATTGTAATTTGGCCTTCGTGACGATTTAATCAGGTTTTTAACGATGTTTTTTCGAAATAGTATCGGTTTTTTTTGTGTGCTCGCCCTTTGCGTGACGCTCGGCTGTAAGGGCGCCTCGGGCCCTGCCCCAACCACACCTGAAGACGTCGCCGCAGCGCCAGCTGACTCGCTCAAGGTGGCGTCGGGCCTTTCGTTCAAAGTCTTGAAAGAAGGCACGGGCAAGGACCATCCTACCCGCGATAGCGAAGTCACGGTTCATTATTCGGGTTGGACCACAGACGGCGAGTTATTCGACTCGTCTGTGCAGCGCGGCGAGCCTGCGACGTTCCCCTTGGGCGGCGTGATTGCTGGCTGGACCGAGGGCGTGCAGCTGATGGTCGTCGGAGAGAAACGTCGTTTCTGGATTCCAGAAAGCCTTGCCTACCAAGGCCAGCCCGGCGCGCCTGCCGGCATGCTGGTCTTTGATATCGAGCTCCTCTCGTTCAAATGAAAGACACGCCCCTGATTATTTCGACGTTTTTGGACGATGACGGCCGAGTCAGCGGCATACGGTCTGGGTCTGTGATTGAACAAGCGAAGGCGCTTGGTTTGGCCACGGCCGAGTTAACGATTCAACCGCTTTCTGCAGGCTGGGATGCCGAACCACCAGGAACGTTCAAGAGCGGCGCAGGGCCGATCTTTGCGTTGGCCGAGGCCAAACGCCTGCTAAGTTCGGGGATGGATTTGGTAGTGGTCCGTGGCAAAGAAAAGCTGCGCACGACGTACACTTCCGAAGAACGCGCGCGGCTCATGGATGTCTTTCCGGGCACTCCACTTCCCCAAGCCTATACCGAGCTTGCGCAAGAATTCATGAACCTGCATGGGATTTCGGAAGACCTGTTCAAGGAGCTTGCCCGAGCGCTTGAGGCCAATTGCCGAAAAACAGCGATTGAACGCGGATTAGAAGTCCCGGAGGTCGGAAAAAACGACCGATTTATTACGCGACTATTTCGTCTGGCCGATTGTGCGAACCCGGTCTGTGATTTTGAGGGAGAAGTGTTGTTGGCCACGCCGGATGCGGCTCGTAGACTGGGCATGGCGGGCCCACAACTCGCAGCCGTTGCGATTTCCGAGATTCCAGACGGGCCGAAAAACATTCCTGTTCTTGCGAAATACGAACATCTAAAATCAGTGTGGGAAAGGGTCGCAAAAACGAAGGAAATATCGAAGTTGTTCGGGGATCCTGGCGCCATCGCGCTTGAGGTCTACACGTGCTTTCCTGTCGTGCCGTTGGCGTACCTCTGGGCGGCGGGTTGGGCCCAAACCCCGGCTGAAATGCTGGAGTTCCTTAAACACCACCCCATTACTCTATCAGGCGGAATGAACTTCGCTCGCGCGCCTTGGAATAACCCCGCATTGCGTGGAGTGATCCTTGCGGCACGTGCCGTTGAAAACGGAGCGATGCTGGGTTTGGTCCACGGAAACGGCGGACTGGGTGGGCGTCAAGGCATCTGTGTCCTCGAGGCCTAGCCCATCATGATGACCACACCGTGAGAAACAAGTCCCGCCAACATCACGACAACAAAAACCACGACCAAACGATGCCAAACCTTCGAAGCATCGCCGGCCCCCTCCGAAGCAAATCCAGAGACCGTTTCATCAGCTTCGGCGCCCTTTCTGACCTCACGCAATGCTTTCCCGCCCGCCTTAAGGGCTCGGGGAACGACCACAAACGCGTTCATCAGAGCACCGAACATCGCGGCCCCAGCGGTCACGATATGCAACCAGAGCTGGTGCTGCCCATGAATCAGGGTCATCGCAAACATCAAGGGCACCGCGATCGCGAGAGCTTTAAAGAGCACGGTCGTTAGCCGCATTTGAATCGGGATGAATTTTTCTTTGCCCATCCATTTTAGAAGAGCCGGCGACTGGACAAAGAAGAACCAGATGGTGGCGCCAAACGCGAATGCCCCGATGAGGATATCGATAATTAGGGCGACTTGATTCAACATGAGGTTGCTCCACTTAGTGGCTTTACAAATGAAGCATATTGTTCCACCTCTAGAATAGAAACGACTAATATCGGGACTCATTATCCCATAAAATGAAACAATCGCGATTATGTCTGAAGATTTCGACGATATTCGTTTTCGCGACCTCCACTTTTTTGAGCGACTCGCGACGCTTGGCTCCATCACGGCAGCCGCAAAGGACCTGCGTCTGCCTAAGGCAACGGCGAGTCGCTGGTTGGTGCAGCTTGAGGACCGAGTTGGCGTTCCTTTGGTGAAACGGACAACCCGAACCATCGCCCTGACCCCTGCGGGCAAGGAGTTTCTTACCCGTGCACGAGACATTCTCGCGGCCGCCAAATCAACACGTCAGGCGGTTCAGTCCGACACGCCTCAAGGGCTGTTGCGGGTTTCGGTGCCGGTACCGATGGGGCGCATGTTGGCCGGGCCAGTTATCGCGCGATTTCGACGACGTCTGCCCGAGGTACGCCTCGAGATCAAGCTACAGAACGAACGGATAGATCTGATTCATGACGGCTTTGACCTGGCGATTCGCGGCGGTGCCCTCACGGATTCCGACTTAATGACTCGCCGACTTTCGGCAGCTGCGATGTGGCTCTACGCCAGTTCGTGCTTCCGTGACGAGCGGCTGGAGAACATCCCGCTCATCACCTCGCCAGGGGACGAGCTCCTGCTGCGCAGGGCGAATATGCTTGTCCGCGGCCAAGCGGCTGTTATCGTAGATGACCGTACGGCCGTCGCTGACGCCATGATCTGGGGCGCTGGTGCCGGGCTACTTCCTTCTTTTCTGGGTGAACAGCCGCGCGCGGATGGATTGCTCGTCCGTCTACATGACGACCCCATCGTCGCCCTGCCCGTCCACGCCATTTTCCACGCTTCTCAACGTGATGATCTACGGCTGATCATCTTGATCGAGGAGATCGAAAACCAGCTCAAAGTCCTCCTTTGAGGGCGGCACTTCTTTGACGAAGAGACACTCGATGCGAATCTTGATTATCGAAGACGAAAAGAAAATATCTGGCTTTCTAGAACGCGGACTCAGCGAGGAAGGGCATCGGGTCGACGTCGCCGGGAACCTCGCCCAAGCCCGGGCCGAGGCGTTGACTCAGTCCTATGACTTGCTCCTTGTTGATCGCATGTTGCCTGATGGTGACGGTCTTTCGCTGGTCAAAGAAATGCGCAAAAACGGGGACGCCACGCCGGCCATTTTCCTGACCGCGCGCGACCAAGTCGAGGACAAGGTCGAAGGCCTCTACGGCGGCGCCGATGACTATCTGGTTAAGCCCTTCGAGTTCGGAGAATTGCTCGCGCGGATTGCGGCCGTGACAAGACGGACACCCAGCGCTGGCACGATCGTCGTTGGGGACCTGACGATCGATATTCCCCGACGGCGAGTCCATCGCGGGGAGGTCGAAATCCAGCTCACTGCGCAGGAATTCAGTCTTTTGCGCTATCTGGCAGAGCATCCTGGCCGTGTGCTTTCGCGCACGCGAATCTTGGAAGCGGTCTGGGATATGTCTCACGATCCGCGAACCAACGTCGTAGATGTGTATGTTTCTTACCTGCGCTCCAAGATCGATAAAGATTTCGAACGCAAGCTGCTGCACACCGTGCGCGGCGTCGGATACGTGCTTGAGGACCAACCAAGATGAGCCAATCGATCGCTCGACAGGTAACGGCTGCAACGACAGCCATTTTGGCGGCCACCTTGCTACTCGTCGGAATCGCGACTGCATTCGCTCTGCACGGTTCGCAACGAATCGCGCTCGACGAGGCGCTTCTGATAGCGGCCCACGGAGGGGCGCATCCTAAAATCAAAGACGATGTCGAAGTCGAACACAGCCGGGCTCCAATCGACGTTTGGATTGTGGGGCGTCATGAAAAACGCATTCCTGCGAGTCTGGTTCAAGCCGCATTGCGGCAGAAAGGTCCGTTCTACGAGACCGTGGGGGACGAACGGGTCGTGCTGCTGCCATTCGAGGTCGGAGACGACCACGAACACGAACATGAGCACGACGTACGATTGAATCTGGCTGCAGCAGCAGCGCCAAAGATCACTTATCGCCGCTCTATCGGTCCGTTTGCGCTCGTTTATTCTCTCTTTGCTATTTTTGCCGCGCTTTTGGCGACGTTCGTTCAATTGCGCATGGTTCGCCGTGCATTCACCCCAATTGAGCGGGCCCGCGAGCAGGCGAGCCGGGTTGCAGGATTTGGAGATGACCAACGGCTTGATGTCGATTCCCCCGCCGAGATTCAACCGCTGCTCGTCGCGATCAATGACCTGCTTGACCGACTCGACCGCTCCTATCAAGTCCAAGCTCGGTTTTCGGCCGAGGCCGCTCACGAGCTGCGTACGCCCGTGACTGCGATGCTTGGTGAGCTGGACGTCGCCCTTCGCAACACACGCTCGCCCGAGGACTATCAGGCCGTCTTGACGTCGACTCGCGAAGAGGTCGTGCGGCTTCGACAATTGGTGGACGGCCTTACGGCCCTCACCCGGGTGGATGCGGGGGACCTTGGGCGCACTCGTGAGCCGATGCGAGCCGGCGAAATCGCCGCCAATGCGCTGCGCGCCGAATCGGAAGCGTTAAAGTCGGCGGGAAATACGGTTGAATTTGTGCTCGATGACGACCCTGAGATCGAGGTTCATCGATCGCTGGTTGAGGCTGCGCTTGCGAATCTACTTCGCAATGCCGCGCGGCATGCTCCGGGATCTGAAGTGAAGCTGCAGGTCATGCAAAAGGGTGAATTTGTTGAATTTCTGGTCGACGACGCCGGACCAGGCGTCGACAAGGAAGACCGCGACGTCCTCTTCGACCGCTTTGTTCGCACCAAAGAAGCCCGTGACCTCGATCGCCAGGGCCTCGGCCTTGGGCTGTCCATCACGCGTGAAGTCGCGCGGCGACACGGGGGTGATTGCACCCTGGAAGAATCCCCACTTGGTGGACTAAGAGCGCGACTTTCCTTAAGAATCACCTCTCCAAAAACCTCTAAAGCGCAAGTTTAAGCGAGATCTAAGCTAGTTCTAATCTGCCTCCAATCTTGGGCTCGTATCTTAGATATCGAACCAAGAGGAGGTTTACGATGAACAAACAAATTGCATTCGCTTACGGAATCGCCGGTCTCGCAGTTGCTGCGGCCTTTATCACTTACATCACCGCTCCCGCCGACGGTTTTGACACCGGTGCGGCGCCCGAGCAAGTCCAGGCATCGTCACTGGACCAAGTCCAGATGTCGCCGCTGGAGCAACCCATCGTGGCCACGCCTGATGGGACCATTTTGGCCCAGGCCAACGCGGCTGAGCTTCCCCCTGAGTACGTGTATGTCGACGAGCCAGCCGCCCAAAGGCGACACGGCGACGACGACGATAGGGGCGAACATCATGAACGGGGCGAACGTCGCGAACGCGGCGAACGTCGTGACCATGACGACGACGATGACTAAACGAGAAACCCAAAAGAGGCTCGTGGACCTCTCGATCGTCACGGTGTCGGCGCTTGTCATGAGCGGAACCTATCTGCTTGCGACTCGCCTCGACGCCGTGCGCCTTACCAAAACGGTCACCGAGCCTGCACCGCTCGTCGTCGCGGCCAAACCCGCGGCCATTTTACAGCAACCGCCCGTGGCAGGGTTGATCCCCGCTCCGGCTCAAAGACGCCGCATCATTGTGGTGCGGCGGTCGAGGGCATCATGATTCAGCGCGAGTTCCATGCGATGGGGACGGATTGGGCGATTCTTTGCCAGCACGCCCAGACGAGCGCTCTGGCAGAGGCCGAAAACCTGGTGCGTAAATTGGAGGCGCGCTTCTCGAGGTTTCTGCCAGAGTCGGCTTTATCCAGATTAAATTCAGAACGGCGAGCAAGGGACACTGAGTTGGCCGCCGTGCTCGGCGTCGCATTAGAGCTGCGTCAGAGCACTCAGGGCCGTTTTGATCCAACGCTTGGCGCATGCCTGATTTCGCTGGGATACGACCGTGATTTTGATGCGGTGAACCGTCCTTCGGTGGACCCAAGCAAACCCTTTTTCGCAGACCTGAACATCCATATCGACGGCGATGAGATTATTCTTGAGGGCGAAGGCCTCGTGGACCTTGGAGGCATCGCGAAAGGCTGGGCGGTTGACCGCGCCGTTGAATATTTGGCCGCCGGTGGCGCCAAGGAAATCCTGGTCGATGGCGGCGGAGATATCCGTGTACTTGGCGGCGAATGGCCGATTGGTGTGGGTGATAACCACTCCGTAACGTTGAAATCAGGCGCAATTGCTACGTCTTCGACCAAACGCCGACATTGGACCTCGGGTCAGGGACTGAAGCTGCACCATATTCTCGACCCACACACGGGGCTTCCAGCGGACACAAACGTAGACACCGTGACCGTCATCGCGGCCGATGCCGTAACGGCGGATGCCCTGGCGACCGCTGGGGTCGTGGACCTGGCAGGTCAGCTTCCGAGGTTCTTGGAATCGGGCGTGCAAGTCGCTGTGCGCGGAATCGACGGCGCTTGGTACACCACCCCCAATTGGAGTGAAAACCCATGAAAAAGGCATTCCCAGCACTCTTCTTAAATCTCACCTGGATGGCACTCGGAGCCGCACTGCTGCTCAGTCTTCCCGCTTTGGTTGAGCTCTTTGCAAGCCCAGGTGTGCCGCTGATGTGGTGGGCGGGACGTGCGGTAGGCATGCTCGCTTATACAGCCCTGTGGTTATCGACGCTTTTTGGCGTATTTGTCGGCAGCCGCGGCGCCGGCGGACTCCTAGACCGTTCGATGATGATCGACCTGCATAGTCGGTGGGCCTTGATGGCGCTGGCCGCCACTGTGTTTCATATGCTCATCATTCTGGTCGACCCGCATTCAGGCGTGTCCCCTTTATCGGCCTTCGTGCCGATGATTTCCGAGAAATTAAAAGGGCCAGTAACACTTGGGACCTTCGCCATCTGGGGAATGCTCTCCATCGGTGCCTCGACTTATTTCATGGATCGGCTCTCCAAAACGGTCTGGCGCGCCATCCACGCGATGGCATTTGGCACCTTTTCGCTGGCCCTTTTCCACGGAATCCTCGCGGGAAGCGAGACGCAATTGCCGGTCATTAAAGCATTTTATGCGGGGACCACGGCGGTGCTTTTGGGCGCAGTGATTCAGCGAATCATGCTCAGTCTCGACGAAAGTAACTCAACAAAATCTGGAGAATTATCATGACTAAAATACTTATTTGGGACCTTCCTACCCGCCTTTTCCATTGGATGCTTGCGGGCTCATTCATCGTCGCTTTTGCGATCGCGAATTTCGTGGACGACGACAGCCCTGTTTTTGCCATCCATATGCTCCTTGGAGGCGCGATGGCGTTGATGGTGCTCTTACGCGTGGTCTGGGGAGTGGTCGGGTCGCGCTATGCACGCTTTGGTTCTTTCATGTTTGGACCGGGCGAAATCATGGCGTACCTCAAAGGAACCGTCAGTGGAGGCGGTAAACGCTATATTGGTCATAATCCAGGCTCGTCGGTCGCAATCTGGGCCATGTTGGTCCTAACCCTTGGAATGGCGATAACCGGCATCAACATGTCCAGCGGCGAGATTTTTGAGGAGCTTCATGAGGTCCTCGCCTACTCGTTGCTGGCAGTCGTCATCACGCACGTAGCGGGCGTGATTTGGCACTCGTATCGCAATCGGGAAAACCTCACGATGAGCATGGTGAGCGGCCATAAAGACGGCGAACCCTCGCAGGCGATTTCGACGATGCATCCCATTATCGCGATCGTTTTTCTGGTCATCACCGGCTCGTGGGCAGGCGCGCTCGTGCAGAATTACGACTCCGCCACAGGTACGCTCATCATGCCTATTTTGGGCACCACTCATCAGCTTGGCGAAGGCGGCGAAGGCGGCGAAGGCGGACACGGGGGCCGTGAGTCCCACGAACGCCATGATGATGATGACGACGACGATTAAGGCTGACACGACCTTGAACCGGTCGCCTGGGGCCTCCGCGCATGTGCCAAGATGGCGCAGCACGGAAGCCAACACACCATCAACATATTGATTTTCAACCACTTTAACCGACACCCAAGTATTGGCACGCCACATGAAGGGTCATGTAGGGAGAAGTGACCAATGCTCAAACGAGAGCTTCTGGGTGAAGATTATGTTGAAAACGATAATGTGGATCGGTGTTTTTCTGGTTTCGGCGTGTGAGCAGGCGGAAGCGCCCGTGGCCCCGCCCGCGACTCAGGTCCAAGCACTGAAATTGCAGCGTGCCGATACGCGGCAAGTTCTTTCATTCCATCCTAAATTAGGAATGTTGCTTGGCGCGGATGAGCCGGCTCTTGAAAACGCGGATCACGCTCGGGTGATGTCCGTGATGCTCCAACACCAAGAGCTTGAGGCCGAGGTGCTCGATGGGTTGCAGGACGCTAAATTCCTTGCCGATGGCAGCATTTTGGCCATTACTCGGTCCAAAGACCTCGTCCACGTGCACAACGGTGAGGTCACACACCTTGAGCAGGGCGTTAAGGGGCCACTCAGTTTGGCCGGCGATTCTGTCGCGTATCGAACGGGTGAGATGGGCGAGTACGTTCCAGTGGTGCGCAACCTTTTGAGTGGAGAGCGCTTTGGGGTCGACAGCGACGTGGCCCCGGCATGGCAGGTGGCGCTTTCTGATTCCGGAAAAGAGATGATCTTCGTCAGCGCACACACGAACGAAACCACCCTGATTCGCGTCAGTGTTCCCTCGATGAAACTGCTTGAAGAAACCGAAATGGCGGTGGTTCCAATCGGCCCTACGGCCCCAATCTGGCGAGGAGATATTCTGCTCTTCGAAACCGAAGCGGGATTGGTCAGATTCCATCTGCCCACGCGAACGTGGACGTCGCTGAGTGGAAGTCGACCCTTTGTCTCCACAGACGGCAGGGTCTTTGTGCACGACGGCGGCCTTCGTGACATTTCGGAGGTGGTCCGATGATACGCATCATTCTTGCTCTGATGATTTTATTCGTTTCGGCCGATGGGTTTGCCATCGTCAAGATGCGCCGCCCCTTCGCCAATAACGTGGCCTTTAACTACGGGTTTGATAACAAGGCTGGTGGCGCATGTGAGGACTACAACTGCGGAAGCCGCTGCTACAACGACCATCACGGCACAGATTTTCCCGTCCCGACTGGAACCGATATTCTTGCGCCTGCCGCAGGGACCGTTTCATCGACCTATAATGGATGCGCAAGCACCGGTTTCTTGGGGAGTGAATGCGGCGGCGGATGTGGAAACTACGTCACCATTCAACACTCAGACGGCACTCGAACTCAGTTCTGCCATTTCCAAATCAATTCCATCGTGGTCAGTCCTGGCCAGGCGGTCACATGCGGTCAAAAGGTCGGCCGCTCCGCGAGTTCCGGCAATTCATCAGGCCCCCATGTGCATCATGCATGGTACGCCGATGGCGGACGAAGAGACCTGTTTAAAGGAGCTTGTACAACCTCACCGGGCGCGTGGAATCAACAGAACGGATACCGAGATGCGGTCGGTGACTCGTGTTTATGTGTGCCTGCTGCGGAAGCTTGTGACGGCCAAGACAACGACTGCAATGGCCAGGTTGACGACGGTGACGTCTGTCAGATCGAATGGCTCAACGATCGCGTCGAGTCGTATGCGCCATCACAATCCACCGACGTAAATGGAGACGGAAAGGCAGACGTGTGTGGACGAGGTGGGGTCGGATTATGGTGCCATCTGGCGAACGAAAATGGGTTCGAAGTGGATCCAGGCGTTGTCCTCCCCTTGAGCGATGCAGCTGGATGGACAAACCCCATCTACGCCAGCACGATTCGCATGGGTGATATTGATGGGGATGGAAAAGCCGACCTGTGTGCTCGAGCAGCCGACCGCGTTTATTGCTGGAAGCTCGGCGCCGAAGAGTGGGAACAAATCGACGGTCCGGCGCTTTCGGACGACTCAGGATGGGACAAACCCGAGCATTATTCGACGATCCGACTTGCCGATATCAATGGCGATGGGATGCACGATCTATGCGCCCGTGCGGGGACTGGGATGCGCTGTTGGCTGTCGGAAGGCAATGGGTTTTCATCGGAAGCCATCGTCGGCCCAGAGTGGTCCAATGACGCTGGATTTAATCAAGCCAAGTATTATGGAACCCTAAGAACAGGTGACATCAACGGCGATGGCCTGGACGATTTGTGTATTCGTGCCGCTGACGGAATCCAATGCGCGCTGAGCCATGGCGCCGGATTCGACCCAATATTTCATGGCCCAGACTGGCTCGACAGCAACGGATGGGGAGTTCTTACCTATTGGTCGTCCATTCGAATGGCAGACGTCAACGGGGACGGGATGTCAGATATTTGCGCACGTGCAGGCGCGGGTCTGCGATGCCATTTGAGCCAAGGTACCGGGTTTGGTGAACCCATCGTGGTGGCGGAACTTTCCGATGAGTTAGGCTGGAACGACGTCTCGAATAACTCCACGTTGCGCACTGGTGATATCAATGGCGATGGCGCTCAGGACCTGTGTATCCGGTCCAACTCCCAAGTCCTCTGTTATGTTTGGAACGGCGCGTCGTTTGACCGTGTCGATGGCCCCGAGTGGACGGATGCAAACGGATGGAACGCAGCACAGCATTTTGACACCTTACGCATGGGAGATTTCAACGGAGACGGACGTGCGGACGTGTGTGGTAGGGCTGCAAGCGGCTGGCTTTGCGCCGCGGCGGACGGCACCGATTTTTTCACCGTGCCCGTGCTTCCCGAATTCACGAATGCGGGCGGTTGGTCGGCAAAAAAATACTACTCAACGCTCAGATTTGGAGGCCCATCATGCAGGCTGGTTGAGTCCTGTAATGGGCGTGACGATGACTGCAATGGTGTCGTCGATGATCACCCCATCGATGCGGGCGGCCCCTGTGTTCTTGAACAATCAGAACACTGCATGGTCGGAGAACTCTCGTGCTCCGCTGGTGGACTGATTTGTTCGCCGGTCCCTGACGCAAACAACCCCGAATGTGTCGATGTTAACGTCAACCCAGGTGCCCCAGACTCACAAACCCCGGAGAGCACAACAGACGGCCAGAACAGCGGAACCTCAACCTACGCAACGGGCAACGCTTGTTCGTCGACTCAGGCGGGAAACTCGTGGTTGTTTTTACTCTTGGCCATCTTTGGCTTCGGGCGGCGCCGGCTTCAGCACTGAACTTCGAGGCCCCTAGCCGCGTTCGCAGCGACTTGGTCTGGGTAGGACTCCAACCATTCGAGGGCAATTTGCCGGGCCGGCCTGGGCTGCGTTTCTTCGTGTTTTGCCATGATCTCTAGCAGGCTAGAATCGTGGGGCGGAGCCACTCGAAGGGCCGCCTGAATGATGATGTCTTCAGGGTGATTCAAACATTTGGTGGCGGCGGCGACCCACGCAGCTTTATCTTTGAAATGGACAAGGCTGGCCATCATCGTGTCCAAGATTTCTGGGGTTGGAGCTTTGGTTGCAAACGGGACCCAATCCTCGAGCATTCGCTCCACATATTCGGCAACCCTACCGGCGAATTTTGAGTCGTCTTGCTCGATTAAGGACCGCACCTCGTCGCCCCAATATCTGGGTTCCTGAAAATCAGGGATGCGTCGTTTCATGGCTTGAATCGCGGCGCTGCGAATCTCGTCATCGTCGCAGCGCGTCCAAGGTTGAATGACTTCGATTTCGACCGAATCATCCTCACCCGCAACGCGTAAGGCCCAGATGTTTTGCGCCCTTCCCATCGATACGGCAGCTGGATTGGTTTCTTTAGCTAGCGCGGTCCTCACATGCTGTCGTACATCGGAAATATCCCCTCCGAGGCGTTTTGCTGCAAAACGAACCACCGGCATGAGAGTCTGCTCCAGATATCTCAAGGCCTCAACTTTTGTCAGCGCTTGGCTGCGTTGTTCATCGCTCCCTTGTTCGGCCGCCATCGCGATATTCCAAAATGGCTCGGGCTCGCGAGACCAATTGATTCCCGAGAGCAATTTGCGAAAAGTCGGGGTGTACGCGGTGTCCGGTTTGTCATCGTCCAATGATTCTTCAACGCTATCGGGCAAAACTCCAAGTCGCCAGAACTCCTCGCGTAACTCGTAGATATCTTCGATGCTGCCTAATGATTCTTCGCCCCACTGAATATCGTAGAGGATCGCGGCGCAATCACGCAAAACCCGTGCTGGGCTCTCTGCACAAACGGCGATGAGTTCGCCAAGTTCATGGTCTTTTTTGCAGAAAAAGAGGCGCCAAAGGGCATGAAGTCCAAAGGGCACATCTGTTTTGGCGCGCTCTAGGACTTGTGCCCAATTGGTGGAATCAATCAGCGGCCAATCGTTTAGATTCATATCGCGTGCGATATCTTCCAGCGGCTTTCCGCCACGAAGCAGATCCACAAGCCAACGTGACGCTTTTTCCAAACCCACGGTGTCATCATCCTTCGAGTGAAAAATAGTCGACGCTTGCGGTGCCCGTTCCAAAAATGGCCCGCACGGGGTCCAAGTTCCATCAAGCTGCTTCCAGGCATGCTCCATCGCGTCGTGACTAAGTGTTTCGCGGCCAAAGTAGGCGTCAACGCTTGCGACCAGGTACGCAAAATGACTCAGGTCCTTCGCAAAAGGCCTGATGGTTTGTTTTGTTTTTGGCTCAAAGACGAAAACTTGCGGTTCTTGACCCGCGTGTTGGCAAGCATTAACCAGATAGAGTGTCTGTCCTTCTGAACTTCCAAGCGTCACCGCCCCGCAGAAAACCTCATAAAGCGGCGTGCTGGATGGATGTATCTGAGCCCCGCGAATCAAGGTTTTCATGAAATTTTCGTCCTCTTCGAGGAAAAAAAGCGAAGAGCGTTGTTGATGGGTAAAAGTCGACAGGTTGGGTGAGCGGTTTTTGAGGAGCACATTCAAAAACAATTTGAGTTTCGGGTGCATTTCTTGGCCCCAAAAGTCGTTCCAAACCAAGACATATGCTTCGTTCATCTCCGCGGAAGCATCGACCGAAACTGTCTTCAGAAATGCATCAAATCCCGAATCCAAAAAAGTGTCCGGGGTATGGTCCGAAAACAATAGGTCCTTGTAGGCGTCCTCGATAGGCACGCCGAATTGGTTGCATCGTGCTCCGTTTCTCAAAAAGTAGGTGCGAATTTCCCGGCCATCTTGGACTTCTGTCTCACAGCGTCGAACGCTGTAGTGGGCCGGAACAAAATCACCGTCACTCTTGGCTTCGCAGCGCGTGTAAACTGCTTTCCCAACTTGCTCCCCTTTGAAATAAGTGGCTCTAAAGGCCGGGGTTCCGTCTCGGTGATCGTGCACGACATCCCCATGCAGGGCGCCGTATCGGGTATAATTCATTATCTTTCGCAATCTTCCTTTTTTATCCCAAACCCGCCATGCGCCTACAGGATGGTTCTCTTTCATGTCCCCCAATTCCCATGTTTCATTTTGGTGATTCCACACCGCCACTTCGGAGACGGATTCGGGCCTTTTTTCTTTCAGACTTGCCAAGTAATAATCGGCCGACAGGGTGAAGGCTCGGCTCATTTCCTGGGCTGACACCACGTAGGTTGTCTTTGCTCTCTGCATGAGGCTGACTTTCCAGTTCTTGCCTTTGGGGCCATCGAAAATCCAACGCGCCGAGTCTTTATTGGGGTTCTTAACCTGTTTACCATCCGCAGTTGACAGAAAGGGTACCAAAAGGTGGAGCGTCGTCTCGGGAGCAACACGACCAAGGTGTTCCCCAAGATCAATCGACCGACCCTCATCATCGCACGGCACTGCGTTTTGAAGGCCGTCACGCGTGTAAAATGTGAAGTGATAAAGCTGGGGTCGGCCCCGGTCATAGGGCATATCCATGCGCATCACATCGTCACCGACATTGGGCGGAAAGATCGAACTCTTGTCGGATTTTCCAGACGTTGCCAGCGTCCAGACCTGCATCCCGTGCGTCTTTCCGTGAATCCAATCCGCCCATTGCGCAATCTCGCCGTTTGGATGCCAGCGCTCCAGTCGGCCATGCAATCCCCCAGCATCGTCGTAGGTTGCTTTGCAAACCAGCGAGCCGTCGGGCGACCACCAGAGCCAGGGGCCAATCTCTTGGCCTTCAGGGTTTCTCTCTCCGAGCTCCCATTCGTTTTCTTTGGCATTCCACTCGGCATGCATCGGGATTGAATCTGGTCGATTGGGTCGTGAATCTTGGGCCATCATGTCCTCCATAAAATCGAAATCTAACTGGAGCAACAGACGCTGCCAAGACCGGCCTCGACCCAAAGCGCGGCTGGAGCCACGCGTACCCTTCAGGCGCGCACAGGCGCGGCTGGAGCCACGCGCACCGGGCATAGGTGTGTTAGGTAGGCGTGGAATTGTAGGGTGTGGCTGGAGCCACGCGGACCAAGCACAGGCGCGGCTGGAGCCACGCGCACCCGGGCACAGGCGCGGCTAGGGAACCGAGCACCGGGCACAGGCGCGCACCGGGCACAGGCGCGGCTGTTCAGCGCCGACAACTTATAATCGACGACCAATCCGTTCGTTATGTCCGAAAGTTTGGGCCTTTCAGCCATGAAGTGGCCCCGGTTTCTTGGACACGAGCCTGCTAGTATGAGCAGGAAACCTACGGAGGTCCATCGTGTCGATGAAAGTCAGAAAGAAGAGACGTTATACCGAAGACTTCAAGCG
>Ga0210026_1000781_pt1 | contig 34556 bp, 33 predicted proteins | sample CryGeymeta201509_FD_183977 | JGI IMG/M metagenome (GOLD analysis project Ga0210026, IMG submission 183977) | Groundwater microbial communities from Crystal Geyser aquifers in Utah, USA - Crystal Geyser metaG 2015-09 (SPAdes) (version 2) | ecosystem: Environmental > Aquatic > Deep subsurface >...
GGCCAGGTTCACATACGGCACATAGCGTTTCGCGTTGTCCGGACTCACGGTCAACTGGCCAGCGGCGTCGGAGACAAGAAATTTCCCCTGCGGCGACTTGAACGGCATCACTTTTGCGGGCACGCGCCGGCGCGGCAAATTATCGACGGTCACCACGATGTTTTGAATGATTTGTCCGGGACGCAACAGCGCCATCAATGTTTGGTTTATCCCCAAACCGGCCAGTTTTTCCAACACCAAACCATCGCTCCTGGTTAGCGGCGGCAGAGGCAGTTGCAACACCGGCGGGGGCGGCGATTTGGCCACCGGGCTTTCGGCGGGCTGCACGATTGGTGCGGGCGGTGCGGGCGGTGCGGGCGGTGCGGGCAAGGGCGCAACGGCTACCGGCGCACTGGCGGGTTCGGGTTGACCGGAAGGCCAGAATAGATAAGCTGCCAGCCCGGCAAGCAGAACCAGCAGCACGACAACCGGGAACAGAATTTTATTTTTCATGTTGATCTCCTACACGTAGAAAGACACCACTCGCGAGTCCAGTCTACGCTGAAAAATATCCCATTCCAAATGCGCGAAGTAGCGCGAACGCAGGGTAAATATGCGTGAGAGAAGTGAAACACACAAATGCAATTACGCTTCCAAAAGGCTTCCGAGCATCCCCTTTTGGCTCCGGCATAACGTCGCATAAACCGCGACATTAGCCTTCACCGAAAAAACGCCCGAGCAGCGACACCCTTTCTTCCACTTACTCTTCGAGCAGACTCCGAAGCATCCAGGCGTTCTTTTGGCTCCGGCATAACGTCGCATAAACCGCGACGTTAGCCTTCACCGAAAGAACGCCCGAGCAGCGACACCCTTTCTTCCACTTACTCTTCGAGCAGACTCCGAAGCATCCAGGCGTTCTTTTCATGCACTTCCATGCGCGCGGAAAGCAGATCGACAGTGGGTTGGTCGCCCGCCTTCTCGGCAATCGGCAGCACTTCGCGCGCGGTGCGCGCCACGGCCTCCTGCCCGTCCACCAGTTGGCGGATCATCTCTTTCGCGTTGGGCACGCCGTTGCTTTCCTTGATGCGGGTGAGCGCGGCGAATTCCTTGTAGCTGCCGGGCGCGGGATAGCCCAGGGTGCGGATGCGTTCGGCGACCAGGTCCACGGCATTCCATGTTTCGGTGTACTGCGTCATGAACATCAGGTGCAGGGTCTGGAACATGGGGCCGGTGACGTTCCAGTGAAAGTTGTGCGTTTTGAGATACAGGGTGTAGGTGTCGGCCAGCATGCGGCCCAGACCTTCGGCGATCTTCTTGCGGTCTTTTTCGCTGATGCCGATGTTGATAGCAGATACTTTGCTCATGTTCGTTCTCCTTGTCTCGTTCTCAAAAAATTCCCGTCACACATCGCTGTTGCGCGGCAATGATGTTATCACCGTTGTGCTGTGCGGCTGAACGGCTTTCACCGCCAGCAACACAGCGCAACACCGGCAAGCCCTCCTTCCGTGATTACACGAGGTCGAAGCGATCCAGGTTCATCACTTTGGTCCAAGCCGCCACGAAGTCCTGGACGAATTTCTCCCGCGCGTCCGAGCTTGCATAGACTTCGGCCAGTGCCCGCAGTTGCGAATTGGAGCCGAAGACCAGATCGATACGGGTGCCGGTCCACTTGACCTTGCCGGTCTTGCGGTCGCGTCCCTCGAACACTTCCTCGGCGTTCGATACCGGTTTCCACGCCGTGCCCATGTCAAGCAGGTTGACGAAGAAGTCGTTGGTCAGCGCCCCCGGGGTTTTGGTGAACACACCCTGCTGCGACTGCCCGACGTTGGCGTTCATGGCGCGCATCCCGCCAACAAGCACGGTCATCTCGGGCGCGCTGAGCGTCAGCAATTGTGCGCGGTCGAGCAGCAGCTCCTCGGCCGAAACAGAGTACTTGCCCTTCTGGTAGTTGCGGAAGCCGTCGGCGATCGGTTCGAGCACGGCGAAGGATGCCACGTCGGTCTGTTCCTGCGCGGCATCCATGCGGCCCGGCGCGAAGGGAACCGTCACGGCATGACCGGCCTTCTTCGCAGCCTCCTCGACGCCGGCACAGCCCGCCAGCACGATCAGATCAGCCAGCGAGATTCTCTTGCCGCCGGATTGGGCGGCGTTGAACTCGTCCTGAATGCGCTCCAGCGTCTTGAGCACCTTGGCCAGTTGCACCGGCTGGTTGACCTCCCAATCCTTCTGCGGCGCCAGGCGGATGCGCGCGCCATTGGCACCGCCGCGCATGTCGGAACCGCGGAAAGTGGATGCCGAGGCCCAGGCGGTCGAAACCAGCTCGGACACCGATAGGCCGGATGCCAGCACCCTGGCCTTGAGCGCGGCGACATCCTTGCCGTCGACCAGCGGATGATCGACGACGGGGATGGGGTCTTGCCAGAGCAGGTCTTCCTGCGGCACTTCGGGGCCGAGGTAACGCGACTTCGGACCCATGTCGCGGTGGGTCAGCTTGAACCAGGCGCGGGCGAAAGCATCGGCAAATTCGTCCGGGTTCTGGTGGAAGCGGCGCGCGATTTTTGCGTAGGCCGGATCCATGCGCATCGCCATGTCGGCATCGGTCATGATGATCGGCGCCTTCTTCGATGCATCGTGCGCGGCCGGCGCCGTGTTGCTGTCGGTCGCCTGGTTGGGCGTCCACTGATGCGCGCCCGCCGGGCTCTTGGACAACACCCACTCGTTGCCGAACAGCATGTCGAGATAACTCATATCCCATTTCGTCGGCGTCGGCGTCCACGAGCCTTCCAGACCGCTGCCGGTCTGGTCGCCGCCTATGCCTGATTTGTAGGCGTTCTTCCAGCCCAGACCCTGCTCGGCGAGTCCGGCAGCCTCGGGGGCGGCACCCACCAGCGCGGCATCGCCGGCACCGTGGCATTTACCGAAGGTGTGTCCGCCGCAGGTTAGCGCCACGGTCTCTTCGTCATTCATCGCCATGCGCGCGAAGGTCTCGCGCACGTCGCGTCCGGAAGCGAGCGTATCAGGTTGGCCGTCCGGGCCTTCCGGGTTGACGTAGATCAGCCCCATCTGCACCGCGGCGAGCGGGTTTTCAAGTTCGCGCTTGCCACTGAAGCGTGCCTTGTTTTCCAGCCACTTGGTCTCATTGCCCCAGTAAATGTCGATTTCCGGTGACCAGATGTCTTCGCGGCCACCGGCGAAACCGAAAGTCTTGAAGCCCATCGATTCCATCGCAACGTTGCCCGCGAGAATAATGAGGTCGGCCCAGGAGATTTTATTGCCGTACTTCTGCTTGACCGGCCACAACAGGCGGCGCGCCTTGTCGAGATTGACGTTGTCGGGCCAACTGTTGAGCGGCGCGAAACGCTGGTTGCCGTGGCCCGCGCCGCCGCGGCCGTCTCCGGTGCGGTAGGTGCCCGCGCTATGCCAGGCCATGCGAATGAAAAACGGGCCGTAGTGGCCGTAGTCCGCCGGCCACCAGTCCTGCGAGTCGGTCATCAGCGCGGTCAGCTCTTTTTTCACCGCCGCCAGATCGAGTTTTTTGAATGCTTCTGCATAGTTGAAATCCTCGTCCATCGGACTTGACCCGGGGGTGTGCTGGTGCAGAATTTCGAGGTGCAACTGGTTCGGCCACCAGTCGTGGTTCGAGGTACCGCTTCCGGCTTTGTGCACAAACGGGCATTGGCTCATGATCGTCTCCTTGAATGGGTTGCGTGGTTCGAAATCCACAGTCAAAAATATAGGCGTTTCTTCCTCATCAATCCAATTGATTGTTCAGAGCGATGTGATTTATTATGTAAATCACAAACCTCGTCATCCCGGCGCAGGCCGGGATCCAGTTGGACAGATAAATCCTGCGAAGCAGGACAAAACCAACTGCATATTGGATAACTGCGCCGGATTCCGGCTTTCGCCGGAATGACGGCTGCAAGGAGAGCGTCATGACCCTGAACGAACTGCGCTTCATCGTCGCCGTCGCGCAGGAACGCAACTTTCGCCGCGCGGCGGAAAAATCCTTCATCAGCCAGCCCGCGCTGTCGCTGGCGATCCAGAAACTGGAAGAGGAACTCGGGCTGAAAATCTTCGAGCGCGGCAAGAGCGAGGTCGCCCTCACTCCCGTCGGCAGCGCCATCGCGGAACAGGCGCAGCGCGTACTGGAGGAGGCGGAACGCATCCGCACCCTCGCCGCACAGGGCAAGGACCAGCTCACATCCCCCCTGCGCATCGGCATCATTCACAGCGTTGGCCCCTATCTACTGCCCGATCTCATCCCGGCGCTAAAGAAAATCGCGCCGCGGATGGCGCTGGAGGTGGAAGAGAACATCACCGCCAATCTGGACACGCTGCTGCGCAGCGGCAAGCTGGATGTCATCATCATCGCCCTGCCGTTCGGCGACAGCAGCATCTCCACCCGCCCGCTGTATGACGAGCAGTTCGAGGTGGTGGTCAACAGCGAGCATGCCTGGGCGGCGCGGCGCAGCATCAAGCCGGCCGAGCTGCCCGCGCAAAAAGTATTGCTGCTGGATTCGGGACACTGTTTCAGCAATCAGGTGGAAGAGGCCTGCCCCGAACTGCATCGCAAGGGGGCGGAGATACAGCACGGGACTTCGCTGGAAACCATCCGCAATATGGTCGCTTCCGGACTCGGCATCACCGTATTGCCCGCCTCGGCCAACAGTGCGCGTTATCGCAGCAAATTGTTGCGCGTCATCCCGTTCACCAAACCGATTCCGGCGCGACGCATCGCGCTCGCCTGGCGCAAGAGTTTCCCCCGCATGCAGGCCATCGAAGCATTGACGCAAGCGGTTGCGCGCGCCAAGATCAGCGGCGTCACCCATCTGGAGCGGACATGAAAGATCAGCCTTATCGCCAGAACCCGTTGCTGCGCCTGAGCTACAGCTTCATCGCGCCGCTTTACGATTTCGTCATCGAGCACCCGATGCGCGCGGCGCGCCAGGCATCGCTTGCCGCCTTGCCGACCGACCAGCCCGGGCGCGTATTGATCAGCGGTGTCGGCACCGGACTGGACTTGCCCTGGCTGCCTGAACTGCATCGTTACACCGCGCTTGATTTCAATCCGGCGATGCTGGCGCACGCCGTGCCGCGCGGCGAGCAATTGGATATGGATTTTATGCTGGGCGACAGCATGGCACTGCCGTTTGCCGATCGGAGCTTTGATTTTGTCGTACTTCACCTCATCACGGCGGTGGTGCCGGAACCGCAACGTTGCCTGAGTGAGGCGGCGCGCGTGCTCAAACCCGGCGGCACCATCCTGCTGTTCGACAAATTTTTGCAACCGGGACAACTCGCGCCGCTGCGGCGTTTGCTGACGCCGCTGACACGCCGTCTGGCGACACGCATGGATGTGGTGTTCGAGGAAGTGCTGTGCGCCGCGCCGGAATTGCAAGTGGTGAGCGACACCCCGGCGCTGGGCGGCGGCTGGTTCCGCCACATCCGGCTGGTCAAGCTTGAAAACGCCGGTTGATCACGCGGAGGCGCGGAGGTCGCGGAGCTCAAACCCCCAACACAAGCGCACTCTTCCGGTTTGTTTTTCTCCGCGACCTCCGCGCCTCCGCGTGAGAATAAAGCTTCAGGTTTTACAGTAAACGCATGGCAGCTTGTTCCAGCCCGCCCACCAACACGATCAGCACCAACTGGCAGAAAAGAAACAGCAGCAAAATGGAAAGATCGACCTGCCCCAGCGGCGGCACGATACGGCGCACCGGCTGCACAAAGGGCCGGTTGACCGCCGCCAGCAAGGGGGCAATCGGGGTGCGCGGATTGAACCAGGACAGGATCGCCTCAACCAGCAGACTGGCGATCAGCAGGTAGAGGCTGAACTTGAGCAGTTTGACCGCCGTCCAGGCCAGCAATCCGGTCAGCGGGAAATGGTCGTAGGCATAGCCCTGCAAGGCAAGGAAAGTTGCAAGGTAAAGGAATTCCACGCCAAACGCCAGCAGCAGGCTGGCGCTGTCCAGTCCCCATGCGGTCGGGATAAAACGGCGCGCGCGCAACACAATAAAATCGGTGATCGCCATCACGAACTCGCCCAGCGGGTTGCGCATCGGCACGCGCAGCCACACCGCATGAAACCGAAACAGCAGGACGGCAGCAAACGGTTGCAGCAGGGCGTCGATCAGGAACAGCAGCGCTTCGTTGAACATCAACTATCCCTGCCCAGTTCGTCGCCCAGTTCTTTCGAGCGGGCCGCCGCCGCATGCGCGGCGTCGATGATGTGTTGCCGCACCCGGTTCGCCTCCATGCTCACCAATGCACGTTCGGTGGTGCCATTTTTGGAGGTGACGTTGGCGCGCAGGGTCGCCACATCCTCTTTGCCGGCATCGGCCAGTTTGGCTGCGCCGATGAAGGTATCCAGCACCAGTTGCCGCGCCTGCAAATCGTCCAGGCCGAGTTCGCGCGCCGCCTGTTGCATGGCTTCGATGAAATAGAACACGTAAGCCGGGCCGCTGCCGGAGATGGCGGTCACGCTGTCCAGTTGTGCTTCCTGCTCCACCCAAAGGGTAGTGCCGACCGCCTCCAGAATGGATTCCGCCTGCTCGCGCCCCTGCTCCTGCACTTGCGGCAGCGCATACAATCCGGTCACGCCATGCCGGATCAGCGCCGGCGTGTTCGGCATGGCGCGCACCACATTGTGCGTGCCGAGCCAGCGTGCGATGTCCTGCGCCCGAAGCCCGGCGGCAATCGAAATCACCAGCTGTCCCGTCAGCAAGGGGGCCAGGTCGGCGCAGACCCCGCGCAACTGTTGCGGTTTCACCGCCAGCAAAATGATCTCGCAATACGAGACGGCGTCGCTCATGTCGGTCGTCGCGCGCACCGCGAACTTCTGATGGATCGCCGCACAACGTTTCTCGTCCACCTCGACCACGCGAATCTTGGAAGGCGCGTATCCGCGCTTGACCATGCCGCCAACCAGCGCCTTGGCCATATTGCCGCCACCGATAAAACAGATATTCATTTCGTTTCTCCCCGATTGCGCGAACCAAAAATCGCCGTGCCGACGCGAACGATGGTCGCGCCTTCCATGATCGCCGCCGGAAAATCATGCGACATGCCCATCGACAAGGTGTCCACCTGCAAACCCTGGCGTTGCAAGTTTTGTAACAAGTGGCGCAACTGCGCGAACGGCGCGCGTTGCGCGTCCTCGTCTGCGGCGGGCGCGGGAATCGCCATCAGGCCGCGCAAGCGGATGCGCGGCAAAGCCGCCACCGCCCGCGCCAGCGGCAACAACTCTGCCGGCGCAACGCCGCTCTTGCTTGCCTCGCCGCTCACGTTGACCTCCAGGCAGACATTGAGCGGCGGCAGCCCCGCCGGTCGCTGCGCCGACAGGCGCTCGGCGATCTTCAGGCGATCAACGCTGTGCACCCAGGCGAAATGTTCGGCGATGGGGCGCGTCTTGTTGCTCTGGATGGGGCCGATGAAATGCCATTCAAGCGGCAGATCGCGCAGGGCTTCGATCTTGCCAAGCGCCTCCTGCAAATAATTCTCGCCGAATGCAAGCTGCCCGGCATGATAAGCCCCGCGCACAGCCTCTGGCGCGAACGTTTTGCTGACTGCCAACAGGCGCACCTCATCCCCGCCGCGCCCGACCGCACGTGCCGCCCGCTCAACGGCCAGTTTCACGGCTTGCAAGTTGCAAAGGATTGCAGTCATAATCCGGCGGCCTGTACGATGTTGACGGTTGTTTAATGACGGGGAATTATATATGGATATCACCGAACTGCTCGCTTTCGGCGTGAAGAACAAAGCTTCCGACTTGCATCTCTCCTCCGGTTTGCCGCCGATGATCCGCGTGCACGGCGACATGCGCCGCATCAACCTGCCCGCGATGGAGCACAAGGAAGTCCACGCCATGGTGTACGACATCATGAACGACGGGCAACGCAAGCATTACGAGGAGAACAAGGAGGTCGATTTCTCGTTCGAGGTGCCGAACCTGGCGCGCTTCCGGGTCAACGCCTTTGTGCAGAATCGCGGTGCGGCCGCGGTGATGCGCACCATTCCTTCCAAGATTCTCACCCTGGAAGACCTTAAGGCGCCGAAGATCTTCGAGGCGATTTCCGACTACCCGCGCGGCCTGGTACTGGTGACAGGCCCGACCGGTTCCGGCAAATCCACCACGCTGGCGGCGATGGTCAACCACAAGAATGAAAACGAGATGGGCCACATCCTAACGGTGGAAGACCCCATCGAATTCGTGCATGAATCGAAAAAGTGCCTGATCAACCAGCGCGAGGTCGGCCCGCACACGCTGTCGTTCAGCAATGCCCTGCGCTCGGCGTTGCGCGAAGATCCGGACGTGATCCTGGTCGGCGAAATGCGCGACCTGGAAACCATCCGTCTGGCGATGTCCGCGGCGGAAACCGGCCACCTGGTATTCGGCACCCTGCACACCAGCTCGGCGGCGAAAACCATCGACCGGATCATCGACGTATTCCCCGCCGACGAAAAAGAAATGGTGCGCGCGATGCTGTCCGAATCGTTGCGCGCGGTCATCTCGCAAACCTTGCTCAAGACCAAGGATGGCAACAGCCGTGTTGCCGCGCACGAGATCATGCTGTGCACCCCGGCCATCCGCAATCTGATCCGCGAGGCGAAAGTGCCGCAGATGTACTCCGCCATCCAGACCGGCGGCAGCATCGGCATGCAGACCTTGGACCAGTGCCTTACCGATCTGGTTAAACGCGGCGTCGTGTCGTCCGCCGAGGCGCGCGGCAAAGCGGCGAACAAGGATCTGTTCCCCGGCTGATCCAAAGCCACTCAAGGAGTCACACCATGGAAAGAAACCAGGCCACCGAGCTCGTGCACAATCTGTTGCGCGGCATGATCTCGCAGAACGCGTCCGACCTGTTCGTTACCGCCGGCTTCCCGCCCGCGTTCAAGGTGGACGGCAAGATGACCCCGGTGTCGAGCCAGGTACTGACCGCGCAGCACACACAGGAGCTGGCGCGCAGCATCATGAATGACCGCCAGGCCGCCGAGTTCGAATCCACGCACGAAAGCAATTTCGCCATCAACCCGCCGGGTATCGGGCGTTTCCGCGTCAATGTGTTCATGCAACAGCAGCGCGTCGGCATGGTGCTGCGCACCATCACCACCAAAATCCCCAGCTTTGAAGACCTGAACCTGCCGCCCATCCTGAAAGAGGTGGTGATGACCAAGCGCGGTCTGGTGATCCTGGTCGGCGGCACCGGCTCGGGCAAATCCACCACCCTGGCGGCGATGATCGGCCACCGCAACCACAACAGCTACGGCCACATCATCACCATCGAAGACCCGGTCGAATACGTGCATGACCACGACAAGTGCATCATCACCCACCGCGAAGTCGGGGTGGACACCGATAACTGGCAAAACGCGCTGAAGAACACCCTGCGGCAGGCGCCGGACGTGATTTTGATCGGCGAAATCCGCGACCGCGAGACCATGGAATATGCCGTCGCCTTCGCCGAAACCGGCCACCTGTGCATGGCCACCCTGCACGCCAACAGCGCCAACCAGGCGCTCGACCGCATCATCAACTTCTTCCCCGAAGAGCGGCGCGAGCAATTGCTGATGGACCTGTCGCTCAACGTCAAGTCGCTCATCTCGCAGCGCCTGATCCCCAATCGCAACGGCAAGGGGCGCGCCGCCGCGTTCGAGATTCTGCTCAACTCGCCGCTGATTGCCGACCTGATCTTCAAGGGCAATGTGCACGAGATCAAGGAAGTGATGGCGAAATCGCGCGAGCTCGGCATGCAAACTTTCGACCAGGCGCTGTTCGACCTGCAGGAAGCCGGGGCGATCAGCTACGAGGAAGCGCTGAAGAACGCCGACTCGGTCAACGACTTGCGTCTGAAGATCAAACTCGAAGGCCAGGAAACAAAAGACCGGGACGTGATGAGCGGCACCGAAGGTCTGCGCATGGAATGACCCTCGCGGCGCAAATGCACACGCCGCGTTGCGCCCCTGTCTTTCACTTACGGAAGCGCGGCAAAATGCCGGTGCAGATAGGCATTGATCTCCGACGATTCATACAGCCACCGGCTGTTGCCCCGCTCGTCGGCGATTCTCAGGCAGGGCACCTGGAGTAAGCCGCCGCCCTGCAACAGGTCGGCACGGTTTTTTTCATCATGCCGGGCATCGCGCAATTCGATATTCAGGGACAGGCGGCGAATCTCGCGCCTGACCTTGATGCAAAAGGGGCAGGTCTTGAACTGATACAGCGCCATGCCCCGCGTCTGCTCATCGATGCGCTGCTGCTCCGACGGTGCGCGGACAATCCCTTTGGGGGTCGTAACGGCTTCCCATATCAATACAAACGGGATCAGCACGATACGCAGCCCCCTGAAAAAATATCTCATCATCCATTTCATTCTGAATCTTCCTGATTGATTGTTGGTTTACGCAGCCAGCGAACGTTCGACGATTTCGGCCACGTCACGCGACAAGCCGGTGTGGTTGCGCAGCATTTCCAGCGCGGCGCGGGCGTGGCTCTGGCGGCCGTCATCGAACTTGCGCCAGCGGTCGAAACAGCGCGCGAGGCGCGAGGCGACTTGCGGGTTGATGGCGTCGAGCTGGCGCGTTTGTTCGGCTAGGAAGCGGTAGCCGCTGCCGTCGGCGGCGTGGAAGCGCACATGGTTGTTGCCGAAGGCGCGCAGCAGGGCATAGACCTTGTTCGGATTGCGCAAGTCGAACGCGGGATGTTCGACCAGCCGTTCGACTTCCGCCAGCGTGCCCGGGCGACGACTGCTGGCCTGGACTTGCAGCCACTTGTCGATCACCAGCGCCTCGTCTTTCCAGCGCGCATAAAAAGCATTCAGGGCCTGTTGGCGTTCCCCGCCTTCGCTTTGCGCCAGCACACTCAAACTGGCGAACTGGTCGGTCATGTTGTCGGCGCGATCGAACTGTTGTTTGGCCATGACACGCGCTGCGGCGCTGTCTGTTTCGCACAGGTAACCGAGGCAGAGATTGCGCAACGCGCGGCGTCCCGCATCCTGTGCATCGGGCCGATAACTGTCCTGCGGCGCAAGACGCGCATAACAAGCCATGAACTCGGTGCCGAGTTGTTCCGCCAGGAAGCGGCGCAGGCCGTTGCGCGCAGCGTGCAGCGCATCGGGATCGACAATGTCCAGTTGTTCCGCCAACGTCGCTTCGCCGGGTAATGACAGGGCTTCGGCGGCGAAGGCCGGATCGGTATCCGCTGCGGCCAGCACCCGTGCCGCCGCCTGCGCGAAACTGTCCGGCCAGTCGGGTGTGCCGCCCGCGCTGAGGGTGGCGGTCGCGGCGACAATCAGGCGGCCGGACAGACGCTGACCCGCTTCCCAACGGTTGAACGGATCGCTGTCGTGCGCCATCAGGTGCGCGAGGTCTGCATCGCTGTAATCGAAATCCAGCACGACCGGCGCCGAGAAATCGCGCAGTAGCGAAGGCACCGGCGCGACCGCCACATTTTCAAAAATAAATTCCTGCGTCACGTCGCGCAGTGACAACACGCGCCGGGTGCCTGCGTTGGCGGAGTCATCGCCGTGCAGATGCAACGGCCAGTCCCGCCCGTCCGGGCCGACCAGACCAAGCGCAACCGGAATGTGGTGCGGCTGTTTTTCCGGCTGGCCGGGGGTGGCCGCGCAGGACTGGCTCAAACTCAACACGTAGCGCTGCCGGGCAGCATCGTAGTGACCGCTGGCGCGGACATGCGGGGTGCCGGCCTGCGCGTACCAGCGCATGAATTGCGTAAAGTCAAAACCGGAGGCGGCGGCCATGGCGGCGACGAAATCATCGCAGGTCACCGCCTGGCCGTCGTGCCGCGCGAAGTAAATATCCATGCCGCGCCGGAAGGCTTCCCGGCCGATCAGGGTCTGGATCATGCGCACCACTTCGGCGCCTTTTTCATACACGGTGGCGGTGTAGAAATTGTTGATCTCGATATACGCCGCCGGTCGCACCGGGTGCGCCATCGGGCCGTTGTCCTCGGGGAATTGCGCGGCGCGCAGGGCCCGCACCTCGCGGATGCGCGCCACCGAGCGGTTGTGCACATCGGCGCCGAATTCCTGATCGCGGAAAACGGTCAGCCCTTCCTTGAGCGAGAGCTGGAACCAGTCGCGGCAGGTCACGCGGTTGCCGGTCCAGTTGTGAAAATACTCGTGCGCCACCACCCGGTCGATATGCTCGAAATCACTGTCGGTGGCCACATCCGGGCGCGCCAGCACATACTTGGTGTTGAAAATGTTCAGACCCTTGTTTTCCATCGCGCCCATGTTGAAGTCGCCGACGGCGACGATCATGTAGTGGTCGAGATCGCATTCCAGGCCGAAGCGTTGCTCATCCCAGCGCATGGCTTTTTTCAGCGCGGACATGGCATGCGCGCACTGGTCGAGCTTGCCCGGTTCGACGCAGATCGCCAGTTGCACGTCGCGCCCCGACGCGGTGCGGTAGCGGTCGCGCAACACATCGAGTTTGGCGGCGACCACGGCGAACAGGTAGCACGGTTTGGGGAACGGGTCCTGCCAGGTGGCCCAGTGCCGCCCGCCCTCTTCCTCGCCGCTGGCGACGGGGTTGCCATTGGACAGCAATTGCGGCAATGCCGAGCGGTCGGCGTGCAGGGTGACGGTATAGCGCGACATCACATCGGGACGATCCTGAAACCAGGTGATGCGGCGAAAGCCCTGCGCCTCGCACTGGCTGGAATAGCCATCGGCCGAGCGGTAAATACCGGACAGCCGGGTATTCGCATCGGGGTGGATGCGCGACACCGTCTGCAACGAGAAAACATCGGGCAGGTCGGTCAGAATCAACTGGCTCGCGCTCAACTGGTAGCGGTCGGCGCCCAGGGGCACACCGTCGAGCGTGATGCCGAGCAATTCCAGTTCTTCACCGTCGAGTATCAGCGGCGCAGCGGGCGTGTGCGCCGCCGGGTTGCGGCGCAGCGCCAGTTGTGCCGTCACCCGCGTTTGGCCGTCCCGAAAATCGATGTCCAGAACGACCGTGTCAATCAGGAAGGAAGGCGGCGCGTAGTCGGCCAGGCGAATTGTTTGCAGCGAGGATTGGATCATTACAGCTTTCGGGGGGAGACAAAAAAAAGCGCGCGCAGCGGCGCACTTTACGGACATAAAGTACGGCTGAGCCTACTCGGCAGGTTTTTCCAACAGCGCCGCAACCTGTTTCTTGCCCATTCCGCGCAGTGCCGCGATTTTTCCCAGATGCTGTTTGCGCGGGCGGGAATTCTCGGCTTCCCAGCCGTAGATGGTCTGTGCCGACACGCCCAACACGGCACCCATCGCTTCAGCCGTCAATCCCAACCGCTGCCGCAACGACCTGAAGCCCTTGGCGGTAAAACGCACTTTGCTTTCCTCTTCCCCGCCGGCTTCAGCGCGCTTGGCAACCGGTTTAGCCAAACGGGAAGCCATCTTTTCGAGCGCGCTGACACGCCGCTTCAGCGCGGCAATCTCCGCCCTGTATTGCGCCGAGGCTTTCTTCAGACTTGCCGTTTCGCCGCGCGTCTCCTTGCGCGACAGGCGCGAAATCTCTTCTTTCAATACGGCTGCGATATTGGCCATTTTTTCTCCTTGCGGTTTGTTGCGGAAAATTATTGTGTTACGTCAGCCATTACTTTAACGCAATTCGCGCTCAAACGATTGCATACAGGGCCTTTCCACAGGGTTAATTGCGAATTCAACGAGCGGATTAAGCGGTTTTGGGGGCGAATTGCGCGTGTGCGATGCCAGCCGCAATGACCAAGGCCACCCCCTACTTCGCCCGATGGCTCCCCGCCACGATCTTGTATTCGAACAACCTGCATTCGATCGCGCCGTTGTAAAGCGGTGTGCGTCTGGAGGGAACTAGCCGCATCAGCTTGATGATGCGCAGGTCGGCGGTGAACAGGTAGGCACTCCAGCCGCCGAATTTCTTTTTCAGCACGTCGCCCAGTCGGGGGTACAGCTCGGCCAGTTCGTCTTCGTCGCCCATGCGTTCGCCGTAAGGCAGGTTGGCGACGAGGATGCCCTCCTTTTCCGGCGCCGAGGCTTCGAGCGCGTTGCATTGTTTCAGATCCACGGTTTCACGGATGCCCGCTTCTTCCAGGTTCTGGTGCGCGGCCTTGAGCGCGTCGCCATACAGGTCGCTGCCGTAGATCGGCAGTTCGCTCACCGGCAATTGCGCGGCGATGGCGGTTTCGCGCATGGCGTTCCATGTCCCGGCGTCGAAGTTCTTCAATTTCTCGAAGGCGAAATGGCGCGCGATGCCGGGCTGGATGTTGAGCGATATCTGCGCCGCCTCGATGAGGAAGGTGCCGCTGCCGCACATCGGGTCGAGCAGCGGGATGCCGGGCTGCCAGCCGCTCATCTTCAGGATTCCCGCAGCCAGGTTTTCGCGCAGCGGGGCGATGTTGGTGTGCAGGCGCACGCCGCGCTTGTACAGCGCATCGCCGGAGGTATCCAGATACAGGGTGAATTGGTTGCCCTCGAAAAAGGCGTGGATGCGCATATCGGGATCGAGCTTCGCCACGCTGGGGCGAGCTTTCTTTTCGGCGCGGAATTTGTCGCACACCGCATCTTTGATCTTGAGGGTGATGAATTCCAGGCTCTTGAGCGGGCACTTGATCGCGGTGACCTTGACCAGAATGGTGCAGCTCACGTCGAACCAGCGCGCCCACGGCAGATCGTAGGCGGCCTGGTAGACATCCTGCTCGTTGCGGAACGGCGCGGCATCTTTCACCCGCCACAGGATGCGCGAGGCAAGACGGCTCTGCAGATTGGCGCGATAGCAGGTCGGCCATTCGGCGGCGAAGGCGACACCGCCGGCCCGGAGGCGGACATCGGTCGCGCCGAATCCGCCCAGTTCATCGGCGAGGAGTTTTTCCAGTCCGCGCGGACAGGTGGCAAAAAAATCAGGCATACGTTTAAAGACCTTAAAAGCAATTTGCCACAGAGCACACAGAGACCACAGAGAGAACCCGCTATATCTCTCTGTGGTCTCTGTGTACTCTGTGGCTAAAAGGGTTTTACGACAACAAGCACTACCACCACCAACAGCACCAGCACCGGCACTTCGTTGAAGAAACGAAACCAGACATGGTTGCGCGTGTTGCGGTCGGCGGCGAACTCTTTCACCAGATGTCCGCAATACAGATGGTAGCCGACCAGTCCCGCCACGAGCGCGGTCTTCACATGCAGCCAGCCGCCACTGAATCCATAACCGAACCACAGCCACAGACCGGTGATGACGGCGAGCGCGCCGATGGGGGTGACGAACTTATACAGCTTGCGCTCCATCAGTTTCAGGCGCTCGCGCACGGCCGGCTCTTCCGCCATGGCATGGTTGACAAAGATACGCGGCAGATAAAAAAGACCGGCGAACCAGCTCACCACCAGCACGATGTGAAAGGCTTTCAACCACAACATACGACCTCCTTAATTAAGCGGATTCTCGGGCTTAGCGGGACAAGCGGCGACGGAACAAGACCAGCGCAATATAAAATCCAGCCAGGGTATATACCAGCAAAACCCCGATATTCAGGAGCATTTGCGGCGGCATGTCGCCGCTCATCAACGGTCGCGCCAGATCGACGGCATGCGTCAACGGCAAGCCGCTTGCCAGAATTTGCATGGCTGGCGGCAACTGCGTGACCGGAAAAAAAACGCCGCATAGTAGCATCATCGGGGTGATGACCAGGGTGAAGTAGTACATGAAAAAGTCATAGGAGGGCGCCAGCGCGGTGATGATGAGGCCGACCGAAGCAAAGGTCAGGCCGACCAGCAAGGACAGCGGAATCATCCACAGCGACAGCGGCGCATGCGACAGTCCGAGCAGCCAGATCACCGCCAGCACCGCCGCGCCCGACATCAGGCTCTTGGTCGCCGCCCACAAAATTTCTGCCAGCACCACGTCGTCCAAAGTGACCGGCGTGTTGAGGATCGCCTCCCAGGTGCGCTGCTCATGCATGCGCGAAAAACCGGAATAGAGCGCCTCGAAACTGGCGCTGTTCATCGCCGAATAACACAGCGTGCCGGCGGCCAGAAAAGTGATGTAGGGCATGCCTCCGATTTGCGGCAGCAGGCTGCCGAGGCCGTAACCCAAGCCCAGCATGTAGATCACCGGATCGGCCAGATGGCCGAGAATAGACGGCGCGGCGACCTTGCGCCAGACCAGCCAGTGGCGGCGCCAGATCGGCAGGAAGCGCAGGCTCAAAATTGGCAATGCAAAATGGTTCGTGCTCATCTCAAAATCCCGTCATTCCGGCGCAGGCCGGAATCCAGTAGTTCAAATATCCCGCATAGCGGACAAAACCGGAATTTTGACGCGCTACGCGCGTGCTGTTTAATCGGCTGGATTCCGGCCTGCGCCGGAATGACAAGATGGAGTTCACTCGCGCATCTCCCGGCCAGTGAGTTTCAAAAAGACATCTTCCAGGTTCGCCGGGCGATGCAGATAGCGCAATGCACTTTGTGTTTGCAGATGCGCAACCAGGGGCTGCGCATCCTGCACGTAACAGAAAGCCGATTCGCCGCTTACTTCAAAGCGTTGCGCATAACCTGCGGCATGCTCGTGCGCCCACGTTTCGGCATGCTCGCCATACACCTCGACCACTTGCGGCTCAATATGGGTTTCGATCAACGCGCGCGGGCTGCCTTCGGTGATCAGACGCCCATTGTCCAGCACCGCAAGGCGATGGCATAGCCGCTCGGCCTCGTCCATGAAATGGGTGGTGAGCAGCAGCGTTTTGCCTTGCCGCGTCAATTCGTGCAGACGCTGCCAGATCAGGTGGCGCGCCTGCGGATCGAGACCGGTGGTGGGCTCGTCGAGGAAGATCACATCGGGGTCGTTCACCAGCGCGCGTGCCAGCGTAAGACGGCGCTTCATGCCGCCGGACAGCGTCGGCACTTTGGCATCGCGCTTGTGGCCGAGGCTGGCGAATTCGAGCAACGAGGGGATGCGCGCTTCGATCTCGCTATCCTGCATGCCGAAATAGCGGCCATACACCAGCAGATTTTCTGCCACGCTGAAATCGGGGTCGAGATTGTCTATCTGCGGCACCACGCCGACGCGGATGCGCGCCTCGCGCGCCGCCTGCGGCACCGGCAGATCGAGCAGGGTGGCCGTGCCCGCATCCGGCGCGATCAGGCCCAGCAACATGCGCAAGGTGGTGGTTTTGCCCGCGCCATTGGGGCCGAGCAGGCCGAAGCACTCGCCCCTGCAAATAGACAAGTCGAGACCGTCCACCACGCGCTGCCCGGCGTAGGATTTTTGCAATCCGGAAGCTCTGATCACTGCATTCATTGTTTAAAACCTTTTTGCCACAGAGAATACAGAGGACACAGAGGACACAGAGAGGTCTGCGCCTGGGTTTTCTCTGTGGCTGGATTGTTGTTTCAAAACCCGACCCCGCTGCAATGCCGCTTCACGATGTCGCGCAACTGGGTCAGGCGGCCGTGAAAGAAGTGGCCGCAGGCGGGCAGCACGACGATGGGCAGATGTTGCGGGCGCGCCCAGTCGAAGGCGTCGGCCAGCGGCACGACTTCGTCCTGTTCACCGTGGATGACCAGCGCGTCCGGCGACACATCAGGCATCGCGAACCGTCCGACTGCCGGCGCGGCGAGCACCAGATGTTGCGGCGCAAGGTGCTGTGCGGCACGCGCCGCGACGTAGCCGCCGAAAGAAAAACCGGAGAGCAGCAGCGGCAGTTCGCCGCCAAACTGTTCCCGCGCATAGCGCGCGACGGCAATCAGGTCTGCGGTTTCTCCATCGCCGTCGTTGTATTTTCCCTCGCTGGCACCGACACCGCGAAAATTGAAACGCAGTGCGACGCAGCCCAGCTCGGCGAATGTCCTGGCCAGGGTGACCGCGACTTTGTTTTCCATCGTGCCGCCCAGAATCGGCAGCGGATGCGCGACCAGCGCGAGGGCGCGCGGCGGCGCTTTCGGCACATGCGCGATGCCTTCCAGATTGCCGGCCGGGCCGACCAGGGAAAATTGTTGCAGTTTAACCGGCATCAGATTTTCAACCTGTCCACGACTTTCCCGTTTTTCAGATGGGATTCGATGATCTCGTCGAGGTCTTTCGCATCCACGTAGGTGTACCAGACGCCTTCGGGATAGACCACGATCACCGGGCCGTCATCGCAGCGATCCATGCAGCCCGCCGAATTGATGCGGATACGGTTCTGTCTGCCGGACAGACCCAGCGCCCGGACCTTGTCTTTGACATAGTCGCGCGCCTTTTGCGCGTCATGGTTGCCGCAGCAGGCGCTTCCGTCCTCGCGCTGGTTGGTGCAAAAAAACACGTGTTTGTCGTAATACTGTGTCATCCAGTCCTCCTGTCATGATTGATGATTCGTTGGTACGCCCGACCTGCATAGAGCCACAGCAACAGCGGAAACAGTGCCGACACGATTTGCACCATATGGTTGAAGTTGCGCAAGTGGCCGTAGTGCCAATGATAAAGCCGCATCGCGCCGACCGGTGCGGTGCTGTCCATTAGCGCAAACGCCAAAAGCATATAAGCAAGCGCCACCAGCAACATAACGGCGAGCAGCGCCTTGCCGCGCAAGCAGGCGCTCACTCCCAGTAATCCAAGCCCGGCCAACAGGCCGAGCATGGCCTCGCCATTGAGCCACAACATCAGCGCCCACGATCTTAACAGCACCGCTGCCATGATGAATTTGCCCAGCGCGACCGTGCACAAAATCAGCAGCAGGGTGGCAACCGCATGTTGCCGGTTGCGAAACAGGGTGAGCAACAACAAGCCGATCAACCATAGATTGGCAGCCACGGCCACCCCCCCCCACAGACTAAAAGCGGTTTGCGGCAGGCTGACGGGCGATGCAGCGAGAAAAACGTTGCCCAGCATCGGCAAAGACGGGTTGATCTGCGCGAACATCCACAGCAGCACCAGCGCCAGACCAAAATCCACCCCTGCACCGTGCTGCAACAGGTCAATGCGCCACCGCGTGGCCCGCGCAAACCAGGCTTGCGGTGCGATGATGACAGCCAGCAGTGCGCCGCAAAACGCGCCGGCGGTGTTGGTCAACAGATCGATATTGGCGCTGGCGCGTGACGGCAGATAGCCCTGCACAAATTCCATCGACACCGACAGCAGAAACGCGGCCAGCGTGGCCAGCACCAAACTGTGCCCCACCCTGTAACGCAACATCAGGGTCAGCGCCAGCAGCAATCCGAGCGGAAAGTAAGCCAGCCAATTGGTCAGCGCGTCGAACGCGGTGTAAGCATGGTGCAGCGGTGCGCTCAGCACCCGCCAAAAGCTGACCGTCGGCGCTTGCCAACCCGTGAACGGGGACAGGCTGGCATAGATGATCATCAGCACATAACAGGCCAGCAGGTAGCGTCGCAGCAAGGCGCGGCGCGGCGCGAACAGGTCTGCTCTCATCGCGGGGGCGCCGGAAAATGAATTGGGCTCATACAGGTTGACTCCGCAGGCGGGGTGGGAAAGAATGCGCCTGCTGTTAAAAATATAACGATGTTTCACACTCTCTGGAGGAGATTATGGCATACCTGCACTGGTCCAATGACTTGGACACAGGGATAGCGGTCATCGATACGCAGCATCGGCGCATCGTCGATCTGATCAATGAACTGGACAGCGCGCACGAGACGGGAGACATTGGCGTCACCAATCATGTGCTGGGAGAATTGGTCAATTACACCCTGTCGCATTTCAGTTTTGAGGAGGAATTGCAGGAGAAGGCGAACTATCCGTTCTTCAAGGCGCACAAACGCGTGCACGAGATATTTACCAAACGCGTGGCCGAGTTCCAGCAGCGTGCGGCAAACGGGGAGAACGTTGCGCCGGAAGTGCTGGCCATGCTGAAGATCTGGCTGGTCAACCACATCAAGGGCGATGATGCCGACTATGTGGAATGTGTGGTCAAATCGCTCGGTGTCGAGCTCAAGAAACCGGAAACGACCGGCGGCTGGCTGGGCGGTGTGCTGAAAAAGTTCTTCGGCTGAATCCGCCCCCCCTTCAACTTTTCCGGAAGCACCTTATGCCAAAAATTATCTGGTCCGACAAGCTCACGACCGGCATCCGCTCGATCGACGGGCAGCATCGCGAGCTCATCGAGCTAATCAATACCTTGCAGGACAATATCGAGCGGGGCGAGCTGACCCAGGCCGGCCGGACCCTGCAGGCGCTGGCCGAAAAAAAGATGGCGCACTGCAGGCACGAGGAGGAATTGCTGAGCCAATCCGGATTCCCTTTTTACAAACCGCACAAGCTCCAGCACGAGAACTTCATCCGGGAATGCACCGCCTTTCACCAGCGCGCCCAGGCGGGCGAGCATGTTACCCACAAGGCGCTGGCATTCGTCAAACCGTGGATGGTCAAACACATCCGGGGAGATGATCTGGATTACGCAAACTTTGTGCGGCGGCATATCGAAAGCGGAGCGGAGCCTGTCGTGCCCTGGCATTTGCGCACCCTGAACCGTTTTTTTCCAAAGCGCGGAAAATAGCCGCCCCGACCCTGCCTGGGACGGCGCGCGTTTCAGTGCGCTTCGTCCCAGTTCGGCCCCTCGCCCAGCCCCACTTCCAGGGGCACTTTCAATTCTGCAACGTTGCACATCAGTTCGCGCACCCGCATTGTCACTTGCGCCAGCTCTGATTGCGGCACTTCCAGCACCAGTTCGTCGTGCACCTGCATGACAAGTTTGGTTTGCAGCTTCTCTTTTTCCAGCCAGTCCTGCACCGCGATCATCGCCAGTTTGATCAGGTCGGCCGCCGTGCCCTGCATCGGCGCATTGATGGCGGCGCGCTCGGCGGCCTGTCTTCTCATGCCGTTGGCACCGTTGATCTCCGGCAACCACAGCCTGCGCCCGAACCAGGTTTCGACGAAACCTTGCGCCTTCGCCTGCTCGCGTGTGTCGTCCATGTAACACTTCACCCCGGGGTAGCGCGCAAAGTAGAGGTCGATGTATTGCTGCGCGGCACTGCGCTCGATCCCGAGTTGGCTGGCCAGGCCGAAGGCGGACATGCCGTAGATGAGCCCAAAGTTGATGACCTTGGCGTAGCGGCGCTGTTCGCTGCTTACGCCGCCCAGCGACACGCCGAACACCTCGGCGGCGGTGGCGCGGTGGATGTCCTCGCCGTTGGCAAACGCCTTGAGCAGTCCTTCGTCGCCGGACAGGTGCGCCATGATGCGCAGCTCGATCTGCGAATAGTCGGCAGAGACGATGCGCGAACCTTCGGGCGCGATGAAGGCTTCGCGGATGCGGCGACCCTCCGGCGTGCGGACGGGAATGTTCTGCAGATTGGGGTCGCTCGACGCCAAACGTCCGGTGACGGCGACGGCTTGCGAGTAGCTGGTATGTACGCGACCCGTCTTGGCGTTCACCATCAGCGGCAGTTTGTCGGTGTAGGTGGATTTGAGTTTCGCCATGCCTCTATGCTCCAGCAACAGTTTGGGCAGCGGGTAGTCAAGTGCCAACTCCTGCAACACTTCTTCGTCGGTCGAGCGCCCGCCGGTCGCGGTTTTCTTCTTCGACGGGATGCCGAGCTTGTCGAACAGGATTTCCTGTAGCTGTTTGGGCGAGGCCAGGTTGAACGGCTGCCCGGCCAGTTCGAACGCCTGTGCTTCGATGGCCATGATCTTCTCGCCCAGCTCGCGGCTTTGCCGTGCCAGCTTGGTGCTGTCGATCAGCACGCCGTTGCGTTCCATCCTGAACAGCACCTCGCGCACCGGTAATTCGAGCTTGCGATAGACCTCTTCCAGACGGCCCTGCAACTGCGGCGACAACGTTTGATGCAGTTGCAACGTGATGTCAGCGTCCTCCGCCGCGTAGCGCGTGGCGGCGTTGAGATCAACCTGGTCAAAACCGATCTGCTTGGCGCCCTTGCCCACCACGTCGGTGTAACTGATGGTGTTCAGACCGAGATGACGCAAAGCCAGATTGCCCAGATCGTGCGGCTTGTGCGATTCGAGCACGTAGGATTGCAGCAAGGTGTCTTCGGCAATGCCGCGCAGCGCGATGCCGTGGTTGGCGAAAATGTGCTGGTCATATTTGAGGTTCTGCCCCAGTTTTTTATGCGCCGCGCTTTCCAGCCAGAGTTTGAGTTTTTGCAGCGCCTGCTCAAGACTGATCTGGTCCGGCGCGCCCGGGTAGTGGTGCGCCAAAGGCAAATAGGCGGCATGAATGGCGTGTTTTTGCGGGTCTGGATTCATCCCGACTAACGATGCCTGTCGGGATGAGTCCAGACCCGCACTGCTTTCAGCAATTGCAAATGAGATGCCGACCAGTTGCGCCACCATCGGATCGAGTCCGGTGGTTTCGGTGTCGATGCTCACCAGCGGTGCAGCCATCAGCCTTTCCAGCCAGGCATCGAGTTGGGCGGCGGTGAGGATGGATGCGTAGTTGGAGGTGTCGTTGCTTGCCGTCACCGCTGCAGCGGCGGGCGCGGCATCGAAACGACGCGGCGCGGCATTGCGCGCTGTCTTTTCCGGTGCATCGCCGTCCAGGTCGCGCAGCAGCGTCCTGAAACCGAAATGCTGGTACAGCGCGCGCAATTTTCCCGTGTCCACGGGCGGCGCGAGCAGTTCGTCATAACGTTGGGGCAAAGGCACATCGCACTTCACCGTGACCAGACGGCGGCCCTGCGGCAACCAGTCCAGCGCGGCGCGCAGATTGTCGCCGACCGCGCCTTTCACTTCGTCCGCATGGGCGATGAGATTGTCGAGCGAGCCGTATTCGGCCAGCCATTTCACCGCCGTTTTCGGCCCGCATTTGGTCACGCCGGGCACGTTGTCCACCGTATCACCGACCAGCGCCAGATAATCCACGATGCGTTCGGGCGGCACGCCGAACTTGGCGGTTACGCCCGCTTCATCCAGCACTTCATTGCTCATGGTGTTGACCAGCATGACTCGCGGGTTGACCAGCTGCGTCAGGTCTTTGTCGCCGGTGGAGATGATGCAGCGCGCGCCTTCTGCGGAAGCCTGCCGTGCCAGGGTGCCGATCACGTCGTCGGCTTCCACGCCGTCCACCATCAGAATGTTCCAGCCGGCAGCCGCCACCGCTTCGTGCAACGGTTCGATCTGCGCGCGCAGGTCGTCCGGCATCGGCGGGCGATGCGCCTTGTAGTCGGGATACCAGTCGTCGCGAAACGTCTTGCCCTTCGCATCGAACACACAGGCGCTATAATCCGCCGGGAAATCGGCGCGCAAGCGGCGCAGCATGTTGAGCACGCCGTGGATCGCGCCGGTCGGCTCGCCCTGCGGGCTGCGCAGGTCGGGCATGGCATGGAAGGCGCGGTACAGATAGGACGAACCGTCCACCAACAACAGGGTTTTCAATTTAGGATCACCATGAACAACGATATGAAACTGCCGCCGACCCAATCGCCCGAACTGATGCAGTCGAAGGAGTCGTGGCGGGTGTTCGGCATTATGTCAGAATTCGTCTCCGCGACCGAACGCCTGAACAACATCCATCCGGCGGTGAGCCTGTTTGGCAGCGCGCGCACCGCGCACGATCATGCCTATTACCAGTTGGCCGAAGAAATCTCGCGCCTGCTGTCGGACGCCGGCTTCTCGGTGATCTCCGGCGGCGGCCCGGGCATTATGGAAGCCGCCAACAAAGGCGCGTTCTACGGCAAGTCACCCAGCGTCGGCCTCAACATCCAGTTGCCGCACGAGCAGCACAACAACCCGTACCAGAATATCAGCCAGACTTTCCACCACTTCTTCACGCGCAAGGTGATGTTCGTCAAATTCGCCAGCGCCTATGTGGTGATGCCGGGCGGTTTCGGCACGCTGGACGAGCTGATGGAAGCGCTGACCCTGGTGCAAACCGGCAAGACGCGGCGCATTCCGATCATTTTGGTCGGCAGCCATTTCTGGGGCGGCATGGTGGACTGGTTCAAGACTGCCCTGCTGCAGGAAAAAATGATCGCCGCTGCCGATATCGATCTGATCCAGATCATCGACGAGCCGGAACAAGTCGTGGCCGCCATTTTCAAACACTACGAAACGCGCGGCTTCGAGCCTTCGGCAGCGGAACGCGAAATGCAGCTCAACCTTTGACGGAAACCATCATGCGCAAAACCATACTGTTCCTTGCCTGCCTGTTTGCCCCGCTTGCCCAGGCTGCCGACCAGCCGCCGATTCCTCCCAGCGTCAGCGACGACACCACCGCACAGCCCGAAGTCACCATCACCCACGAAGCCGCGCAGACGGTGGAAGAGTATCGCGCCAACGGCAAGCTCTACATGATCAAGATTACGCCGAAACACGGTCTTCCCTACTATCTGGTGGATGATCGCGGCGACGGCAAGTTCTCGCGCCATGAAGGCCTGGATTCCGGCCTGCGTGTGCCGCGCTGGACCCTGTTCAGCTTCTAAGCGGCGAAAACTATGGCTGTTTTTACCCGCGTTACCGATGCCGAGATCACGGTCTGGCTGTCCCACTATTCGCTCGGCACCTTGCAGGGATTGCAGGGCATCCCGGCCGGCATCGAGAACACCAATTATTTTGTCACCACCAGCAATGGCCGTTTCGTCCTCACCCTGTTCGAGAAGCTGACTGCGGATGAGCTGCCGTTCTATCTGAATCTGATGGCGCATCTGGCGCGCCACGGCATTCCCTGCCCGGCACCGATGGCCGATCGCCACAACCGGTTCCTGGGCGAGTTGAACGGCAAGCCGGCCTGCATTGTCAGCCGCCTGCACGGCAAATCGACCCTGCAACCCACCGTGGCGAATTGCACCGCGGTCGGCGCGATGCTGGCGCAACTGCACGTTGCCGGGCAAAGTTTCGGCGAACGCATGGCAAATCCGCGCGGACCCGCCTGGCGCGCGCAGGCGGCAACCGAGGTGACGCCGTTTCTGCCGCCGGATGCCGCCGAACTGTTGCGCGAGGAGATCGCCCTGCACGCGCACAACGACCCCGGCGACTTGCCGCAAGGCGTGATCCACGCCGACCTGTTCCGCGATAATGTACTGATGGACGGCGAACGCGTGGGCGGACTGATCGATTTTTATTTCGCCTGCAACGACGCGCTGCTGGTCGACGTGGCAATCACGGTCAACGACTGGTGCGTGGGCGCAAACAGCGCGCCGGATGCCACGCGCACCCGCGCGCTGTTGCGCGCCTACCACGCGGTGCGCCCGTTCTCGGCGGCGGAAGCCGCAGCCTGGCCGGGGATGCTGCGCCTGGCGGCGCTGCGTTTCTGGTTGTCGCGCCTGTATGATCTGCATCTGCCGCGCGACGGCGAACTGGTCAACGCGCACGACCCGGCCCGTTTCGAGCGCATCCTGCGCCAGCACATTGCAAACAAGAACCCCGTCTGGTTATAAGAGGAAATCATGGAAATCCGCAAACTGAACGCCGCGCGCGGCTGGCTCTGGATCAGCCACAGCATGCAACTGCTGCAACGCAACCCGCTGTTCGGCATCGGCGGCGCGCTGGGCAGCATGCTGGTGGTGCTGATCGCGCTGGGGTTGCCGCTGTTTGGCCCGCTCATCGCGGTCGCCCTGCTGCCCGTCATGCTGGCCGGCTATATGCGCCTGTGCCGCGCGCTGGAAGAAAATGAAAGCGCCGATTTGTCGCTGCTGCTCGCCGGATTCAAACAGCACACACGCAGTCTGGTCGCGCTGGGCGCCTTCCTGATGCTGGGTATGTTGTTCATCTCCACCCTGATGGTATTCGTCGGCGGCGAGAGCTTCTCCGCCCTGATGGAGCAGGTTCACGGCGCACAGGATGTGCAGGTGCTGATGGATGCTCTGGCCGGCGCCGACAGCCAGATCTCGCTCGCCATCCTGCTCGGCTTCTCGCTGATGCTGGTGCTGGTCGTGGCCTGGCAATTTGCACCGGCACTGGTTTTCTTTCACGGCATCTCGCCCTGGCTCGCCCTGCACGCCAGTTTCAGCGGCACCTTGCGCAACATCATCCCGTACACGGTGTACAGCCTCATCATGCAAGTCATCGCCATGGTGCTCGGCATCCTGCCCTTCGGCCTCGGCATGCTCGTGCTGTTGCCGCTCGGCCTCGCCTCGCTCTATGTCAGCTACCGCAACATCTTCCCGTGGCTGGATGAGCCACAAACTCCCGCCGTCCAGGAAAGTTAAGCCATGCAATACAACCCCGAACCGCGCGCAAGACAACTGGCGCAGGCGCCCCACAACCTGTTCATCATTGGTCTGTTCCTCTTCGATCTGTTCATGACGCCCGCCGTAATCGGTCTCAAGATCGGCATGATCGGCCTGCTCATTCCGCTGGTCTGTTCCGGCGCGTTGCTGGCCTGGATCTGGTGGCGCGGCCGGCGCGCGACCGACTGGTTTGTGGCCATGCACTGGCGTCTGTCATGGGCGCGCGGACGTCTGCTGCTGCTCGCCTATGCGGTTTCCGCCGTGCTGATCCTGCTGGCCTGGCTGTTGAGCCTGACCTCGAACGACCCGCACATGGGACACATCATCTGGACCGCGCTCACCCGTATCGCGTTGTTGCCGACGCTGGTCATGGTGATGGTGACTGCGGTGATGGAATTCAGTGCCGCGTCTCAAGCGGCCAAAGGCGAAGTGCCGGACAAGCTGGCGGCCAAATATCCGCCGCCCGCCGCAGGATGATCACGCCTGCTTGAACTCGTCGTAGGCACGCAACACTTCCCCCGCATACATCAGCGACGGACCGCCACCCATATACACCGCGACCGACAACATCTCGTTGATCTGTTCGCGCGTGGCACCCAACCGAACCAGAGTCCGCACGTGATAAGCGATGCAGCCTTCGCAGCGCGTCGAGACTGCAATCGCGGCAGCGATCAGCTCCTTGTCCAGTGCGGAGAGCACGCCCGCGCTCATCGCCGCCTTGGACATCGAATCGAAGCCGCTCATGGTCTCCGCCGCCTCCTTGCGCAAAGTGCTCAACAGTGGATTGAGTTGCTGGATCAGTTCTTTATAGGATTGGCTCATGGAACGCCCCTTTGGTGATTGAGAAAATAAAGCAGTTGGCATCGCCACTTACTACACAAAGCATTTAGAGTGCGGTGAGCTTGGCGTATTCCAGCGCCAGCCATTTGCTGCCGGCGCGCTTGAAGTTGACCTGCACCCGGCCGTCGTTGCCGCTCCCCTCGCTATCCGTCACCACGCCCTCGCCAAATTTCTGGTGGAACACGCGCTGGCCGATGCGCCATAGCGAACTTGGCGCGGGCGGCGCCTTCTCCCTTGGCACAGACGCGAATGCCCTGGCATATGCAGCGGTCTCATCGCTGCCGGCCTGGAAGGTTTTGCGCGCGCTGAAGCGCGGCGTCAGCCAGTGCAGCAATCCCTCGGGCAATTCTTTCAGGAAGCTCGATGCCAGGCCGTAATGCGTTTGCCCGTGCAACATGCGGCTCTGCGCGAAGGTGAGATACAGACGGCGCCGCGCGCGGGTGATCGCCACGTACATCAGGCGCCGCTCCTCGTCGAGGTCGCCGTTGTCGATGCTGTTCTGGTGCGGAAACAGGCCTTCTTCCAGTCCGGTGATGAACACCGTGTGGAACTCCAGCCCCTTCGCCGCATGCACCGTCATCAGGTGCAGCGCATCCTCGCTGTCGCCCGCCTGGTGTTCACCCGATTCCAGTGTGGCGTGCGACAGAAACGCGGTGAGGCTGTCGTCCTCGTTCTCGTACACGAACAAGGTGGCGGCATTGATCAGCTCGTTCAAGTTTTCCAGGCGCTCTTCGGCTTCACGCCGCTTCGAGGCGGTTGTTTTCTCATTCTCGTAATGCCCCACCAGACCGCTCTGTTCCAGCACATGCTCGATGATCTCAGGCAACGGCAAATCTTGGGTTGCGCTGCGCAATGATTCGATCAGGCCGACGAAAGCGGTCACCTTGCCGCCTGCCTTGGCTGCCGCATCATATAAAGTCGTGTTGTGCTGCTTCGCCGCTTCCTGCAACTGTTCGATGCTGCGCGCGCCGATGCCGCGCGTGGGAAAGTTGACGATGCGCAGCAGTGCATTGTCATCGTCGGTGTTTTCCATCAGGCGCAGATAAGCCAGGGCATGCTTGATCTCCTGCCGCTCGAAAAAGCGCAGGCCGCCATACACGCGATAGGAGAGTCCCGCCGACACCAGCGCATGTTCCAGCACGCGCGACTGCGCATTGGAACGGTACAACAATGCCATCTCGCTGAGATTCACGCCTTCGCGCTTGAGCTCCTGGATCTCCGCCACGATGAAGCCCGCCTCGTCCACATCCGTACCGGCCTCGTACACGCGCAGCTGCTCGCCACTGCTTTCCGCCGTCCACAGATTCTTGCCCATTCGATTCCTGTTGTTGGCGATCAGCGCATTGGCCGCATCGAGGATGTTGCCGTGCGAACGGTAGTTCTGCTCCAGCTTGATCACGTTCTCGACGTGGAAATCGCGCAGCAATTCCTGCATGTTGCCGACGTCGGCGCCGCGAAACGCGTAGATGGACTGGTCGTCGTCCCCGACAGCAAAAAGTGCCGCAGGGGCGACATCATCACGTGGCGATACGCTTGTCCCTTCTCCCCCCGGGAGGAGGTTAGGATGAGGGAAACCTCTACGCCCATCTCCCACTCCCGCCAGCAATTTCAGCCAGCGGTATTGCAGCGGATTGGTGTCCTGAAATTCGTCCACCAGAATATGCCTGAAACGCTCCTGATAATGCTCGCGCAACGGCCGGTTGCGCGACAGCAACTCGTAACAGCGCAACAGCAGTTCGGAAAAATCCACCACCCCCTCGCGCTGGCATTGCGCATCGTATTCGGCGAACACTTCGACCTTGCGCCGGGCATAAGGGTCGTAGGCTTCCACCCCGGAGGCGCGCAACCCTTGCTCCTTGCTATGACTGATGAAGTTCTGCATCTCGCGCGGCGGATATTTCTCGTCGTCCACGTTCATCGCCTTCATCAGGCGCTTGATCGCCGAGAGCTGGTCACCGCTATCCAATATCTGAAAAGTTTGCGGCAGATTCGCCTCGCGAAAATGCGCGCGCAGCATGCGGTTGCACAGGCCGTGGAAGGTGCCGATCCACATGCCGCGCGTGTTGATCGGCAGCATCGCCGACAGGCGCGTGACCATTTCTTTTGCCGCCTTGTTGGTGAAAGTCACCGCAAGGATGCCGGAAGGGGAAACCTGGCCGGTGCTGATCAGCCAGGCGATGCGTGTGGTCAGCACGCGCGTCTTGCCGCTGCCCGCGCCGGCCAATATCAGCGCGGATTGGGCGGGGAGTTCGACGGCGGCACGTTGTTCGGGATTGAGTCCTTGCAGCAGGGTCATCGTGGTTCCAAAAGAAACGGGGAACCAAGCGATGCCTGATTCCCCGTGTTGCGCGGTGCGGGTTGCTTACTTCTTCTTGCCGTGAATCATGTCGTGCATGATTGGCGACAGGATGATTTCCAGCGCGTGACTCATCTTGCTGCCGGGAACCACCATGGTGTTGGCGCGCGACATAAAGGCATTGGGGATCATTTGCAGGTAGTAGGGGAAATCCACCCCTTTCGGATTGCGGAAGCGGATCACCACGAAGCTTTCGTCCGGCGTCGGAATGTCGCGCGCAATGAACGGGTTCGATGTATCCACGGTCGCCACCCGCTGGAAGTTGATGTCGGTGTGGGTGAACTGCGGGGTGATGTATTTGATGTAGTCCGGCATGCGGCGCATGATGGTATCGACCGTCGCTTCGGCGGAATAGCCGCGCTCTTCCTTGTCGCGGAAAATCTTTTGTATCCATTCCAGATTGACCACCGGCACCACGCCGATGCCCAGGTCAACATAGCGACGCGCATCGATGCCCTTGGTTTCATCTTTGGCCAGGCCGTGCAAACCTTCGTAAAACAACAGGTCTGAACCTTCTTCGATGTTTTCCCACGGGGTAAACACGCCGGGTTTGAGGTCGGTCAAGCCGAAATGCTTGTTGTGCGCGACGGCTTCTTCTTCGCTGTGCACGTAGTAGCGGCGCTGGCACATGCCGGTTTCGCCGTATTGCTTGAACATGCCCTCGATCTTGTCGAAGTGGTTGGCTTCGGGGCCAAAGTGGCTGAACGTGTTGTTGCCCGCCTTGGCGGCTTCGGCGGCGGCGGCGCGGAAGGCCATGCGGTCCAGACTGTGCAGACTGTCGCCCTCGACCACCGCAGCACTGATGGTTTCGCGGCGGAAGATGTTTTCAAAAGCGCGCTTGACGGTGGTGGTGCCGGCGCCGGACGAGCCGGTTACTGCGATGACGGGATGCTTGGCGGACATAACGATCTCTCCTGAACGATTATGAATAAATTTTTTGGAGTCCGATTCTAGCAGGCTGTCGTATTTAAAGGAAATCGGCCGCATCCGGCCACTTGCGGCCGGCCTTCCCGATATAATGTGGCCTCCTTTACGTTCCGCCCCAAAACCGTTCCGCCATTATGCAACAACACTATTCAGCCCAAGACATCGAAGCCGCCGTGCAGCAACAGTGGGAAGCCGCGCAGACTTTCCGCGCCAAAGAAGACAGCGACCAGCCCAAATACTATTGCCTGTCGATGTTCCCCTATCCGTCCGGCAAGCTGCACATGGGCCATGTGCGCAACTACACCATCGGCGATGTGCTTGCGCGCTACCACCGCATGCAGGGCTACAACGTGATGCAGCCGATGGGCTGGGACGCGTTCGGCCTGCCGGCCGAGAACGCGGCGATGGCGAACAATGTGCCGCCCGCCGCCTGGACCTATTCCAACATCGACTACATGAAGCAGCAGCTGAAAGCGCTGGGCCTGGGCGTGGACTGGTCGCGTGAAGTGAAGACCTGCTCACCGGATTACTACCGCTGGGAACAGTGGCTGTTCACCCGCCTGTTCAGGAAGGGCGTCATCTACAAGAAGACCTCGGTGGTGAACTGGGATCCGGTGGACAACACCGTGCTGGCCAACGAGCAGGTGATCGACGGCCGCGGTTGGCGCTCCGGCGCCGTGGTCGAGAAGCGCGACATCCCGATGTATTTCTTCCGCATCACCCAGTATGCCGAAGAACTGCTGTCCGGCCTCGACACCCTTTCCGGCTGGCCGGAGCAGGTGAAGACCATGCAGGCCAACTGGATCGGCAAGAGCTACGGCGTGCGGTTTGCCTTTCCGCACGGTGACAACGAAAAGCTCTGGGTCTATACCACCCGCGCCGACACCATCATGGGCGTGACCTTTGTCGCGGTGGCGGCCGAACATCCGCTGGCGACCCGCGCCGCACAGAACAACCCGAAGCTCGCCGCCTTCATCGAGGAATGCAAGCAGGGCGGCGTGGCCGAGGCCGACATCGCCACCATGGAAAAGAAGGGGATGGACACCGGCCTCAAAGTCACCCACCCGCTCACCGGCGAACAGGTGCCGGTGTGGGTCGGCAACTATGTGCTGATGGGTTACGGCGAAGGCGCGGTGATGGCAGTGCCGGCGCATGACGAGCGGGATTATGAATTCGCAAATAAAAATGGGTTGCCCATTAAATGGGTAATTGCTCCTTCTGATGAAAAGGCAAAGGAGACATACGCTAAAGCGCGAGTTGAGGACAAGGCATATACAGATTACGGAGTATTAACCAATTCCGGAAAGTACGATGGAATGGATTTTGTCCAAGCCGTGGATGCCATCGCCGCCGACTTGAGCGCCAAAGGCCTGGGCGAAAAGAAAGTGCAGTTCCGCCTGCGCGACTGGGGCATCTCGCGCCAGCGCTACTGGGGCTGCCCCATCCCCATCATCCATTGCCCAAGCTGCGGCGATGTCGCCGTGCCGGACGAGCAGTTGCCGGTGGTACTGCCCGAGGACGTGGTGCCGGATGGCGCAGGCTCGCCGCTGGCGAAGATGCCGGAGTTCTACGAATGCACCTGCCCCACTTGCGGCGGCAAAGCACGCCGCGAGACCGACACGATGGACACCTTCGTCGAATCGAGCTGGTACTACGCGCGCTACACCAGCCCGCAATGCGATACCGGCATGGTGGACAAGTCTGCGGCGCAAAAATGGTTGCCGGTGGATCAATACATCGGCGGCATCGAACACGCGATTCTGCATTTGTTGTATGCGCGTTTCTTCCACAAACTGATGCGCGACGAGGGGCTGTTTTCCCCTCTCTCCAACTCTCTCCCGCAAGCGGGCGAGAGAGCAAACGCCGCGCTGCGCGCATTTAACCCCTTGGACGAGCCTTTTAAAAATCTTTTGACGCAGGGCATGGTGGTCGCGCCGACCTTCTACCGCGACGAGGCGGGCGGCAAAAAGCTGTGGATCAATCCCGCCGACGTGGAGGTGGCCGTCGATGACAAAGGCCGCCCGACCGGCGCAAAACTGAAAGCGGACGGCCTGCCCGTCGTTATCGGCGGCACCGAGAAGATGGCGAAGTCGAAGAACAACGGTGTCGATCCGCAAGCCATCATCGATGCCTACGGTGCCGACACCGCGCGCCTGTTCATGATGTTCGCCGCCCCGCCCGACCAGCAACTGGAATGGTCGGATGCGGGCGTGGAAGGCGCGTTCCGTTTCCTGCGCCGGGTGTGGAATTTCGGCATGAAACTCAGGGGCGGCGACACCGCAGCTGAACCGGCGCCAGATCGGGCCGCGCGCTTTAATCTGCACTCGGTGCTGAAACAGGCGAATTACGACATGGACCGGCACCAGTTCAACACCGTCGCGTCAGCCGGGATGAAAATACTGAATGCGCTGGAGCGGCTGGACGGCACAGGCAGCCGGGTTGCGCGCGAAGGATTTTCAATTTTGCTGCGCCTGCTCTCCCCGATCACCCCGCATATCGCGCAAACGCTGTGGAAGGAACTGGGTCTGGGCGACGACATCCTCGCCGCGCCCTGGCCGCAAGTGGATGAAGCGGCGCTGGTGCAGGACGAGATCGAACTGGTGATCCAGATCAACGGCAAGTTGCGCGGCAACCTGCGCGTGGCGAAAGAGGCGGACAAGACCGCCATCGAACAGCTCGCGCTGGCGCACGAAGCAGTGCAGAAACAACTCGGCGGCGGCACGGCCAAGCGCGTGATCGTGGTGCCGGGACGGCTGGTGAATGTGGTGATCTAATGAATAGAATGCGCGCCCTGTTATTGCTAGCCGCACTGGGATTGACCGCGTGCGGTTTTCACCTGCGCGGCAGCACAGCAAAGGATGTGCAGTTCGCTTTCAAGTCGCTTTACCTGAAAGTACCCGGGGAAACGCCATTCGTCGCGGACCTGCGCCGCGCGCTGGAGGCCAACGGAATTGTGCTGACCGCCGTTCCCGAGCAAGCAGAACTGGTGTTGGAGATGCTGTCGGAACAAACCGGCAAACACATCCTGTCGCTCTCCGGCAGCGGCCGGGTGCGCGAGTATGAGTTGCGCTACCGGATCTCGCTGCATGCCTATGATGCGCAGCGCATCGAGTGGTTACCCGCCGATGATGTGCAGCTGACCCGCCTGCTCACCTTCGACGACGAGCAACTGCTGGCAAAAGAGCAGGAGGAGGCGCAGTTGTACAAGGACATGCGCGCCGATGCGGTGGCGCAAACGGTGCGCCGCCTGGGTCGCGCCAAACCGAGGGAATAGGACGATGCGCATCAGCAGCGAAGACTTGCCGCGCCAACTGGCCAAGGGTCTGGTGCCGCTGTACGTGATCCACGGCGAGGCGATGCTGCTCGCCATCGAGGCGGCGGATGCGATCCGTGCCGCCGCGCGCGCGGCCGAGTATACCGAGCGCGAGGTCTTCATCGCCGAGCAAAATTTCAAGTGGGCGGAACTCCGCAACAGCGCACAGAGCCTGTCACTGTTCGCCACACGCAAGGTGATCGACCTGCGCATCCCTTCGGGCAAGCCGGGCGTGGAAGGCGCGCAGGCACTGCAACAACATTGTGAAAATCTGCCGCCGGATACCGTCACCCTGATCTCGCTGCCCAAACTGGAAAACGCCGCGTTCAAGAGCAAGTGGTTCACTGCTCTGGAGCAACACGGGCTGATCGTCAGCGCGGAAGATGTCACGCTGGCCGCCTTGCCGAACTGGATCGCCAACCGTCTGCAACGCCAACAACAAAGCACCGACAAGGAAACGCTGGCCTTCCTCGCCCAGCGCGTGGAAGGCAATTTGCTGGCGGCTCTGCAGGAAATCCAGAAACTCGCCCTGCTGTTCCCGCCGGGCGCGCTCACCTTCGAACAGGTGAGCGGTGCGGTGATGGACGTGGCGCGCTATGACGTATTCAAACTGTCGGCGGCGATGCTGGGCGGCGATGCGGCGCGTTTTTCCCGCATCCTGGACGGCTTGCGCGCCGAAGGCACGGCCACCGTGCTGATCCTGTGGTCGCTGGCGGATGACCTTCGTCTGCTGGCCAAAACCGCGCGCGCCTTGCAGCAGAGTGGCAATCTGGACCATGCGCTGCGCGAGGCGCGCGTCTGGGGCATGAAAAAACCGCTGGTGGAGCGCGCGGTGCGCCGTTTCAGTCCCGCCTTTGCAGAGCGCGCCCTGCAGCGTGCCGCGCAGATCGACCGCCTGATCAAAGGTTTGCGCCAGGGCGACGTGTGGGATGAGTTGTTGCAACTCGGGTTGCGCTGCGCACGGGCGGGTGCGCGATGAGCGAAGTGTTGATCGTCATCACCACCCTGCCGGATCGCGCGAGCGGGGAACACATCGCCGGAGCGCTGGTCGCAGCGGGGG
>Ga0210026_1000807_pt1 | contig 33988 bp, 29 predicted proteins | sample CryGeymeta201509_FD_183977 | JGI IMG/M metagenome (GOLD analysis project Ga0210026, IMG submission 183977) | Groundwater microbial communities from Crystal Geyser aquifers in Utah, USA - Crystal Geyser metaG 2015-09 (SPAdes) (version 2) | ecosystem: Environmental > Aquatic > Deep subsurface >...
ATAAAACAAGGTAGAAATTGTGTCGCTTGAGTAAAAATTGACGCCAAGCGACATAGGGTATGGTTCCCTTGTAAAGGTATTTTTCAGGGGGAACTAATTAACGGCTTTCTTAATACCCTTAACTTCCTCATACGCTGGAGTAGCCTTTTGCTGTCGCATCCCTTTTATCATACTACCCAGGATTATACCTGCTCCAAGCAATAGAGCAACGACCATAATGTAGAAGCTTACAGTGCTCAGCATAGATACAAGACCTGCGGCTATATGTGTTAATCCAAGCTCGTTCGTATATTTAGGAATTGCAAAGCCCCTGCTGAAGGCAACTATGATCATAATAGACCCCATGACAACCTTGATCATATGCTCTTTTACGTAAGTTGTCCCTAATGCACCTAGTTGAACGCCTATAAGCGATCCGGCAAGGATCAACAGTACCAGCCTAATGTCGATGTTACCGACCAGCGCCCACTCGGTCGAGCCAACGAACCCCATAACGAACGCGATAACAAGTTCGGATGCCGACGATATCAGACTTGTTGCGCCAAGTACGTAAATCATTCCGGGAACACCGATGAAACCGCCCACGGCGATTGTCGCCGCAAGAAGACCGGTTGCAAGACCAACAGGGATAGTAACCCACATGGATACCCTTATGCCTGCGGTTTTGAAGTTCATCATCGGCGGGATATTAATTTTCTGCACGAGTTGCGCTAAACGAGGAGTCCCTTGAGTTCCGGGGTTTTTCATGGTTTTCCATGCATCGTAGAAGACATAGCCCCCTACCGTTATTAGAATAACGAGGAATGCAAAGCTGATATAAAGATTCGAGCCGGCTTCTCCCCACATAGACTGGATATATTTTTGAAAATTAATACCGATCTTTACGCCAACCGACGCAGATATACCTAATGTTAACCCTAGCTTGATGTCAACCTGGCCGTACTTATGGCGCTTGATCGCTCCGACAAGTGCCTTTGGGAATTTATGGCACATATTGCTTGCCACCGCAACCAGCCCGGGCACGCCAAGACTCATCATTGCGGGCGTCAATACGAAAGCGCCGCCCGATCCTATAAATCCGCTAACCAATCCACCTATAAAACCAACAATAAACAAGAACACCGCATTAAAAATAGTAAGTTCAATAAACTTATTTCCCTCGAACGCCTTAACCGCTTCACCAGTCGCGAACGCTGGGCCCGCTGTGACCAGCAGCAGGACAAAAGCCGCTAAAAGCGCCGGGATGATAACTTTTCTTCTAGCCATTTACCACCCTTCCTTCTTTTGAATTTCTGCTAGACCAAGGATGCAACCTAACCGTAATCCATCCAAAGCCCCGCACTATATGCAATTGTTAAAGATCGCAATCTTAGTGCTTTTTGGCCACTAGACCTAGTGATGTCATTAAGTGGTTTGCAAACGACCCGTGCACAAACGAGAAAACGAAAACGGTAGCGAGCGGTAAAACCGCATATACCCCGCCTTTCGCCCAGGTCTCTCTAACAAAGCTCTCGTTTGTAAATACCTCAACGTACAGCGCCAGGGACACGATACCGAAAAGCGCTGTTTTTACATACGGTTTCTTTCCTGTCTTACCGGAACTCTTAGCCATGAGCATTAACCTCCTTTCCTATTAATTTTCCTTGATTCATACCGCAATGTGGGCGATCTTTTGCCAATTGCTTAGCTAACTCTAACCCGCGTTATTAACCGACTACGTCACAATTGTTACATGTCATGTGAAAAAAATATTTTCGCCCGATCATTACTTGAAACGCGTTCTACGCTATTTACGTGGCCGGATTTGTTCTGCGGATTAAGGCTTTTCAAAACATCGACCGCATTATCTGTGCCTTTGCAGCTAATTCTTGAGGCGCTTATCAAAGAAAGTTTTCTCCAGCTTGCAGCCTTAATTTCATATTACCACTATGGGTTTTTTCGTCAACGATTTACGTAAAAACCCTTCACTAAATCACAATATATTTGCTCTATTATTTGGCGGTTTATTCTCTTAGCTGTAATTGGTCATTTCTTCTAATCAACCCACACTGATAATTCGTATCCGCTAATAGTTATATCTTTAACATGCACCGCGTTATAACCGTACCCCATGACCAGGGTTTATAGTAGTAATTTACTACTCTTTTTTTTGGTAATCGCCCCGATGTGCACTCCAAATGATCGTGATGAAATGGAAGTTAAAGCCAAATTTAGACAATCCCGGAGGAGAGGAGGGATATAGCATGAAGAAAAAATTATTAGGTGTTCTTTTCGGGGCCGTTTTTATATCAATTCTAGTTGTTACCAACTCGGCTTTAGCCGCTACGGTCAACTTGTCATCCGGCGCACATTCAGGAACCCCCTGGTGGGTTTGGCCGCTTAGTCTATTCGCACTTACTTTCGTAATGGGAGTAGTCGCTATTCCGGCCGGCGTGGGTGGTGGAGTTCTTTTTGTACCTATCGTAAGCAGTTTCTTTCCTTTTAACCTCGACTTTGTCAGAGGAGCCGGGCTGATGATCGCCCTCTCGGGATCTTTAGCAGCCGGACCCGGCCTCCTCAAGAGAGGCATGGCGGACCTGCGCCTGGCAATGCCTGTAGCGCTGATAGCATCGGTCTTTTCAATTTTAGGGGCGGTCGTAGGTCTTGCGCTTCCAGCTAAGCTTGTTCAAATAGGTTTGGGTGCCGTTATCCTTGCAATAGTCTTCGTAATGGTCTTGGCCAAGAAATCGGAATACCCGGATGTTAAACTACCTGATTCCCTGTCGATCGCGCTTAGGATCTCCGGAATTTATCATGAGGATTCAACTAAGCAGGATATCGACTGGAAAATTCATAGAACGCCGGTCGGGTTAGTTTTATTTTCGTTTATCGGCTTCCTGGCCGGCATGTTCGGTCTAGGCGCCGGATGGGCTAATGTGCCTGTCTTAAACCTTGTTATGGGTGCCCCATTAAAGTTATCTGTCGCAACAAGCAGTTTCCTACTATCAATAACCGATACATCTGCTGCTTGGATTTATATTAACAAAGGAGCGATCCTGCCGTTAGTCGTTGCGCCATCAATTATCGGCATGATGCTCGGCGCTTTTATAGGAGCGAAACTACTCACAAAGGCCAAACCACAAGTGATCAGATACGCGGTTATTACCATGTTGTTTTTATCTGGTTTTAGGGCGCTTTTGAAAGGCTTTGGTATTTAGCAGCTTACGATGGTTGCCCCGATGAAACATCTCGGTTAACCGAAAGCATTGTTAAAACCAAATAAAAGTTCTGTTGATAGGAGGTCGGTATGGCTACAAGAATGAACAGTAAACGTGATTTAAAGATTAAACCCCAAGCGAAAGCTGAACCCGCGCGTACGGCAACGAAGACGGTTAGAGCCACAGAAGAACAACTTGTTTACGCCGGTATCCTGTCCATGGGCAGGAAAATTGGGCTTGCGGGTATCGTGGCCTCATTTCTGGTATATTTATCCGGAATTTTAACTCCTAAAATGCCGCTCGAAAAAGTCCCGGTTTATTGGCATCTTTCTTCGAGCGAGTACATGAAGGTTGCCGGCATTAAGCCGGGTTGGGCGTGGCTTACCATGTTTCAAAACGGAGACATGCTTAATTTTTTTGGTATCGCAATTTTGGGAGCCATAAGCTTAGTTTGCTATCTTGCCATAATACCTAAATTGCTTCGTAAAAAAGATACAACCTTCGCTATGATTGCGATCGTTGAGGTACTGGTGCTTGCGTTCGCAGCATCCGGGATTATTCATATAGGGGAGTAAGCAAGCGTGTTTTCTGCACATGCGTAGGTGCCTCGTAGGTAACCTATAAGACCAACAATAAACAAGAACACCGCAAATGATTCTGTTTAAGCCGGTTTGTAGGGAAACCAGCCTACGTATGTGCAGTTATACGATACTATAAGCTGGCATACTATTTATAAAAAGGCCCGGTGATAGAATACACCGGGCCTTTTTATTTTCTGCCGATTACCTCATAGACTTAGCCTCAACATACTTTCTTCGCGATTATAGGCCAATTTACCTCACCCGTTGCCAACTTCTCCCTTTATGCTCCCCTTTTTTATATTCACCTATACCACCGGCATTACCATAATATATTCGCAAACGTAGACTACGTAGTTTTAGCAATTCTTAAATATGGGTAATCCCTACCCTAACTATTTGTAGATTTCCTATGTAGCATTACGTGAATTTACGTATATTGGTATTGATGAAAGTACTAATAGTGCTAATATTAGAATCAGCTTGCAAGCTTTTCTTAGGATATCTTTTGACAAAGTGACTAAACAAGTTGCCTGTGTGTGCGTAGGTAACCTATAAGACCAACAATAAACAAGAACACCGCAAATGACCTTTGTTTATACCGGTTTTAGGTAGACCAGCCTACGCATACACAGACGAGTTATTAAAAGATAGAGAGATTTTTTTAGCTTGTCTAGTAACAATTGTGACAATCTTTCACAATCTCATAACCAGCACCACTCGCCCATCCAAAAGCTTATTCACCGAACAAATAATTAAAAAAAGGAGGATGATAATGAAACACAGGAAAGTAATCGTTTCAACCTTACTTACTGCCTTCATATTATTTATGTTAATGGCAGCACCCGCATGGGCCGCAAGCGGACCCGGCAAAGCATCTACCCTGGCATGGTGGATCTGGCCCTTAGTTCTTTTTGTGATCACATTTGTCATGGGTATCGTAGCGGTACTTGCAGGTGTTGGAGGTGGAGTACTTTTTACCCCTATTATAGGCGGCTTTTTCCCATTTAATATGGACTTCGTAAGGGCTGCGGGACTCATCGTAGCCCTCTCCGGTTCGCTCGCAGCAGGTCCCGGACTCTTAAAGAGAGGTATGGCAGACCTCAGGTTGGCTTTACCGGTGGCGCTAATCGCCTCTGCCGCCGCAATCGCCGGCGCGATGGTCGGCCTCAAACTCCCGGACAACATCACTCAAACCGCGCTTGGAATCGCAATCCTTGCAATCGTCGCTATTATGTTAGTAGCCAAGAAATCGGAATATCCGGATGTTAAAAAATCGGATAACCTCTCTTCGATCTTAAGAATCACGGGTATTTACCATGAGCACTCAACCGACCAGGATGTTAACTGGAAGATCCACCGCACACCTATCGGCCTTTTCTCCTTTATCTTTATAGGATTCGCGGCCGGTATGTTCGGCCTCGGCGCCGGATGGGCCAACGTTCCCGTCCTCAACTTGATGATGGGCGCACCTCTTAAGATATCGGTTGCAACCAGCAAGTTTCTACTTGCGACAACCGATACGTCGGCTGCATGGGTCTACATTAACAAGGGCGCGGTTATCCCTATGATAATTGTTCCCTCCGTTATCGGTATCATGCTTGGCTCTCTTATCGGAGTTAAGCTTCTAGCTAAGACAAAAGCCTCAGCGATTAAAATGACGGTAATCGTCGTCCTAGGCTTTTCAGGCGTAAGGTCACTTCTAAAAGGCCTTGCTATTTGGCCATAAATCGAGAGGAGGAAGATATGGGCACAACAGAAACTACGGCAGCAAAAAAAGCCGGCGTGCAAGTGGCAGCCACTCCGTTGGTACAGGCGACAGAGGAACAGCTCCTTTATGCGAAAGTCCTCGATACCGCAATGAAGATCGGTCTTGCGGGAATCATAGTAGTGTTCGCGTTCTATTTATTCGGTGTATTCGAGCCTAAAATCCCGCTTGCCGATGTCTCCAAATATTGGGGAATGAAAAGCCACGATTACCTGGAGGCGACAAATATTAAATCCGGCTGGGCCTGGACCGGGATGTATCGGCACGGCGATTTCCTGAACTTCTTCCCTATCGCATTTTTGGCTGGGATAACAGTTCTATGTTACCTATCGATAGTTCCTACGCTGTTCAAGAAAAAGGATAGCATTTATGGAATTCTCGCATTGATTGAAGTTTTGATCTTGGTTGCGGCGGCCTCAGGACTTATTTCGGCCGGCGGTCACTAAGATATAATCTAAGATATAAATCTGGTTAAAAGTATAGGTTTTAGGGCGGGCGTAAGGTCCGCCCTTTTTTCATCCCAATTTCTTATTATAAACCGGTTATATGCAGCATTCTACCAGCGTATTACCACCGATTGCAAATTATTTTACTCGCGGTACTGTAAATTCTTAGTAGGCAAGTAAGGTCTTGCAAAATAGATCAAGACCTCGCATTATCTCGTTAGAATCACCAAACGGGAGAAGGAGGTCTTGATATGGAAAACATTATTGATTCTATCTGCACATTAATAAAAGAGGGCACTGACTGCAAGAGTATAGAAAAGGAAGTTTTTGCGTTTGCATGCAAGATAGCAAGCGGGTTGTTCTCACAAATCATATCTGTTATTGACGAAACACTGTTAAAAGACAAGGACAAAGATCTGCGTGTTGTAGGGTTTAGGGAAAAGACGGTAGAGATGTTATTTGGCAGATTGACGATTAAGCGAAGGCTCTATAGAAACAACAATGGCTCATACCGGTTCTTGCTTGACGAGGCTCTGGGGCTCGGTAAGAGCCAGCGTATAAGCCCAACGCTTGCAGAAGCGAGTGCGGTCTTAGCAACACACATGCCGTTTCGGAAGGTCTCTGAGGTTATCGGACTGCTGCTGCCTACGCATATAAGCCATATGGTGGTCTACAACCATTTTGAAAAGGTGGCCGAAGCCCTCGATGAGCAAGACCGCCTGCGCGCCAAGAACCTGTTTGAAGACGGTGTCATCGAGCATCCCGGCACAAAGGTATCTGAGAAGCTTTTTATTGAAGCAGACGGTCTCTTTATCCACCTGCAGCGCGAGAGTAAAAGAAAAGCTGAACTAAAGCTCGGGGTTTCATATGAAGGATTGGCGCCAATCAATAAAGACAGATACAAAACGGTTTCCAAGGTAGCAGTAGCAGGGATGCTTACCGCGGAAGAGTTTTGGCGCAGATTTTCCGAGCGGCTGTACCGCAGCTATGATGTGGCAGAAACAAACGCTGTATATATCGGTGGTGATGGGGCACGTTGGATAAAGGGCGGCTGTGATCTGTTTAAGCATGCGACATTTACACTGGACCGCTTTCATCTAAACCGGGAGATCATGCGAGCACTGCCCACTGCGCTTCACGCAGAAGCTTTTCATCTCGCAGCCCAAGCTGACATGGAAGGGCTTGATGCTTTATTCGAACAGGCTAAAACAAACGCTAGCGAAAGCCAGGCCAAACGAATAAAGAAAGCAAGAGCCTACATCTTTGCCAATAAAGATGGTCTTAAAAAAGAGCTGCCAGAGCGAGGTCTTGGCACCATGGAAGGACAAATAGATAAGACACTGGCACATCGCTTCAAAAAGCGGGGTATGAGCTGGAGTCTCTCCGGGGCACACAGAATGGCGCATATGCTTTCCCTTCGGGAAAACGGTGAACTGTTTGAGCGCCTACAGAACTGCCACGTACCATCTAGCTTTCCTGCTGCAGTTTCGTCGAACGCTATTTCACTACCAGAAGTTCCCGGCGATTGGATGCAAGCTCACCTGCCTGCAATTATTGGGCCTTACTCTAGTCGTCCATGGGTAGGAGTTTTGCGTGATATTGCTGGACTAGGAGCGCTCGCATAAAGAAGCAACGAGATGCGCCTACTAAACGTTGACAGTAACTTTACTCGCTACTTACTTGACAAATACTTTTGGCAGTGGTACGCTGATTGGAACAATTGTTACAAACGCTGAAAAGCGTAACTGTTCCAACAAGGGACCCAGCATAATAGCAAAATCTTAGGTTTTAGACAACCATTTACAAATTTCAGGCCATTGATTTTGGCAGCATGACGAGAGTGGCTGTATTTTATGCTACCAACAATCAAAAACGGCCGGTGAGTTCACGGTAGTCACTCTTAAATAAGCTGCTATTGGGTCAATCCTAAAACCAACGACAAATATAAGGAGGTATTATGTCAGGTCTAGTTTCCCCTCACGGCGGTGGTGAACTAAAGCCGCTATTGCTCAGCGGTGAAGCGCTGAAGCAAGAATACGAAAAGGCTCAGACTCTTGAAAAGGTCATGATGAGCTCGCGCGAGACAGGCGATCTTATCATGATGGGTATCGGTGCCTTTACCCCACTCGATGGTTTCATGAACAAAGCGGATTGGAAGGGCGTTGTTGATGAGTTCTTGATGTCAAACGGCATCTTCTGGCCGATCCCGATTACGCTATCGACCTCTAAAGAGCAGGCTGCTAATCTTAAAGAGGGCCAAGAAGTTGCTCTCGTCGATACCGAGACCGGCGAGTTAATGGGTAGCATGACCATTACCGAGAAGTACGAGATCGACAAGGTTCACGAGTGCAAGCAGGTATTTAGAACCGATGATATGGAAGGCCACCCGGGTGTTCAGAAAGTCATGGCTCAGGGCGACGTAAACCTTGCGGGTACGGTTAAAGTATTCAGCGAGAGCTACTTCCCCGAAATGTTCGCAGGCGTTTATATGCGCCCGGCCGAGACCAGAAAAGCGTTCGAGGAGAGAGGCTGGAGCACAGTAGCCGCACTTCAGCTCAGAAACCCGATGCACAGGTCGCATGAGTACCTCGCAAAAATCGCTATCGAGATTACCGATGGCGTTCTTATTCATCAGCTCGTTGGAAAATTAAAACCCGGCGATATTCCGGCAGAGGTCAGGGTTAAAGCCATCGATAAACTGGTCGAGCACTACTTCGTTCCGGGTACGGTTATCCAGGCCGGTTACCCAATGGAGATGCGCTATGCAGGCCCACGCGAGGCTCTGCTGCACGCAACCTTCCGGCAGAACTACGGCTGCAGCCACCTTCTGGTAGGCCGCGACCATGCCGGCGTTGGCGAGTATTACGGCCCGTTTGATGCCCACCACATCTTCGACGAGATCCCAAAAGGCGCTCTCGAGACAAAACCGCTTAAGATCGACTGGACCTTCTATTGCACCAAGTGCGACGGTATGGCCTCAATGAGAACCTGCCCGCACGGCAAAGAAGACCGCCTGCTCCTCAGCGGTACCAAACTTCGCAGCATGCTTTCAAAGGGCGACGAAGTGCCGGATCACTTCAGCCGCCCAGAAGTACTCGAGATTTTGAAAGAGTACTATGCAGGCCTTGAAGAAAAAGTCGAGATCAAGCTTCACAAATACGCAGAAGGCGAAAAGTAATAAACGGTTTCTTTCAAGCCAACATATAGATAAACATACCCCCATATAACTAAAATGGGGGTATGTTTTTTATTCCTAGGCGGGGATGGTTACGTTAATCGTAGTGCCTTCACCCGGGTTTGTGACTATGCTGAAGGTGCCGCCGACCAGGCGCGCCCTGGTCTGCATGCCGTCGATACCGAGTTTCCCCTGGCGGGAGAGTTCGCCGGTTGTTACGGGCAGATTGAAGCCCTGACCGTTATCGCAGATGGTTACCATGGTTTCACCATCATTTAGCTCTATGTTTACCTTGACTTCTGAGGCAAGAGAGTGCTTGGTGATATTGCGTAGGGCCTCCTGGATGATGCGGAAGAGGGTTATCTCCAATTCCGGGGCAAAGCGATGATCTTTGCCCGTCACCTCTAGCGTTGCTTTTATACTGTGGTCGTTCTTAAGCTGCTCGACCAACCACTCTACCGCAGGTAGCAGACCGAGGTTATCAAGCACCGACGGTCTCAAATCGCGGCTGAGTTCGCGGATCTCCTGCAGCGTTTCTTTGAGTTCGGCATGTAAACTCCAGAGGAATTTCAGTTTGTCATCTGAGAACTGGGTATTTTCCTCGCTAAACTTCTCAACCTGGCGAAGCATGGCGATTATGTTTTGAGCTGTTGAGTCGTGCAGGTCGCGGGAGATGCGCAGGCGCTCATCCTCGTGCGCCTTAGTGATTTGCTGCAGGTAAAACGACTGATTTTCTTGCATCCGCACCTCTTTTGTTATGTCCCTGCCGATAAACTGGAACCCATCCGGATGACTGTTCGAGGACAACAGGTTAGTGGTCAACATAATAATCGCTTCCGTCCCGTCTTTTTTCGTAATTTTTTGACGGAACGGTTCCTGGGATACTTCCCCTTTTCCGCTTAGCAAATCCTCTTGTATAGCCGAAGAGACCGTATAGTCCCTATGCAAGAAAAACTGGTGACTATCCACCCCCACCAGCTCACTCAGCGAGCAGCCAAACAACTCGGCCGCGGCGGTGTTGGCGGCGGTGATCGTTCCGGTTAAGTCCTGCACCCAGATTGCGTCGTGGGCATTTTCAAAAAGCTGGCGGTATCGTTTCTCAGATGATTTAAGCTGAGCTGCGGCAATCTCACGATCGCAATAGAGGTAAGCGTTGCGCATGGCCACACCGACTAAATTACCGAGGGCCATCAGCAGCTCTACGTCCGGGCTCGCGAACTCGCGTTCCATGCGCGATGCCACGAACAGCGTTCCCATAATCTTGCCGTGGGCCATCAGCGGCACGCAGAGCTCTGTCTTTAACGACTCAACGGCAATCGGCAAGTTGCATAATTTGGGCTCGGCCGAGACATCTTCTATAATTAGCGGCTGTCCTGTCTCGGCAACACGGCCGGAAAGACCTTCACCGAGCCGCATGCCATCCAGAGATACGGCGGACTCTTCTTGTATGCCACGGTAGGAGACCACCCTCAGAACCCCGTCGTCATCAAGTGAAAATATAATAACGACCTCGACCTGCATTACGCCCATGACCATATCAACAGTCGTGCTCATAACCTGCTCGAATTCCAATGACTGGCTGAGCATCCTCGAAAACGTGTTAATAACCGAGAGCTGTCTTTGCTGCTCGATCGAAAGCTGTACCTTAGAGAAGAGTTCGCGCTCGGTGGACTCCAGCCTCTCTTTCGTCGCTTCAAGCTGGATTTCCTGTTGCCGATAACGATCGAGTCCGGCCGGCGCAAGGCTGCCTATCAGTGTTATCACAACGGTTTCCCAGAGAGCGGAAAGCGGTTCCACCGATATTAACAGCGAGCGCGGCAGCATCGCCAGGAAGGCGATAAGCACTGTTATCTTGCCGCCCTTTGGGCCGAATATGAGGCTGCTGAGAATTATTGGCACGAGATAGAGTATGCGATCGATCGTGTGTCGTGTAATGCCTAACGGCAGGTCAGGCTCCGCGAATAACCTAAAACTTGTCAGGTTATCGTAGTAATGGAGGGTGATTAAAACAAAAATAACCACAATCGACCAGAATTGTGGGTTGCTTAAGAGGCTAGTTCGACGTGCTTCCCTTTCTTTATTATTGTTATCCAAAACCGGCTTATTTTTCATTAATCGCTACCGGACTATTCCAGGCCGACCCAGCCTTTCCTAAGAGCAAGGATTACCGCCTCAGTTCGTGAGCCTACATCCAACTTATTGAATATATGACCCAGGTGGGCCTCAACCGTGCGTACGCTTACGCTAAGTTCCTCGGCGATCTCCTTATTGCTTTTACCCCTGGCAGCCAACGTCAATACTTCGACCTCTCTATCTGTCAGTAACTCAAGGGATGGGGATTCCTGCCCGTCCCCCTTATTCCTGAAGCGTTGCATTACTTTACGCATTATGGTTGGATGCAGTACTGAATCTCCCCTGTTTACCCGGTATACGCTGTTTATAAGCTCCTGACCGCTGATGTCTTTCAACAGATATCCTGCGGCACCCGCTTCAAGAAGCGGGAATATGTATTGATCCAGGTCATAAGCGGTAAGTATCAGAACCGGTATGGCAAGGTTCATTGCTTTGATCTGCTTCATGGCCTCGATGCCGTTGAGCTTTGGCATAGCAATATCTGCTATAATCAGGTCCGGCCGCAGCTCATCGGCCAACGCCACCATCTGCTCGCCATCCCCGGCCTCACCGACGACTTCAAGGTTCGGATCCTTCTCCAGATACTGGCGAAGGCTTTCACGTACAAGTACGTGGTCTTCTGCTAACAAAATCCGTATTTTTCCCATTGTGGCTTTATTATAACCCCGGCTATCCAATAGTTCAAACCAGGTATACCACGTATGTTTGCCTAGGTAATCCCCGTAGTTTGCTTCGCCCGAAGGTACTATTAAAAGGGCGAAGTCACCCCCGCCCTTTTCTTAGTTTCTTATAATTCTCCGGACCCGGGATCCTCCAAGCTGAGCTTCGCTCAGGCCGCTGGGCCCTTTGGTTTTCCTACGCTATTTCTTCCTCTGTTACCATATCTCTTTGTGCGGTTCTAGCAAACGCCATGCCGACCGTCCTGTAGGCTAGGTGAGCCATTTTTGAGAACGGGAAGTAGAGGAACAGATACGCAACAAATACAAGGTGAATGAAATATGTCGGATATGCAATCGACCTTAGATCTTCGACTCTGACTAACTCGGCGGCAAGTCCGGTTACGCCAAGTCCTGTTACCAGCACGATTAGCGTCCAGTCAAAGTAGCTGGATGAACCCTTCTTAAAGGACGCCCGCTGAGCCCAGAGAACGATACCACCTATAATAATAGCGGCCGCGCTTATATTACCGATAACCTTCACGATAACAGTTAGCACCCCATGTTCTGACAAAGTATAGGGTGTCGGTATTCCTGCAACCCAGAGACTGAGCATAACAAGCCCGGTAGTCACAAAAGCGCCAACAAAACCGTAGAAGACGCCTAGGTGACCATAATACCTGTTCCTACTCGTATCGCACTCCATAAACCTGTCATGCGATAAAATTGTCGGAACCGTCCCAATAACATTATAAACGGGGGTTTCTATAAGCCCTTTCTCTCCATGATTCTTCTCCATGGTATTCCAGAACCTAACAAGGCCAACCGCCAATGATATAATCGCGAGAGTTGCCAAGGTTAGGAATGTTAAATCAATACCCAGCTCTGGATAGAAATTCGACCATTTTATCGGTCCGGAAGGCATATTGCCCCAGCCGGGATTTTTAAATTGTTCGAACATTTCTCCGAAGAAGCTATGCGGATTTAGGTGCGGTAATACTGAATAAAAACCTGGCATTATACTTATCATTGCGAGCAGTATAACCACCGGTATGCCCCAAGCAATTATCGCTAAACCCGGGCTGCTAAGCAAGGTACCCATAAAGCTTGGGAACGCAAGCGCTTTGATGGCTGCGCTTCTTATTCCGGCGAATACGTCGCCGGGTTTTGCACCCCGCGGGCAGTTTGCCGTGCAGTCGTTACACTGGTGGCAAAGCCATACATCCGGATCGCTCATGAGCTTCTCTTTTTGCCCCCACTGAGCCCAGATCATTTCTTTTCTTGGGAAAGGACTATCTTCAGGCGTCACGTTGCAAACAACCGAGCATGTCGCACACTGGAAGCATTTCTTTAAGTCTCCGCCCCCCGACTTTTGTATGTCGTTTATAAATTGTAAATCGGGTTCGGCCAAAAATTGTTGTTCTGACATTTCACTACCCTCCTAGAAACCTTTATAAGGATTGGGACCAATCTCATCGAGTCTTTCCATGAATTCTTCAATAATGCTCGGTATCTTATCGTAATCGTTTATGGCAAGCTGCATTAATTGTATTCTATCTGATTCCAGCGCAAGCCTGTCTAACGTTTCCTGGACTTTCTCCAGCCTGTAGTTTGCGAGTTCGCTGCCTTTAGCAAAGTGGCACTGGTAATCGTCGCCGTATTTACAACCTATCAGCAGGATGCCGTCGATACCGCCTGAGAGCGAATCGGCAATCCATACCGTATTAACAGAGCCCAGGCACCTTACGGGAATCATGCGGACGTTCGGGTTATACTGGAGTCGATTGATTCCAGCCATGTCAAACGCCGGATACGCATCGTTCTCGCAAACAAATGCTACTACCCTTGGCTTTTCTTCTTCCTCATCCGGAACATCTATGGCCTTGATGGCTGATCCGAGAATATCAACGCTGTAATTTTTAAACGAAATAATTCTCTCCGGGCAGGCTCCCATACAAATACCGCATCTTCTGCAGCGGTTCGGGTTCGGCTGTGGCGTACCCTTCTCGTCTTCGTCGAGCGTTCCGAACGGGCATTCCTCGGTACACCTCTTACACTGCGTACACCTTTGGAGGAAGAACTCCGGGTATGTGTTATCTCCGGCCCTTGGATGAACCGCGATACCTTTTGCAGCGGCTTCGACGACCTGTATCGCTTTAAGAGCGGCTCCGGTTGCATCCTCGATGCTCTCGGCGATGGTCTGCGGCATCTTTACCGCACCCGCCGAGTATACGCCGGTTCTTCTTGTCTCGTATGGGAAGCAGATAAAGTTGGAATCCGCAAATCCGTTGTAGAGCTCGAGATCCGGTAATGCCGGCCCCTGTCTGTATTGCAGATTAAGGATGGGCTCGTCCGCAGTAGTCGGAACCATGCCGGTCGCCAGCACAAGCAGGTCGACCGCTACCTTTATCGGTGCTCCAAGCAGGGTATCGTTTACCTCGACGACCACGTTGGCCGCGCCATCTTCGGTGATACTCGTTACGTTTCCTTTTGTTAAGAAGATACCCGCGTCGTCCTGAGCCGCTTTATAGAAGAGTTCGTAGCTGCCGGGTGTCCTCATGTCTTTGTAGAATATATAGGCCTTGGCGTTTTTGTCCTGCTGGCGTACGTACATCGCCTGCTTCAGCGAGGTCAGACAGCAGACCGATGAGCAGTATGAAAGATGCTCCGGATCTCTCTGGCCCGCGCACTGGATAAACGCCACATTCTTGGCCGGCCTTCCGTCTGACGGACGAACGATCTTGCCGTTTTTCGCCATCTCTTCGAGCTGAACGTTAGTTACAACGTTCGCAAACTCGCCATAGCCGTAGGTATCGAGCTTCGTCGCGTCGTACGGCTTCCAGCCGGTCGCAAGCACGACCGAGCCGACTTTTGCGTTAACCGCACCGCCGCTCGTATTAATGGTTACATCGAACTGTCCCGGCTGGCCGGCAATTGCACCGACCTCGGCAGATGTGTAGACCTTGATATCCGGATCGTTGTCGATTTTTGCGACTATCGCCTCAACGCCCGGGTCTTCAAGTTTAGCATATGGATACTGCATCGGGAGTTTCTTGTGCAGCTTACCCATGAAACCTCCGAGTTTGTCTTCCTTCTCAACCAACACGACCCCGTAACCGGCCTTCGCCGACTCTATCGCAGCCGTCATGCCGGTTATGCCGCCGCCGATTACAAGAACCGCTTTTGTCAGATCTTCTTCGATATGCGGCTCGGACAACTCCATTTTCTTAACCTTAGAGATGCCCATTCTCATATAATCCTCGGCGAGCATCTGTGTATCCTCATCGTTTGGGGTATGGGACCATATGACATGCTCTCGCAGGTTGATCCTCTCAACGAGTGAACCAGGATAATCAAACACGTCAAAGTTCACGCGCGGTGAGCAACCGGCGATGACTATGGTGTTAATGCCCTCGTCTTTGATGTCTTCTTGTATGATCTGCGAGCCTTTCTCGCCGCACAAGAACTCATGCGTCTTAACAACTGCGGCCCCATTTTGCGGCCCCATTGCAGTAAGCTTCTCAATATCGAGGGCTTCCCCTATACCACAGCCTGTGCAAATATATACACCAAGTTTGTTCTCCACAGCGCTACCTCCTCACCATAGTTTGAATAGCCTTTAGTGCAGATCCGGTAGCATCTTTCACGCTCGTTGTGACGTCAACCGGTCTCTTGGCGCAACCTGTCGCGTAGATTCCCGGCTTATTCGGGTCTTCGATTATCAGGCCGTTTTCATCGTATTTAAGATCAGCGGGCAATTTCTTTTCAGCGGTTGTCGGCTGCATGCCTGTTGCAAGCACCGCCATATCGAACTTCTGCTCAACAATACCGCCGCCCATTATGTCTTCTGCCTTAACGATTACACCACCGGTTTCCGGATCTTCGATGATGCTGGCTACTTTACCTTTAATGAATGTGACGTTCTCGTCGGCTTCGATTTTATTCAAGAACTTCTCGTATCTTCCCGGAGCACGCAGATCGATGTAGAAGATGGTGATCTTGGCGTCCGGATACTGCTCCCTGATATACGTGGACTGCTTGAGCGAAGCCATACAGCAGATGTACGAGCAGTACGACAGATGATTTTCATCTCGCGAGCCGGCGCACTGGACAAACGCGACTGTTTGCGGCGCCTCCCCATCAGAGGGCTTTACAATCTTGCCTTGCGTTGGGCCGTTAAGAGCCGCATAGCGCTCCATCATCATGTTGGTTATAACGTTCTTGGCCTTTCCGTACCCCAGAATTCCGAGTTTCGATGCATCGTACGGATCCCAGCCGGTTGCAAAAACAACAGAGCCGACCTTGAAGCTAATCGTTTCGGGCTCCATGTTTAAATCTATCGCGTCGTATTTACATGCCTCGACACATTTGGCGCACTCGCCGCCCTTGCAGGCCTTCTCATCTATGACGTATCTCATCGGAAAAGCCATCTGGTGCGGTAAGTAAATCGCTTTTGTGGTATCCATACCAAAATTAAAGTCATTTGGCCTCTCAACCGGGCATGCGTCCACACATGCGTTGCACGCTGTGCAGTTCTCATTAACACGACGAGGATGCAATTTTACGGTTATATCATAATCTCCAGGCTGACCGGTAATGGTTTCAACCTCGGCTAGAGTATAATATTTAACCCTCTGGTTTTTTCTAATCCTTTGATAGTTAATCTCAAGCCCGCATGTCGGAGGGCAGAGTTTTGGGAAATATTTGTTTAACTGGGCTACTCTACCTCCCATTGACGGTCCTTTTTCGACCACATACACGTCATAGCCGGTTTCGGCAGCTTCAACCGCAGTGGTTAAACCGCTTATCCCCCCGCCTACAACCAAAATTGTTCCAGTTTTTTCCGCTGGCATGGTTTCCTCCATAAAACGTATTTATATGCTTAACCCCCGTACCATCAGCCCGCCTCATTTTATAGAGCGCGGCCCTGACAAGACACCCCTACTTACCACTCTCCTTTATATATTCTTCCTTTGCCTTTAATGTCTCCTCAAGCATCAAGACATATTTCAGGTATCTGAATCCAAATTTCATCAGCGCTATCTCGTCGGTTTTTATCTTATCGATCTCTTTTTTACTAATATCAAAGAGATCGAGAACTTTGCTTTCAAAAGCAAATCTTCTGAACGTATCTATATCATAACTTGCCATATAAAGCATGTCTTGTTTTTTCGGGTCGAGTTTGGGTTGCCCAGGGGTGTTCCTTCTCAACTGGATTTCCTTCCATTCCCTGTTCATCTCATCATAGAGGTCGACTCCCTGGTCAATCCTCCATGTCTGTATTGTCCACTCTCTGTCTTCCTGATAACCAAGACAATTCGGATCCCTTATAAAGAAGTAGAATTCCTCATTTATCGGCCCTTCCTCTGAGCCCCTTATCATGAGGCCCTGGCCGATGGGATAATATCGGCAGTTAGCAGGCCTATCTTCATAAATACCGCAGCCCTCAGATCCGACAAAGGGACATTTCCCTTCATTATCATCCATCATCTTAAGCACCGCGTAAGGATGTGAAGACTTTTCATCGGAATAGGTATATGTATATTTCTTGAGAAACTCTCCTGAAGAAATTCCCAACCTATTTTTCATCCTTATAATGTCGTAAGGCGTTAGAAGTATATTTGCGTGACTGCAGCATTTAGTAAAACAACTCATATCATTATGACACCTGAATTTGAATTTTGAATTCAGCGTGTGTTTAGTGGGTTCTACAAGCCTCATATCCTGCAACATGATTTAATCCTTTATTTTAATACTATTGTTCTCTCCCGGACTGCAGGAGCTTATCCAATACCTTGTCCTTAGGTTTTAAGGTATCTTCCTGGAGCAGGTTGAATCTTATCCATCTATAACCGAAGTTCAGAAGTTCTTCTTCATCTTCTCTTATCTTTTCTATAACCCCGTTGTCCACATCATAGATATCAAAAAACTTGGTTTTAAAAAGAAACCCCCTGAACTCATCTAGGTTATAACATGCCATATAAAATAGCTTCGCCTTTCCTGAATCAAGCCTATTTCCCTTCTCAAAATAATCATGGAAGGTGGTCGCCTTATATGATTCATTCATTTTATCAAAGATATTGATTCCCTGGGCCTTCTTCCACCCCTCTATCGTCCATTGTCTTTCCTCGTTAAACCCAAGGCATGAGGGTCTTTCCTCTATCCAGAACCTTTCTTCCTCCGAGGGGACCTGGAATATAGGGTACATCCTGCATGACCATGGCCTATCCTCATATATCCCGCACCCGTCTTGGGCGACAAAAGGACAGCTCTTATTTTCATCCTCCATCATCCTAAGCACCACCAGAGGTAACCCCTCATCTCCTAAAAGCGCAACGGTATACCTCTTTAAGAATTCTCCAGAAGACATCTTAAGAGCCTTTCTCATCCTCAGAACGTCATAAGGTGTGAGAAATATATTTATATCACTACAGCAGCTGTTAAAGCAGGTAAGCCCCTTATGGCATGAGAATTTGAATTTATCCCCTAAAGAGAGTTTCTGGTGTTTTTCGGTATATTCTTCATTCATAGATCATTCTCTGCCTTGCCATAATCTAATAATATAATGAAAATCTAATAAAATTCTGGGGCGACCTAAAAGGTCGCCCCAACAACATAAATGACTCTCACGACCTATCGGGTCAAACTAAATAATAGGAACCATCGGCCTTTCGATGACTTCCCACTCTTTCTTGCTTACATCATACTTCACATTTACAAAATGCTTCTGGCCTTCGTCAAGCTTTAGATAATCATACTTATGGTAATACCCAGGCCATCTTGATTCTTTCCTAGCCATCCTGGTCCTTGCACATGCCTCGGCAACCCAATATCTGTGGATATTCTCCCATGCCCTCTCAAGATCATGGAGATCCGCGGCACCAATCTTTTCTGTATCCTCCCCGCACAAGCCCAACTTCCATAAGGCCTGTTCGAGCATCTTATCAGATGTCCCATAAAGGGTTTCCCATCCACCTGCGTTCTCGCCCATTATCTTTTGGAGCCTGAACATAAACATGTTCGGCGAGACATATTCAGGATTGATGTCCGGCGTTGTCGTGTATGTGCTTTTTTCCTCATAGAGGGCAAGCGGCCTAAGTACTGTTTCTTTAAGTTTATTTATTGTCTCATCAGATACCGCAGGTGTGTAGTCTTTGCTATCATACGCGAGCTTTACCGCTGCTTTTCCTGCGATCCTTCCCGTTACATGCGAGCCGCTTGAGAACTTATGAGCACTTGCCCCTACCCCGTCTGCGCCGGTAAATAGACCCATGACAGTAGTCATAAGGTTGTATTGGCCGGGGAAGTCTGCTTTGTATTCTGCCGGCATAAGGTCTTCTGCACCGCAGCACCATGCGCCAACAGAAGAGGCATGCGAACCTATAAATACCGGGTCTCCTGTCATAATCTCCATAGGTTTCTCAAGGGGATCAACATTGTGTGCCGCCCAGTTTGTCGCACCCGAGATGGTCATGTCGAGGAAGTCCTCCCATGCCTCATTCTCAAACTTTCTTAGCTCTTTTTTCTGTTCTTTCGGATCCGGCGTTTCCTTCTTTATTCTTTCTGCCGCCCCCTCTGTGTGCATCATTAACGGCGCCTTGCCTGCCTTCGTCGCAAGTATCATCTCATAATTTCTAACAGGGGTTGGTGTGGGCTTTACCTTCGAATACGGTGCCCAATTATCTGTCTCTGACAGATACGAAAAAACGTATGGCTGGTCATAGGCATCCAATGCCGGTGTCTTGAACAGCAGGAAGAATGTGCCAACAGGACCATAGGAATCCTTGAACCTCGGTGGGACAAATGTTACATCCATCTGTGTAAGTTCAGCACCTGCAAGAAGCATTAAGGCATAGGTTGTTCCTGAATTAAACGGCGGATACCATGACCTGCCAAGGGCCTCACCCTGTGACCTCGGCCTGAATATACCGACTGCACCACCCATACCACAATACACTGCCTTTGCCTTAAAGACATAGAATTTATCTTCCCTTGTACTAAAACCAACTGCGCCGCATACCCTGTTGGGGTCCTTTTCATCTTTGAGGAGATGCGTTATAACTATCCTCTCATATATGTTATCCATCCCGAGGGCATTCTTTGCCGCCTCTGCCACTATGACCTTATAGCTCTCGCCGGATATCATAACCTGCCATTTACCTGATTTTGAATAATTACCGGCTTCGTCCTTCCATATGGGCAGTCCCCATTTATCAAAGTGCTTGACGCTTGAATCCACGTGTCTTGCCATATCGTAGACAAGATCCTGCCTCGTGAGACCCATCTGGTCATTCGTTACATACTCTACAAATTCCTCGGGGGTATGCTGATCATGCGTCACCTTGCCATCCTGCCCCATATATGTGTTTATGGCGGAAAGTCCCATGGCAATAGCGCCAGACCTGTCAATAGCAGCCTTGTCTACAAGCTTTACGCTCAAACCGGCTGCCTTCGCCCAGTATGCTGCCTCCAGAGCAACGCCGCAACCGCCCATTCCTCCACCAAGTATCAACACATCAGACTCAACAACTTCTGTAGCAAATTCTCTCATAATCTGCCTCCTTTCTTATTTCCTTGTTGGGAGTTCTTTTACTCCCATTATGTCAGGCTCTCCAAGCAATAACTGGTTGGACAAACCTTCTACCTTTGCCTCAGGAAATCCCTCCAGCGCCTTTATCGAACCTTCCGTTGTAGTCCTTATCGGATACTTAAACCTCTTAATTCTTCCATCTCTGAACTTGATAGTCCACATGATGTCCGATGTCCCTCTTAGCGGAGTTGATGCAGCGCCAAGGGGCATAAAGTCTGCGTAGCCCCTTACGTCTATAGCCTGTTGCGGACAGATCTTGACACAGCTGTAGCACTCCCAACAATAAGCAGGCTCCTGATTGTAAGCCTTCATTGGGACACCGGTAACTGAACCGTCCTTATCCAGCTTCATTAAGTCGTTGGGACAGATGTACATGCACGCGGTCTTATCTTGACCCTTGCACCCGTCGCATTTTTCTCTCATTACAAAACTGGGCATACCTTACCTCCCTACAATGTTGATGGACTGAATGTTTCTCGGGAATGTTTCTCGGTAATCCAAGGATATCTAGCTAGATATCCTTTCTTCGAATTACCTCCTTTAATTATGTTTAGCCGATACACAGACCCCCTTCCCCTTACTATGACCCTGTAATTAAATTTGGCGCATCTAACCTTATGCACATGTAAATTTACGTGCATATATAGAAGCTCTTGCAGTAGCCTTGTAACCTTAACGCTATTTACCGTATGAACTTTGAATTTAGGTGCTTTCGGCATCTAATACTTTGAGGACTGCAAAATTAAGTTGCCGGGATAGAAACATGGCTTCCGGCGGCTTTTCACCTAAAACTCGTTCAGAACTTTCGGGAAAGAAATCTTCACTATGGCTATGTACCAATTGTTACGTGGATGATATCAATTCCTGTAATCTTTGTCAAGAGCCTATCAATCAAAAACTTCGATTACTTACTGCACAACTCATTGCCTCGGAGCAGATGGCTCATTTGCCACCATGGCTTCGCTGATTCGGTTGCTTATGTTCAGAATGCGCTGCTAGTTAGCGGTTTAATGTATGTTATTTCTTCTTGACGTAGTAGGTGAATACGCCGCCGCTCTCTTCTTTCCCAACGATTGCGTTTCCGGTACGCTCGCACCAGGAAAGCAAATCGTTTGCCGAACCCGGATCGGTGCTAACCATCTCCAGGACCTGGCCCGATGTGAGACTGTCCATAGCCCTTTTGGTCTTCAAAATCGGCATCGGACAAACATCACCCTTACAATCCAATACTTGATCAGACTTTACGCTTGCCACGCTTTAAACCTCCTCGTGTCGTTTTGTCGATAATCCTCTTCTATGGTTAATAACAAAATATGCCAAGAAAAACAACCTTTTTCACCTCCTGGCAACTTTTCAACCTTAAAACTATCGTCTAAGCCAAATTACGCTACCCCCTATTGGCTACCCCTTATTATTATCTTTTCGCGATGCATATACAAATAATATTTTGACGGTAATGTTGTATTGTGGGTCTACCCTGAGGGACAGCTATAAAGCCGATCGCTGAATGCTGACGGCTTTATAGCTACATAATTTAGATAAAAGGTGACCTTGTTTTGGGCGGAGACAAGCTCCGCCCCTACGGGAGGATGATGGTTTAGCTTATAGCTAAAGTAATTCGAAAACAACAGCGTATACCAGGAATTTTAACTCTTGACAAAGAATACGGGAGTTGGTATCATGGTTGTAACAATTGGTACATGCTTGGATAACCTTGCCGTTTAGCATTTTCAAAGCCATTATATCATGTTCACTCCAATAGTTCTTTTTGATGGCTTTTAAGTGCTAGATTGTGCTATACATAGATATCTAAACTACAATAATGAGCCCGCCAACCGCGTAAGAACTTGAAGGTCGTGAGCTGAAAATGGCTATCCTTAAGAGCATATTAATCCCTTTCAGGCTCCCCTGCCTGTCCAGCCGGACTACTACTGAATCCAACCTTGCGGTTTTTGTAAGAACAAGGTATGAAACGATAACTAAATCTGCCGGTTTTGTCTCTTCCGGGCGCGCGGTAATTCGCATTGTGCCTGCCAGAGGCTATTGTAAACTACCGTATTTAGTTAGAACTTAAAGCGAGGCGATGCCGAGACGAGAGTAGCAGTCTCCTACATGTCGATACGGTCCTGACAGTCGTATATCTTGATGGAGCATTGCAGCCTTATAATCGGGCTACTCTACCCGCATAAGGCTTAAGAAATTATAGAAACGGAGGTGGTTTGGTCTACCGCGAAAGGAGCCTTACGCACATTAAGAATCCTTTTTAGTAATTTTAGGAAACTAGAAGGAGAGATGAGATGGCAACTAAAAACATTCTTATTCTAGGAGGTGGCAACGGTGGTACCATGATCGCCAACAAGCTCAGACACGAGCTTGACAAAGATCGATGGAATATCACCGTAATAGACAGGGACAACCGGCATATTTACCAGCCGAGTATGCTCCTGGTGCCATTCGGACTTGATGACCCTAAGAAAATTGTTAAACCGAGAAACAAGTATTTCAAACCGGGTGTGAATTTCGTACAGGATATAATCGCGAATATCGACACCGAAAACAGAAAAGTCACCACGACCTCGGGCAAGGTCTTCCAGTATGACTTTCTGGTTGTAAGCACCGGTTGCAACCCCGACCCGGAAGAGGACGAGGGCTTGCCGGAGGCAATGGGTAAAAATGCGTTTACTTTCTACAACCTTGAGAGCACAACGCAACTGCGCACTGCGCTCAAGCAGTTCCAGGGAGGCAGAATCGTTGTAGATATCTCCTCCCTCCCTTTCAAGTGCCCGGTCGCCCCGCTAGAGTTCTCGTTCCTGGCAGACTGGTACTTTAAAAAGAGGGGTATCCGCAACAAGGTGGATATCACGTTCGTTACCCCCGGGGCAGGCGTTTTCACCAAACCAAAAGCTACCGCGGTCCTTTCAAAAATAGTGGAGCAGAAAAACATTAACACTGTCGTCAACTGGGGCCTCGGCACCGTCAATGCTAAGGAAAAGTGGATCGAGAATATGCAGGGCAACGATAGGATTAACTACGACCTGCTGGTTGTAATACCAACGACTATAGGCGATAAAGCTATCAGCGATTCCGGCATAGACGACGGTATGGGCTATGTCCCGACGGATCACAACACGCTAAAAGCCACGAAGCATGACCGCGTGTACGTCCTTGGCGATGCGGCCAACGTTCCTACCTCCAAGGCGGGCTCAGTTGTCCACTATGAATCCGAGGTCGTTCTCTACAACATCCTGAGCGAGATCTGCGGCGGTGTTGCAATGCCTATGTTTGACGGCCATGCAACCTGATTTATCGCTACGGAAGCTGGAAGCTCCGTTCTGATAGACTTTAGCTACAAAGTCGAGCCGCAGCATGGTAAGTTCCCGTATGCGTGGGGCCCCATGTCGCTGCTAAAAGATACCAGGATGAACTGGTATGGCAAGAAGGCGTTTAGCTACGTGTACTGGACCGCCCTACTCCCCGGCAGAAACCTGGGCGACTCGGCGATGTCGTGGTGCGGCAAGTACGTCGACAAAGAATAACCCTTAACCCTTGATTCAGTTGGATTAACAAGATTGGACAGGGCAAAACTGGTCGTTATAAGGATAAAGGTGGCCATAAAGCATCAGGCTTTGGCCGCCTTTACCTATTTTAGGAGATATATTTTGAATAACAAGGGCCATCCAGCCACAGGTAAAATCGCGCTTTTCTGGGACGAGTCGTTTCTCTGGGGAATTATCGCTTATAAAACATTTACACGGCTTTCAATCAACTTCGGTATCGTAACATCCGCGGATATACGAGCGGGGGCTCTGGATGCCTATGATATTATTTTCGTTCCCGGCGGCTGGGCAAGCAATAAAATTAAGGCGCTGGGCGAAACCGGCGCACAGAATATTCGCAGTTTCGTTGAAAATGGTGGAAGTTATCTTGGCTTTTGCGGGGGCGCGGGGCTTGCTCTTAAACATAAAGACGGTATCTCGCTTGTACCGGTGACGCGAAAACCGACCAGCGAGCGGGTACCAAGTTTCAGCGGTAAGATACGGCTGCACCAGGAACAACCCGATCACCCGATATGGAACCATATCTCGGATAACACGGCATTTCACGCATGGTGGCCCGGCCAGTTTTCAATCCTCAAACCTTCGGAGGTCTCAATCCTTGCCTCCTACGGCGAACCCGAGGACGGCTCATACGTCGCCGATTTAATGGTGACGCCGGACATGGATTGGGATATGTGGGAGCGAAGTTATGCTACTAACCTAAACCCGAGCAGAATTAAATTTGAGCCTGCGGTGATTGAAGCTAAGTACGGCAACGGCACGGTTTTTCTCTCCTACCTGCATTTTGAAACCCTGGGCGATTATCCGGGCCAAAAAGTATTGCTGAATATATGCGAACACCTGGCCGGTAAAAACGTGGTCGTCAGGCCCACCCGGCCATCTGGGGCTCATAGTGCATTGCTCGCAGGGTTACCCGACCACAGAGCGGATGAACGAGTCTTGAGAAACATAAAACAGCTTGAATCCGCCGCCGCAGACCTCATTTCCTTCGGTGAGAAAAACTTCCTGTGGTACTGGCGAAACGACTGGATACTCCAGTGGCGTCGCGGTGTTCGTGGCATCGAGTACTGTACGCTCTACTCGATGCTCAAAGAGCTCGCCGAGCTTATCCCATTAGCCGGCACCTTTGATGCCCACCTTGCGCACGAAGTGTTAGAGCTAAAAACTTTCGGCCTTCCCTTCTTTGAGAAAGCAAAGCGGTTGCTTTTGCTCGAGCGCTTTGCGATGAATAACGGGCCTATCAGCCCATTGAAGACCGATGATAAGAGCGTCCGGCGCATCCGCGAAGAGCTTTTTTCTAACTCGAAAAGCTTTGGAGGATATTACAAGCGGATTATCGACAGAATAGACACCATCCTGCTTCCCCTTCTTAAATAAAAACAATCGCCCCCACGAAGTACGCGCTTCATGAGAGCGACCATAAATCATATCGATTCATTTCAAATCAGTCTATTTTAAAAGGCGGTATGAGCTATGACCATGTACAGGTCTTGTGCCGCTCGACCAGCTCAACAAACCCCGGGTAATCGATCGTCTTAACTCCATCGATTACGACATCGATGCCGCGCGCCATGAGGTCCTCTTTCAGGGCATAGACCGGATGGTCTTTCATAACGTCTTTTATTTTGGCCTCAAGCGCCGTTCCGCTCATAGCGCCGTAGATTCCATCCTCAAAGAGCAGGATAGGTGCGCCCTTGGTTGCAAACTTCAGGCAGCTCTCCAGGCTCGTTGATGCAAATGGCGATTTATTTACCAAATGAAGCATATGTGCCTCCTTTACAATATAGATATTAAAACGGGAACAGGACGTCCTGCTCTTCCATCAACTTCGCTATTTGCTCCTTGTCCAAAACCTCCGGCTCGACAACAAAATCATCAAGCGTTAGTCCTCTGGAATCCATGGATTCCTTATCGATATAGAGCTTCTCTATATCGTAGCCCTCCAGAACCCTGAAGGTCGGGGAAAAATTCTTTATACCGAGCGGAGTTGTGTCCGTGCCTTTCTTTATCGAGTAGACGCCGTCGTCTACGAAAAGAAGGCTGACATCTTGCTCGTATGCACCCATGATCAACACGGTTTCCAGGCCCTCAAAAGAATAGATGGTTCCATAGGGTGCCTTACGCATAACGAACATAATCTTACTTACATCACTCACTTAGTTCACACCCTTTCCTTAAGCTCCGAACGTGACAAGTCTATCCGACTTAATTGCCATTTCAGTTAGCTGACCGAGACCTGAAATCCTAAATCCCGGGGCGAGTACGTCGTCGTTTATGCCCCTGCGCTTGGCGGCTGCGATGCAGACAACCAGGTCTACACCCTTCTCGCCGACTTCCGACCATCTTTTCGTAATGTTTCGATCGTCGGCCTGGATATCCGCTAGTTTTGATGAGTTGATTACGCCGTCGTGATAGAAAAATACGCCGATAATCTCATGCCCCTTGTCCATAGCAGCCGTTACAAACTGGTAGGCGCTATCGGACGACTGGTGGTGATAAGGTCCTTCCTGGACCAGTACCGCAAACTTCATTCCTGTCGCTCCTTCCTTTTCGCTATAAACTTATTATTTATTGCTACAAAGTATGTACTGTAAAAGCTGCAAGGTTTAGTGTGGCTAGACCATCAATCGATAATTCGAAATAACGTAAAATTAATACGATCTTATACCCCGTAGGGTATATTGTCAATAGCTAAAACACCTTTCTTTGACCAGAACAAGGGCGCAAGTAACCCCATATTTGATGGGACTATATTATGATACCAGTACCTGCCTTATAAATACACGGTTGACTGTCGTCAGGAACAATCGCGTGTCGGCAATATTTCGCTCGGTAGAGTATATTCGGGCATTCTCAAGAGCAAGCACACAAAAGTGGTGTTTAGAAAACTTGGATTACATGTACCGTCAAAGCGGCGATTATAGCAGATGCGGGGATAGTAAATATCCAGGCCCAAACAATGCGTGAGGCCAAGGGCCATCTTACGGCTTTAAATCGTTTGGTAGAGCCGACACCGACAATCGAGCCGGATATCGTGTGCGTTGTAGATACGGGAACACCTAAAGATGACGCAAAGAACAAGGTTGCGGCGCCTGCGGTTTCGGCGATGAAACCGTCTGCAGGTTTTAATTTGGTTAGCTTTGAGCCCATCGTTTTTACGATTTTAAAACCGCCTAAAAGAGTTCCGATTGCCATGGCAGAGTAAGAGATAAGGATAACCCATAACGGAATGTAAAACGAACCTTTAAGGTATCCGGCCGAAAACAAAAGGGCGCTTATAATACCGATCGTCTTTTGAGCATCGTTTCCGCCGTGTCCTAAGCTATACGCCGCGGCTGAAAATAGCTGGGCTTTCCTAAAAAATCGATTTGCTCTTTCCGTATTAACGTTTCTTAGTGCGGAGAACAGTATGTTTGTAAATAAAACGGCAAGTATAAAGCCGATCAACGGTGATATGACAATGAATAGCAATGTCTTATTGATCCCGGAAAACACCAACGCGGACGGCCCCGCTTTGACCAAAGCCGCCCCTATCAGCCCTCCGATAAGCGCATGGGAAGAGCTTGAAGGAATACCCTTCCACCAGGTAATAATGCCCCAGACCACGGCTCCGATTAATGCACTGGCAATAATCGTGTTATCGATCACGGTCGGCATTACAATCCCTTTGCCAACCGTTGTGGCGACATGAAGACCAAACACGAAGACCGCAACAAAATTGAAGAACGCGGCCCAGATAACCGCAAGTCGTGGGGTGAGTACTCTGGTGGCGACTACGGTGGCAATTGAATTGGCCGCGTCATGAAAGCCGTTGATAAAATCAAATACCAAAGCGACGGCAATTATTAAAACAACAATTAGCAGGCTAGGCATGTTTCAGAATGATTCCTTCGATCATTATGGCGGCCTCGTGGCAAAAATCGACGGTATCCTCCAGACCTTCGTAGATGTCTTTCCATTTTATGACCTCAAGAACATCCGCACCGTTTACAAAAAGGGCGGCTATGGCCTTTCTAAAAATCTTATCTGCAGCCTGCTCGCTGTTTTTTATTTCTACTGTCAGCTTATGGTCGCAATGCATTTTTTTGAGGCAGCCGGTTAGACTGGCTAGGAGTTTGCTCGAATTTGTTATCTCCTGCGCCAATTCTATGGCAGCCTTAGGAATCGCTTTGACATTATAAAGGTTGATTCTCTCTGAGATCGAGTCAACCGAATCCAAAATCGAATCGATTGTACTGTTTAACTCGTGAATATCTTCTGAGTCAAACGGGGTGACAAAAGTTTTCTCAAGCTGTCCGCTGATCTCGGTAACTATTTCATCGCCCTTATGCTCGAGATCATTTATGGCTTTGGAATATTCGGCCGCTTTTTCCGGATATCGGAAACTTTCGCATAAGAGGGTAGCGGCTTCGGCTAGATTTTCCGATGCTTTGTTGAATAGCGCAAAGTAGATTTCGTTTTTTGGAATCAAGTTTAATTTCATACCGTTATAAAATTAGCATACAAGTCCTAGGGGAACAAGATTTATTAAGCGGAAAAAAGAATGTTCAACCTTATGATTTCTATGCCTTTGGCGATTTCATTAGCTCTAATGACTCGATGGCTGTTTTTGCAGCTTTTCGACCCGATAGAAGCATTCCTCCAAAGGTCGGGCCCATCCTAGGTAAACCGTAAACCGTTGCAACCGCCATGCCCGCTACAAGTAGACCGGGGTAGACAAAGCCCGTTTTTTCTACTACTCCATCTTCTGATCTCTCAACCCACATGTTTGCCTCGCCCGGCATAGTCAAAATGCCGCGCTTCTCTAAATAGCCCACTATGCTCGAATGATGCCCGGTAGCATCAATCACAACCCTCGATTCCATAGCAACCGGGTCTACACAACCAATCGCTTTTGGCATGTACGATACCGCACTCCAGTTCATAACAACGCCACGCACTGCATCATCGCGCACTACCAGGTCTTCCACGCGTGTTGTATTTATTATTTTTGCCCCGGCATCGCAAGCGGCCGCAATTAACCTGGAACATGCATGCGGTGAGTCGGATACAAAATGACCGGGCTCTATTTCCTTGTACGGTATGCCTAGTTCTTCTAGTATTTCTTCAGACGGTGCTCTGAACGTAACCTTGTTCATCAAGTACCCACCGGCCCAAAAACCGCCACCTAAGTAATTATTGCTTTCTATTACGACAACCTTTAAGCCAGAGTTGGCCATGTCCATGGCCGCCATCAGCCCGCTCGGCCCAGCCCCAACTACAATCACATCGCTTTCAACATAATCTAAAAACTCACCCAAAAACTCACCGACGATAGCCCTTGTTACAGAAGCTTCTCCTACTGGGGCAAAAATTGTTTTTCCTTCCACCTTTTGTTGTCTCCTTTAATCGACCTCGGTACGTTTTGAAGCTTTCTCGGCAAACATCGGCAAACAAAAAAACCGTACCAGCAAAACGATACGGTCTTTAAACCTAACACGTTCCCTTCGCTGGAATTGCCCAGATCAGGTTCAGACGGTCGCCGGGTTTACCCGGCCTCTCAGCTACTAACAGTAGCTCCCGCACATACCTATTCTTTTTTTCCTACCTTACTACCTTAATAAGCAACGCGTAAAATGTCAAGCAAGGCTGCAAGCCTTGCTAAATAATCGCTCAAATTCAAAACCTAGTCGCACACGAACATATCTTATACCAGCTCTATCCTCATGCCATCGGAAGCGGCGATAACATTGACGCCTAATTTATCAGATAATTCCCTTACCAGCTCCCAGGGTTTTGCTTTGAGCATCGTCATGCCAAAGTGAGTCAGCACCGCTTTTTGCGGCCTTATTGCTTTGATGATATTAGCCGCGTCGTCATAATAAAGGTGCAGTACGTTACCGTACTCCGGGTGGCGTTTATCCATAACAACATTTAATATAAGGATATCCGAACCGGCGTAATCGTCTATAAGTTCAGCGAAGTATTTGGTATCAACCATGAACGATATTTTGAACCCGTCTATATCGAACTTAATTCCATAAGTTTCAACCCCATGCTTATGCTTAATAGAGGTCTTGAAAGCTACTTCTTCGTCTACACGATATTCTGAACTTGCCCTTAATATGGTGATCTCTTGCAGGTAATCCCTTAGATACTTCAACACAACTGCATCGTCACCACTAAGGCAATCACCCGGCGCGAATAAAACTCCCCGCTTTTTTAGCCCGCCCTCCGTTATTGCATCGATAAGCACATTGATGTCGTTTGAGTGATCTAGGTGTGCATGCGTGAGAATAATTGCATCAATCTTACTCACATCTATAGGCGGCCTCGATTTAGCACACCTTACAAGCGTGCCGGGGCCGGGATCCAGCATTATGTTTTTGCCTTTAATACTGATAAAGGTTCCCGCCGAAGATCTTAGTTGCTTAGCTACAACAAAACGGCCACCCGCAGTACCCAAAAACTTTATAAAATTACTATTTTCCATGATTTTCCCCCTTTGTTAGCTTGATTCAACGCAAGGTTGCTTTTGCCGATGCCCTACTACCGATTGGAAGCAGAAATGGCTCTTCAGGGCCATATTCTACCAGATTTGCCGCTCTCACAGGACGCTGAGTTTTGAGTTGTTGGAGCCGCTCGCAAAATATGCTTTTAAAGAAAATGCCGATTAGCATTTTCAAGCGCACAGAACTTTCCGCACATCGTGCAGCTATGCTCGGATTTAGGTGTTCGGCTCTCTCGTATTTTTCGAGCATCATCACCATAAAGAGCTATCGAGAACTGCTTCTCCCAGTCGATATCTCGCCGCGCAAGAGACATATTAAGATCTCGCTGGTCAATTCTACCCCGCAACTTTACGATATCTCCCGCATGCGCTGCTATTTTCGCTGCCTTTACTCCCATAACGACGTCTTCAATATTTGGCAGGGCAAGGTGCTCTGCCGGCGTAATATAGCAGAGAAGGTCAGCCCCATAACGACTTGATGATGCGATGCCGATTGCCGCAGTAATATGATCGTAGCCGGCTCCAACATCAGTAACCAGGGGACCGAGCATATAATAAGGAGCCCCGCCTGACATCTTTTTCTCAAGGATTATGCTGGTCTCGATCTCATCAAGCGGCACATGCCCTGGGCCCTCTACCATTACTTGGCAGCCCATGCCACGTGCAGCCTCTGCAATCTCGCAGTTTATAACTAGCTCTTGTATTTGCGCCCGATCAAGCGAATCGGCGATGGCCCCGGCACGTAAACCGTTTCCAAGGCTTAAGCAGGTATCATATTTTCTAAGAATCTCAACAACCCTGTCAAACTTTTCATAGAGCGGATTTTCCTTTTCATTGGCGAGCATCCAGCCGACCATTAATGCTCCACCTTTTGAGACCAGTCCCCCAAAGCGATATCCCTGCTTGTTAAGTCGCTCAATTGCATAAAGGTTGATTCCACAGTGAACGGCCATAAATGCAACTCCATCTGCACACTGGCGCTCAAGAACCTCGAATAGCAATTCCTCGGTCAGCTTATTTGGGTCACCATAGCGATCGATTGCTTCGCTGAAAGCCTGATATAGGGGGACGGTGCCCACGGGTAAAGAAGTCGCTGCGATAACTTCTCGCCGGACCAAATCCAAATCGCCGCCAACGCTTAACTCCATCAAGGTATCTGCACCGCTTTCCTGCGCGGCTAGTGCTTTTCTAACCTCAAAATCGATATCATTGATATCGGTTGATGTGCCTATACTCGCATTTACCTTACTCGTAAGGCCCTCTCCGACACCAACTGGGATTGAACCATGCCTCCGCCCACCAATTATGACAATCGTGCCGTTTGCCACCCGGTTGCGAATAATATCCGGTTCAATATTCTCATTCCTGGATATCTCGCGCATTTCCTCGCTAATGTCGCCTTCTCTTGCCAATTCAAGTTGCGTTCTCATATTTACCTCCATATTCTCTCGTGTGCATAGCGCCGAAGAACATAACGCTAAAAAATACAAAAAACCTCAAGCCTTTTTGACTTGAGGTTATCGACCAGATAAGTCCCCAGTTGCCGTATCTTTGGCGGACGAAAGATTTATCGGCATATCTAGGCAGGTCTTCTGGCTTCGGGATCATCCTAGCGCCTGCACCTTCCCATCCAGCTAATTTTTCCTGGATGGTGGATATTTTACAGGTTTCGTCCTCCGTCACAGCGGCGGGCCCACGCCGGAATTTCACCGGCTTCCCTATTCTCCCTTTAATCGGGCACCTAGATATTGGCGAGTATGTGATTTTATAGTTACAGAATATATAACATCCTGGTTGGGCCGTCAAGTTTACGGCTTTCTGTATGCGACTTAAATCCCTTTACCAAATTTAGGGCATTGTGCTGGGAATACAGTGTGAGGTACTTAAAGATGAGCGCCCTACTTGTTGCTACCATTCAAGTAATAATCCAAGTCGCCGATATAGTAAAAAATCGGGTGGTGTTTCCGTCAAATGCTGCACTACCTCAATCCTAGGGAGGGTGTAAAATGTCTATAGTTAAATGGAATGATGAATTTAAAACCGATGTATGTGGAGTTGATTGCCAGCGTAAGGCGCTAATCCGAATGCTAAGCGGTTTATACGGTATCATAGAAAAGAGCCGGGATAGGGAAGTCGTTTCAGAAGCAGCCGGTTTCTTTGCGGATTTTGCTGTTGAGAACTTCCAGTGTGAAGAAAAATTAATGCGCGATCATGGCTATCCAACCTACGAATCTCACAAAAAACAGCACGATGAATTTATCAAAAGAGTATCCGAGATAGTAAAACAGTTTAACGAAACCGGTGATACTTCTTCTCTCACCGAAAGCATTCAGGATTTAATAGTCCCTTGGTTAACTGATCATTTCACAAAGACAGATAAAGAAATGGCCGGCTTTATCGCGGATAGGTTGAGTGGCAAAGTAGCCTAGCTCCCAGAATGCACTGAATTCAATCGCAATTAAGCGGATAAAGAAACCTATGGCTTCCCGGTTTTCTAGTACAAGTGGATATCCGCTAAAGCCTTTTATGAATTAATCTGCTATTCTACTAAAAATCTGCCATATTGCCAGCGTAAGCGATGGTGAAGCAATACTTCCGATCTCTTTGCATAATCATAATGGCTTAAAACCCTGCAAACGTGTACGATATCGTACCAAAGAGATGGGTATTTCAATTTCTTAAAATCGGTGCCCGTGCCAAATATGTAGATCTTTCTCTCTTTTCTAATTGCCCAGTGGTTGCATATTGCATCAATAGCCAAACAGGAAATTTAACAAGAGAGTTCAGATCCTTTCGGGGGTAATTACTCCTAATAGCAGAAAATGCCTTTGCCAAGACATTTTCTTGAGGTCATTCTCTGGTCGCCCTCACAGGACGCTATTTGAACTCGGATGTGTTAAGGAGGTTAGCTAAATACCTATCCTGAGCTGCGATAATATAGTAACATAAAATGGTTTTATTATAAAGAGCGACAGCAGTGTGACGTCCATGTTGGATAATGGTGAATAGATACTTTTGTGGCTAGCGTGTGTCTAGCGTTCCGTTTGTGATGGGCACTGCTGTTCAAGTCTTGCTCCGTTGTAAAACCCTCGAAGTATGTCGCTGAGCTGCAATGATATGCCGGCACAGTTTATGTGGGAAATCGAGAGCATGCCGTGCGCCCAGTGTGAAACAGCTGTGGCCGATTCCATATGTCTGTTCTTGCGGAGTTACATGCTAAACGACCTCAAGATTTCTCTTGTAAATCAAAGGTTAGAATCTGTCGCACATGCTAACAAATACGGGGACTGTTTTTGCAGTCCCCTGTGAAGACCCATCTTTTTCCTGACTTCCGCACCCCTCTTTTTTTCAAACAATAAGTGCTGCATAGATGGCATACTACCTTGAAATTTGGGTGC
>Ga0210026_1000821_pt1 | contig 33605 bp, 31 predicted proteins | sample CryGeymeta201509_FD_183977 | JGI IMG/M metagenome (GOLD analysis project Ga0210026, IMG submission 183977) | Groundwater microbial communities from Crystal Geyser aquifers in Utah, USA - Crystal Geyser metaG 2015-09 (SPAdes) (version 2) | ecosystem: Environmental > Aquatic > Deep subsurface >...
TCTTAACCACCCCAAGTAACCCTGGGTCGTTCGAGCCGTTTACCGACTGCCCTTAAGCGAGGAGGCGCATTATAGACATCCCAAATACACTTGCAAGCCCTAAATACATTTTTTAATTCAACTGCTGATTTTTTGGGCTAAACAGGGTTTTGTGGAGATTTACGGGACTATTCCATTACTGGGTGGAAAATTATTGCGGCAATAGTTTAATTTGAAGGTTACTCTATAAACAAGTGTCTGGAAGACGCTTGGTTTTCACATAATAAATAAAACTTACTGGGTATTTTGAGATATGAATTCATTAATAGTTAAAAATCTATTGGCAACCTTAGTACTAGCCGTTGTCCTTTATCTTCTTCTGCAATTTTTAGAGATGAACGTATCGGGTGCACTTGCCGCAGCCATTGGTGTCGTCTTGGGTGGTTTACTGACAACCTTATTAGCTTTTAGTCCTGCTGCAAACGGACAGGCGTCTGTTGCTGATTCCGGCGAGCCAAGCACTTTGTATGTCGGCAACTTACCATACAAGGCAAATGAGCAAGCCGTGCAAGACCATTTTGAAGGTCAAGGTAGTGTGAAGTCTGTGAGATTAATGAAGGATCGTCGCACTGGAAAACGCAAGGGCTATGGGTTTGTTGAAATGGATGCAAAAGGGGCACAAAAAGCGATTAAAAACTTGAATGATTCTGTGTTTATGGAACGAACTTTAAAAGTACGTTTGGCCAAAGACAAAGTAGAAGATGACGAGTAACCCGCAAAGTACTAAAAACACCCAAAAAAAACGCCTGATGAACAGGCGTTTTTTTATCTATCCCTTTAAGGTTTGAGGCTCAGCGGTAAATTGTCTAACAGTTTTTGATTAAAGCTATGAAATCGATTGATCGCGTGGATCAAATCAGGTGTGTGTACTTCTCCCATGCGATTGATCAATTCGTTCACTAAATTTTCATAGTCTTTGCCATCTTGTAACTTTAAACGAGCCTCTTCAACGACATTTAACATCTTATCAAGGTAATGCGAAATGGGTTTCACAGCCTTATCGGGGGCATTCAAACCAGCACCTTTGTCATAGTGTGACACCGATTCGTAGGTTTTAATTACCTGAATATTTTCAACTTTAGTCAGTTGCAGAGCAAAACTGGCGAGTTCTTGGTCATCAAAACCCAACTTAAGTGCTTGTTGGTATGCCGTTTCAATATCACCTTTAAAAAATTCGTCTGCCAAACTATTGATATCGCTGACAAGACTACCAATTGATGTAAGTTCAGCTTCACTGAGTTGCCCAGTTAGTGTGAAACTGAGCTTGCTCTCATTAAAACTGACACTTTTCTGTTCCAGCATCTTTTGCGTGTTTTCTACCGGACTATCAACCTTTGTGAGTTCAGCTTCGCCCTCACCACTTAGCGTAGGCACAGTACTAGTTTCTCCCGCAGCCTGAACGTCTTGACCCTGTTTGGAAGCTAAAGCTGGTTCATCGGGATTGACGTTGTTTGGCTGCCGAGTTTCTGCATTCTGTTTGTTGGGATCTAGCACAAGTTCTGCCTGCTGCAGGGCGATTTGTCGTAAGTCTGAGAACGACAGGCTAACTTCATCACCTTCTTTAGTTCTTATCACCAATTGGCCTGACTGCTGTTGCGAGACTGCTACTTGTAATGTGCTAGCTATCGCTATGCTTTCAGTATTTGATGACTTAGTTTCTGCTGGGAAAATATCTTGACGCAACTTCTCAATACCATCTTGTATGAGTTGCTTACTTTGACTAATGCCTTCTCGTATTTCGTCATTCATAAACCCCGCCAGATCTTTCTCGGCAAGTTTTATTCCTTTCAAAACGCCTGAGGTCGCTTGATCAAAAAGTTGATTAAGGCGCTCAGTATCAGCGCCATTATTTTTTGCACTCTTGATTGCACCACCAACAAATTTCAGCACATTTTTTGCGACTTCTTCAAAATCAAATAAAGGTTTGCTTGGCTTAGTTTTTTCAGCCGTATTTAAACTTGGCTTTCTACCATCAATTTCGACACTGGCATTTAGCGTATTGGCAAATACTTTTGCGCCGAAGCTGATACTAGAACTGAATTTGTCCGTTTGTTGGATATTTTGTTTTTCTTGCAAGCGCACTGCTTGCTCCAGCCCTGCATCACGCAACTGGTTTTGCAGACTATTGTCTTTGCCTAAGTGCAAAGGTTTGTCGCCCAAAAACGCTTTTAGTTGATTAATATTCATTGTCATTACCTCACTACCCTCATTAGTAGCTATCGGCGTTTACTTGCTAATATTTAGCGACTGCTTAATAAAAGCACAAATCAGTGCCCTTGCAGTATTCACTAAAAACCGATACTTTGCGCGCCGCTATTTTTAACGATGAGAGTAAACAATGGGTCAGACTGACATGAGTGCGGACAATTATCAGACACAATTGCATGAAAAGGTCGCTTTTGTTGAAGACCGCTTTAGTCAGTTTGCTATGCCGCAACTCCAAGTCTTTAGTTCTGCCCCCCTTCATTACCGAATGCGTGCGGAATTCAGAGTCTGGCATGACGGCGATGACCTCTATCACATCATGTTTGACCCGCAAACTAAACAAAAATACCGCGTTGACCACTTCCCAGCCGCAAGTGAACTTATTAATAACGTCATGAACGATCTGCTCAAACGCCTCAGAGTAAGTGAGGTTGCAAGACGTAAACTGTTTCAAATAGATTATTTAAGCAGCCTGAGCAACCAAATCATTGTGTCATTGATTTATCACAAAACTCTAGATGAACAGTGGGTTACAACGCTGCAAGGCATATTGTGGGAATTACGTCAAAACTACAATATTGACATTATTGGCCGAGCTAAAGGTCAGAAAATTCTGCTCGAAAAAGATTTTTTGATTGAAAGTTTGTCAATCAAAAACAGGCCATTTTCCTTCAAGCATACTGAAAATAGTTTTACCCAGCCGAATGCAGGGGTGAATATTAAAATGATTGAATGGGCTTTGGATGTGACTAAAAATTGTCACGGGGATCTGCTCGAACTGTATTGCGGTCTTGGCAACTTTACCTTGCCATTAGCGAGTAATTTCAATCGGGTGCTTGCAACAGAGATTGCTAAATCGTCAGTGGCGGCCGCCCAATACAATATTGAAATAAACGGCATTGATAATGTAAAAGTAGTACGGATGTCGAGCGAGGAATTTGTTGAAGCGCAACAAGGCGTGCGAGAATTTCGGCGATTAGAAGGCATTGAGTTAAGCGACTATGATTGTCAGACGATTCTTGTCGACCCACCTCGTTCCGGACTGGATGATGCAACTTTAGAACAAGTGAAAAACTATCAAAACATCGTGTACATCTCATGTAATCCCGATACATTGGCAGATAACTTAAGCGGTTTGCTCGACACTCACTATGTTAAGTGTTTTGCCCTTTTTGACCAATTCCCCTATACACATCATGCAGAGTGCGGCGTATATCTCGAAAAAATTAATTAACGGCAGCTTTTATAGCGCCGTTTGCAATAAAACGAAGTTGTAATTTCAGTCTCTCCGCTAAGTTTTTCTTCAACTCAGGGCTAGCATCCAATGCCTCTGCGCCGGTACTAAAAACTAATTTCACCATGGCCTCAGCCTGTAAGTTGGCAATAAATAAAGGTAAACCGGTGGTTGACTTGGTGTAGTCGGTGAGTTCTACATTAAAATGTTGAATTTCTCTCAATACCGCGGCACGAAATGCCAAAGAAGTGCCCGTGTGTTCGCGTAAAAGCAGGCGAAACACATTACTGTTTTCACTAATGAATTCCATGAACGTATCCACTGATGTGCTGATCACACCTCCGCCTGATGCAATACGCAAACGCGCCTGGCGCATCAGTTGACGAAGCGCTAAACCAGCTTCATCAACTAAGGTCAACCCAAGTTCATCGATATCTTTGAAATGTCGATAGAAGGAAGTTGGTGCAATACCCGCTACTCTGGCAACTTCTCTAAGACTCACGCTAGAAAGACTACGTTGTTCGTCCAACAGAGAAAAAGCTGCATCAATAATGCTGCGGCGTGTACGAAGTTTTTGCAGTTGTCGATTCAAAATTTACACTTGTTAATCCATCTACCATCAGTTTATCCCGATAATAGCTTGTTACCCAAGCTTCTATATGGCTTTTATACAAGATTATTCTTGCCAAAAATCTAAGCCAAGGCTAAATTAGCTTACAGTTGTAAGCTGAAATTAAAAAGTAATGAAAAAACCCCGCCTATTATTGTTAAACATTGCCGTATTTGTCATCACAGGATTAATTGCCATTTTATTGGTGCCCATTGAAGCTTATTTGCACGGCTTTGATTGGTTTGAAATTGCAACTTGTATCACATTGGTTTATTTCTCAGGCATGTGTATCACTGCCGGTTATCATCGACTGTGGTCTCATAAAGCTTATGAAGCCAATGGTATCGTCAGAATTATTCTAGCTATTGGTGGTGCAATGACGTTGCAAAACAGCATATTGCACTGGGCCTCTGACCACCGCGTGCACCACAAGCACGTCGACCAAAATGATATTGATCCTTATTCGGCTGGCAAAGGATTTTGGTTTTCTCATATTGGTTGGATGTTGCGCGAATACCAAGCACACCGTTACAGTGATTACAGCAATTGCAGGGACTTACAAAAAGACCCCATCGTAATGTGGCAACATAAACATTATATCAGCATCATGTTGGCAGCGAATTTTGGCATACCCTCGATACTTGGCTGGCTAAACGGTGATATCTGGGGCATGTTGCTTTTAGCGGGTGTATTTCGCTTAGTCGTGGTGCACCATCTAACATTTTTCATAAACTCATTAGCCCATATTTGGGGACGTCAGCCATACACTGATAAAAACTCAGCAAGAGACAACGACATTCTCGCCTTTTTTACGTTTGGCGAGGGTTATCACAACTTTCATCACATCTTTGAATATGATTATCGAAACGGTATCAAATGGTGGCAATTCGACCCAACAAAGTGGTTAATCAGCGGCCTGTATTATGTTGGCTTAACCAAGAACCTCCGACGCTGCCCTGAAGAACGTATAGAAAAAGCGAGGATTGGCATGCAATTGCAGCGCTCAACCTTGAGGGTTGCCTCTTTGTCTAACGCCGAAGAAATATTACAAAAGTTACACGCTGAATATGAATTGCTTATACAGCGTATGACCGATTACTACGCGACGAAAAAACATTTGATGGAAATGAGAAAACAGGACTTTAAACGCAGTTATGACAAACTTGAACTCCATCATCGTTACAAGGAGTTAAAGCTGGGCTTAGCTTTGCAACGCGAGAAGTGGTTGCAGATCAATCAAATGCTATACAGTGCGGCACATTAGACACAAATAAAAAAGCTGCCTTTAGGCAGCTTTTTTATTTTAGTAGGGGTTTGATATCTTAGTTTAAGGCAGCAACCAACAATTCAGAATCTTCTTCACGTTGCTTTTGCGCAATTACTTTAATTAACATTTTATGTGGAAAAAATTGCGTTGTCGCTAAAACGTTAGGGGCTTGTTGCTCCATTTTAAGCGACATTTGCTGCTCCATAGCCTTAAAGCTATCGCTTGCATCGATAATAGAGGCTGTACATTGACTATTTACTTGGTAATTTTCCAAGTCTACGCATTTAAACAAATTGACTTGTTTAGTCTCTGCCTGAACACCAACGGCAAACAGGGATAATGCGGTGATTAAGATAAAATTGCGCATGTTCAACTACTCCTCAACGCTACAATGTTGACAAAGTAACATTAATTAGCCAAACAACACAAGTTTTTGAATCATATTTTTATGACAGTAATATGACAATTTGAAATATTTTGCACTTTTTAACGAATTATTTTTAACCCTTAAACATAAATACCGGTTTTACCTGCTCTCATCAGCCCCTAAGGCTCCTACTTTTTCACCTTTTTAACCGAGCTATTTATTTACTATCACCACTATGCGCTCGCTTGATGTTCAATCAAGAACGCCAGCAACTGTTCAAATGGCATAGGTTTGGCGAACAAATAGCCTTGGGCTTCGTCACAACCCAGTTTTAACATGTAGCTGGCTTGCTCTCGTTTTTCCACGCCTTCAGCAATGGTGATAAGTCCGAGTTTATTACCCAGGGTGACGATTGTTTCAGCGATAAACGCTGACTTTCCTGGGGTTATCTCGTTGACAAATGAACGGTCGACTTTTAAGCGATCTAAAGGTAGTTGCTGCAAGTAGCTCATGGATGAGAAGCCTGTACCAAAATCATCGATGGCCACTTTCACCCCAAACTCTTTGAGTTCATGTAGGGCTTGCACAACAATCTGTGGTTCGTCCATGACAATACTTTCAGTAATTTCTAGCTCAATTTTCTCTGGCAAAATACCGTTACTTAAAATGACATTTTTGACCGTATCAATAAATGCAGGATCACGAAATTGCGGCATCGAAATATTAACGGCCATGCGCAGTTGGTCAAAGCCATGAGTCGCCAAAACACTGAGTTGCTGGCAAGATTCTTCCAGCACCCACGCCCCAATATCAATAATAAGCCCCGAGTATTCAGCCAAAGGAATGAAAACCTCCGGTGAAATAAAACCACCATTACTGCTCGGCCAGCGAAGTAAGGCTTCCATGCCAACCACTTGTTCTGTCACTAAATCAACTTGGGGTTGGTACCACAATTGTAATTTACGGGCAGCAAAATCACTCGACAACTGCCTGATCATGTCCAAGCGCCAAGTAGTTTGCTCTTCCATCTCTGGTTCGTAATATTCAAAGTTGGTATTTGAATTTTTCTTCGCTTTGTTTAGGGCAATATTGGATTGCTTGAGAATATTGATCCCAGTCTGGACTTTATTTGCTATACGCACCAAACCAAAAGACGCACCAAGAGGAAGGGTATGCTCTCCGGCTTTAAATGGACTGATAAATAACTCTTGCAATGTACCCGGATTAACAAAAAATTCTGGACCAATCACACCGAATACATCGGATCCAATACGACCCAGTTTGACTTTTTCTTTTAAGGTGGATTCTAGTCTTTGTGCTACTGCAAGTAATACCGTGTTACCTACATCTTGCCCCAGACCATCATTAATATCAGCAAAATGGCTAATATCGATGAGCGCCACGACTTGCTCTTTGTGCTCAGTTTTACATGCTCCGACTTCATCCAACATGTTGATGAATTCGCTACGATTCGGCAACTTAGTCAGCCAATCTCGAAAAGCGGCGGTACGCAATTGATGGAAGAGATATACGTTTTCATAGCCAACCGACACACTCGATAAAAATACTTCTAATAATTGCCGATTAACCGTGCTTATTTCTTTACCTACTTGCAAGAAAACTGCAGCTTCATAACCTGAACTATTTAGATATAAAACTGAAAAATCGAATTCGAATATATGTTGTTTGAGTAACAAACAACGATTTACAAAACTGACTATTTTAGCGTTGTGAAGGCTTTCTAAGCGCTCGTTAATGTAGCTGGCAAACTCTCCCGCTGCACCGAGAATGTATACTCCATCGTCTTCTCGATCTAAGACAGAGCCTGCTCTCGCACACACTACACCACCTGCCTCTAAACCAAGTAAAGAACTGATTTGGGTGACCACACCCTCGCAGAAGTTTTTAACTGAGTGCTCTTCCATCAGGTTAGCTGCAGAGATAATAATTTTCTGTAAACCAATCCGACTTTGATTAATGGACAAAATTTGTTGATAGGATCGTAAAGAGGCAATGATGGTTGTAACTAGCTTGCTACGCGTCAGTTCAGTTTTAGTTTTGTAATCGTTGATATCGTAGTCTTTGATGACTTGTTCTTCCGGCGCGTACCCTGGTTGGCCAGTTCGTAGAATGATACGAGGCTCTTCCAAGCCCAGCTCGGAGCGCATGATGCGAGCTACCCGCAAACCTGCGTCGTCAGTTTCCATCACCACATCAAGTAAGATAATGGCAATACTCGATCCCATTTCGCTGATCATTTTAAGGGCTTCTTCGCCCGAGTATGCGTGGAAAAATTTCAAACCTTTGTCGTTAACCACTAAATCAGCTAAAGCTAGTCTGGTGACCGAATGAATTTCTTCATCATCGTCCACCACCAAAATATTCCAAAAGCCAGACGTCGTTTTTATCTCCGAGCCTTTTTCTTCAGACAGAAAAATCAGCTCATCATTATCGTAATTTAATGGGTTCATTAAGGTACTAACAACTCCAACAAGGAAATGGTGTGGCTAAACTATCGGTACATTAACCCAATTGGAACATAAGCAAAAGTAGCTAAACACAATGATGTCATTTTTTTGTTAAGACTTTTGCATATTTATCTTTGGGCTTTTCAATGCATAGAAAATCGCCATACTAGACAGAACAATGTGTGTTAATTCATCAACCTAGTAGCTCATGAAAATCGACAGCACCCCCAACCCTATTCAAGCCGTAAACGTTAAACCTGCTGCAGCGAAGTCTGAAAATTTGCATGAAAGCAAACAGAAGCCAGAAGCATCGGCTCGCAATCTTGGTCAAGGACGCATGATCAAGTGGTTTGCGCAAGTCGGTGTATCACAAACTTATGAAAAACAACTCCTTAGCCAACGGCAGGAACGTATCGCAACACGCCAACTGCTTCGCGAACAACGTAAATTAAACAATTTGCAGCGGATACTGGGGAGAGCCCTCGATTTCTGTTTGGATGAGAATCAGCCGGACGAACTCGATCCTGATTGGTTTTTTAGTTTCGTGGCGATGGCAGAAGACATCCACTCGCCGGCCATGCAGGAATTGTGGGGTAAAATATTTGCGGTGGAAAATAGCAAACCGGGCAGTTTTTCTTTAAAAACTTTGCAGATTTTAAGGCAATTGACTCAGCGCGATGCCTTGGTATTTCGTCAGGCAGTTAATATTGCCAGTCGACGGAAGGGCGAATTAGCACCCAAACTGTTGCTGGGTTACTACAAGAAAAAATCGATTTGGTCGATGTTTAGCAGTCACAGTGAAGAGAAATTGAACCTGGCACAGTTTGGCCTGAGTTATCCAGACCTGTTGGTGTTAATGGACCTTGGGTTGATTTATCACAGTGAAATAGAATCGGGGGAATTGCTGGCGGGTGAATTTAATGAATGGCGCAGCGCCGGTTTATCGTTGGATATCGCAGCAAAAACCAGTGGTATCACCCTTGTTTACTACAAATTTACGAGTACCGGCACAGAGCTATCGAAATTAGTGAACAGCGTGGGCAATGAACACTATGGCAATGCCTTAAAAATGCTCCTTGCCCACGGTTTTACACTTCGGTAATACGCTTAACAAGCTAACTTAGAAAATACCCCAAAGCAGATAATAGCATTAGATCCCGTCACCAAACTCGTGTAAGCCGCATTCGCGTTTTAAGCCAAAAAAGCGTGTATCTTGCTCATTCAAACTGTCATGTAAAGAACGGGTGGTATGCCAGTCACCAATCGACACATAACCTTGTTCCCACAAGGGGTGATAAGGCAGATTATGTTCTTTAAGGTAGTAGTGAATGTCTTTGTTGGTCCAATCAATGATTGGGTAAAACTTAAACTGATTTTTCAGTTGCTGCAGAACCCCCAAATTTTCTCGATAATCCGATTGGGAACGGCGTAAGCCAGCAAACCATGTTTTTACCGATAACTCTTGCAAGGCATCTTGCATGGGTTTTATTTTATTGAGGGTATTATAACGTTCAATACCTTCAACCCCCTGCTCCCAAAGTTTACCCAAGCGCGCTTCTTGCCAAGCGGGGGATATATCTGAGCGATACACCTTTAAATTCAAATTAAGGCGATGGGTGAGGGTATCAATAAATTGATAGGTTTCAGGAAACAAATATCCGGTATCCGTCAACACAACAGGGATATCTGGATATTGCTGGGTTACGATGTGCAACATTACCGCAGCTTGCGCTCCAAAGCTGGATGACAACATGAACTGCTTGGGCAAATTATCTAGGGCCCAGCTCACACGCTGCTGCGCGGTCTGTTGCTCCAGCTCATTGTTTAGGTTTTTCAGTTCATCCACGGCTAACGAGTTAAGGGTCAAACTCGTTGCTACTTGTTTAGATGGCATAGTCTGGATCATCGTAAAAATCCTTAGCCGAGTTAACGACTGGCTTCACTATTTTGGCACGAATAACAAAATCACCAAAGGCTTCACCCGCCTCACGTTCTGTGGCCCAGCGAGCGATCAAACTGTCTAACTCTTGAAGAATTTCAGCCTCACCAATATTTTCGCGGTACATTCGCGGGATACGGGTGCCTTGACGATTTCCACCCAAATGTAGGTTGTATTTTCCAGGCCCTTTGCCCACCAAGCCCACCTCAGCTAACATGGCGCGCCCACATCCATTTGGACACCCCGTGACACGAAAGATCAGGCTGTCATTTGCCATGCCATGTTTAGCTAAAATCTGCTCTAGTTGGGTAACGGCATCTGGTAAGTAACGCTCTGCTTCAGCCATTGCCAAAGGGCAAGTGGGAAAGGCCACACAGGCCATCGAATCACGGCGTTGTTGGCTGAGTCCATCGTCAAGTAATCCGTGAGTACGAGCGAGGTGTTCAATTTGCGCCTTCAATTCTTGTGGCACACCCGCCACAATAAGATTTTGGTTAGCGGTCAAGCGGAAGTCACCAGGATGAATTTTGGCAATTTCTGCACAACCGGTTTTGAGCGTGCGCCCCGGGTAGTCAAGAATCCGACCATTTTCGATAAATAGGGTTAGATGAGCTTTACCGTCAACACCGTCTACCCAGCCGATGCGGTCACCACGGCTGGTAAATTCATAAGGGCGACTGCTGGCAAAGCTAATGCCAGCGCGTTTTTCTACTTCTGCTTTGAAGGTCGCTACACCAACTCGTTCAAGGGTGTATTTGGTTTTTGCGTTTTTCCGATTAACGCGATTCCCCCAATCTCGTTGGGTGCTCACAACGGCTTCGGCAACAGCTAAGGTATGCTCAAGAGGAATATACCCAAAGTCATCTGCCTTACGTGGAAAGGTGCTCGTATCACCATGGGTCATGGCTAAACCACCACCAACCAAAACATTAAAACCAATTAATTTGCCGTGCTGCGCAATCGCTACAAAGTTTAAATCGTTGGCGTGCACATCCACGTCATTGTGTGGTGGTACCACAACGGTTGTCTTAAATTTACGCGGCAGATAAGTCGCACCAAGAATGGGTTCCTCTTCGGTGGTTTCTACTTTCTCTTCATCCAACCAAATTTCGGCGTAAGCACGCGTTTTGGGCAATAGATGTTCACTGATTTTTTTCGCCCATTCATAGGCTTGTTGATGCACCACCGACTCAACCGGGTTGGATGTACATAACACGTTGCGGTTCACATCTCCTGCCGTTGCGATGGAATCGATACCCACTTTATGCAGGGTTTGGTGCATCAATTTAATGTGCGGTTTTAATACACCATGGAATTGGAAAGTTTGCCGCGTAGTTAAACGAATACTGCCATAAAGAGTGTGCTCATCAGCGAATTTATCGATGGCTAACCACTGCTTTGGTGTAATGATCCCCCCTGGTAAACGTGCACGTAACATCACGTTTTGCAGCGGCTCAAGTTTTTGTTTTGCCCGTTCTGCTCGTAAATCGCGATCATCCTGTTGATACATACCGTGAAAACGAATCAGCTGGAAATTGTCTGCACTGAATCCGCCCGTTAGATCATCTTTTAGATCCTCGGTGATTGTGCCACGCAGTAAGTTGCTGCGTGCTTTCATACGTTCATTATCTGCTAGCACACCTTGAACTACGTATTTATCGTCGTTGTTACTCATTAGTACACGTCCTTCTGATAACGTTTAGCGCGGCGCAGATCACTCAGGTAGCTTTCGGCTTCTTGCGCTGATTTGTTGCCATGTTGTTGCACAACTGAAATTAATGCTTCGTGAACATCTTTAGCCATGTGTTCAGCGTCACCGCAAACATAAAGGTAGGCGCCTTCTTGCAGCCAGGTAAATAACTCTGCACCTTGTTCAAGAATACGGTGTTGCACATATATTTTTTCGGCTTGATCCCGCGAGAAGGCTAAGCTGACTTTATCAACCACGCCATCTTTGACAAAACGCTGCCATTCAACTTGATACAGAAAATCTTGGGTATAGTTAGGATTGCCAAAAAACAACCAATTTTTACCTTGTGCCTCATCCACTGCTCGCTGTTGCATAAAGGCTCTAAATGGCGCGATACCGGTGCCTGGACCAATCATAATAACGGGTGCATCATTATTTTCCGGCAGCCTGAAATTTGTATTGGGCTCCACAAATACCTTGAGTTCCCCGCCTTCTTCGAGGCGACGGGTTAAAAATGCTGATGCGCCACCTTGATGCTTACTGCCATGTGCTTGGTATTCCACTGTTGCGACAGTGAGATGCACTTCATCCTCCACTTCCGCCTGGCTTGATGCGATAGAATACAAACGTGGCGTAATATTGCGCAGGGCATCAACGAGCTGCTGAGCGCTGATGGTTGCGGGAAAATCGCGCACCACATCAATGATTTGGCGTTCTGCCAGATACACACGCAAAATGGCTTTGTCGGCTAACTTCTCGGCCAATTCAGCATGTTGGGCGACTTCATTGTAGGCTTTCACAAACGTAGGGTAGCTTTGTGTGAGCTCTAGTTTGTCGAGCAAGGCATCAAACACCGACATACTTTGTCCCGCTAAACTGATGGACGTCTCACGCTCAATTTTTAATAGATCCAATAAAGCTTGCACCATCACCTTATCGTTTTGGAACCATACTCCTAAGGCGTCGCCCGGCTGATATTGAATGCCCGAATCGGCTAAAGAGATTTCCACATGGCGGATATCTTTGACTGAATCTCTACCGGTTATTTTTTGACTTTGCAATAAGGTTGCCGTGAACGGATTTTTCTTACTATATTGCTCACCCTGCGTGGCCACAATCACACTGTTCGTAGAACTTGTTGTTATTAACGGATTTTGCTTCAGTTCTACCTGAATTTTGCTCAGCAATTGCGCTGTCCACGTTGCCACTACACCCTCGTAGTCCACATCGCAATCGACACGCTCTAATAAAGGTTTAGCACCCGTTTTAGCTAAACGCTGATCAAAATCTTTGGCGGTTTGACAGAAAAACTCATAGCTACTATCACCCAAACCTAATACTGCGTAGCTAAGCTGGTCTAGTTTGCCCACCTTTTTACTGGCCAAAAATTGATGTAATTCAACGGCGTCGTCTGGTGCATCGCCTTCACCATGTGTGCTGACAACCACCACCAGATGTGTCTCAGATTTAAGTTGTTTATGTTTATAATCGGCCATGTTAAACAACGACACAGGTACATTCTGTTCAGCGAATTTACTCTTTAATTCACTGGCAATTGCTTTTGCGTTGCCTGTTTGCGAACCATATAAGATCGTTAAACTCTGCTTAATATCTTGGGGCTGCACTAATCCAACCGGTACTTGTGCACTTTGTGCCATACCCGCAAGATAACCACTTAACCACAGCATTTGCTGGGGGCTTAAGGTAGTAAGGGCCTGATTAACTAAAGACCATTGAACATCCGTTAATGCGACAGACGCAGCTGGAAGTTGAGAAGATGTTGTTTGTGAATTTGCAGACATAGTTCGCTAACCATTATGGGATCATGCTTAGGTTAGCGAACAAGTTTCATAACGGGAAAGAATAAAAGCTAATTTTTTATTACTTAATAACCTGAAAGCTTAAAAATGCACGTCCATGCCAACAAAAGCACCTTTAAAGTCTAGTTGAGAATAGATGCTGTCTAGGTCTTTCAACTCCACTTGTACGGCGCGGTACCCCAATTGAAACGTGAGATCAATGGCAAGATTTTCCATCAGGCTATAAGTCAGACCTGCTTGATAATCGGTAATAGTCTGATCATCAAAACTCAGATAGCTGCCCTCTGCATAGGCGCCAAAACCGGTGGCAGGCAGTCCTAGTGCTAAACGAGAGTACAACATCGGTACTACACCCGAAAACTCTTCTCGGCCGCTGGCAGTCGGATCATTTTTATCCACAACAAATAACTCACCATCGAGGTATTTGGCATTGATGCCTACATCAAAGCTCACCAAATCATTGTCAAACAATTCATAATACAGAATCACATCTGTAGCACTGAGTTTCACATCGGTGACAGCGGTGGTCGTAGCAGTAAACAATTCCCCCCCAAAAACAAATTGACTGGACAGGACCACGTCTCCCTGAGCATCCATATTGGTGCGCTGCAATTTGACATTGGGCACGAGGGGAATGGGGTGTTCTAAGGCCACATAAAAACTACTTTTGGTTTTATCGCTAAAATTAAAATCTAGATTATTGCCATCGTCAGAAAAGCCACCCGTGGTGTTCATTTGCCAAGCTTGCGCGCCTGCATACAATCCCAGAACCGTGTCAGCATGGGCGTTGGTGTAGGCAAATAAAGCCGCGATACTTAAAGACAAGCAGGCAGGCAGGGATAAAACGCGTTTTTTCATAGTGTTAACCTTGATTTAATAATTCAGAGAGTTCGATTATGGCGGCATTCGCACGAGAAATGTAATTGGCCATGACCAGGGAATGGTTGGCCAACACGCCAAAACCACTACCATTTAATATCATCGGGCTCCAAATAGACTCTTGCGTCGCTTCCAGTTCACGAATAATTTGTTGCAAACTGATGCGTGCGTTTTTCTTTTCCAGTACATCGGCAAAATCAGTATCCACCGCTTTTAGGTAATGCAACAACGCCCAACTGGCGCCGCGCGCTTCATAAAAATTGTTGTCAAGCCGCCACCAGCTAGTTTTATCAACAAGGTGACGATTAGTGGGGGTTGACTGACTCGCCTCTGCATCGCCGGCCAAACTGGTATCGATACGTTCTTGACCCACACTCGCACTTAATCGTTGCGATAAACTGCCTAAACGCTTTTCAACCTGCTTCAACCAATCTCGGAGGTTATCTGCGCGAGCATAGAATTGCCCTTTGTCCTGTTTAGGGTCAGCCATGCTAGCGCGGTATTGATATAAATTATCGATGGCTTCCTGATAGCGAGATTCTGCAGAGGGCAACAACCAATCAAGATGATTGTTATTCAACAGTGGCTGAGCCTTGGTTAAAAATGGATTTTCCACAGATTGAGACTGAGAACGACTTAAATCTTTGCGCATGGCTAAGGCTAGATCCCGTGTCATTTCCAATACGCCAAACTCCCAGCTCGGCATATTATCCATCATCACACTGGGGGGCAGTACGTCATTTGACAAGTAGCCCCCTGACTTGTTCAGCAAGGTTTCACTCACTTTAATTAAGGTGCTGGTTAAAACATAGCCCGATACAACACGTTCACTATGCAACTGAGCTTGCTGCTCTGCAAGGTCGGCCGGTTCGAAAAGATCAGGTTCTGAACTCCAAAAAATAGACATAATCCATAATAAGATGATGATCACGCCAACTAGCAGGCTGAGCCATTTTGCACTTAAAAATCGTTGCATGCTTCTCTCCAAAGTTGATGTTGAGGGGACTATGGTTTCGCCACAATCGCTTTAACCGGAATGGCTGTGCCCTGTTCAGTGTACAGTATCAGTGATAAAACTTGGCCTTCATGCAAAGATTCTTTTAATTGCAACGCCATAAGATGAATACCACCTGGTACCAAGGCCATGGATTGATGGGCGGCAACAGATAGTGAGTCGAGATGCTGCATACGCATGGTTTCTCCATCCATGCTCATGAGGTGAAATTCAAAAGAATCGGCAAATTGCCCCTCTGCACGCGTGAGTTCAATGGGCTGCGAGGTATTATTTGCGATGTCAAAATACACCGCCGTATTTGGCGAACCCGGAGGTAATAGTCTTACCACCGCATTGCTAACAACAATGTTGGATGCCATATCACTGGGTGACATATCACTGGGTGACATATCACTGGGTGACATATCACTGGGTGCCACGTCATTGGACGCCATATCATTAGGTGTTAAGTCGTTAGCGATAACACTGGTACTGCAAATTAGTAAACAGCATAAAAACCAAAACCGCATGTCTATTCCTTTAACTATCTTTGGGCTTGGAATTATTCAGCATATTACTTGGATTTACCAATCCTTGTACTCAGAAATATTGCCGAGTCGTGCTAGCTAGATTGAGCGCCTTGATGAACGTCCAGCCAGACAATAAATAATAAAAATAACCAGTAAGACCGGCCAAAAGGCACTTAGCACACCAAAAAACATGGCGGCGATGGCAACAATAAATGCAATGGGCAACGCAATCGCCAAACCAAGTGCCAGCATACCGCCTAAGCCCATTAACAACATTACCCCAACAACAATCGCAATTAACGTCAACATACTCAACTCCTGCTTTTACCCAGCACCCAGTGCCATTCGTTAGACGCTCGCCTAACGCTCAGGCAACAAAATAATGGCTGTTACATAAGCCACGGCAGTCGCCACTGGCAACGCAATAAAACACAACACTGCCGCTACACGAATGATCCATCTTGGTTGTTGCCAATGCCGCGCTAAGCCGCTGCATACACCAGAAATTTTACGGTGATATTTATCACGATGAATGCGGTTAACATCGAAGTAGTTTCTCATTTTGAATTTCCTTTACTCGAAAAAACGGTGTTTAAGCCGTCGGCAACTCCATAGTCACCGACGAAATTTGCTCACTCAAGGCCATAACACAAGGGTGTTAGGCCACCTTTTTGCGTAAGAGAGCCAATTCCTGCTCAATCTTTTCCTCAGCTTCTAACTGCACAAATTGTGTATGCAAATTCTGCGAAGTGCGCACCACATCAAAGGCATCAACTTGCGCTTCTAAGTCATCAATACGGCTTTCATATTGTTCAAAACGAGTGATGGCCGCATCGATGCGCTCGGCACTTGCATTTGTTTTCGCCTGTAAGCGCACGGCAACTGAACGCTCACGAACCACCATAGAATTCTGCTTACTGCGGGCTTCGGCCAGTTTTTCTTGCAGTTTGCCGGTATCGGTCTGTAAATTAGCGAGTCCCTCGTCTACGGTAACCAATTCTTTTTGCACATCCGCTAATTGCTGTTGATTTTGCAGTTTCTCGGCAAGGGCCGCTCTAGCTAAATCTTCACGCGCTTTATCCACTGCCAATTTAGCTTTACCTTGCCAAGCATCAATTTGTATTTGTAACTTGTCAGCTTTACGTTGTAAGCGTTTCTTTTCTGCCAACTGACTTGCCGCTACTGCACGCATTTCAGCTAACACTTCTTCCATTTCTTGTACCAATAATTTAACGACTTTTGCTGGGTCCTCAGCTTTATCCAATAAAGCATTAACATTGGCATGTACGATGTCAGTCATTCTTGAAAATAATCCCATGGTCTTTCTCCAATCTGGTGTTAGTTAAGTTAGGTACCGTGAATGTCTTCACTAGTACTCTGGTATTACAATTCGCGTGCCAACCGAGACAAGTCATTTAAACCATTGTTTTTACTGAATTTTATTTGATAAATAGACAGACTGTAAAAACCACCAAAGGGAAGCATAGTGAAATAACCTAACATGATGGTTAATTTGACTACTTTTTAGTTTGATCAAAATTAAAGCAATATTGAAGGGAATTAGAATCAGCAATGCACCTAATTTAGGTCGTGCCGCCAGATTGCCAAACGACTGCCCAACGACGTATGCCGTTGTGCTTTTTAGAAAAGTATCACGCTAACAAGGCTGTTTCTGGCCTGACTATTTTTGCGTAATGTACAGAGAAACCTGAATTGAGTGGAGACTAAAGACAACAGTCAAATCCTGCAATAAACAAGTGATAAAAAACCAAGTGGTTTATGCGGGGCACTACACAAAGAAAACAGAAAGATTAAAGCAGAGAAACGGTCAATACAGCAATTAGAGACCGTTTCTACAAGGAAGAGAACTTGTCTGGCGGGCAAACAAGGGAGAGCGGTGTAATAGTGATATCAGGCCGACTACCATCACTCCCACAATGTATGCCACCACAGGGGCAAAAGACAGAAGAACTAAAGTAAAGTGACTAATCATGTTACCTACCTTATTCCGCTTTTTTCTTGTCAGACTCTTCTGTTTTTATATCAGTAATTGTCACTTTTGCTACATACGTCTTTTCTTCATTGAAGCTCAAAGAATTCGTGGCAGTTAACACCGCCGCTTGCACACCGTATTGAACTTCTTGGGTAGTGATCACCATGGCTTGGTTGACCAGCGACGTAACGATGTCTTCAACTGAGACTTCAACAGCTTGAGCCGTTGTAGGCATAACTAAACTTGAGGTAAGAGCGAGTGCACCGATAGTAGATTTAATAAACATAATAATTTCCTTTTTTGGTCGTTTGGATAACGATTTTAATCAGTAGTTAATCGTTATCAGTTAAGTCGCAATGACTGTTGTAATAGTTGTTGCGAGACTTGTGCCAATCTGGAAATATTATTTATGCTTTTGATTTATATAGTTTTTTAATTTTTAAAAAATAGGTATTTAGCGCGCGGAAAACAACCAGCCACAAATTTTAGTATTTTTGACCACTAAAATAGTCTTTTACGCCAAATAGATAATATCCTGTGGCTTTTCGCTAAAAAATGCAGAATTAATACTGTAAAAAGGCCTTCGCTTTCTGCTGGGTTTCTAATAAAAGATCCAAGGCATCGCTGAGTAATTCGGCCCCCGCATTGGCTTTGGTGCCATTTTCACTCAAAAAGCGCCGCCATACTCGCCCACCCGCTTGACCTTGAAACAAACCCAACATGTGTCGAGCGATATTCCACACCCTAGCGCCATTGGCCAGTTGTTGTTCAATGTAAGGTTGCATGGCTTGTACAATTTCAACCCGACTTTTGACGGTGTGAGCATCGTGGTAAAAGCGTTTATCTACCTCAGCCAACAGATAAGGATTGGCGTAAACTTCTCGGCCAATCATCACGCCATCTAAGAATTGCAGGTGTAACGCGGCATCATCGAGACTTTTTACACCGCCATTGAGACTAATATTAAGTTGTGGGAATTGCTCTTTAAGGTGGTACACGCGGTCGTAGAGCAGCGGCGGAATATCACGATTTTCTTTCGGGCTTAAACCTTTCAACCATGCCTTGCGTGCATGCACGATGAAAGTTTCACAGCCAGCAGCGGCCACAACATCGATGAAACGTGTTAAATCCTCATATTCATCCATTTCATCAATGCCAATGCGTGATTTGACGGTAACTGGAATGTCGACCTCTGCTTGCATCGCTTTGACACAGTCTGCGACGGTTTGTGGTTCAGCCATTAAACAAGCGCCAAAACGACCGTTTTGCACACGATCCGATGGACAACCCACATTTATATTCACTTCGTCATAACCATATTGCTGGGCTAACACTGCACAGCGACTCATGTGAACGGGGTCAGAACCACCAAGTTGTAAGGCAACAGGATGCTCTGGTTGGTTAAAACTCAGGTAGTCGCCTTTACCAAAAATGATGGCGCCAGTCGTGACCATTTCCGTGTACAACACGGCATGTTGCGAAATTTGCCGCAGAAAATAACGGCAGTGTTTATCGGTCCAATCCAGCATGGGTGCGACAGAGATGGTGCGATTTATCAAATTCATATCACTTTTAGTTGTTGGATTGCGTCCAGTTTAAAAAGTCGCGCAGTATACCTGTCGTCGCCCCAGCGCACAAACTCAGCCAAGTCAGGCAGGGTTTTGAGCAATAAACACTACAAACTCACAGGCCTTTTAGTTTACACTTCGCGCTAATTTTACAGCAGTTTCGAGTGATTTTTAATACGATGCGAGCATTTGTCGGCCTAATCTCAATTCTTGGTTATTTTTTCAATACCATATTTTGGACTATTCCTATCATTATCTTGTCCATCGTGAAAATAACTCCCTTCAAGCCATGGCAGACTGGCTTGTCATATTTACTTGATGGGTGTGCCACGGCGTGGATTAGCATCAACAACATCAATCAAAATTTAACAGGTTCAACACGCTATCGCGTATCTGACTTGAGCGGTTTGAGTAAACAAGATTGGTATCTGGTGATCTCAAATCATCAGTCATGGGTGGATATCTTGGTCTTGCAACGCATCTTTAACCGAAAAATCCCGTTTTTAAAATTTTTCCTAAAAAAGGAATTGATTTGGGTTCCCATCATCGGTGTGGCCTGGTGGGCCCTAGATTTTCCTTTTATGCAACGCTACAGCAAAGCGTTTCTAAGCAAACACCCTGAGTTAAAAGGTAAAGATTTAGAGGCAACACGCAAAGCCTGTGAGAAATTCAAGTTTAAACCCGTCAGCATCATGAATTTTGTTGAAGGTACACGCTGGACAGCGCAAAAGAGTGCGGCACAAAACTCGCCCTTCGAGCATCTGTTAATGCCTAAGGCGGGGGGAGTGGCCTATGTCTTAAGTGCAATGGGTGATAAATTGCATAAGTTGCTGAATATTACCATTCATTACCCACAAGGCACGCCCAGTTACTGGCAGTTTGTGTGTGGCAAAGTGAAAGAAATCAACGTTCAAGTCAGTATCTTATCCATTGATGAACTGATGAAAAAAGAGATATTTGCTATGGATTATTTTGATAATCCACAGCAACGCGAAAAGTTCCAGCAGTGGTTAACCCAGTTATGGAAACAGAAAGATCAGGAATTACAACAATTAACTACGAGTTAGCAGTATGTTTAGTTTTTTACCCGTAATTATTTTAGCCCCACTGCATTTCTTACTTCAGATGTGCAATCTAGCGTGGTGGGCAACCCTCATCATTTGTTTGGGTTTAGTTAAACTCATTGTGCCCATTGCACCATTGACGAGGATGATCAATAAGGCGCTCAACTTTATGCTGTGTGCCTTTGCCAACATCAGTGTTGAGCTGATTAAGTTGAGTAATAAAGTTGAGTTTGACTACGCCATTCAAGGTGAATTGAACCGTGAAAGTTGGTATCTGATGATGCCCAATCACCTAAGCTGGCTTGATATTGTATTACTGACTGACTTTGCTGCTGGCAAAATCCCAGCACCAAAGTTTTTTCTGAAAAAGGAACTCATTTGGCTGCCTTTTGTCGGTTTGGGGGCTTGGGCCTTGGATATGCCGTTTATGCAACGTTATAGTGCAGATTTTCTGGCCAAAAATCCGCACCTAAAAGGTAAAGACATTGATACCACGCGCAAATCCTGTGAAAAATTTCGACAAATGCCCACCACGGTCATCAATTTTGTTGAGGGTAGTCGTTTTACCCCAGCAAAACATCAGCTTAAACGCAGTCCTTACCAACACTTATTACCACCGAAAGCAGGTGGTATCGCATTTACTTTAGCCGCCATGGGTGAGTTATTTGACAGTGTGTTAGACGTCACCATTTTGTATCCCGATACACAAGGGAGCGCCATGCTGGCTATGCTCAGTGGCCGCTTAACCAAGGTTGTGCTGCGCGTTAAGGTAATGCCGGTTAATGAGCATATTATTGGTGATTACTTCAATGACGAGACCTTTAGAGCCGACTTCCAGATCTGGTTGAATCAAAACTGGCATGAAAAGGACAGTTTGATCCAGAGCTTACACAACAGTTGATAATTGTTCTGCCCCTCCTTATTGCTTAGGCAGGGGCAAAGAAAACGCTGACTCTATGATGTTTTGCCTGGGTTGAGAATAGTAACTTCGCGTTGTGGGAAGGGAATTTCAATGCCATTGGCGCGCAAGGTTTCAAAGATAATTAACATCAAATCACCGCCCACCCGGTTTCTGCCATCATCGACACCTTCCATCCAAAACTCGACAAACATATTGATGCCAGAATCCCCAAAGCTGTCAATCTCACAGTCGGGGCGCTCTTCAAACGGCACGTCGTCGCCACTGACAACTTGCGGATGGGTGGCAACGGCCTCTTTAATAAATTCCACCATGCTGCGTACATCCGTGGCATAGGGTACAGAAAAATCGACGCGATAACGTTGTTTTGGATCTTTGTGTGTCCAATTCACAAATTGGGTAGAAATAAATTTTTCATTCGGTACAACGATGTCTTTTCCATCGTAGGTTTCAAGTACTGCGTAACGCATCCTAAACTCACGCACAAACCCTTTACTGCCGTCATCTAGTTCAACAAAATCGCCAACGGTAAGAGAGCGGTCTAATAAAATGATGATGCCAGATATAAAATTGGACGCGATGGACTGCAAACCCAGACCCAAGCCCACCCCTACTGCCCCACCAAACACAGCAAGAGCAGTGAGATTGATGCCCATTACATTCAAAAGTAACAGAAAAATTACACAAAAAACGGCAACTTCAAACAGCTTGGTAAATACCTCTCGGGTGGGAATATCAATGGATTCTTGTTTACGGATGATTTCTTTGCCGAGATTGTTCGATGCCCTTCCGAGCCAGAATAACAGCGCACCAAATACTAAGACCCGAGTCACGCCATAGGCTGAAATATCAACATTGCCCACATTCAGCGAAATGCCTTCGAGCACCTCAATGACATCATGCAGATAACCGAGTAAATGCAATATTAAGGCAGGTAAACCAATCCACTTAAACATACCTGCGGCAAAGCGATTGGTCACAAACGCCCTGACACAACTGAGATAAAAAAGTATCACAGCAATAACAAAAGCACTGTTAATCACCCATGCCGCATAGTCTATATGTTCACTGATTTCCGTGGATACACGCAGGATAACAATCGCCAATAAGGGGTAAAAAATGCCACCTATTCGATAAATCAGCTTTTGCAAAGGGTGGGCGTTTTCCTCCGGTTCATTGTGGGTCAAACCAATGCTGTGGCGAATTTTACTCGCAAGCAAATAGGCAACAAGATAAATGGCCAAAACAACGGCGATTTGCAGGTAAGTAAAAGGATTGCTGAAGGTTTCTTGGGTGCTGAGTACTAGCGAATCGAAGAGCTCACTAAAATACTGGGTATTCATGGTTTGTCCTGTTGCAGACCGTCAAATGCTAGGTATAACTATGCCAACAAGACCTTTTTATGCAACCTTTATCAAGCATTTAATCAAAACTGCGGCAGCTAGAACCTGCAAAACATGCTGTAAACCATAACGAAGAAGTAAAGCTTTGGTGATCAATGGCCATCATGTGATGACCATCATGTGATGACCATCATGTGATGACCATCAAGTGAATCTGGCTGAAAGGTGCTTGCGAGGAGTGCTACCTAACTGTTGCTCATCGCATAGACAAATAACACAAAGAGCACTAAACCACTCACACCAAAAAAGCCATATTCAACCCGGGCTTTTAATGCGTTTTTACCAGCAGGCTGAGGTAAAAAGCCCATGATCACGCTGCTCATACCAAGTACAAACGCTAAGAGGGCTAAAATAAAAATTAGGGGTTCGTGCCAGTTGCTCATCTGAGTTTTCCTTTAAGAATTAACCACAATATTATGCACCAAAAGATCCAACATCGACAATCATTAGCAAGTTAGTGCTTTTCACCAAAGATTAGCTTAGTTCGCCATACTTGCCGTTAAAATTTTGCTTTTAGAATCACAGTTAAATCTTATCTATATGTTTTTTATAGATTTTATAACTTGGCGCGCGCTTTGCTCTGGTGAATATGTAATGCAGTTAGAACACACATATTTATTTGGAGAATGGTATGCGCAAATTATTTTTAGCCAGTTTACTTGCTTTAAGCACTCAACAAGCCTTGGCTCAAAACTGTAATGTTGAATTTCTTGGCGATTTACAATTGGATAATAAGGTCATCACCATCACCACCGATGACCATCGTAAGGTAGTTATTGATGCTAACCAGCAACTATGGGTAGATGACAAAGAAGTTGTGCTCACCAAGCAGAACCAGCGCCTGGTGGAAGACTATTATGCGGGTTTTTATCATGTTGCCCCTCAGGTTGCTGATATCACCCGTGACGCCTTAGATCTTGCAGGTGTAGCCATCAACGAAGTATTTGTGGAATTGCTCGGCAGTGATAATGACCTAGTGGAAGAAACAAGCCTCAAACTTAGTGAACTAGGCGAGCAAGTTCACGCTAACTTTTACGCAAAAGACGGTGAAATTCGCTTCAAGTCAGGGGATTTTGACCACGGTGATTTTCCCAGCGCACAGTGGGAAGCTGAATTTGAACATGCGGTAGAGCAATTAGTCGAAAAATCTATCGGTAAAATAATGTTGGCCGTTGGTGCTGAGCTCATGTTTGGTAATGGCGACTTTGATGCCTTTGAAGCAAAAATGGAAAATTTTGGTGACGATATAGAACAACGTGTCGAATCTCGGGCAAATTTACTCGAAGAACGTGCAGAAGCGTTGTGCTACGGCATTATAAGCATTGACCGTATTGAGACGAAGATGGAAAAAAATATCAGTGAATTAGCCAACTTTGATGTATTGCAAGTCAATAAAAATAAAAACTTGATGTGATAAACTGCCGGCTGTTTTGGTTGATAAAAAACAGTCCTTATGATGCAGATTGCCATTATTGGGTGTGGCTGGCTTGGCCAGCCACTCGCCCTTGCGTTACAACAAAAAGGTCACTCACTGCTTGTTACCTGCCGTTCATCAGCGCGTCAGCAAGCACTGCAAGCCCTGGGTTTAGATTGTCATCAACTGACTCTAGGCAATGAAATTGAACAAGACTTGCAAGATAAACTCGCTGCAGCTGACGCCATTATTGTATGTATTCCACCGGGCCGAAAAAATTTTGATGCCAAGCGCTATGTGGCTGCTCATCAACAACTTTACGACAAACTATTAGTGCGACCCTCGACACATTTACTTTTTATTAGCACAACCGCTGTTTATGGCGATAGCTACGGCAAGGTAACTGAACATACTGAGCTTTCACCCAATACTGCTTCAGGCTTCGCTCATCAAACGATAGAACAATACTTGCACTCACACTTTCCTAAACAAACAAGTGTACTAAGGTTAGCCGGATTAGTCGGGCCAGATCGTCATCCGGCTAAACATCTGGCTGGCAGAATTGACATACCCGAAGGAGAGCAAGCTGTAAATTTGGTCCACCAAGCCGATGTCATCTCAGCGATAGACGCCATCATTGCTGGGGCGCATTGGGGACAACTTTTTCATTTGAGTGCGTTTGAGCACCCGTCACGCCACGATTATTACAGCTGGGCATGCCAAAAACTGGGGTTAAACCCGCCCTCGTTTTTAATTGAAGATAACAAGCAGTGCGCAAGTGGAAAAATAGTTGATGCAACATGGACCATAAAACAACTTGGCTTATCATTGCGTTATGCCAGCCCGTATCACATGGTATAAATCCGGCCTTTCTCTTTTTCTGACAAAAAAGCCAGATCGACATCTGGCTTTTTTATCTTAACGGCGTTTGCCACTATCCAATCAGTGCGGTACCAAAATACTTCAGGGCCACGGTGTTGATAAATATCAACAGCAGTATTAAAGGAATGAATGTACCCACAGAAAAGTCTACATAGCGTTCAAACCAGCTATTTTGATAATGCGGTGCGCCCTTGTCCAACTCGGCATTTAACTTGGCTTTTTTCCATTTATAGATCACAAAGATACAAATCAAGAATCCATTTAACGGAAGGATGGTGTCGTAAAATACGTCGATAACCAGATCAAAAAACGATTTGGTTTGTCCCGCATAACTGGTGAAGTTAGTGAAATAGTCCAGCATGCCAAAAGATGTGGCAGAGATAACAGAAAACACCACTAACAATAAACCCAATAAACCCAGTGATTTACGACGGCTATATTGTTTTTCTTCCATGAGGGCAGCAACCGGCACCTCAAAAATTGACACCAACGAGGTAATGGCTGCAAAAAATACCAAGAGGAAAAAGAGGCTGGCTACCACACTGGTACCAACAAACCCGACACTACTTTGCAAAGCCAGGAAGATCTGCGGTAAAAAGGTGAATATCATACCAACCGATGAGTCGCTTAAGGTGCTGGTATCAATATTAGGGTTGAATGAGAAAACGGCGGGAAGAATCAACAGACCGGCAATAAAGGCCACGGCAGTGTCTAGCAGCGCTACCATTTTAGCGGCGCCTGGCACGTCACTTTGATTATCCAAATAAGAGCCGTAGGTAATCATTATCCCCATCCCGAGAGACAGCGAAAAGAAGGTCTGAGACAAAGCACCTGATACTACTTTGGCATCCATTTTTGAAAAATCAGGAATGATATAATATTCAACTCCCGCCCACGCATTGTCGAGGGTGAGTACAAAAATCACTAAGGCAATGAGCATCACAAACAAAGCAGGCATCATCACTTTTGCCGCTTTTTCAATGCCTTGTTTAACCCCGCCTTGCAATATTAGATAGACGATGGCCAGCACAGCTACCATGTACATAAACAAATCATTGCTATTGATGAAAGTGCCAAAATTAGCTGGGTCAGCGAGTTGAGCTAAATTGCCGAGCACTGATTGAAAGAGGTAACCAAATATCCAAACCGTGATCACCAAATAAAACACGGCAATCATAAAAGGGGTGATAATTGACAACCAACCTGCCACTTTCCAACCAGCGTGGTTGTCGGTCAACGTTGCGTAGGCACCCAATGGGTCTTTGCGACTTGCTCGCCCCACTGACATCTCTGCCAGCATAACCGGTAAACAGATAAAAATAACGAAAGCGGCATAGATGAGAAGAAATGCGCCGCCACCATTTTTAGTGGCAGCCACCGGGAAACCCACCATGTTACCAATGCCAACTGCAGAGCCAGCAGCCGCTAAAATAAACCCTAAACGAGAACCAAACTGTTCGCGAGGTGCACCCATTGAATATTCCTATCTATTGTTTTTATAGTTGGGGCAAGATGTTAACAGCCACACCAATAAAAGTCTTTGTCGTACAGGGTAGGAATAGAAAATTTTTGGCTGTTTAAGTTTACACCCCTCTACCACGGAATAGATTGCCCTTGCCAATCGATAAAATGTGGGCCGTTTTCGAGTCCTAAGCTATCTAAATGCAACAACAACTGTTGGGCACTGAAGTCTGCATTAAAGAGTTTCTCCGGTTTAACATTGGCTTGGAACGGTTTAGAAAGCGCGGTGTCCACTGTACCTGGGTGATAACACACAATACTTACATTTTTCGCACGCCGTTGAAATTCAACCTGTGCTGATTTGAGCAACATATTGAGGGCGGCTTTGCTAGCTCGATAACCATACCAACCGCCAAGTTGGTTATCGGCGATGCTGCCAACTCTTGCACTAAAAAATACCAAATGCGCCAACTCTGAGCCTGCCATCAACGGCCCTAAATGCTTCAGCCACATTGCGGGTATTATGGTATTGACTTGAAAATACTGGCGAAGCTGAGCCACATGCAAATCTTCTAAACGTTTTTCAGGTGATACCGCCCTCCCCCCCGCTGTTGTGCCATGTAACATACCAATACAGCAGACTATGAGTGAAAATTTAAATTGTTCACGTAGTAACAAATGGCAATAGTTTTCGATGTCGACTGCTTTACTGCTATCCACTACATGGTATTTCACCCCCAATTGCGGATTAGCGGGCAAACTGCGAGACACTGCGTGTATGTGGGCATAGCGTTCCGATTTGACGATTTGTTCAACCAGACTAGCGCCTAAGCCACCAGCGGCACCAATGATTAAGGCAGAACCCGCTTTACTCATGGTGATTCCTAGGCAGTGGCACACAACGTTGACAATTCGCCTGTGGGCCTGTGCGTTTTTTGCCCGTTAGCCAGTACGAGATACGGTAGCGATGTTTGGCAAATATCTCATAACAAAAATCTGCCAAAATTCGGATAAGCGGCCAACGCAGTGGTGCATAGACCCAGCCCTTCCCCACTAATTTCCATGCCAAATACGTGACATCCAAGCCACTGACTAAAGAGCCGTCAGCCATTTGCGCGTGAATACGAGCATTTAAATCAGACCACACTAGCTGCGGATAACGCTGGCTAAAATCGTCGGCCTGAATGTCTTCAAACCGTAATTTTTGGGTCTCATCCAGCTTGCGCAGGTGATTCATTTCCGCCACGCACAAGGGGCAGTATCCGTCATAAAACAAGGTGAAAGTTGCAGTCATAGTTTACCTTTAGTCACTACACAATAATGTTACTACGTAAACATCGATACAGACGATTAGAATAATAGAGATTTTTCCATAGTGCTTTGCACGATGAAGGGTATTATTGAACAAAGCGCTGGATAATTTTTCCATGCAAATAGGCGCTGAGGCTGTCGGTCTGATGGCTTACAAAACTTATTTTTATTTATCCTCTTGAAGTCTGAGTGAGCGATAATTACATTGCGTCCATTACACGGGTTAGCAGAGCGCAATCTGCTAAAACTGAAACCCAAAACAGGAGAAATGATTTTGGCAAATATTCAACAAGCCACCCTCGCGGGGGGCTGTTTTTGGTGTATTGAGTCGGCGTTTAATAGTGTTGAAGGCGTGGTCTCTGCTTTTTCTGGTTATGCGGGAGGGCAAGTCCCCAATCCAACCTACGAGCAGGTGTGCACGGGTACAACAGGTCATGCCGAAGTTGTGCGGGTTAATTTTGATGCTGATAAGATTTCGTATCGCGACATTCTTGAGATCTTTTTTGCTTTGCATAACCCCACCCAAATAAATCGCCAAGGTAACGATATAGGCACACAGTATCGCAGTGAGATTTTCTATCATGACGAGGAGCAAAAACGTGAAGCCGAACAAATCATCGACCAAATTCAATTGGAAGAGATTTGGTCTAACCCTGTGGTCACAGAAATAACCGCTTTAAATAACTACTATCAAGCAGAAGATTACCATCAAGATTATTTCAGTCAGAATCCCCAAAATCAGTATTGCAATATGGTTGTGGCACCCAAATTAGCGAAATTTAAGAAAAAGTTTGCCTCACTGCTGAAATAAATCAGGAGAAGCGCTCAGCCCCTAAAATTTCGATCATTTTAGGGGCTAAACCCAGATCTGTTATTCAAACCAACTTGGTTCAATGGCTACGTTAAACAGGAGAGGGGAATATTGTTCGTAGTTAGGGCGGTTCTGTGAACAAATAATATTTTTCTTGTATACCTCTTTCCATGGATCATTCACCATCCACAGCGTCTCATCCATCACCGCGACACCTTCGATGGACGCATTGTCCATTTTTTCCCAATCCTGGCAGTTATCAGTATCCGCATTTAACTCTGCGTAAAATTCCATTTTAATAATGCGTGTGTCTCGCTTTCCCGCTAAGTCGATAATCCATAAACTTTCGTCATTTCGTGCCGAGGCAATGAGAAATTCCTGACCGACATCGTTCTGATAATAATCCATTCCATTGATTGGATGATTGCCGTGTTCGAAATGGGGCAATTTTAACTGCGGCTCATTTACCTGAGCAAAGTCGTCTGAGTGCCAAAAATCCTTGTCCATCTGCAAGGTGAAAATGCGCGCTTGTTTGTTCAAATCTTTTTCTAGCCCTAGATATAGGGTGCGATTTTTTCCAAACGCTAACGCTTCGATGCCATCATTAGGAAAATTACCAACTTGCATGCTGGCAGCGTATTGAATCGGGCGCACGTGAGTCATGAGTACGGTGTTGTTGGTGGTGAGCTGTAAACGCACAAGTAAAATAGGGTAATCGGTGGCACCAGAATCACGATATTTAGCCTGACACTCTGGAGACATCACTGCTGCATAACTCGCATCCTCTGTCACCATGTAAAAAACCGTATCGTCGTGGGGATCATTAACAATGGCTTCTAAATCGGGATTGTCACTGAGGTAACTGGCAAAACAGCTGGTAGCCAGACTATCTGCCAAGGTCAGCGGCATGCCTTGATTGTCTAGCTGGGCAGTGTGGGGGTTAATCAGGTGAAGGCGTAAACGTTGCTCAGGTATGGCACTGCGGTCACTCAAGCTAATGAGCTTATCGCGCCAGCTTAACAGACCTGAGGGTTGTGAATCTTGCATCACACTGCCGTCAAACTCACGGATCCAATGACCGTAAACGCTGATGCTCTGTGCATTAGGTTTGACAATAGTCGGCGGGGGCGTTTGTTTGGAACAGGCGCCAATCAACACACAAACAAGTAATACACCAAGCAGCTTTTTCATTGATAGCTCGATACCATACTGTGCAGCGCAACCAAGCCGGGTGCAGCTTGGTGAGTCAACTCACACAGAGCGTTAAAATAGGCTGACATAGTAAGAGTCAAATGGCTTAACGTCTACTCAACAAAGGTGAAAAATTTCATGCCTTTGTTGAGTATCAGAAACGGTGGGTTATGAAGTTATTGTCCACTCAAGGGGCTAATTAAAAAGCTGTAGTGGTAGTCTCGCCACGGTAAGGTATACCGAAACAATGGCGCCGCGCCCCATGAGTCTGTGCCACCGACACCCCGTTGTTTGTAGTCTATGTTAATGAAGATGTGGTCTTGACGAGGCAGTTCATGTGGATGCAATCCGGCCTTTTCGTATTGGTCGTAATCCTCAACCGCATAAAATTGCGCACCAAAGCCAAGCAAAGGTTGCCCACTAATTTTCAAACCAAGGCCTTGTGGATTGCAGAAACTGACCTCTCGCACATCACTTCTGTAACCATTTTCTTGGGGCCGAACATAGGGAAAATAAAGCTCATCAACGCTCATCTGATAACGGCCAACAAAAGCCGATTGCTTCCTGTCCCAATAATTCTCATGGGGACCGCGACCAAACCAGCTTACCTGATCAAATTGTGCGGGCACTTGGAGTAAATTACCAAAACGCGGCAGTGCAGCTTGAAATTTATGTGGCCCAGCATACAACCATTGGTCCACCAGCACTTGACCTTGAGCGTCAATCAGATAGGTTGATAAATAGCGACTTTCGACAGCTGGTAAATAGTGCTCAGTACTCACTTTGATCTGCTGTTCGGCAAGTTGCTGCCAACTAAAATGGCGCAATTCTGCTTGCTGACCGGCGAATTGCCATACCTTCGCTTTCTCGGCAAATTTTTCACCAAAATCATTATCGGTGGATGCACGCCAAAACTCAGGGCGCATTTGTGCCACCAACATTTGTGTGCCGTTTACTGTCAAACCTTGCAACCAGCCACTTTGCTTATTAAAGGTGATTTCCACACCTGCGTTTGTTGCTGATGTAATGGTTAATCCCTCAACACCATCATTCACCAAAATGTGCGGCTGGCTGCTCGACAACGGCAAGCTGGGCACTTTGGGCAAAGGAGATAAGGGCAGTTGGCTAGACGCCACAACATAGCCAGCGGCTAATAGGTCACTCGCTTGTTTTAAACGCCATTCAAAATTGGCAAAGTACTCCGTGTTGGCTTGTGGTACAAACTGCCATGGCACAGTAAGTTCTCGTTGCTGCTGAGGTCCCAGACCTAACACCTCTAGTGAGCCACGGCTGACTATCTGACCATTGCCTTCCACACGCCACAACAGTTCCACATCATCTAGGGTGGTAAAAAATCGTTTATTGCGGATTGTTACTTTACCACTTTTAAGATCAAGGGCTTGCACGTCCATATGTTGATAGACATGTTTTACCTCGAAGGCATGAGGATTGGGCGTGCGGTCTGCCGCCAAAACACCATTGGCGCTAAAGTTGCCATCGTGATACATGCCTGGAGTTTCAAAATCACCGCCATAGGCCTTGTAGGGTTTGCCATCTTCCGTGGTTTTGGTAAAGGTTTGGTCTACCCAATCCCAAATAAATCCCCCCTGCAATACGGGGTATTGTTCAATCAGCTGCCAGTAGTCTGCCAAATTGCCCATGGAATTCCCCATGGCATGCTCATACTCACATAAGATCAAAGGGCGTTGATAATCTAACTCAGATTCAGTGAGGGCATAGTGTTCGAGAATATCGACACTGGCATACATTTGGCTGTACATATCTGTATGCCGACGTGTTTGTGCTTGCTCAGACATCACCGGCATATTGCTGCGTTGTTTCAACCAGTCATAGAGCACTTCGATGTTAGCACCGTCTCCGCTTTCATTGCCGATTGACCAAATTACCACCGAAGGATGGTTTTTATCGCGTTCATACAAGTTTTCGATACGATGTAAATACGCAGGCTGCCAGGCCGCCATGTTCACGGTGTGTTTGGCGGGTTCATAACTCAGCGGCTGGTTGGCAGCACCTAAGCCATGTGATTCGATATTGGCTTCGTCGACCAAATACATGCCGTATTCATCAGCCAATTCATACCAGTAGGGATCATTGGGATAGTGGGAAGTGCGCACCGCGTTGATATTGTATTGTCTGAGCAGAGCCATGTCTTGACGCATGGATTCACGGCTGATCACATGCCCTGTGATAGGGTCGTGTTCATGGCGGTTAACTCCTTTAAACAATACAGCTTGACCATTAATCAGCACATTGCCGTTTTTCAATTCACTGCGTCGAAAACCAACACGATTCACCACGTATTGCAACGGTGTTTGTTCTGCATCTAACAAGGTCAAACTCAGCGTGTAAAGATGTGGCGTTTCGCCATTCCAACTGTAAACGTGCTCGATTATTTTTTGACACCTTACCGTGACTTCCGCCCCAGCAGCCAAATCAGCAAGGGGTAATATTTCACTGTAAACACGTTTTTTGGTGGGATCCGCCAGACTAACTTGCAGTCGATAAGCCTGTAACTTAAGGTCATAGTGATTAACAATTTGCGCAGAAAAATCAAAAACGCCGTGCAAAAAATCATCACTTAATCCCGTGTTGGCATGATAGTCACGGATGCGAACTTTCGGTGTGGCGTACAGGTACACATCACGCTCAATACCACTTAAACGCCACATATCTTGCAGTTCTAAAAACGTGCCATCAGACCAACGAAATACCTGCAAAGCAATGTCATTATCACCTGCTTTGACATAGTCGGTAATATCAAATTCTGCCGGGCTTTTTGAATCTTGGGCGTAGCCCACCTGTTGACCATTTACCCAAATATAATAGGCGGATTTCACCGCGCCTACATACACCATAACCTGTTTGTCTTGCCAATCTTGCGGCAGCTTAAAATGGCGTTTATAAGAGCCTACTGGATTAAAATCTGCAGGCACTTCACCGGCAATGGGTTTATCAGTGAAATCGATACGTGTATTAACGTAATTGGGCACACCATAACCCAGTAGCTGCCAGTTACCCGGTACTGCAATCTCATCCCACCCGCTGACATCATAATCCGGGTGAAAAAAATCCTTGGGCCGCTGCTCAGGATTTTCAACGTAGTTAAACTTCCATTGACCATTCAAACTTAAATAATTGGACGCAGTCCAAGGTTCGCTGACAAACCCTTGTGGTTCCTGGAGAAAACTATAAAAACTGGCACGAGGTGGCAGTCGGTTAATCTGAAAAACGGCAGGATTAAGCCAGTCGGGAAGTGTGGTTTGGTCTTGGGTGGAGTGGGTCATAGTGTTTGTTTGTCCCTTTTAAAAATCGTCGTGCACGCTTAAGGTTGCATTAAATAATATTTATATGATAATTTATAGCCGATATTTTGTTAACTGCTTTATTACTGACCTAGCTAACCTGAGATCGGTTTAAGCAGCCACCATCGCATTTCTCTCAACGTCGCTAATATTAAGGGATGGCTTATTTTTCTTGAGGCAATATGCCACTAAGCCAGCCATTAGATTGAGCATAAAACCGTTC